>Ga0208741_10000992_pt1 | contig 12128 bp, 8 predicted proteins | sample CryBogCBE03Jun09_FD_184576 | JGI IMG/M metagenome (GOLD analysis project Ga0208741, IMG submission 184576) | Freshwater microbial communities from Crystal Bog, Wisconsin, USA - CBE03Jun09 (SPAdes) | ecosystem: Environmental > Aquatic > Freshwater > Lake | place: Crystal Bog, Wisconsin, USA...
CTTTAGAAGGTGCTGGATTATTTGGTTTAGTTCTTGAAACAAATGGATTTCAAAAATATAAATTAGTTAAAGAACAAGGTATTTATATTGAAGATCCTTCATTAAAACCTGGTGTACCATGTTATGCTGTATATTCTGGTGAAAATGTTGAAGAACGTGATTTTCTTCGACAAATATTTAATAATAAATATAGTTCAGATTTTCCTACAACATTAAAACAATCTATTAAAGAACCTGATAGATTATGTATTTTTATTGCTTCTAAAGCTGGTGCTGAAGGTATTAATTTAGTTAATGTTCGTAATGTTCACATAATGGAATCACAATGGAATCCTGCTATTGTAGATCAAGCTATTGGTCGTGCTATTCGTATATGTTCACATGCTTCATTACCTTTAGCAGAAAGAACAGTTGATGTTAAAATTTATATAAGTGTATTTTCTGAAGAACAACAAAAAAGTATTGATGGTCCTAATATTGTACCTATACGAAGAAATGATACAATGCTAAAAAGATATGATGTTGAACAACCTACAGATACATTTCTAACTACAGATGAATATATGTATGATCTAGCTTATCGTAAAGGTAGAATTGCCAAAAATATATCTTTATTATTGAAACAAGCTGCTGTAGATTGTGAAATTCATAGAAAATTACATTCTAAAGAACATCCTGTAATACAATGTATGAGATTTGATACTACAACAAAATCTGAAGATTTAGCATTTAATCCTTCATATACATCTGAAGAAAGAGATACCCTATATTTAAAAAACATTATTAGAAAATCACGTAAATTACAAAAAATACGTATTAAAGGTTTAGCTATGATATTAGATCCTATAACAAATGATATATTTGATTTTGTAGCATTTGAAGATAATAATAGATTAATAAAAATAGGTACTAAAATATCACCTACTGAAATTCATTTCTTAATTTAGATATAAAATGCCTATGTCATTAAGTGCTGGTGATTGGGTAAGAATTCAAAGATTAAAATCTGTTAGAACTTATGCTACAGATATTAGAACAAAGAAAGATATTGTTTCGCACGTTACTGCTGCAAATCCTTCTAATCCTCCTACAAATATATCAAGAGTTGTAGGATCATCAAAAACAAGAAGAGAAGCATCTAAATATACAGATTATATTGCTTCTCAACATGAAACTTATATTCTACAAAATGAAAATTCATCAAATGGTAATGCTACAACTGGATTTGGTATACAAAATAATGTAATTCTTTTATGTAATTGTAGTAAATCTGTACTAAATCCTAAAATTGTTGGTTGTGTAAAATGTAGAATTTAATAGGTAATAATTAATAAGGATGTCAGGTAATTTAACTAGATATAGTCCTGGAGGAAATACTTGTAATTTAGGATATAATTACAAGAATGGAGGTGGTGATGGTGCACCTGGTCCACCTGGCCCACCTGGTCCACAAGGATTTACTGGTCCAACAGGACCGACTGGCCCACAAGGTTCAAATGGTTTACAAGGCCCTACAGGAGCAACTGGTATAATATTTATTATTGGTAATACTGGCCCAGAAGGTTTAGGAGGAGCACCTGGAATACAAGGACCTACAGGACCAATAGGTCCAACAGGACCAACAGGATCAAGAGGTTCAGATGGTTTACAAGGTCCTACGGGTTCTACAGGTATAATATATATTCTAGGAAATACAGGTTCTACAGGACCAGCAGGACCAGCAGGACTACAAGGACCAGCAGGACCAGCAGGACTACAAGGACTACAAGGACCAACAGGACCAGCAGGACAAAAAGGTTCAGATGGTTTACAAGGACCAACAGGACCTACAGGACCAAAAGGTTCAGATGGTTTACAAGGTCCAACAGGACCAGCTGGTACAGGTGGTGGAAGTTCATTTTTTAAAACATATTGTTGTAAATTTGTATGGCTTGGTGGTGGAGGTCCTAGTACTTCAAATTTATCAAATACATTAGGAAAAACAGTAGTTGATGAAACTGGTGCTACAATAACAAGTTTTACTTTAACAGCAACTACTACATCAAATAACGGCGTAATTACAATTGTCGTACCATCTGGTTCAGGAACAATTACAAATATAAGAAGATTTGTTGATACTACAGGAACAGCAGGAGCTACTACATTAGGAAATTCTAGTGGACCATTCTATGTTTCAGCAATAAGTATTGCATCAACTGGAGGAAATTATGCTTCATATAATTCATCTACAAATACTTTAACTTTAAGTAATATCTCTACCACAAATACAGGTTTAGGTTCAATTGGATCTCAAAATTATGCTTTTTATGTTGTATTTGATGTATTAAATACACAAATTTTAACATAGTTTAAAATAAGAATATGAATGTCAGCTTCTGGTATAACTGGACAAGTAGCATTGCCAATAATTATAAGTGGAATTGCAGTTCAAGGAGATAGCTCAACAATTGATTATATTAATAATCCATCATCGCAATTTAATGGATTTCCTTATACATATAGATTACATATTAGTATTTCTAATTCAATAGTTAGTAATGGAGTAGTTCCTTATACAGGAGGACAATTTGATGCATATAGTATTTCTCCTGGAATGTGGATTGCATTTCAAACAGGATATACATTTCAAATATTAAGTGTTGAAGCTCCTCTTTCATCAAATGATATTTTTATAAAAGTTAAAGATGTAGATATGTATTGCGCATTAAGCGATACATCTCAACAAGGTAATAATAATATTAATGAAGGTGTACAAGTTCTTATATTCACATTATCAGAAGGTGGTATTCCAGCTATAACAGATACCGCTATTATTAGTGCTTTTGGAACATGGATACAAGATTGTATTGGAAGATTTCAATTACGAAATTATTATGAAACATTTTTTACTACATTGGATCATAATGTATATGGAATACAAAATTATAGTAATTTTAAAATAGGTCAAGCAGTTTATATAGGGGTTTCTCCTGGAACATCTTCAATAATGTATTTACCTGTAGATTCAACAAATTCAATAGAATGTGAAAAAACATTTGGAATAGTTTCTGATTTGAATGTTCCAAATTTAGGAGATATAAATGTAAGACCATTTGGTAAAGTTATTTCTAATTTAACTTACAATTTACCTGGAAATATTGGTGATGTTTTATATTATGATTCTAATAATCCACCATCATATTGTACAAATATAAAACCTACTACTGGAATACCTATTCGACAATATATTAAATTAGGTACAAATGTTGCCTCAATTTTATATGGTTCAGAACCTAGTGGTTCTACAGGAGGTATTACTGGTGCTACTGGATCTACTGGATCTACTGGTGCTACTGGTATACAAGGTCCAACAGGTATTCAAGGTATACAAGGTATTCAAGGTATTACTGGTGTTATAGGACCAATTGGACCAACAGGACCTATTGGTATTCAAGGTATTCAAGGTATACAAGGTATTACTGGTGTTATAGGACCAATTGGACCAACAGGACCTATTGGTATTCAAGGTATTCAAGGTATACAAGGTATTACTGGACTTATAGGACCACAAGGTCCAACAGGTAATACAGGTATTCAAGGTATTCGAGGTATTCAAGGTATTGGTGGTCTTGATGGTCCACAAGGTCCAACAGGTAATACAGGTATACAAGGTTTACAAGGTTTACAAGGTATTACTGGTCTTGTAGGACCACAAGGTCCAACAGGTAATACAGGTATTCAAGGTATACAAGGTATTCAAGGCATTACTGGACTTGTAGGACCACAAGGTCCAACAGGTAATACAGGTATTCAAGGTATACAAGGTATACAAGGCATTACTGGTCTTGTAGGACCAATTGGACCAATAGGTAATACAGGTATACAAGGCATTCAAGGTATTCAAGGTATTACTGGTCCACAAGGTATTGATGGGATACAAGGTATTCAAGGTGTTAAAGGTGATTCTGTTGTTATACCAAATGGTTCTACTGGTATAACTTTAATTGCTGGTCCTACAGGACCACAAGGTAATCAAGGTCCACAAGGTCCGCAAGGTATTCAAGGACCTATTGGTAATACAGGTCCACAAGGTAATCCAGGATCACAAGGTTCACAAGGCCTGCAAGGTATACAAGGTGCTACAGGTAATACAGGACCACAAGGTAATCCAGGATCACAAGGACTACAAGGTATTCAAGGTATACAAGGTATTATTGGTAATACAGGACGACAAGGTGATCAAGGAGCACAAGGACCACAAGGTATTCAAGGTATACAAGGTGTTATTGGTAATACAGGACCACAAGGTAATCCAGGTCCACAAGGTCCACAAGGTCAACAAGGTATACAAGGTCTTATTGGTAATACAGGACCGCAAGGTAATCCAGGATCTCCAGGTTCACAAGGTCCACAAGGTATTCAAGGTGGTACAGGTATTATAGGTCCACAAGGTAATCCAGGACCACAAGGACCACAAGGTATTCAAGGTATTCAAGGTGTTATTGGTAATACAGGTCCACAAGGTAATCAGGGTCAACAAGGACCACAAGGTATTCAAGGTATACAAGGTGCTACAGGTATTCAAGGTATACAAGGTAATCCAGGACCACAAGGTTCACAAGGTGTTCAAGGTATACAAGGTGCTACAGGTATTCAAGGACCACAAGGTTCACAAGGTATTCAAGGTTTACAAGGTATTCAAGGCATTACTGGTCTTGTAGGACCAATTGGTCCAAAAGGTAATACAGGTATTCAAGGTATACAAGGTATTCAAGGTATTACTGGTGTTATAGGACCAATTGGACCAACAGGTAATACAGGTATTCAAGGCATTCAAGGTATTCAAGGTATTACTGGTCTTGTTGGTCCACAAGGTCCAACAGGTAATATAGGTATTCAAGGTATTCGAGGTATTCAAGGTATTGGTGGTCTTGATGGTCCACAAGGTCCAACAGGTAATACAGGTATACAAGGTATTCAAGGTATTCAAGGCATTACTGGTCTTGTTGGTCCACAAGGCCCAACAGGTAATACAGGTATTCAAGGTATTCAAGGTATTCAAGGTATTACTGGTCTTGACGGTGCACAAGGTATTGATGGGATACCGGGTATTCAAGGTATTCAAGGTATACAAGGTATTGATGGTCCACAAGGTATTGATGGGATACAAGGTATTCAAGGTATTCAAGGTGATTCTGTTGTTATACCGAATGGCTCTACTGGTATAACTTTAATTGCTGGTCCTACAGGACCACAAGGTATTCAAGGTCGACAAGGTCCACAAGGTATTCAAGGACCTATTGGTAATACAGGACCACAAGGTAATCAGGGTCCACAAGGACCACAAGGTGTTCAAGGTATACAAGGTATTATTGGTAATACAGGACGTCAAGGTGATCAAGGAGCACAAGGACCACAAGGTATTCAAGGTATACAAGGTGTTATTGGTAATACAGGACCACAAGGTAATCCAGGTCCACAAGGTCCACAAGGTCAACAAGGTGTACAAGGTCTTATTGGTAATACAGGACCGCAAGGTAATCCAGGATCTCCAGGTTCACAAGGTCCACAAGGTCAACAAGGTGGTACAGGTATTGTAGGTCCACAAGGTAATCCAGGACTACAAGGACCACAAGGTATTCAAGGTATACAAGGTGTTATTGGTAATACAGGTCCACAAGGTAATCCAGGACTACAAGGACCACAAGGTATTCAAGGTATACAAGGTGCTACAGGTATTCAAGGTATACAAGGTAATCCAGGACCACAAGGTTCACAAGGTGTTCAAGGAATACAAGGTGTTACAGGTATTCAAGGACCACAAGGTAATTCAGGTCCACGAGGTCCACAAGGTATTCAAGGTGTTATTGGTAATACAGGACCACAAGGTATTCAAGGACCTACTGGTCCTCCTGGACAAGGTACAAATTCTTCATTTGCTATAGATGATTCTTATCATGAAAATACTATAAATGTATCTTTAAACACAAATCCAATTCAACTTGTTTCAACAACAGTAAATGTTTCAAAACCATGTGCTATTTGGGCATTAGGTACATTTGAATTTAATAATCTTGATTCTGTTCGTCATACTATTGCTATGTGGATAGGTATTGATGGCAAATATTCTCAACATTTACAAACTGATATACAACCTCCAATAAATAGTATTGGTGGGTTTTTTACTTCATCTGTTCAATTACGTATACAAACTTCAACTTCTGGAACTAAAACTTTAACTATGTATGCTGAATGCGATACAGATAATGGATTAGTAAGATGTACACATTTTGATATTTTTGCTCTTGGAGATTTATAAAGGATATAAAATAAATGGATTTTAATATGTTAGGTATGTCATTTCTTGGTATATTAAGTTTATATATGGGATTTTTTGGTTATCAAAAACAACAAGAATTAAATTATAAACCTATTAGTCCATGGCATCAACAAGAAGGTAGAACTAGAGATTTACAATCTATGCATGGCGATGCTTCACAATATATTGAATTAAGAAGAAGACAAGCTATACAAAGAGTAGGTAGATTAAATCCTTCAAATATTAAAGAATCTAAAATGCAATTGGGATCAACTACAGGAGCATTAGAAACATTTATGATATCAGGAATATGTGAAGCATTACCTTGTTGTCCTAAAGATATTATTTATGATGGTGGTAATGAACAAGATGAATATTGTCCTATTGGTGGAACAGATACAAAAGATGCTGGAAATCCTAAAACAAAAGTATGTGGTATTTAATAAGATGCCATTGCCATTAAGTGCTGGTGATTTAACTCGTATTAAAAGATTACAGACATCAACACAAAATTTAATAGGTTCTATTAAAGAATTTGATTTTAGAACAAGAGTTTATTCTGGAACGCCATCGAATAATTCAGGTGCTACTGCTATGGTTTTATCATGTATAGATCCAAGATATACTTATGCGTTAGAAGAATATCTATTAAATCAATTAGATTCTCAACATTCATATGATTTATTTGCTTTAGCAGGATCTTCATTGGGAGCAAGTATTACTGGAACAACAGCTGGAAATTTAAGACCTGATTATACATGGCAAGAAGTATTTTTTGAGCATTTACAAATTGCTAAATTATTACATAATATTCAAAATGTATGGGTATTTGATCATTTAGATTGTGGAGCTTATAAGAATTTTTATTCACCTCCATTAAGTGGTCCAACAAGTTCAGATTGTTTACAACAACCTCACATAAATGTATTTAATTTATTAAAAAGTCAAATACAAGGTTCTGGTTTAACTGGAATAACAGGATTAAATATTCAAGGATGGATTATGGATTCACCTCAATGTTCTGGAAATAATTCAAATAATAGTTGTTTTTATGGTATTTCAGGAACAACTTCTATAAATACAAATATATGTACTTATATTCCTCCTAATACTGGAGCTAAAGTATTAGTTCTTGGTTGTATAGATCCAAGATATGCTTCAATGTTATCATCTTTTCTAATAAATTATAAAGATGTATTATTTTCATATGATCTTCTTACATTAGCTGGAGCATCTTTAGGTGTAAATCAATCATATCTTCATTATCCTACATTAAGAACAGCAGGTTCTACTGGTTCTCAATATCCGTTAAATTCTATTCCACAATTTGGTGTTAATTGGGGTCCTGCATTTTTTAATCATATAAATATTGCTTTAGCATTACATTCTATAACTGAAATATGGGTGTTTGATCATTTAGATTGTGGAGCTTATAAAGCTATTAAAGGTCTTGGAACAGATTTAGATTATACAATACATACAACTGAATTAACAAAATTAAAAGGATATGTTGCAACTACTTATCCGGCATTATCTTTCAAAGGATTTATTATGGATACTTCAGGAATAATTAAGAAAGTTGTTGATAGTAATAATGGTATTTTAATGGATAATATAATTTCAAAAAAATTTGGATCATCAAAAATACGTAATCCTTCTTCTGAATATACTGATATAGTTGCTAGAAATTTAGTTGATTTTCCTTTACAATCAGAATATCCTGGATCACAAGGAACATCTTTTGGAATAAAAACTATTGTTAATAAGATGTGCGATTGTTCAACAACACAATTATAAAATTTTATATGATAAAATAAATGTCTTGTCCACCATCAAATATAAAATTTCAATTACGAAGATCAACATCTTCTAATTGGACTTCAACAAATCCAATCTTACAATCTGGTGAACCTGGATTTGAAACTGATACATATAAATTAAAGATTGGCGATGGTATAACACGATGGAATTTATTACCTTATATTTCTGGACAAGTTCAACAAGGTAATACAGGTCCACAAGGTATTACTGGACCACAAGGTGTTCAAGGTAATCAAGGTCCTATTGGTAATACAGGTCCACAAGGTAATACTGGACCACAAGGTATTCAAGGTATTCAAGGTATTCAAGGTAATACTGGTTCACAAGGTATTACTGGTTCACAAGGTTTACAAGGTACAGCAGGACAATCTTTTACATTATTAGGTAATTATACTGACATTAATGCTTTTAATGCTGCAAAATTAGCTGGATTATTAGTTTCTTATCAACAAGTTGGAAATGCTTTTATTTTGTTAAGTGATGGATCATTAATGACATGGAGTGCATTATTAAATGATTGGTTTGATGCTGGAGATATTAAAGGTCCTCAAGGTTCAACTGGTATTCAAGGTATTCAAGGTATTCAAGGTATTCAAGGACCTACTGGTCCACAAGGTTCAACTGGATCTCAAGGTATTCAAGGTATACAAGGTCTACAAGGTTTACAAGGCCCTACTGGTTCTCAAGGTATTCAAGGTATACAAGGTATACAAGGTATATCAGGGCCTACAGGACCTACAACATCATATATTTTTGATGGAGGTAATTCATTATCATCATATATATTAGGACCTGCATTTGATTGTGGTAGATCAATTTAATATATTAAATAATAAAGAAATGCCTTTTATACAATTACAGTTTCGTAGAGATACAGCAATAAATTGGACAACAAATAACCCTATATTAGCATCTGGTGAAATGGGTATTGAAACAGATACAAATTTATTTAAGATTGGAATAGGAAGTTTTTGGAATTTAACACCTTATGGTGGTTTACGTGGTACTACAGGACCTATTGGTTCTACAGGAGCAAATTCTACAGTTCAAGGACCTATAGGAGCAACTGGATCTCAAGGTATACAAGGTAATACTGGACCTACAGGTTCTCAAGGTATTCAAGGTATTACTGGACCTACTGGATCTCAAGGTATTCAAGGTATTACTGGAGCAACTGGATCTCAAGGTATACAAGGTATTACTGGAGCAACTGGATCTCAAGGTATACAAGGTAATACAGGAGTAACTGGATCTCAAGGTATACAAGGTAATACTGGACCTACAGGTTCTCAAGGTATTCAAGGTATTACTGGACCTACTGGATCTCAAGGTATACAAGGTATTAAAGGTTCTACAGGTTCTCAAGGTATTCAAGGTATTACTGGACCTACTGGATCTCAAGGTATACAAGGTAATACTGGACCTACAGGTTCTCAAGGTATACAAGGTAATACAGGAGTAACTGGACCTACAGGTTTACAAGGTATTACGGGGGCAACTGGTACATTTTCTTTACCCAATGTAACATATATTGATCCATCAAGTACATCATCAACTTCTTATACAATAGATCTAACAAATATTACAGCCGGATCAAGATTTTATTCAAGATTTGATGGAAACTTAAATACTATTATTTTTTCAACACCTACAACGCCAGTTTTACCTACTAATTTTTATATATACTTAAAAAATTCTTCAAATCATGATATTACAGTATATCATTATCCAGGAGGTGTTGGGACTATTAATACTTCATATACAATTAATAATGGAACTGTAACCCTACAAGATTCTATAATACATAAGATAGATGCTACACACGAATGTCCTTTTATGTATGTGTATTGGACTGGTACAAATTTATTAATGGTATAAAAAGAACAATTCATAAATAATAAGAGTATAATAAGATGCCAGGTGGATTAATTCAATTAGTTAATAAAGGTGCTCAAGATCAATTAGTTACTGGATCACCGTCATTTACGCATTTCAGATCAATGTATAAAAGACATACAGAATTTGCTATGGAACATTTTACATTAAATTTTCGTGGAGTAAATTTAGATTTATTAACACAACAACCAAGAACTTTAAGAGCAAAAGTTGATAGAAATGCTCAATTATTAAATGATTGTTATGTTCATGTAAATATTCCTGATATATATTCACCAATATATCCTATTAATAATGGAAATAGTGCATTAGGATACGAATTTCAATGGATTCCTAATTTAGGTTATAATATGATACGATCAGTATCATTATTAATTAATGGTACAGCAATAGTTACTCATACAGGTGAATGGTTAAAATTATATTCGTATATTACACATGATACAAATAAAAGAGCTTTAGTTGATCGTATGGTAGGTAATGTCCCCGAATTAAACGATCCTGCAAATTCAAATGGTAAATTTCATCAATATCCTCATGCTATAACATCTTCTTCTTTAAATCAAGCACAACCTTCTATATTAGGTAGAGAATTAATAATACCATTACATTTTTGGTTTTGTGAAGATGTTGGTTCTGCTATACCTCTTGTATCATTACAATATTCTGAAGTTGAAATTGTAGTTGAATTTAGATCAATGTATGATTTATTTACAATTATGGATACTGTCCCTTCAAGTCCTACATTTGGAAAAAGAATAAGAGCTGATCCATCAAGACCTGAACACTCAATGAATAGATTTTTAGGTCCCTTAGATTTTAATTCTCTAAATCCTATAAATCCTTCATTATTATCATGGTCATTACAACCTTCTATTGAAGCAAATTATATATTTGTTTCTGATAGTGAAATGGTACATTTAGCTAAAGGCGATAATACATTTATGATTAAAGAATTAAGACCTGTATCATTATTAAATATTAGTGGTCCAGCAAATGATCTTGAATTAACAATGGCAAATTTATGTACAAGATTAGTATGGACAACACAAAGAACAGACGTTGTAGCAAATAATGGTTATGATAATTATACAAATTATTTAAATCCTAATAATCCTACAATAAACTTAAATAATACTTCAGAATTAACAAAAATTTATTCTTCGGGATTTGCGCAAGGTACAAATGTAGCACAAAAAGATTGTTTAGTTGATGCTACATTAATATTTGATGGCGCAAATAGAGAACAAACTAAATCTAAATATTTCTATGATTTATTACAAAATTATAAACATCATAGTGGAAATCCTTTACCAGGTATATATACATATTCATTTGCTTTAGAACATAATACTAAACAACCTTCTGGACATGTTAATGGATCAATGTTTAATAAAACTATTTTACGTGTATCTACTCAACAACCACCTATGGCAACAAATATTACATCTAATCAAGTTTGCGTTCTTAAATCTACAGCACTAAATAAAAATCCTACTGTTGTAGCAGATCGTTCTCAATACAATCCTGATGAAGTTGTTTCAATAATATTAAAAAATCAAGGTGATATATCTCAATATAATTATAATGTTACAGCTCATATTGAATCATATAACTTTTTAAGAATTACGCATGGTATGGCTAATATAGTATTTTCATCATAGAATAATAAGATAATAATATGTTTTCAGGTAGTGGTTCTACTGCCTCTAAAGAAAATACGCGTGGTCTTACTATTCTTAAAGCATCTTATGGATTAGAAGGTAATTTTACTGATGTAACAACTGATATACAAAATTTATTTAAAGATGGTGAATTAAATTTTAATGTTAGTCCTCAACAAATTGGTATATTAGATCCTGCTCCTGGTGTATTAAAAGAACTTCAAATTCAATATAAATTAAATAATGGTAAGAAAAATTTATTAACTGTACAAGATAATCAACAAGTCCTTTTATCAGCACCTGATGTACCTAAAGATAAAAAAGATAAATCATATACAGCTGAATTTTTCAAAGCTTTATGGTTATCAATAATTATTTTTGTAGTTGGATCTTTAGCATTAGATTCTTATCAATCGGGTAAATTAATATTTAATAATGTAGCATTAGGA
>Ga0208741_10000994_pt1 | contig 12112 bp, 1 predicted proteins | sample CryBogCBE03Jun09_FD_184576 | JGI IMG/M metagenome (GOLD analysis project Ga0208741, IMG submission 184576) | Freshwater microbial communities from Crystal Bog, Wisconsin, USA - CBE03Jun09 (SPAdes) | ecosystem: Environmental > Aquatic > Freshwater > Lake | place: Crystal Bog, Wisconsin, USA...
CTCCTCCTCCGCCGCCGCCCCCTTCGCCGCCTCCAAACCCTCCGTCGCCGCCCTGGGCAGCAGAATACCAACAGTCACCTTCGTTGGTATACAAGATGTCGCAGGCTGGATGGCCCGAGACCACACAGGCCGCGGCACGTTACACGAGTGAGGCTGAGTACTGTTTGAGCCAGATAACTCAAGGAGACCAGACACACTTTCACGTGCAGCCGGTGGGAAGCTCTACATCCGACTACACTGTGGTTGCCACCGCAACGAATTACAGGTTGCCCAACACATCTACACTCTACAACGACCTCGTCATACCATCTCCTTACAATGCAACGCACGTCCTATTCACGGTCGTGACGAGCAGAACCCACCGAATGACGGTGGGTCAGCAGGTGATGTTGTCGAACATATTCAACGGTCCCGAAACTACGCCCGATACGAGAACGTGGTACGAAGACGAATACGCGGTGTTTGCGGTGACTGGCGCAATGTCGTATCAGGTGTTGGTTGGACCAGAGTCTGCGTCCGATGCCAATCACGTCGACGGTGGGGTCCCGATCAACTTTGCAGACTTTTTTGCAACGCACGCAGACTATACGTTCTGGGCCGACAACTGTGACCTCAACTCGACAACCCTTGTCGACTCCCCGTTTGGCCAGGTCCCGATAGCGCGGCTCTATTACGATTTCGCTTCCTGCGCGGGTGCGCTGCATAACATCTCCCTTTTTGAGCCGGGCGTCACCAACCCCGTGTACACGGTGTTGGACCCGAACGCTCTGCTTGACTACGCGGTAAACCAGTCGGCTCTGGTGGGGGATTGCTTGACGATTCGAACCGCAGCCTACGGTCCATCGACGACGGTATCACTTAACATGAGCATCGTCTATCCGATGACGGTTGTGCAGAACAACAGCTTTATTCCCACAACATACAACACGCCGTGGCCTTCCGCAGGCTGGATCGACGCGCAAGATGGGCAACTTGGAATGGATGGAGGCTTGCTGGGCAATTACACAATGTGGTACTCGCGAGCCGGCATCAAATGCAACTTCCATCAGGCCAAATTTGTCGATAACTACTACATCCTCAAGTTTCCTACAAACACATCAAACGCCCTCGAAGGATCGGACCAGTTTGGCAACAGCTACAACACCGTGCGAGATCAGATTGAGTGCGCAACGATGTGCGACACGCTTCCTGGATGCGACGGCTTCATGTACTCGAACAAATCGTTCGCGTGTTCTCTGATAAACTTTGAGTGCAACCATGGCTTAAACATCTACCCATCTGCCAACGCTGCCGTCTTTTACCGCGCAAGCATGCCTTTGCCGGCACTCGCTATTCGTCAGAGGGTGTCGAGCGGTATCAACAACTTGACGAACAGCGGCTGGTTTGGTCAAATCAACATGGGGCCGCTGACGGGAAAAAGTACGGGAACAGCTGACTATGACTATGATTACTCAACCATGCGACAGATATACAAATCGTGGCTGGCGGGTGACGCTCTCGGAGAGACGTGGGACCCGACGTTGATGTTTTATATGTACACCAAGAATAAGGCGCACGATGAGGTGCGCTACACCACCACGTGCAAGTCTGCGTACAACCCGCTGGATGACACCATCGACTTCAACGTTCACTGTCCGACGATTGGAGCTGGTCCACGACTCTTTAACACATTCTACAACATTTCGGCGGTCAACGGCAGCGACTACGGGTACCCCTTTTTCGACCCCGTGCTTTTCAACCCCCCACCAGGTCAGACCGGGCCGCCAAACTCGTCCCTTACAAGGCTCGGGTACACGTTTAAAGATACGTGGCTGGGCTGGAAAACAAGCTTCCAGATTGTCGCCCCTTCGTATTGGGGGCACTCTCGCGTACTGACGCTGGCCGAAGGCCTTAACCACTCCGGCTACTACCCCACCTACCAACCCGCAAAGACGCAGGAAAACGTCCTGCAAGAATGGTATCTCATTCCTCAAGCGTGCTCGTCGGGGCTGGTGGACCGCCCGTCCACGGACTGGGGTCACATGGGGAAAAAACCGTTTGCGGACATTATCCAGGACGGCCTTGTCGGTTCAGATTTCTATGACGCCTGCCTGGACGAAGGGGACGGCGTGCTCTTCCAGACAACAGACGGGTGCTCGTGGTGGGACGGATGCGAGGAGACGCAAGACTTGATGTATGACAGCCCCGGCGCCGCCTGGGAGGACTTTCAAAACACGACTGTGGGCGTCGGCGACCTGATTGGTCGAATGAATTTCTACATGCAGACGTGGTTCGATGCAATATCCCTTGCTGACACTCAGGGATTGTGCGCACAAACCTGGGAAGCGACGCTTTGGAGTGAGCCCCGCCCCTCCTTGCAGCCGTGGATGTTTGAGACATGCTCCGTTCGCATCGTCTCTTACAATGGACTCGCCATCGTGCACGATGTGTCAAGCCGCTCGTTTAACGAGGCGGGAGGCGACGACTCGAACACGGTGCTGAACAGCCAGTTGATGGCTGTGTCAGTCGGCGGCGCGTTGCCTGCCAGTAACTCTGACGTGTGGGGAGTGGTATGGTCACCCCCGGTTCCATACAGCAGCACGGCGAGGTCTTACGATGCGAACGCCATCCTCTGTTACACCGCCGACGACGTGCCCGTGCGAACGTATGCGTACAATCTATACAGCGCCGATTGTGACGTGTGCTACCGCAACCAGCTCGACTTTGCGAACGTATCCATAGGGTGGACAACGCTAACGTACATTCCGGGGTCTAACAACCTGCTCTGCGTGTACAACCAGACGCTTCAAAACCTGTACAACCAATCGATTGCAGGGGCGTTTCCGTCGTCTTTCAAGACTCAGTTTCGCCCTGCACTGCGCCAGGCTGGGCAATTCGGCACGAAGGGGGCATACTTTTCGTCGCCGACACTACCAATGGTATACTTGGCGTACTTTAACGTGTCCAACATCACCGAAGTTTTTCAGCCCATCCAAGCCGCTGTTAAAGAAAAACTTGACACGCTCGCTGGATACTCCTTCACGGGGCTGGAAGCTATGTACGCCGCCGACCCGTTTAGCACACAGACGCTCTATTCGTCGGCAACCACAATGTCTGACCTCACCTCCGAGTATGCAATTGTCGACACGGCCCCCTGGGACCCGAACTGCTGGTACGGAGACGCTTCGTGTGCATACAACCTCGCCATCGGGCGAAAGTACGTAAAACTGGGGATTGCAAACCCGCACATGTCCGTCGGGCCGCTCGGAATGATTCGTGCGGGCGTATGGAGTATGTTTAGGACCGAGGTAACCGATAGAGGTGGAATTGGTGTACGACTGCAGCTTTCTGATGGAAGGGCTGCATTGGCGCCAAAGCCCGCCGAGTGGGTTCCCAACGGGAAAGATCTCATTGTGTCTCCCGGCAGCGCAATTGTCCCGTACGACAATATCAATCGCCTACCGGCTGGTACGGACCCCATTCCCCTGCCCGACGCCGACTACTATTCCAGCAGAGCCATCGTTCCATACGAGCCGCGGGCCATCGAGCCCGCCGATGTTGCAGACATCCCGACGCCGAGAATTGCCGACGTTCCCGAGTGCGCTCCGACGGGGCCGTTCGACGTGGGAGATCCAACCCCGCCAGCAGGTGAAGTCGAAGATGGTATTGATGAATTTATCGACACCCGGGGCACTGCGACTCGGAATCGAGCAGGCCAGTTGTTCGACGAGGCTGATGACGCCGCCATAAATGACCTTCGCGCGGGCGCGGAAAAGTCGGTGGGGCGAGACGTGATGAAAGGTGCGGAGGGAACTGTCGAAAAGGGGTTGGTCGACAACCCCATCGGACTTGGTGTTACGGTCGCCGTTGGCATCTACGAAATCATATCGATTTCCATCTGCCTCGCCAGACACCATCCTGGAACACGCGGGTTCCCCAACAAGTACTGTTGCGAGAACATGAAGATTTTCGATAATCTGGTGCAGGGTGTTTTACCGCCGATATTTACACTAGCGTTTGCTTTCTGGAACCCATCCGACTACTTTTGCATTCCGCCGCCACCTCTTCTTCCGCCGCCGCCGCCGAGACCGCCACCGCATCCCGGCGCGGCCGTCAACAGCGTCGGTTGCGACACCAACCTACGTCCGGGTGTGACATGGGCAACAGTCGATGTTCTGGAAAACATCAACTACATTTCACAGGACGCACCAAGCGGGATCATTACTGACCTGACAGTGTTCGGTAGCACCAAGTTCAGGTGCTGCGCGCTCCAGGCGTGCGCTTCAGCTTACACATTCTTGGGCCTCGCATCTCCGCCGCCGCCCCTTCCGCCGGCATCGGCGCCTCCCTCGCCGGCGTTAATCGGAAACAACCTATACGACGCGTCTGGCTTGTGTGAAAGTTTCGCAATTGCAAGCGGCGGTGTGGTTGACACTAACCTGGCCATCGAGCAGTATGCAGCCATCGCATACCAGCTGAGCACGTCGAACGTGACGACATTTGCCCTAGCCAACAACGGGTCTCGGATGACTTGGAGCGAGTTTGAATCCAACCTCACTGCCACGGGGCAGTGCACCTTTCCACCGCCTTCGCCCCCCTCCCCGCCATACTCGTGGTGTGCCGGCCCGGGTAACCCGTCACTACATCTCGGCCCCTCTCCACCGGTGCTGATGCCGTACGACCCATCGCGCGACATCTGGGCTCCCGGATGCGCTCCTGGAACGTGCCCGGGCGAAACCACTGTACACACGCCAGCATTCAACAGTACCGATCTCAACGGATACATCTATACGAACGGCACGCAGAAGGGGCCCTGGTTCGAACTGGCAGGCGGACTTTACATGCCGCTCCTTACGCAGGTTGCCGAGTTTAAGAATGGCGTATGGATGTTTAAGAACCGGTGGAACACCTCCAGCGGTGGCTCCGCCTGGGGATGTGGCGCGGCGACGCTCACCGTGATTGACGACCGCGAATTCAACAACTCGGTATGTCAAGCTACTGACGTGAACATGTGGGAGATCGACGAGGCCCTTGGGACGGAATATTCCAAGGCGACGAGCGACAGCGGAGACACGACGCATTCGAAACCGTTCACGACGCACGCTGCAAACACGTGTGTCTATCCGACTGTTTCGGGCACTCCAGTGCACCGCACCTGGTTGGTGCTGAACCCAAAATTGCCTCTGTCTCAGCAACTCACCGCTACAGGGTACGCCACCGGACATCTGCCTTTTACAAAGCCCACCAACCTGCATAGCAACGACCTGTCTGGACGATTGAACGACGCCCCTGGCGGCGGCCTTGCCGTGATGCAGTGTGGCGTCTCGCAAGCCACAACGTACTACTACCGGTTTACGTCTGTGTACAACCCCGATTTTACGGCATTCGATGCCAACTTCCGCATCTGCACAACAACAAAGGTTCCCGGCGGCAATATGGACGGCTTGATTCCAGGAAACCCGCCGGCAAACGCCCCACCCCTGGCACCTGCTCCGGCCAAGCCGCCATCAGCCCCTGGGTTCCCCATGTGTCCGGGGTATGGAGCGCCGCCGACACAGGCTGGCTACCAGTACCACTGGTCAGAGGTTATCGACCTACAAACGTTTGACCCGGGATGGCAGTCGCGCATTCTTTTCCCGTTCCCCAGCGCTACGTTTTGCACCGCATCCGCCGCAAACAGCTCATCTCCTGGTTGTCAGCCAACCGATAGAGAATCTCTCGTTTTCAACAACGCGCCTAGCAAGTGGATAAAGCTCCCCGACGGGTACTCGATACCGCTCATGAGTGACATCTTCCCTGTGAAAGACCCAGTCACGGGCGCGGCAGTATCCCTCAACTCGTTTGACATGAGCGCGCACGGCTATCCCAATTACAACGAGTCGTCGTGCAGTTCCTACTCGCTCACGGTACTGGATAACTATCAGGGGGGTGTTTCCAGCGCTTTCTGGCAACACGACCAGAACTTTGGTGGTGGGGTTACATGTGGCAACCTTACATCGACGCAAGACGCGACCGAAGCGACGGAGTCGTACATGGTCTCGGAATCATCCACGACGTCGACTCACGCACCCGCCGCCGTACAGCCGAAGAATTGTTTCTTCCCGACGGTTGCAGGTTCGCCAGTCCATCGCAAGATGCTCATTCTCGAACCACAGATCTCCCCGCCTTTCGACTCGGTCGGCATCACAGTTGCTGACCAGATTGCGCCGCAGGGTTTCGGCGCGGGGACCATTGGAGCAGACGTCACAATCATTCTGTGCCCCACGTCCGGAGTTGGCGACAGGTACGTAGATGGCAAGGCATACTCGTATCTCTACAAATTTTCGAAGTTGCAGCCCTACGTGTACGACCAATCGTTTCTTCCTTCAGACCCGAGCCAGAACAACTGGCGTCTGTGTCTGAAGGGACCGGGATCTCCGCAGGCTGCCTACTCTCCAAGCCCGCCAAACCCTCCGCCGAGCCCGCCGCCGAGCCCAAACCCGCCACCTCCTTCGCCGAACCCTCCACTCCCGCCTCCTCCAAGCCCACCAGCCCTCCCTGACCGTTGCAGGGCGGGCTAGTTCCATATAAGCAATGTATTTTTAATAGCAGTAAATGACTGAAAGCGATGCGCTTGTCCCGTCGCATCTCTCCGCGTTTGCCGCGTTTCAGGTGGCGGCTGTGTATTGGCTCGTGTTGCACGTCGCATGCACCGCGTCGACAGGGCTCTTTTACAAAAAGATGCGCTTCCCGTGGTCCGATGTGGGGCCCTACGCAACCGCCGCCTGGCAGTCGCTCGTGCGCGCCATAATCGCACCCGCAAACGCCGCGCTCGTGTACGTGTCGCAAATCGTAGGGATAGTGTTGGGGGCGTGGCAGTACGCCGTGCTGGCGTCGCTTCTAGTGATGAGTGGGTACGTCATGGTCAACTACCAAAGCTCGATTTTCATTACAGCAGACACGTCTTGGACTGCGTTTTACGACGTGGCGGTGACGCCGATACGCACCACCGCCAACCTGCTCTTTGTCATCCTCGAGATTGTGGTGGGCATCATCAACTTCCTGAGCCAGTACTCGGGCACCGTCCTGAGGCACACCGCCTCCACACTCGTGCACGCCAACGGGCACAACACCTCGTTCTACGAAGTTTTCAACGACGGGGCGCTCGCCATTTCCAACGGCGTGGTGGCGGTGTCCTCGTGGGTGACTGCCCTGAGCGAACTCCGCCGGGGCGTGCGTTTTTACGCCGACTCAAGCACGTCAGACAGCACCGGGCTCTACTTTGCATCGACGACGACTGACTTTTACAACCAAGGGGCGCCAGACACCTGGCCTGGGCAGTTTTACCCGGTCGTGCCACCAATTATCGACCTGCGCAGCGCGGTGGCGCCGCTGCGCAAAGCCACCTACGACATATTGATGCGCCTAAAGAGCGCATGTCCGGCGGAGAATGGCCTGCTGGACGTGGTCATCGATGGCGTTCTTGACCCAAACACCACCTCGCTGGACGACTTGGTAACCTACGGCATCAACTCGATGATTATGATGCCCGAGGTGTTTGTGATGAGCACGTTGCTCTATGCAAAGACGGGGCGCTACTTTCCGCCCAACACCGATATGTACTTTGATATGCTGGATTACACGTTCGGTGCCGGCAGAGACTTGGCCAACGCGCTCTTTGTGAACGCGGTCAAGTACATACAGACCGCTATTCTGGACATGGAGGACTACGGATACCAGGACATCATAAATTCTGCACCGCGCTGGAAACCTATTCCTATTTTCACACCGCTCTATCAGTACGCTCTGATTGGCATCGACACGACGCGCTTCATTTCTAAGCTGGTGGTGAATTCGCCGTACCTGTTCTGGTCCGAGGGGTCGACCAAGTTTTATGCGCACGACGCGGGCGTGCCGAGCCCGTACGCCTTGTTCGACCTCACCACCGTGTTTGACGACCTCTACGAGTTTTCAAACCAGACGTTCAGCATGGCGCTGGGCGGCATCTACCCACCCTACACGCCGGGGCTGGGGAACGTGACGCGCGAGGCGCTCAACGTGTACATTGCGTACTTTGACTACTCGTGGCAGCTCGCACGTCGCGTGCTCATCGGGCCCAACCCGTCGAACGCCACGCAGTTTGCAGAGGCGTGGTCCGAGTACCCGCTGTGCGGTCTCAGAGTCGACCCGCCGTCTACAAAGGCGCACACAGTGAGCTCCTCGTCGACGTCGTCCAGCTCGGCGGCGCCGCCGCCCGTGGAGAGTCTTGTGCAGATTCTCTCCAAAGACTTTATGAATCTGTGGCAGGGGCTCTACGAGACGGCGCAAGTCTTTGACACCACCGTGACGCAGAAGTGGTACAATTTCGCCTTTTCGCTCAGCCAATACCTGCGCGTCTACTATCCGCCAGTCGAAACCACAATCAACTTGGGCATCATGGCGGCGGCCAACTTGCAGTCCACCGTCGTGCGGCAGTCCACCTACATGGCGTACGCCATCTTGTCCCAGCAGCCGCCGCTGTACGACTGTTTCTTTAGCCTGGGCAACACCACGCGGGTGACTGTCGACAACTTCATCGACGCCATCCCCGACCTATGGGAGTTTTTCTTGAATATGGCACAGGCGGATGGCTTGCAAAATGCCCACTTCAACTGCATGGACTACAACACACCCAACTTTATCCTTTCGGGGTCGCTCAAGGTGTACTACTTTGCAGGCAAGATGTGCAACGCGCGATATACGGACGGGGTGCTCATCAGCTGCGACTTTGCGCACCGGGCCGACTGCCCGGAATACGCGCTCCCCTACGCGGACCTGAACGCCAACCTGCTGTGCGCCACGGATGTCGCACTGCTGGGCGCGCTCAAGACGCACGTGGAGCTGCAACGCCTCGGGTTTCAGTGGGCGCAGAAGGAGGTGATTGAGCTCGTGGCGTGCATCATCAACGTGAACGACCCGGTGGCTTGCAACAAGACCGCCTTCATCTCCTTGAACGCCCAGGTGGCAGAGGCGGCGGTCGTTGGGTGTTTTACGTTTGAGACGACAGTCAAGCTGGCCAACGTTGTGGCGATGCTCCTGCACTTTGCCTATGATATCTTGTACCAGATGGTTATTGACGGCGGCGGTCCGGCGTACAACACGTTGCAAATGTCCACACCCGACATGCACCACTTTCTCAGCGTCCGACACAACGACCTGACGTCTGGAAACGCGGACAGCCTTTTGGACCAGGCGTGCAAGCGGCAGACGACAAACGTTGGGTGCTATGGCGTCGCAGTGAGCGGCGGCACGTGCGAATGGGACGGCGTGGCGTGTCGGCAAAATACCGGCTCCCACCTGGCGTTTCAGCCCTTTCCGCTCGAGGCGGCTACGGTCACCTTCATCACCAGCGCGTTTGCCCCGCTCTTCTGGGCGCAGTACCTGGGGTTTGTGCAGTTTGGACGCCTGGCTGCTATTCTGGCTATTGACCCAACACAGAGCCTCGAGAATGTCGCCATTTTGATGGCGACGCAGCTCACGGCACTCTTCGAAGCGGACCAGTACTTTGTCATCCTCGATGATATCCGCATCACGACGCTCCTGTACCGAGACATGATTGTGGGCACGGTGGAGCTCGTGCGGTCGTTCCTCTGGGTCGCCAACGGCTGTACGGGGACGACGGAATGCAGCGGCGACTTGACCGAGTTTGCCAAGTTTCAGGACCTGCTCATGTCCATGGTGTCACTCGCAGAGTCGCTCATTCAGGCATTTGTGAGCACCGCCTTCAACTTTATCGTGCAGGCGACGTGGATCCTCAACGACTTTGCCCAGCTGGTGATGGGCACAGGAACGAGCCCGTCCACCAACATCGGAGACATTGTGAACCGACTCTTCATCGGCCCAACATCCATTTTTGGGCTTTTGATGAATGAGCTGGAGACGATTGTGCTCAACTTCCCCGGCCTGAACACAATTTGCAGCGTCATCAGCGACGACATCATCGGCAAGGTTCTGAATCCGATGATTGACCTGATCAACGCGGTGCTTACAGGGCGAATCGACTTGGGTGTCGCATCCTTCAGCATCGAGCAGATGCTTCCGCTCTCTCAGTATCTGCCCATCGCCAAACTTCCGCCTCTTCCGTGTTCGGCCAAACACGCGGGCTCGCAGCCGGAGCCGTCGGCGTGCACCACCAATGTACACTGCACGCCGGGGCACCAACTCTGTCCGTTTGGGGGTGAATCGTGTTACAATGACGAAAACTCGCCCTACTGCTGGGTGCAAACGCTTGGCCAGTGCAACTGGCCGCCCAGGTACCTCGCCGCCAACCCATTCGTGGACAGCTTTGACTACGCCTGCCCCTGCCGGTGGCTCAAGTCGAACGACTTTTACTGTAACTTTGCAACTGGTTTTTGTCAAGAGGGCATCTCCCCGTTCGGCGACCCTCTCGCCGACTGCCCGGCGCCGAGCGCCATGATGAACCCGTCCAACAACAAGACTGCGTTTGTCGACAGCGCGCCGTACTTCAACGCCATGTGCTTTGTGGTCCCCGCCTACCAGTGCAAGGCTGCCGTCGCGGCGCAAAACTTTAACACCTCGCACGACGCCTACGGCTACGTGTACAACACGTGCCTGCCCCAGATGATCAACTCGTCTCAGATGGAAGGCCCGTATCTGTGCCGAGATTACTGCGGGCCCTCGTCGTTCGACGACGACAACGTTCTCTTGTCTGACCCAATCGCCGGCTGCTACTGCGCGCTCGGGATGACCATCGCCGCGAACCAGCCGCCGCTGGACATTGCGCAGGACTTTTTGGTGGATGGCTTGTCTCTGTTTTTTCTGCCCCAAATTCAGCCGCCGTCACCGCCGAGGCCGAATCACCCGTCGCATATTCCGCCGTCATCCGCGTACGTTTCTCCGAAAACCCCCGACAACTGGGTCGCACTTTCCGAAAACGGGCAGTGCCTGTCTATGTTTGACAACACCTCCTTTTTCCTCGGACCAACGGGGTTCTACTCTTCGATCCTGCAAAAACTGGTTTACGGTACGACACAGAGTCCCATCCCATCCATCATAATGAGTTTTCTGGAAATAATAAACTTTAACCCGATCGACAACTCTCGGTACCAGGCGCTTCTCGACGCCAAAGCGTCGAGCTATCTGCTTGACTTTCACAGCGTGGTTTCCACTAGCCCATCGGCAGGCAACTTGACCGTCTTCCTCGATACGATGCTTTCGAATCAACAGCTGCAAGGCTCGTATATTGTGGCTCATTACTCAGACTTGCTCACGGTTGTGGCGCAGATGTGGTACATGAATTGGCAAATGGACGTGTCTACGCCGAACACGTTCCAGTGCGGTTCCTATCAACCGCTCAAAACTTCGTACGGCTCGCTCACGGGCGGGCCTGGCGGCGTGCCGGGAGGCGGGTTTGCGAGTAACAATAGTATATTCTCTGGTCTCGCGGGCATGCACGGCGTGATCGCATTCTATTATCCGGCTGGCACCACACCCATCACAACGATGTGCACTGACATAATCTACGTGCTAAACATGTGGAACACGTATTTCGAGTACAACTACCACCTCGCAAACTTTTTCCCCGCGGAAAGGGAACGCCTCGGTATTTTCGACCTCGTCGTGCCGACGCTGCAGAATTACACGTTCAGCAACTACACATCAGCTGCAAACGGGAAAAATGAAACAGATCCCTGGTTTGGCGCGGAAGTGTGCGCTCATCTCATGGATTATACGACTGGTGTTGGTCTTTCGCTTTCAACAGTTGCGCCAGGAAGCCTTTTATCATGGAGCCCCACCTATGGCTGCACCGTCTGCTCGAATCAGTCCATCTTCCAGCGGTCAGCCGGGCACGTGACATATGTTCGAATGAACGTGACCGGGCCTATACCCTCTGGCTACAGCCTCGCAAAATACAATATGCACTGTCGGCTGACGCACGGGCATCACTTGTTTAACGGCGTGATGTCGAGCAAGGTGTGTGCGAACAAAGCAAGCCAATTTAACCGCACGGTATATTCTTGGAGCCCTGATACAAACGGGTGTGTCGTGTGTCCAACACACGACGTGTCCTTCAAGTCGGGCGACCCCTTCCCTCCCGACCTTGTGCGTCCGACGCTCTGGCTCACTTTCGAGCTCCTCCCGCCGAGCCCCCCAC
>Ga0208741_10000995_pt1 | contig 12101 bp, 9 predicted proteins | sample CryBogCBE03Jun09_FD_184576 | JGI IMG/M metagenome (GOLD analysis project Ga0208741, IMG submission 184576) | Freshwater microbial communities from Crystal Bog, Wisconsin, USA - CBE03Jun09 (SPAdes) | ecosystem: Environmental > Aquatic > Freshwater > Lake | place: Crystal Bog, Wisconsin, USA...
TTTGGAAGGACCAACCTTAACGGCTGCCGATTTTTTCAAAAAAACTGTCTATTATGCTTCAAAAAAACTTTATCTTGCGCATGAAAACCCCGCACAATGCAGTTTCTCGGCCATAACTTAGATTTGCTCAATCATCCCTTGGGGTAGCTACTACGATACCCCCAACACAATTAGTGCGCCTTTTGGTGCCAACACAATAATTTTACCTACACAGCATTTATACCGGCCGCCCATTGGTGGCTAACATATAATATGGGTATAGTTTGCCTGTAAACGATAATCAAATAAATTAAATTATTTCATATGTTAACACAAGTACTTTCCCCCAACGGCGCATACCATGTTGAATTAGAAGACAAACACGGTGCCCATAACTACCACCCCATACCCGTTGTGCTAAACAGGGGCGAGGGTGTTTTTTTGTGGGACGTGGACGGCAAACGTTACTACGACTTTTTAAGTGGCTACAGTGCGTTAAACCAAGGCCATTGCCACCCGCGTATTATTGGCAAACTAGTAGAGCAGGCACAAAAACTCACCCTTACCTCAAGGGCATTTTTTAACGACCAGATGGGTGAGTTTGCCCAGTACATTACCCAATATTTTGGGTACGACAAAGTGCTGCCTATGAATGGTGGTGCCGAAGCCGTGGAAACGGCCTTGAAACTTACCCGCCGCTGGGGATACGCAAAAAAAGGTATACCCGACGGGCAGGCTAAGATAATTGTGTGCGAAGGCAATTTTCACGGGCGTACCACCACCATTGTGTCCTTTAGCAGCGACCCCTCGGCCTACACTGCATTTGGTCCCTTAACACCCGGCTTTATAAAAATACCTTATAATAATCTTGTGGCTTTGGAACAAGCCTTGCAGGACGAAAACGTTGCGGGCTTTTTGTTTGAACCCATACAGGGCGAAGCAGGGGTATTTGTGCCCGATGCGGGCTACTTGGCTGGTGTGCGGCAGTTGTGTACCGAATACAATGTGCTGATGGTGGCTGATGAAATACAAACAGGGTTGGCCCGCACAGGAAAAATGCTGGCCTGCGACCATGAGGGCGTACGCCCCGATGTGCTGGTGCTTGGCAAGGCCTTAAGCGGCGGTACCATACCCGTAGCAGTAGTGCTGGCCGACGATGTTGTGATGCTTAATATACGGCCGGGCGAGCATGGCTCAACCTACGGCGGCAATGCACTTGCCTGTGCAGTAACGGTGGAAGCGTTGCAAGTGTTGAAGGACGAACACATGGCCGAAAATGCACAAAGGCTGGGTACTTTGTTACGCGCCGAGCTGGCAAAATTAAAATCGCCACATGTTAGCATTATACGTGGAAAGGGTTTGCTAAATGCAGTGGTGATAGGCCACCAAAACCCCGAGGCAGCCTGGGAGCTTTGCATAAGCTTGAAAGAAAACGGATTATTGGCAAAACCCACCCATGGCGATAAAATACGTTTTGCCCCGCCACTGTGCATTACAGAAGAGCAAATTATGGAGTGTGTTGATATTATTGACCGGAGTTTACAGGCGTTATAATTAGCTAGCTTAATACATAGCTATTGCCCAAAGGGTAATTTTTCAGCCTCCGCAGTTGCGGGGGCTTTTTTTTGCATGGTTTTGAATACAATCCGTTACTACAGAAGCATCGGTTGGCGAAGAGCTAGCCATTACGGCCAATAATCAAACGGCAGCATGTTGGCTATTTTTTCGCTCCACGCCCAAAAGCCCTGGTCTACCATGTCTTCCACGGCGTAGTACATGCCGTTATACATTACATGCACTGGCATTTTGTGCCAAAGATTTAAGCGGGATGTGATATTGGTGCGTATTTTATCTTCCTGATGGATTTGCTGCAAATATTCAAATGGCTCCTTTTTAAATGAGTAACTAATGATAAGGTAGCTCTCAAAGTTCAAAATTTTAGTGGTGCTATTTTCCTCATATGCAATACTGTCGGCCGTTAGCTTGTCTTGGTGCAATATTTCCGTTTCATCTGGCTGCGCCAACACAGCTTTAAAATACTTAAGCGTGTCTTTTGGCAACGTAACTTCCAAGTCTTCATCGGCTGCTACGGTTTTGTACAACCGCTGTATACGCTTTTTTTCGGTGTTTGGTATAACATCAAGTTTTCTTATGTCATAACCATCTTCGGATAATTTGTTTTGGTAAAGGCTGCGCATAAAATGTAGTAAAGACCCATAATACACGTCGGCTCGTTTTTCCTTCCACCTTTTTTGCTTGTCTGCCTCACCATCCATTTGTTTAAAAAAAGGGTATCCTTCGTAAAAAACGGTTTGGTTGCCTCTGTCTAATAAAAACTTTTCTAATTTATAACTCACCGCATATCCCAGCGCTTTGTTTTCAATTTCAAGTGGCTCGTCAGCAAAAGCCTCCAGCACATCTCTTTTTTTAGAATACCTAAATTTTATCGTCCGGTAATTTTTAATGGTGCATGACATCGCAAGGCTATTGGTGCCTATAAAGTTTTCGGTAAAAATATTACCCCATTTTTGCCAACCATCTTTTTCGTAGGTACCTACCACAACAGCCATGAGTTGGTTTGCTTTTGGGGACAGTACAATAGTAATAGGCTGTTGAACATTTTGAACAGTAATGCTTTGTGTAAATGTTTCGTAACCAATACTAGATACAACCAGGTTAAATTGCCCTTTCGTTACCCTGTTAAGGGTAAATTCGCCATTGTTGTTAGCCGAAGTGCCAATGGAGGTGTTGCTTAAAAAAATACTGGCCCCACTAATTGGCCTGCCGGTGGCGCTATCTGCTATGGTGCCATGTAGCATATAGGTTTGGGCACCACAAATGGCAACAACCATATTTACAATGGAAAAAATATAGACAATTTTCAATTTCATATACGATATTACAAAAAAACGATATGCATTAAAATTTCTACCGTCAAAAACTTAGTTAAAACTTACCGAAACGATAGTGTAGCCCACTTTTACTGACAGCGCCTGGGGTATAGGAAAGGTAATACAGGGCAATTAGCCATTATTTGCAATTGCCATTGCAACCCAAACACCAAGATTATCCTTTGTAGCTGAAAAATAAAAACGCAATTACCCTCCACCAAGCACAACAGTATACCTAAACACGGGCAATAACAACACGTTTGTTGAACGCTTGCGGCTTGCTTCAAAACAGGCATCTGTTTTATAACGAAGCACCAATCGTGCCTATAAAATATTACAACCGCCATCAAACAACTACCAGTTACGGCTTAAAAACAACCGTTTCGCCTTTTTGTAAAGGGATGGCGGTAATGCCTTTTTCATCTAAAAATGCCTTAGCGATTACCGCGTGTTTAAAAGGCAGTTTTATGTGCAACGTGCCGCCTTTTTCGGCAAACACTGCAACGCTTGTTACAATGCCGTTTTGCTTGATGGCACTTATTATAAACGCACCTTGGGCGCGTAGGTGCGTGAATGATACATTTTGCCAGCTTGCCGGAACAGCGGGAAACACTTCAATATAACCATCCTTGCTCTGTAACAACAATTCATGCACGCCTTGGGCAAAGGCAAAATTGCCTTCCAGGGTAAAAGGGCGGTAGGTATAGTTTGAGTACTGGCCGCTTTTTTGGTCGCCGTTTAGGTGGAAACTGTTAACCGAGCAGAAGTTGTTGGCGAAAATTTGTAACTGCTTTACAGCACTATCGGCCTGGTGTGCCCTCGCGTATACACAGGCAGCCCAGCTAAAACTGTAACCGCACCAGTTGCGGGTGCCTTTGGCCTCTAATTGGCGCAGGCTTTTGTCAATAATGGGTTTATCATCGGCATTGTTTATATCCAACTGGGCTATGGGGTAAACAGCCATCAATTGGGCAAGGTGCCGGTGGCTTTCGTCGAGGTTTTGGCCTGGCGCGATGGTAAGCCCGGTTTCATTCACGTTGAATGCAGGCATTTGTTGCAGTATGGTTTGCCAGTGGGTAGCTTCGTTTGGCCGGTTGGTGGCGGTGGCCGCTTCGGCGGCAGCACTCAAAGCGAAGCGGTACAGGCTTAGGTCGTAATTGGTATAGTGTGTAAACCAAGCCTTAATGTTGTTGTCGTGGTATTCGGGGCTGCTGCTCAAAGGGATGGTGCGTACCCCGTTTTGTAGCTGGGTAATATGCTCAATAAAAGTGGCCGCTTCGTGCAGGTAAGGGTAGGCCCTGGTTTGTAAAAAGGCTGTATCCATACTGTATTGCCACTGCCAGTAAAAATGTTGGGCTACCCACGATGCGGTTGCGGGCGAGAGCGAGTATTGTATCCACCCACCCATGGCCTTTCCGGCAATAGTGGTAACCCCCGGCACGGCCAGCCCCGGCACACCAAAATATTGTTGGGTGAACCTTTTGTTCTCCTCTTTTACTGCCCAAAGCCAATCAGTATAGGTGGCAGCTTCCTGCAGGTGGTTGCCGGTGTAGCAGGGCCAGTAACTCAACTCCGTGTTAAGGTCGTGGTGAAAATCGCCTTTCCAGGGCGGCAGGTTGCCGTTGTCTGCTGTCCAAATGGCTTGCAGGGTAATGGCGGGTGCCCCCTTTCGGGCCACGCAGCCAAGTTTGTACATCTCCAAACAATATTGCTTTTGCAGTACTTGATCGGGCAGGCTAATGAAAGACTGTCCCCAGAATTTTGCCCACCATCCTGTATGCGCAGCCCAGCCTGTGGGTTCCTTTGCTGTGCCACTCAATAGTGGCAGCGCCGCTTTTTTGTTGTAACTAACCGTCCATTGCCCAATATAGCGGTGGTTGGGCAATACCTGCCAGCTAACCAGTATTTCGTAATAGTTGCCCTTAGTGGTGGGTTGGTGGTAGGTGATGCAGTTGCCTGTTTGGGTAACGGTGCCTTTGGCGTAGCCCAACTGTTGCAGGCCCTGCCCTTCAACACTGTTGCCGTTGCCGTTACCCAAGGCACTGTTATAGCCGGGTATCATCAACTGGGGTATAACGGATGCCGATGGGAGGTTTTCAAAACCAAAATAGCCTATGTTTTTTGTGGCGTGTATATAATGGTTAAAAACCACACCGTTTTCAAACGCTACCGTACACAAAGCTGTAACTATATCCAATTTAACCTGTTTTACCTTGCCCAGTGGTGCCACATTAAACTCCAGCGCGCCGGCCGGTATTTTAGTGGGGTAAGGTATGGACTCGTAGGGGTCGTCGCCAAGGCGTTGTACGATATCGTAATCGTTGTTGGCCACGTGCTGCCGCACCCAGGCAAAATTAAACTTGGTTAGGTCTACGCCGGTGCGCTCATCCCAAAGATCAGCCCTGTCCAGGCTAATACGCAGCTTACCGCTTTTTTGCCAAACCAAGCTGCCCAGCATGCCGTTGCCTTGGGGTATGGCTTCATCCCACCGTGTGGCCAGTGAATCAAACACCAGGTTGTTTTCTGCTGAGGGCTGGGCGGTGGCGTTTAACGAATAAATATTGATCATTAAAATGGCAAGGAATATCTTTTTCATGCAGGCTTTTTTTGTGGTGGCATAAAGATAACAAGTGTGGAGCGCGCTTTTGAAAGTCGGGCCGTCCGTATAAGAATAAAGGAGGGGATGGTAAATTTTAAGGGGGGGGGTAGGAATGTATTAAACCAAGCGAATAATTGAGTGTATAATAAATGTCGAAATAATGTAGTAATTAACAATAATTTTATTGTCAACTCTTGTTGTCAATAAAATTGTTGCAAGTATGTGGAAATAGGACTGCTGAATTCACGTTTGCCGTTTCACGATTCACGTCCCTACCACTCCCAGCCCGGGAAAACAAAATAATATACGCCCCCGCAGTCATACTCCAATGCGAAGTATAATTTAAAAGGCCCTTCGAGGGTAATGGTTTCATGGCTCTCCAATTCGGCGGTGTATTTGGCCCTGCCCTCAACATAGCCCATGCCGTTTTCACCTTGTAGCTCAAAGCCCATGTCGGCAATGGTGTAACCCCAATCCGTGAAGGATGTATAAGCTTCAAAAAAATGGCCGAATTTCTCCAAAACAGCGTCTTTCTTCAAAACACGGCCGTCGGGCAGTATAAAAGTGCAGGCCAGTTCGCCGCTGTATTCGGTAAACCGCTGCTCAAACCAATGTTCCGCAAAGGCCTTGGCACGGTCTTCAATACTCATCTTGTGGTTTGGGTGAAATTCCTCGTAGGTGTAGTGCATTATCATGCCCGGCAGCAAAAAATCGTCTGTCTCGCGCTCGAATAACTCCTCGGTTATAAAAGTATATTTTAGCCGGCTGGGATATTCAGCCAAAAAATCAACCTCTATGTTTTTGTCGGCCAGCAATGCAACCACCTGTTCAAGGGCTGCATCTATGGCTGCATCATCCAAATCAGCGGCTGGCGTAAACGTAGGGCTGCCTAGCAGCTCATACATTTTAACTTGTTTGGCATTGGCCGAAGCATGCTCAAACGCCAATATATTTTTTAGAAACTCGTTTTCAATTTCAGGCGGCACGCCTTCAAAGCTATGTGTTTCGGCACCCAGCTCGGCCTGTAATTTAAGGTGCAGGAGTTCATTTTCAATGCGCAGGTTTTCCTCAGGGTCTTCGCTGAAAGGGGTTTCTACATCATCGTCGTCTGTGTGGTGCATGTGGGTTAATTATGCGGTAAAAATAGGGTACATGAGCGAAATAAATACATCAAAAAACTGCTAGTGTTTTACGGTTTTCAAATAATGGGAAAAAACCGTGTGTGCTGTATGAACTTGCACCCTGGCGCCATTTTAATGATCGACTGAATTAATAGACTTTCAACTTCCATTAAAAAAGAGGTTACAACAATCGATTTGCCATATTTATCAGTAAATCGCAAATATCCGAAGTCTTCCCATGGCAGCTTGTGCCCCATTTTGCATTTCATAAGCTTAATTTCAATAATTTCATCGATGTTAATCACAACGACATTGTTGTTTTTGTTGCTTGCAGGCTGTATGTATTTGTTAGCAATTAAAAACTCTTTGCCTAGAGAATTTCTGAGGTAGTTGAAAAAAAGGACAATTGCAAGTGGGCTAAGAAAAAAGAATAAATTAATTAGCAAAAAGCCGATAGGCTTGTCAGTCATCGAAGGTTTGACCGAAATATATACGTTGACAGCTATTTGCAGCAATAAAAAAAACCAAATTCCCAGCGATTGGCCGATAATTATTTTGCGTGTTGCGGTATAAATACGTTGGCGCATCATAGATAGTTTTAGGGATATAATGGAGGTTCACTCACTTACTCACAAACACCTCTTTGCCATCTACCACCGTGCGCAGTACTTTGGTGTATTGTATTTGTGCAGGTGCTATGGTAAACAGGTTGTCGCTCAATACCACAAAATCAGCCAGCATGCCCGGTTTAAGTATGCCGAGTTTATTCTCTTGGAAGCCCGCGTAGGCATTGTTTGCCGTATAGCATCGCAGGGCTTGGTCTACACTTATTTTTTCTTGCGGGTACCAGCCGCCGGGGTTTTTACCGTCAAGGGTTTGGCGGGTAACAGCGGCGTAAATGCCCAACAGGGGTTTTAGCGGGGCTACCGTCCAGTCGCTGCCAAAAGTAACTATGGCGCCTGCTTTTAGCAGCGTATTAAAAGCGTATGTGCGTCTTAGCCTGTCATCGTCCAGCCGTTTGTAGGCCCAGCGGCCGTCGTCGATGGCATGGTAGGGCTGCATGCTGGGTATAACCTGCAATTGTGCAAACTCCGGTATCGCCTTAGCCGATATATGTTGCGTATGCTCTATCCTAAAACGGTGGTCCCTACCGGGGTAGTTTTTTTCTGCCGCTCTGTACACGCCCAAAATAAAATCAATCGCATGGTCGCCAATGGCATGGGTGGCTACCTGCAACCCGGCTGAGTCTGCACTAATCACCCAACTGCGCAACAGTGTAGTGTCAGTTACCTGTAAGCCCGTGCTATTCGGCGCATCAAGGTAAGGCTGGTAAAACCAGGCGGTAGTAGAACCCAGCGACCCATCCACAAAACCCTTTACCCCGCCCCAGCGCAGCATATCATCCCCTTTTCCGTTTACCTTGCAGAAAGAGTCCAGGTACTTCCATTCCGCCACTGGTACAAACGCATAAATGCGTAGGGGAAGTTTATTGTTGCCGTACGCCCGGCGGTAGGTGGCCAGCTCCAACCGGCCGCCATAACTGCTAACATCATGCACTTGGGTAACGCCATTTTCAAAAGCATGTTGCATGGCAGCCTGTAAATATTCATCCAACTCTTTAGGGCTGGGTTCAGGTATTGCAGTAAGTATTAGGTCCTGCGCATTGTCTTTAAACACGCCGGTGGGTTCGCCGTTTTCGTCTTTTACAATTTCCCCGCCGGGGGGCGCAACGGTGTTGCGGGTAATGCCGGCCAATTGCAGGGCTTTGCTGTTGGCAAAACTCATATGGCCGTCGTAACGGCTTACAAAAACAGGGTTGTTGGGGGTAACACTGTCAATCCATGCCCTACGGGGTAGGTCGCCGCCCCATGCCTCGTGGTCCCAATCACCGCCTAAAATCCAACGGCTGTCTTTATGCTGCAGGCAAAACTTTTTCAGGGTTTGTATAAAGTCTTTCTTAGTGGCTGCCTGCCGCAGGTTTACGCCGTTGAGGTCGTAGCCGCCGCTTAAAAAATGGGTATGGTTATCGATAAAGCCCGGCACCATCATTTTCCCGCCTAAGTCAATCACAACTGTTTTCTTATCGGTAACAGTTTTGTAACTGGTGCCAACCCACATTATTGTATTACCCTTCAATGCTATCGCAGATGCCCAAGGCTGCTCGCTATTGCCCGTCCATATTTTTGCGTTCGTGTAAACTTTGTCGGCAAATTGCTGCTGGGCGTTGCCACTAAGAGATATTATAGTTAAGGATAAGGTGAGTAGGAATTTCATGGCGATTTTTTTATTAGAACAAGTAATGGGCCGCCGTAAAGCTGGTGTTGTGCAACCCCCATTATTTAAGTAGTTATGCCTTGGGCAGTAAATTGGCTTTATTTATCCAACTTGGTAATTAAGTGGTGCTTGCCCTTTAGCATAAATTGCTTGCTTTGCTCAATGGCATCCATCACTTGGGCTAGTATTTCTTCGGTGGTTTTTTCGTAGTCAATCACCAAGGGGGCTTTAAAACGTACACTTAGGGTGCTGCCTTTCTTTTTAAAGGTAAGGCCACGTTTGGTAAAAGCGCGCCAAAAACCGTTAATCACTACGGGCACCACTATCGGGCGGTTGTTTTTTATAATATAGGCGGTACCCTTGCGGCCGGGGGCAAACGGCTTTGTGGTGCCTTGCGGAAAGGTTATTATCCAGTTGTCTTTCAGCGCGGTGGTTATTTTGCGGGTATCGCTGGGGTCAAGGCCCCTTCGTACTTCCTTACCCTCGGCGCGCCAGGTACGTTTTACGGTAAGGCAGCCGGCCATTTTAAAAATACGGCTGATGAAGCTGCCGTTCATGGTTTCTTCCGCAGCCACAAAATAAATGCGGGTAAACGGGTTTAACAGGTAAAACGGTATGCCCAACCGGTTATGCCTGCGCCATTTTACGGCACAAAATATATGAATAAACGTAATAACGTCGGCAAAATAGGTTTGGTGGTTGCTCACAAACAGCACGTTGTTGTTGGGTAGGTTTTCAATATGCTCGGTACCCTCAATTTTCAACTTGTTTACCAATACCAAGCCGGGGTACGTAATAGCACCCACAACGGCATACAGAAACGACCTAAATAACTTTATTTGCTTAAATCTCTCTAACAATCGCATGAAATTAAAAGTGATTGGCAATCAGGGGTGCAAATTAGGTATTGTAAATGATTGTTAATGGTGCGGGCAAATAATATTTATGCTTGCCTGGTGATGTTTGTTTTTGCAACTTGTGTAAAATTAAACACCATGAAACGCCATTTAACCCTTACAGCCATGGCCTGCTGCCTACTGTTAACCCTTTGCGCGCAAGAAAAGCCGCCCGCCCAAAAATCGATTACCGTAACCGGTACCGCCGAGGCCGAAATTATACCCGATGAAATTTATGTGCAGGTTGACCTGCGCGAATACGACAAGCGCGGCGTTGGCAAAATTGACATTGAAGTGATTAAGACAAACTTTCTTGCTGCCTGTAAAAGCATTGGCTTGGCCTACAGCGCGGTGAGCGTGCAGGGCTACCAAGGTGCCGACAATTATTGGCAATACCGCAGGGGTAAGAAAAAAGACCCAGACCTCAAGGCAAGCATAAGCTACTGGGTTAAAATAAACAATACCCAAAAGCTTGACGAGCTGGTTGATAAATTAGATGACGAGGCCACCCAAAATTTCGCCATAGCCAAAACGGCGTACAGCAAGCAAACGGAATTGAAAAAGCAAATGAAGATTGAAGCTATTAAAGCCGCGAAAGAGAAGGCGGTATATTTAAGTGAAGCGATTGATGAGCATATTGGCGGGGCACTTACGATAACGGACGTAAATGAAATAATAGATGCAGACAACAATGTCCCTATCTCCCAATTTTATGCCAACAACTCCAACTTTCGCTACAACGCCGCATCCACCAATGGGGATGCCGCTGGCAGTGTAGGCTTTAAAAAGCTAAAATTCCAATTCCAAGTGAGTGTTGTGTTTGCGCTGAAATGAATTTGGAGGATTTTTAGCGTTTATTTCCCCGATGCCCTTCTTCATGTCGCCGTGGTTATTAGTACAAGTAAAGGGGCAATTGGTGAGGTTTGCATATTGCTAAATTTCTCCAGATGGGTTATATTCGCCACTCAACAAACATTTTTTATGGGCCATATATATGCTGATGTAGAATTGATAAACGACGAAGACATAGGCTTAGCAAGGCGTTACACTATAGGGGAAGATGAAATAAGGCGCGTGCATTGCAACATGTTGGTAGAAACAGGCGCATACAACCTATGCATTAACGAAAGTATACAGGCGCAATTACAATTGCCCTTTATAGAAAAGCGTACAGCGCAAACCGTAGACGGCCGGTTCGTTACCTACGATGTTGTTGGGCCAGTGCACTTAAAATTTAAAAACCGCAACACAATATGCACGGCCATGGTGTTGCCCGGTGACAACGAGGCATTATTGGGGGTAATACCCCTGTAAGACATGGACGTGTTGATACACCCGCTACGGCAGGAACTGATAGTACACCCCGACCATCCCTATATGGCGCAGATGAAATTAAAGTAACATGTCCCCTTCATTCCCAAATACCCAAACCATAAATGCCCAATACCCCCTTACCTTTGCCGCGAAAAAATTATGTTGAGGTAGCAGATGAAGTTATATCCCGAATCGGCAGATGTACAGTTGGAGTTTGACAAAGTAAAAGCTTTATTAACGGAGCATTGTAAAACCGAGTATGCCAAAACCAAGGCAGGTAGCCTGCGCATACATACCCGTATTGACTATATTGAGCTGGAATTACAGCAAAGCCACGAATTTAAATTACTGGAGGAGCAGAGCCAGTATTTTCCCAACGACTATACCATAAACATAAGCCGCGACATAAAGCTGTTGGGCATACCCGGTGCCACCCTGGGCGGCGAGCAGTTTATTCAAATACGCAAGCTGGCCGAGAGCCTGGAGAAAATTTTCCGCTGGTTTGACAACGAGCGCAGGTTAGCCTACCACGCCCTGAGCGAAGTAATAAAAGACACCTATTACGAAAAAGTAATTATAGAACTGATTGATGATGTACTGGACGAAACCGGCAATGTAAAAGACAATGCCAGCCCCGACTTGGAGCGCATACGCATGAGCCTGTACCGCAAGCGCAATGAATTGCGCCGCACGTTTGAGAAGGTGATAGCCCGCCTCGCAAAAAGCGGTTACACTGCCGACATTGACGAAAGCTTTAGCAACGGCCGCAGGGTGGTGGCGGTATTTTCTGAACACAAGCGGCAGGTAAAAGGCATTTTGCATGGCGAGAGCGACAGCCGCAAAACGGCTTTTATTGAGCCCGAGGAAACCATCGAGCTGAACAACGAAGTGTTTAGCCTACAAAACGATGAGCGGAAGGAGGTGCAGCGCATCCTGAAAAGCCTAACCGCTCGCCTGTCAGTCTACAGCAGCCTGTTAAACACCTACCTGGAGGTGGTGGGCGATTACGATTTTATCCGCGCCAAGG
>Ga0208741_10000996_pt1 | contig 12096 bp, 9 predicted proteins | sample CryBogCBE03Jun09_FD_184576 | JGI IMG/M metagenome (GOLD analysis project Ga0208741, IMG submission 184576) | Freshwater microbial communities from Crystal Bog, Wisconsin, USA - CBE03Jun09 (SPAdes) | ecosystem: Environmental > Aquatic > Freshwater > Lake | place: Crystal Bog, Wisconsin, USA...
TAATTGTGCCAGCGTCTAAATTGTTGTATAATCCGGACGCCTGGATTCTAAATGGAGTGTTATTGTACGTTTGGGCAAGGGCATAGGTATAAGGCAAAATGCCGCCGGTAGCGTTTACAGTTAGGCGAACGTCGCAGACCAAGGGTGTTATGGTTGTTGTTATGGCAATAGGTGCTGCCTTTGCAACTGCAATGCCTGTTGCGGTGGTTTTGCAACCCGCAGAATCAATTACGGTTAGGCTATAGTTACCTGTTGAAAGTTGGCCAAACTTCGGTAGCCTTTGTGCCAATGTTGAGTTATCGGGTAGGGTAAGCACATAATGGAAGGGTGCTATGCCGCCGTTGGCTCCAACTGTTATGTTGCCATCGCTACCGTTTCCGCAACTGCTTGCGGGTGTTACCGTGTACTTGGGGGTTGGTGTAGCGGCAGCTGTAACAACTATGCCGCCCAGTGTTGCGGTACAACCTGCGGTATCGGTAATCGTTAGGCTGTAGGTGCCCGCACCAAGGTTGCCGAACTGTACATTGCGTTGGGTAACAGTTGTATTGTCGGGCTTGGTTAGCTGGTAGCGGAAGGGTGCCACACCACCAGTACGGCCAGCCCTAATGCCGCCGTCGTTGCCTGTGCCGCAACTGCTGGTTTTAGTTACCAGCGGCACAACGGTAATGGGTTTTGCCACGGTAACGGCTATGCCAGAGAGGGTGCCTGTGCAGCCCGACACATCGGCGATGGTTACGGTGTATGCGCCAGGGCCAAGGTTGCTAAACACTGGGCTTTGCTGCGACACACGTGAATTGTCAGGTTTTGTTAGTAAGTATTGAAATGGGGCAGTGCCACCTGTATTAGTTGCGCTGATGGCACCGTCGCTACCGTTGCCACAATCACTCGCTGGGCTTATTGCAGGGGTAACGGTAATGGGTGCTGCATTGGCTACTACCACACTGGGTAGGGTGGCCATGCAGCCTGCGGTGTCCGTCACAGCAAGGCTGTAAGTGCCTGCTGCAAGGTTGTTAAAAAACGGCGACCGCTGCGCCACAGTTGAATTGTTGGGCAGCGTAAGCACGTATTGAAAAGGGGCTATGCCACCGTTGGCACCCGCCTTTATGCTGCCATTGGCCACGTTGCTACACCCGCTGGCAGGGTTTATGGCAGCTTTTGGCACCAATGCAGGGGCTTGTGAAACCACTATGGCATCCAAGGTTGTGGTATTGTTGTTTTTGTCGGTTACTGTTAGGCTGTAAGTGCCTGTGCTAAGGTTAGCAAAATAACCTTTGGCTTGCGTTACTGTGCCACCGCCTGGTAGGGTAAGTATAAATGTAAAAGGATAGGTGCCACCAGTTAAATATACCTGTAAACTGCCATCATTGCCCTTTCCACAGCTACTGGCAGGGGTAACGGCTACAGTTGCAGAAAAAAGACCTTTCGCCTGCGAGTTTTGGGGCATTAGCAACAAAAATGTGGCAAAAAGGATAGTACATGATAGGTAGATGTTTTTCATTTTGGTAAGAGTTTGATGTTTTTGTTTGGTTAAAATAGCAGGATTTAAAGGTAGCAAGAAATAATTTGAATAAAAAATGGATGTTGGCAAATAATTCGCCCTTTTATTTTTCGGTTGGCCTACGAACGTTTATTGTTGACTATTTGCGGTTGTTGGCGCCTGTGTTGCTTTTAACGACCCGACTATTTTGACAAAGCTGGTTACTTTAACACTGTATTGCTCAAAAAAAGGCATCATGGGCCGAAAATTTTGCATTTTTTTAGCCACCCATTATTGGGTTTGGGTATCGATGGCGGTTCGCTGTTGTTGGTGTTTTCACCCACAACGATCAAAAGGGTTGCCAATACTTTCAGGGCGGGTAAACTATATAGCGTATAACCATTGTTTTATTTTTCATTTTTGTGCGATAATTTTGGACGGGCACCAATGTAAGCCTCACGGTGTACTTATTTTCTCTTATCCAAAAACTTGCTTTATCTTAACCGCACATATTACCATCCAACCACCGCACCATGAAAAAATACATGCTTGCATTATTGCCATCAATCATATTACTTACCGGCGTAACGGCTTTTAAATGGGCAGGCATCCGAACGTTGAAGGCCAGCACGGCACGCGCCGCTGCCTTTCGTGTTCGTACCCTCCGCATTGGTTGCGGTGCAGGCATTTACTTGGAGGATATTGCTGCCGATATTCCGCCATTGCCGGGCTGGGGTAACTACCGTTGGAAAATTACCACCGCAAGCGACAGCGCACAGTTTTACTTTAACCAGGGCATGAGCATGTACTATGGCTTTCATATGATTGAATCCATTGCCTCTTTCCAAAAAGCCACCCGTTTCGACAGTACGAGTGCTATGGCTTGGTACGGAAGGGCATTATCCCTCGGCGGAACCATAAACGACGATGCCACTGCTCCGGCACCCGTTACAGCCCTTGTATGCATGCAAAAAAGCCTGCGCTACGCTGCCGCCAGTACCCCTTTTGAAAAAGATATTATTCAGGCCTTGGCAAAGCGGTACTCAGCAGATACGGCCATAACACTTACTGACCTTAAGCAGCATTACACCGATGCCATGAAGGCTTTTAGTGAGAAATACCCCACTGGCGATGCCATTACGTTATATGCCGACGCCTTGATGTTGCAACACCCATGGGACTTGTACGATAATAACCAGCAGCCTAAGCCTTGGACGCCCCTAATTGTAAAAACCCTGCAGCATGCCTTGGCGGTAAGCCCCTTAAACCCCGGTGCCAACCATTATTATATACATGCTTTGGAAGGCAGCCAGCACCCGGAAATGGCGTTGGTAGCTGCCAGAACCTTGGGCAGGCTTATGCCTGGTGTGTCGCATACAACGCACATGCCCTCGCACATTTACATCCGCACGGGCGACTACGCGCAGGGCATTACCGTAAACGACAGTGCCGTGGCCGACTATGGCAATTATCTTAGCCTTTACAGCCCAGTGGTTGGCGGCTTGGATTTGTATAAAATTCACAACGAACACCTAAAAGCCACTTGTGCGCAAATGGCGGGTAATTACGCCACGGCCTTGCAAACTGCCAACGTGCTACGCAACCAAATGCCCGCAGAATATTTAACCACCCAGCCGGTGGTTGCATTTGTGCAATATATTTGGGAAACGCCCTTGCTTACCAATATACGCTTTGGCAAATGGGATGAGGTTTTAAGCCAGCCAGTGAGCAACAACCTACCCTATGCCAGCCAGTTGGAGCATTTTGGCAGGGCCATTGCCTACAGCCGAACACACCATTTTGCCGAGGCACAAAACGAAATGGCCCTGTTTAACAAAGGGATGGCCAACCCGGCCTTGAAAAACCCGGCCGGGGCATTCAGCAATGCTTATACTGTTTGCAAGGTTGCCCAAAAAATACTGGAAGGCGTTTTGGCGGAGGACAATGCACAGTACGCACAGGCCATTGCTGCTTTTAAGCAGGCGGCCATAAACGATGACAGTGTAGTGTACAACGAGCCGCGCGACTGGCCCCTGGCTGCCCGCCAATACCTTGGCAACGTGTTGCTAAAAACAAAGGATTATAAAGCGGCGGCCGCCGCTTTTACCGATGAACTAATAATTAACCCTAAAAATGGGTGGAGTCTTACCGGCCTGTTGCAAGCCTACCGCGGCTTGGGCCAAACAGCGCTGGCCCAAAAAACAGCCCTACGGCTAAAACAGGCGTTTGCTTTAAAGGATAGTGATATTAATGCGGCTGTGTTTTAAGTAAGCGGATGGCAAACCGTATAGCTTTAGTTGCCCCAGTGCCTTTAACAGCCAAACTGCCTTAAATGGTGGTCAATATGCTTATACACCAAGCGGCCACCCTGCTCCTTGGTTATTTTACCAAAAAACGGGTGTTGAAAAAAGGGTTGGGTAATATGGCCATATTCTGCAACCAGTGCTGCCCAAGTGGCAGTGTCGGGCGGTGTATTGCCCGTTTCTTCCGTAACGCCAAAGCCTTTAACGGTGGGCATGTTTTGCTGCATGGGTGTTTCATCCTTAATCATGCTACGCAGGGCTATTTTGCCAAATATGCAGCCGATAAGCACCCGCCCGTATTGCTTTTTGCCCAACATCATTTCTTCAAACAATAAATTATGCTTTACCATTTGGCAAACATTCATTTTACCCCATTGGGCAGTGCTGTTTGGGCGTAGGGTATGTATCCTGTTGATGAGTTCTGCACGGGTTGGTGCGTCAAAAATTGTTTTCACGGGTTTGAGTGGTTTTGTTGGTGGCGGGAAGGTAGGATGAAAACGGATGGGGGGATGGGTTGGTATGACAGTTTTTCTGTACATGTAGAAAGAAATTATCACCCGCCATAGGGTCATACACGATTATCATAGGAACAGTTTGATGATCCTTCCGCGCCCGCTACGGTACCAACCCGCTGAAATTGGTGACAGGAAAGATACATTCCATTGAGCGGAGCAGAGTTGGCAAAATGGCACACTTGTTTTCGATGGCCGGCATTTTCTGATACGTCAGTTTTTATACGCCGTGGCGTAGTAGTGGCATAAACTGATAAAACTGTACGCTACAACCTACCCGTTAACATACTACCTTTGCGCATCTAAAAAACAGCCATCATGGAATACAGGATTGAAAAAGACACTATGGGCGAGGTTATGGTGCCGGCCGGCGTATACTGGGGTGCCCAAACGCAAAGAAGCATTGAGAACTTTAAAATTGCGCAGGACATTAACAAAATGCCCAAGCCGATTATTAAAGCTTTTGCATACCTTAAAAAGGCGGCCGCCATCACCAATTGTCAGCTGGGTGTGTTGCCAGAAGCTAAAAAAGATGCCATTGCCACCGTATGTGACGAGATTTTGGAGGGTAAGCTTGACGACCAGTTTCCGCTGGTGGTTTGGCAAACAGGCAGCGGCACACAAAGCAACATGAACGTGAACGAAGTGGTGGCTTACCGCGCGCATGTGCTGCAAGGTGGCGCATTGACCGACAAGGCCAAGTTTTTGCACCCTAATGATGATGTAAATAAATCGCAAAGCAGCAACGATACATTTCCCACAGCCATGCACATCGCGGCTTACAAAATGCTGGTGGAGACCACCATACCCGGCATTGAAAAGCTAAGGGATACCTTGGCCGAAAAAAGCAAGGCGTATATGCACGTGGTTAAAATTGGCCGCACCCATTTTATGGATGCCACGCCTTTAACCGTTGGCCAGGAGTTTAGCGGTTATGTGGCCCAGTTGAACCACGGCCTCAAAGCTATTAAAAACAGCCTACCCCACTTGAGCGAACTGGCCTTGGGCGGCACCGCTGTTGGTACCGGTATTAACACCCCAAAAGGTTACGACGTGTTGGTGGCAAAAAATATAGCCGAGCTTACGGGCCTGCCTTTTATAACTGCTGAAAATAAATTTGAGGCCTTGGCCGCGCACGATGCCATTGTAGAATCGCATGGGGCGCTTAAAACCGTGGCAGTAAGTTTGATGAAGATTGCCAACGACATTCGCATGCTCAGCAGCGGCCCGCGCAGCGGCATCGGCGAGATACATATACCCGATAACGAGCCAGGTTCCTCTATTATGCCCGGCAAGGTAAACCCCACACAATGCGAGGCATTGACGATGATTGCCGCACAGGTGTTGGGCAACGATGTTACCATAAACATTGGCGGTGCCACCGGCCATTTTGAGCTAAACGTGTTTAAGCCTGTGATGATATTCAACTACCTGCACAGTGCGCGTTTGATTGGCGAGGGCTGTGTAAGCTTTAACGACAAATGCGCCACCGGTTTGGCCCCTATTGAGGCGAACATTAAAAAACATGTGGATAACAGCCTGATGCTGGTTACTGCGCTGAATACTAAAATTGGCTATTACAAAGCAGCCGAAATTGCCCAAACAGCCCATAAGGAAGGTACTACCTTAAAAGAAATGGCGGTGAAGCTGGGCTATGTTACCCCCGAGGAATTTGACGCTTGGGTAAACCCGGCCGACATGGTTGGGGAGATAGGATAAGGACGTGAAACGTGTATATCGTGAAACGTCAATCGTGAATCGTGAAACGTCAATCGTCAATCGTCAATCGTGAAACGTGAATATCGTGAAACGTGAAACGTCAATCGTGAAGGCTTTGGCGTATTTTTATATGCGCCAAGCGAATAATATTTGATATTCGGATATATTGGGTCGCAATTCTTAATTGGCGATTCAAAGACTGCACCATTCAGGACATTCACCTTTGGCGACTCACGTTCCACGATTGACGATTCACGATTCACGTTTCACGATTCACGATTCACGTTTCACGTCTCACGACATATATCCTCGTGCCAATACAATTTTTACCGGCAAAGGCCGTTATATTTGTTGTACTGTAGGCATGTTATTGCATTGGTATGTAATTGGCTGCAGTAAGTGCCGCAAAGGCAAGTATAAAACACCTTTTATGAAGAAACGCATTGTAATTGTTACCCCATTCATCTGCCTACTGGCACTGCTTTTTACATTGGACGCTTGTAAGAAAGAATACAGTGTGGAAACTGGCGCAAGCTTGGCTGCCCAAGGCAGCTTGTATGACAGTTTGGGTAATTGCATGGCTGATTCAACGGTAGGTACTTTTTACAATGGTGTTATACCAAACGGTAGCCTGGCACAAGCAAACGATACCGCTTATGTGCTTGCAAAAGTTAACGTTACAGTGGCGGGTTCGTACAATATTACCTCAACCATCCAAAACGGCATGTATTTTTCTGATTCCGGGTATTTTACATCCACTGGCATCAATACGATTAAATTGTATCCTGTCGGTACCCCGATCATTCCGGGCACTTTTAACTATAGCATTACATTTGACAGCACCACCTGCTCCTTTGTAGTTGTAACCAAAGACAGTACCGGGCGTAGTGGTGGCGGAACAACCGTTACCAATCCCAATACCAGCGACACTGCCTGGAAGTTTACCAGCCCCGCAGGCAATTTCCATGGGTCTATTGACACCGCTTATACATTTGATTCGCTGGGAACAAAAAATCTGGCCATCATCGGTCGAAATAAAGGCGACAGTACATTTTTTGTGGGGTCAATATTGGCCACTGGTGCCATAGCAACAGGTACCTACAACACATCTTCGTTGGCTGTTTTTGGCTTTAATGATGTTGCCCAAAACACCATTTATGCGGCAAACCCTAGGACTGCAGGCGTTAATACCGCCATTACCATTACCAGCTATAACACCACTACCAAGGTGCTAACCGGCACCTTTACAGGCAATGCTTTGGATGCGTTGGGCCGAACAGTGACGGTTACGCTGGGGTCTTTTACTGTTAGGGTTCATTAGGCTAAGGTGCAAATAGCGTAAATGGTTATAACCAAAAACATTGGTCACCCATTTTGCACTAGCAAGTGTAAATCTTCCCGTGGGTTAGACGGTATATTTTGGTACCCGCCTTATGGGTTTTTCTGTAAACGATAACGTTTGTTTTTGAAGCGGGCTTAATTTTGCACACGCTTGTACTAATATTAATAGTGGCCGTTTCCTTTCAATATTTTAAATTGGCTGTAACCAGCAGCCCCCAAAGATTAATATTTATGCGTTTTACTAGGGTGGTACCAATGTTGTTAGTTGTTTCAATCGTATGTATTATTCATTCTTGCCAAAAAGAGTATTCGCTGGGTACCGACAGTGTTTCCACAGCTTTTGCTACCGGTACCCTTTTTGACAGCTCGGGTAACTGTATGGTAAATAATGTTGTAGGCACCTATTACAATGGGATAGCGCCCGGCACCGATACCGCCTATGTGAAAGTAAATGTTAATGTAAAAACGGTGGGCCGTTATGCCATTACCTCCAATACACAAAACGGGCTATATTTTGCCGATTCGGGCTATTTCTACCATACCGGCATAAACATCGTACGCTTAAGGCCTGTGGGTGTTGCTTATGCGCCAGGTAGCAGCTTTTATACATTCGGTTTCGATTCCGGCTCCTGTTTTTTTAATGTGCGTGTTAAAGATAGTACAGGTACCGGGCTAGGCCATGGTACGGGTACTGCCACCGTTGGTGCCGGTACTTGGCAATATTCGCCAAAGGCGGGTGACACCACCAGGGGCCGCAATGCAGTGGCTACGTTTGTTTCGTCTGGCAGTATAAATGCGTTGTCAATTGCTGGTTCAAACCCCATCGGCGACTCGGTTTTAAGTATTATCATTTCGCTCCCATCTTCTACAATACCGTCTACGGGTACTTTTTCTGCCAGCAGTGGCGATGCCATATTGCAAGTTAGAGACGCTTTTGGGGCAAGCATTTATTCTGCCGGTGCCATAGCGGGTGTTACACTAGTGGTTAACATAACATCGTACAATGTGTCTACCAAGGAGCTTACCGGTACCTTTAGCGGTAATGTTAGAGGGGTGGGTGGAGCTGCTGCTACTTTATCTGCTGGCAAGTTTGATGTGGTGGTTAAATAGCTTTAATGGCGTAGCTTAGCGGTTAAACAAGGCCAATATGGTTTTCGAAAATTCCCGGTCGTTTGCCTTTTGGATGGACGAATCGGATGAACTGTACCGGTTTAAGCACGAGTTTTATTTTCCCCAGCACAAGGGTAATGACGTTATTTATTTTTGTGGAAACTCCCTTGGCCTACAGCCTAAAAATACCGAGGCTGCTTTTAAAACCGAATTAGAGAGCTGGAAGAACATGGCCATTGAGGGCTATTTTGGCGGTACCAACCCTTGGCTATATTACCATGAATATGTGGCACCCGCCTTAGGTAAGCTGGTAGGTGCTGGTACCCATGAAATAACGGTGATGAATGCCCTTACTGTAAACCTGCATTTAATGATGCTGAGTTTTTACAAACCCACCGCCAAACGGTTTAAGATTTTGATGGAAGCGGGTGCGTTTCCGTCAGACCAATACGCCGTTGAAACCCAGGCAAAGCATTACGGGTTTAACCCAGCGGAGGCAATAATTGAAGTAGCACCAAGGAAAGGAGAGAAGCTAATTAGGGAAGAAGATATATTGCAGGCCATTGAACAAAACCGCGATACCTTGGCTTTGGTGTTGATGGGGGGTATAAATTACTACACTGGGCAGCTGTTTAATATTGCGGCCATAACGCATGCAGCCCACCAAGCCGGTGCTGTTGCCGGTTGGGACCTTGCACATGTTACCGGTAATGTGCCTTTACAGTTACACGAAATAGGGGTTGATTTTGCTGTATGGTGCAGTTATAAATACCTCAACGCAGGCCCGGGTGCTGTTAGCGGTGTATTTGTACATGAAAAACATGCCCTTAATACCAATACAACCCGTATGGCTGGTTGGTGGGGCAATGATGAAAAAACTAGGTTTAAAATGGAAAAAGGCTTTTTTGCAAAGCCAACAGCGGCGGGATGGAATGTAAGCACCTCCCAAGTGTTTAACACCGTAGCGCTTAAAGCCTCGCTGGAATTGTTTGACCGTGCTGGCATGGGCCGTTTGCGTGATAAAAGTGTAACCCTTACGGCTTACTTGGAATATTTGTTGTACCAATTGCCGAATATTAATTTTGAAATAATTACGCCCAAAAACCCAACGCAAAGGGGCGCCCAATTGTGCCTTTACTTTAACGACCGCGGCAGGGAAATACACCAAAAAATGCTGGATAACGGCATTGTTGTAGATTACCGGGAACCCGGCGTAATTAGGGTGGCACCCGCCCCCTTATACTGTTCTTTTACTGATGTGTATCGGTTTTATGAGATATTGAAGGATAATTTTTAACCACGATTTGGGTGGATTTTTAGGATTTTGGGGAATTATCTTGGCTTAAATTTTAATAATGTAGACACGAATGGAATGCGCAAAACAACCCATTGCAACGAACTAATTGAGAATAGCTGCACAGGCTATTAAACCGAAAAAATAACCCAGGCCTTTAAGCCTGGGTATATATTATTCTTAAATCTTTTAATCCAAAAAATCTTTCAAAATCTCCGTCCTTATTCATTAATAGCTGCAATGCCCGGCAATACTTTACCTTCAAAATATTCCAGCATGGCACCACCACCGGTGCTAACGTAGCTAACTTTATCAGCAAACCCAAACTGGTTTACGGCAGCCACACTATCACCACCGCCTACTAAGCTAAAAGCACCCAAAGCGGTGGCTTCAGCTACTGCAACAGCAATGGCTTTTGTACCGTGTTGGAATTTTTCCATTTCAAAAACGCCCATGGGGCCGTTCCACAAAATAGTTTTTGAGCTTTTTATCACGTGGGCAAAAGTTTCGGAGGCCATCTCGCCAATATCAAGGCCCATCCAACCATCGGGAATAGTATTGCTTAGCGATGATGATACGTTTGCATCCGGTGCAAATTTATCAGCGATAATGGAGTCTGAGGGCAGGTGTATGTTTACACCCTTTTCTTCGGCGCGGGCCAATATGTCTTTGGCAGTGTCTAAGCGGTCATTCTCGCAAAGCGAGTTGCCTATTTGGCCGCCCATTGCTTTGTAAAAAGTATACGCCATGCCGCCACCTATGATAATATCGGTGGCCCTTTCCAGCAGGTTTTCTATAATCAAAATCTTGTCGCTTACTTTTGCGCCGCCAATAATGGCTGTAAACGGCTTATCTGATGCATGCAATACTTTTTCTGCACTGCTCACCTCGCCTTCCATCAGCAAGCCAAACATTTTTTTATCGCCGGGAAAGAACTTCGCAATCACAGCGGTAGAGGCGTGTGCGCGGTGCGCCGTGCCAAAAGCATCGTTCACGTATACATCGCCCAGTTTGCTTAGTTTTTCGGCAAAACCCTCATCGCCTTTTTCTTCTTGTTTGTAAAAACGCAGGTTTTCTAGCAGCAACACTTGGCCGGGTTGTAATGCAGCCGCTTTTTCAGTGGCTTGTGCGCCAATACAATCATCCGCAAATTGCACGTCAACACCAAGCAAACTACTTAAGTGTGCAACAATATGCTTTAGCGACGATTTGTCTTCTGGCCCGTCTTTAGGGCGGCCTAAGTGGCTCATTAATATTACACTCCCGCCGTCTGCCATTATCTTTTTAAGGGTGGGTATGGCGGCACGTATGCGGTTATCATCAGTAATGGCCAGCGTTTGCTTGTCCAGCGGAACGTTAAAATCCACACGGATTAGTGCCTTTTGGCCTGCAAAGTTGTGGTTGGAGAATCTGCTCATAAAAATATTTAGCTAATTAGTTTTGAGTGAAAAGAATTGATTGAAACCTTTTTGCTCCAAGGCTGTTTTTAATTTCTTATCGCCAGTCCATAACACCGCACCCATTTCAAGGGTTAAAGCTACAAAAACACAATCCTTTAAGTCAATGTCTTTGCACAATTCTATCGCTTTCTCTAAATTATCGGGTGAAATGAATTTGTTTGGTAAAAATTGAATGTTCGAAAGCAACTTATTTAACACTTCAAGCAGTTCGTCTGCAGAAAGTTTAGAATGTTTAAGAATTTTATCCTTGTACTTGAATATCTCCACAAAGATAAAATTTGGGGCGATGAATTTGCAATCTTCATCAAGCAGGGTTTGAACTAAACGAGAGTTTGCCGACAATAGTGATGAAAAAAGAATATTTGAATCAACTACAACAATCATACAGGGTGGTTTCCTATTATTTCACCTTTGTTATTTTTCCACCAGTTTTCTTTCATCTCTTCGTCAATCCGCAAAACCGCTTCATCAAACTCCGCCTTGGCTACCAAATATTCCAAACGGGCAATTTCCATAACTTTCAGCAATACAGATTCGGAGAAGTTGCTTTTATCTATACTCAATATAAGCTGGCTATCTGTATTTTCAATACTCAAACCTGTCATGCTAATAAATTTACCCCCAAATATAAAATAAAAAACCGCCCCGCAAACGGGACGGTTAGTTAATATACAATTATATAATGTGCTAACACGCAGGCATAAGCCGGGGCCAATATTGCAACAGCTTGTTTATGCGCGGTAACCATCGGGTTATTTTGCTATTAAACCAGCCAAGTAACTAACGGTGCGTACCAACTGGCTTACATAACTCATTTCGTTATCGTACCAGCTAACCACTTTAACCAGTTGTTTTTCGCCAACGGTTAATACTTTGGTTT
>Ga0208741_10000997_pt1 | contig 12093 bp, 13 predicted proteins | sample CryBogCBE03Jun09_FD_184576 | JGI IMG/M metagenome (GOLD analysis project Ga0208741, IMG submission 184576) | Freshwater microbial communities from Crystal Bog, Wisconsin, USA - CBE03Jun09 (SPAdes) | ecosystem: Environmental > Aquatic > Freshwater > Lake | place: Crystal Bog, Wisconsin, USA...
GGGTTCTATAAGGCTTTTGTTGCGTCGCACTCGTGTGCTTGCAATTCGTGAATTGAGCTATGCGAATGCCAATCGTAAAAGCAAAACCTGCATTGCTTGGCCGCTGGGGTTTTTGCTATTTTGCCGCATTTGGGGCAAAGGTTAAGTGTTAGTTCATCCCTATGTTGCGAATAAATCCGGCTTGCAACGCTGTGTTTAAATGCATCGTAGCCATTCGCCAGCATTTCCAAAATGTTATGGTCATTGCTAATCCAGCCCATTTTCTTTTTTGCGGCTAACATTTTGTCGTCGTTGTCTTTCAACAAGTGGATAACTGTTCGTGCGGCAGTTTTCTCATCTGCTGTCATGAATTTAGATTGGTGCCAGTATATATAATCAACCAGCTCTTGGTATAGGTTTTCGTGTTGCATAAAATATTCTTTAAATTGTTCCACATTCCATGGTATGATTACCGTTTCTACTATGCCGCCCTTGCAAAGCTTGCCCCCTCAACAAAAGTTGTTTTTCCGGATGGGCTTCACCCATCGCAGTAAGACTAGGCCTTTACAGGGCTTTTTCGACAACCCTAAGTTAATTTCAAATATTTAGGATGCTTATAACATACCAAATACTAGCTGTCACATGGTTGATATGAACCAGTAATTCCTTTTCATGTTATGTGGTTTTAACTTCTTTTGAAGTATGTTTTATTGTTTAAATGTTTAGTGGATGAAACAGGACTCGAACCTGTACGGGCGGTGCTTCAAACCGCTGCTCTGCCAATTGGAGCTATTCATCCGGACGGTGATTTGTGTATATTTTTATGATTAAACAAATTAGCCAAGAACATAAACCATCTTCACAATCTTTACAATCCACCCAAATCGTGGTTCAGAAATTTTCTCGTATAAAAAAGCATCATACCAACCAATTCCCTTTCTACAACCTGCTAAATTTCTCATCTTAATTTCTCCTTTTTTTAAAAAGCATCCCTGTAGAAACAGGGTCGCTTATTCCTCCTTTTCTGCATCTAATACTTTATGATATACTATAGTTATATATGTTGGCCATCACTTTTGCATGCTTGGTGTGTTAACAACAAATATTTTTTGCATTACCTGCTCAGCCATCAAGTGTTAATACATATCACTGTTTTTTTCGTGCCAGTCATCAGCGCATGTAATAGCATTAGACATATGTACACAATCATAAACACAATACGTCTTCTTTTTACCCAAAGAGTACCACAAACAAAAAGCCCAACGGCGTCTACATACCGCGGGGCTTATACGTGCTGAAACACTTGTGTATATTAGGTTTCAGCACACCACGGTGTTGTATATATATTTGGTTTGGACATAGTACTGCCTGTACGGGTATTTAAGCCCGCAAGCCATTGCCGTTTGTTGCTTATATGTTTTTTAAATAGTGTTCTGTCCATGTTTATCTCTCCACATGCCACAAACAAAAAGCCCCGCTGTTGTGCGGGGCTTTTGTGTTATAGTAAGTTTTTATTTTTACTTATCTACAGCATGGTATGCCCCGCGAATGTTATAGTCCAGTATTGAACTAAAGCATCCTTTTGTTGCGATATGTATGTTAAGCATTTGCATACTGTTTTAATTTTTTTTACGCTGCAAAAATAAAAGAGTTTTTGTTGTATTAGCAAATTTATTTACAACTATTTTGAAAAATTTCTTTTAGGTAATTATTTCACTGGCATGAGAAAGCACTTTTTGTTTTGCGTAAAAAATTTTTTGTTCCACATCAACAATCGTTGTTTATATGTTTACTGCATTATGCGTGGGCAGGCTAACATAAAACATGGTTACATTTCCTTCTTCACTGTAAAACCAAATTGTACTGTTAATACTTTCGATAATTTGTTGACAAATCTATGCCAAATGGTTTCTCGCAGTTGGCTTGGCTATATGCATCAAATTCGTAAAGTTTTATGCAGTGTGGTAAACCGATGCCCCGTGGTAAAAAGTGTGTGGGCTTTGCTACTGTAGGCATCTGAATACAGTTTGTAAAAGTTGCGGATGTGTGGGTTACTGGGTACCAACAGCAATTGGCTGTCGGCATACAGCATGGCCATCGGGTAGTTTTTTTAAAAGCAGTACACATATCTGGCATCACTATAAAATTCAAGAATGCAATCAACTCCCGCATTTGGGTAAGCCTAATTCAGCGCCCAGCTTTTTAATGGAGACCTACGCATTATTGTCTGTTTAAAAAACCCGTCCATAAAGGGAAAAGATATTTTTTCGGCGGCTGGTTCGCCTTTGGCGTACAGCCCTGCAGGTAAATTACTATACAATGTATCCATAGGGAAGGCCTAGAAAGATGGGTTGGTCCCTTCATAAACGGGTTTAGTTTATTCTGCCAGTTTTACTAGGATGCGTATTTCAAACGCCTATTCCCCTATAAATTAGGGATTTCTTTGTTTTATTAACCGCTACCTTAGCACATACAAATTTGTTGGGTCCATGCAATTTAATAAAAAAGGCCTTGCCACCATTGAACTGCTTTCCATTTACAAAAAGCTGTTACTGCCAAGGTTAATAGAGGAAAAGATGCTGGTTTTGCTGCGTCAGGGTAAAATAAGCAAGTGGTTTAGCGGCATTGGGCAAGAAGCCATTGCGGTAGGGGCTGCCATTGCGCTGCAAGACGATGAATGGATTATGCCACTGCACCGAAACTTGGGGGTATTTACCACACGCAATATGCCCTTGCACAAGCTGTTTATGCAGTGGCAGGGCAACCATGAAGGCTATAGTAAAGGCAGGGAGCGCAGCTTTCATTTTGGTAGCCGTGAACACCATATTTGTGGCATGATAAGCCACCTTGGCCCGCAATTGGCTTTGGCTGACGGGGTGGCCCTGGCCTATAAATTACGGCATGAGCAAAAGGTTTCGTTGGCGTTTAGCGGAGAAGGCGGCACCAGCGAGGGCGATTTTCACGAAGCATTGAACGTGGCGGCGGTTTGGGACCTACCTGTGATTTTTTTGATAGAAAACAATGGCTACAGCCTTAGCACACCTGTTAGCGAACAATACCGTTGCGAGAACTTGGTTGACAAAGCAAAAGGGTATGGCATGGCCGGCGTTAAGATTGACGGCAACAATATACTCACCGTAATTGACACCCTTGCCGGCGTACGGGAGTTTTGCATACGGGAGCAAAAACCATTTTTGGTGGAGTGTACCACCTTTAGGATGCGGGGGCATGAGGAAGCCAGCGGCACCAAATATGTGCCAAAGGAATTGTTTGATGTTTGGGCGGAGAAAGACCCCATTAAAAACTTTGAGGAATACCTTACCCAAATAAATGTACTCAATGAGGTTTCGGTTGAAATCATCCGCAACGATATCAAACAATTGATTGAAAAAGAGTTGGAACTGGCTAACCAGGTTAACCCCATGCAGCCAAATGCTTCTTACGAATTAGGGGATGTATACGCCCCTGACGTGAAACGTGAAACGGCAAACGTGAATCGTGAAACGGCAAACGTGAAACGTGAAACGGCAAACGTGAATGAGGAAACAGTAAGCGTGAATAGTGAATCGTCAATCGGCAATGAGGAAACGGCGGACGCACATAGTGAAACAATTAATTTACCACCTCTTCACCATTCACGATTGCCGATTGACGATTCACCATTCACGATTGACGCTCCACCATTCACCATTCACGATTCACGTCTGACGTTTCACGATTCACGTTTGCCGGTTCCCGCCCCACCCCGCAAAAACCTCCGGTACATAGATGCAATTAAGGAGGGGCTTTGGCAAAGCATGCAGCAGCACAACAACCTGATTTTAATGGGGCAGGATATTGCGGAGTACGGTGGTGCCTTTAAAATTACCGAGGGCTTTGTGGAGCAATTTGGCAAAAGCCGTGTGCGCAACACGCCCCTTTGCGAAAGCGCGATTGTAGGTACGGCCTTGGGCCTTAGCTTGGAGGGCTTTAAGAGCATGATGGAAATGCAGTTTGCCGACTTTGCCACCGTAGGCTTTAACCAAATAATAAACAACCTGGCTAAAATGCATTACCGCTGGGGCCAGCAGGCCGATGTAGTAATACGCATGCCTACCGGCGGCGGTATGGGGGCCGGTCCCTTCCATTCGCAAAGCAACGAGGCGTGGTTTGTACACACACCCGGTTTAAAAGTGGTATACCCTGCCACCCCTGAAGATGCAAAGGGCCTGCTGGTAGCGGCCATAAACGATCCCAACCCCGTAATATATTTTGAGCATAAGGCATTGTACCGGAGCGTAAGCGGCGAGGTGCCTGAACCCTATTATGCGGTGGAGATTGGTAAAGCCAGGGAGGTAAGCCGGGGTACAGACATAAGTATTATTACGTATGGTGCAGGGGTGCATTGGGCGATGGAATACGCTGAACAGCACCAGCAAATTAGTTTCGACATTCTTGACTTACGCACCCTGCTACCGCTTGACTACGAAGCCATCAGGGCCTGTGTGGCACGCACCGGCAAGGTGTTGGTGTTACACGAAGACAGCCTTACCGGCGGCGTTGGCGGCGAGGTGGCGGCTTGGATTTGTGAGCATTGCTTTGCCCTGCTGGATGCACCCGTGATGCGTTGCGCCTCGTTAGACACACCTATACCTTTTAATTTGGAACTGGAGAAAAACTATATCGCAAAAGCACGGCTGGGTAGTTATGTGCAGAAACTGATGGAGTATTAGACACATGCCACCGTCCGAAGCTTTGATACCATAAGGAGATGTAGGCCGATGGTTTTTCAGATGCTATAAATTGAAGTATCTCAATTTGATAACGCTTTCAACGCTAACTACTTTGGCTGCCCCACTTTCAAATATTCCTGCAATGCCTTTACATACTCTTCAAAAGCCTTTATGCCTACGGCGGTTATGCAGCAGGTGGTGTTAGGGTAATTGTCTTTAAATTCTTTAACCACTTCAATATACCCAGCCTCCCTAAGCTTTTGCACTTGCACGCTAAGGTTGCCTGCTGTAGCATTTGTTTTTTCCTTAATAAAGGTAAACTCAGCTTCTTTCACGCTTAGTAGCAGGCTCATCACTGCTAGCCGCAACTGGGAGTGTAATATGGGGTCTAATTCTTTAAACATTTCCTTTTTTTGCATTCAGGTATCTCCGTCTTAAAATCAGGCCCGGTATAAACCATGCCAGCTGCGCAGAAGCACCGCTGTACAACAAAATATAAGGCGTTGGGGTGTACATGCTTGCTATAGCAAATGCCCAGCAGGCCAAACCACCCCAAAGCATAGGTTTAAACCTACGGGTGTAACCCGTTGCAAAGGTAGGTATGCCGTACGCTATTAGAAAGATTGTGTTAACCGAAGGCACGTTAAAAATACTAGTGTAGTACGAAAACATGAACATGGCCACGCCAAAGCTTATCCATATACCCCCTATAGCACTATCTTCATGCCTCGTAAATCGCTTGCGCCGCCGCTCCCGCACCGATATAAAAACCTGCGCTACTACCGCCACATAGGTTAAAAGCCAAATATTACCTATGCTGTTTATTTTTAGCAACAGGCCCGTAAAATGCACCAAGCTACATATTGTTATAACAGCGCCCCACAAAAGGGTACTTAGCCCAGTGTCTTCGTACTCACATTTCGCCTTGTTAATCATAGCCGATATTAGCGCAAGGCTTTCGCTTTCGGTCATTTGTTTATTGTTTTGTTGCATATAGCTGCTTTATAATTGCTTGCCACAAAAATATACTGGTGCACTTATGCCGAGGCTATGCCATTGCAAACCCGCAGGTGTAAAAAGCGCAAAAGCTTTACCCCCCTGCTGCCGCTGTTTTGCCATTAGTATGTTGCCACCATCTTGAACCCCCCTGTTATTGGTAAGCAAGTACTATTGCTGCCTGTACTTGGCGCGCAATAAATACCCTGGCACCAACCAAGCTATTATCATGGCCACAGACAGCATCAGCATTTGATAGTCGTAGGGCAAAAACGTGGCTATTATTGACAATACCCAGCAACAGATACCGCCAACCACCAGTGGCCGGAAACGTATTATGATGCCAGACAAAAATACAGGCATGCCATACAATGCCAAAAGCAATGGGAATATGTGATAGAAATACCTGCTATCGCCACTTAAGCGGCCATTGAGAAACCCTATTAGGAAGGCCAGTATTACAAATGTTATCCATACATAACCAATGATATGTGCTGTGTAGGTGCGTACTTTTTGCCTGCGGTAATTTACCACCAGATAATATAATTGGTATGCCAGCAATACCCAGGATACTGACCAAACGAGGTAATGTTTTTCGTATTGGAAATAATGAAATAAAACAAATTCAGTAACACTGCCTATTAGCACAAGCCATCCCCATAGTATATACAGGTGGCCGTCTTCCCCAAAGCGGTTTTTGGCTTTGTTTATCATGCTCTCAATTAAAAGCAGGCTTTCTTCGGGCGAAAGGCTTTTTTCATTCTTCATCATACGTTAAGCTTAAATGCAATATTAGCCACACCTTAGGTATGGCTAACATTTAGTGTTTTGGCAATTACTGGCAAAGGGCAAGCTGGGTTTCGGCCTGCTTTTTACCCCAGCGAGGGTTAAAGCCATCTGCCTGCTCTGTGCTGTATAAACTTAGTGCTTTTTCAAACAATGGCTTTGCTTTATCCTTACCGCCGCCAAATTGTACGGGTGTGCCAAACAGGCTCATCCCACGCAGGTAATACAACCTGGGGTTATTGGGGTTTAGCTGCAGGCCTTTTGTAAGTGCTGCGGCTGTTTGCTGGCCGTAGGTTTGCCAACGGGTTTGCGGGTCAACCAGCATTTGCTGTGTTGCGCTCATGTTGCGTAACGCGTACACTTCCGATTTGTCGGCATCTGTGGAGGCTAATGCTTCCGCCTTATCGCAAAGGGCGTTTATTTTAGGCGAGTTTACGTCTGCATCTACATCCTTCTGCCAACCAGCTGTAGACAAAGCAAGGCCTGCGAAATAATACGGCTGCCACTGTGTTTTTTCAGCATCACCAATTCTAACGAATGCATCGGAGAGAGCTTGCAGCTGGGCAGTGGTTTTTGCCGAATCGAACAAAGCGAGGTTTTTCTGCATGGCACCCGCATAACGGGCGCTTTGGGCAAAAGCACCGAAAAGCGAAGAACAAAATACAATAGAGAGCATCAAACGTTTCATATGATTGTTGTTTTATGTTGTAGGTTATTTGTTAAGGTTAAATGTTGTCGGTTTAAAGGTTTCGTTTGTTCTAAAATTCACTAGTTCCGTAGTTCACGGGGTCATTTATCCAGATCTGTTTACAATTGCATTGACCGCGAATGAGCCCGTCCAAATATGCTGCCCCGAATTAATGAACACGGAAATTCGTAAACTTTCAAACTATTTACTCCCCCTTCAATCGTTTGTATTCATCTTCGGCGGAAAAGATAGCGTTGCCTTGGTACGCATCAAAGTACTGTACTGCCAAGCCAAAGGCCATGCCCAACATGGGCCATTTTGGCCAGAAATAACCGAAAGGTCCGGTAGAGAAAAACCATATACCTACTAAAAATGCGTTTACAAAAAAATATACAGTACAGGCTTGTTTAAAGGCTGCTCTTTTTTTAGCTATGCGCCATAGCAGCTCGTCTCTTTGTTCTTCGGTGTTCATTGGAATGTTTTTAATGGTTGAGTACATTATTGTAATATTTATTTATGTGTTTGTTAATACCCAGCCCTTGGTGGATAACCCTACCCTTTCATCTTTTCAGGTTAATACTTTTTTGCTTTCCTTTTTAGTTTTTCAAATTCCCGTTCTTCTGAGAAGAGGCCGTTGGTCATATACGCATCAACAAATTGAAAAATCACACCCAAGCCCCAGCCCAGCATAGGCCAAGCGGGCCAAAAATAACTGGTAGGCCCGGTGGTAAAAAACCATAACCCCACCAAAAAAGCGTTAATAACAATAAATATCATAAGCGTTATTTTAAAGGTTGAGCGCTTTTTGGCTACTTTCCACAAGGCATCGTCCTGCACTTTGTCCAGCATTTTGGTAATGAGCTTTATGCTCTCCTGGGGCGTTAATTCTTGTTCTTCGTGTTGGTTATCCATATCGGTTGGTAGTTTTCTGTTTAATGGTCAACTGTTCAAGTTTCTATGCGTTCAGATATTCACGGGTTTCCAAGTTCCACATGTCCATTTTAACACCACGCCAAACCTTGCACCTATCAACCCGTACATTGTCAAAACCATGCTACAGGTTGTTGTTAATGGCATCCTGCGTTCTGTCAACACCCCAGCTTATAAAGCAACCTATAAAGAAAAACCGTTTGGCCGGTGGCTCAACCGCCTGTTTGTAGGCACCGCTGTATGAGTAATTATAACTGTATACAGCGTTATAACCCAGCACATTGGTTATACTTGCAAACAATACAATAAACGATTTGGGCTTTGTTTTACCTAAACTGGGTATATATTCTGCACTAAAATTAAGGCTGTTGTAGGGCTTTGTTTTGCCTTGGTCGCCCAGATAATATTTACCGTTGTTGTTGAGCAAAAAATTGTAGTAAGGCCTGCCTGTTGCAAAGGTATACGTTGCGTTGAAGCCTGATTTCAAGTTGGTAAAAAACCGTTTCATCACCAACGAGGCGGTGTGGGTGGCGGCATAATCTGGCTGCAATTGGCCAGTATAGTTAAGGTAGTTGCGCTTGGTGTCTACGTAAGAATAGCTTAACCAGTAATCAAAATTTCTGATGGTCTTCTTATCTCTAAAAAACACGTCCACACCTTTTGCATAGCCTGAGCCACTGTTGTTGTAGTTATTAAAATTGTACCCAACCGGTACTGTTTTTATTAAATCATCATAGGTTTTGTAGTACGCCTCTACCCTAAAAATTCGCTCTGTATTCATTTTTTGGTAGTTCACAATGTAGTGTGTAGCCTTTGTAAACCCAATATTGGTTGTATAGAATAACTGGGTATTCTCTGGTTTTTGGTAGAACTGCCCATAGGCCACCGACACTTGGGCATCTTTGCCTGTTTTGTAAGCCAGCGACAGGCGTGGGGCAATATCTGTTTTTTGTATAACAGAGGAATACTCAAACCTGGTACCTACTTGGGCTGCAAGATCGTTGGTAAGAAAAATATTTGCTTCCACAAATGTGCCGCTTAAATGGTCAACCAACCGCCGGGCGGTATCGTTATACGTAAATTTATTAGCGCTATACCAATACTCAGTGCCAAAACGGATGGAGCTTATGCCCGCAAGCTTTTTTTCAAAAACGGCTTTTAGCTGTGTTAAGTCTTGCCGGTTACCAATTGTAAAATTTTTATAGTTCATCCAGTAGGCCCAAGGCGCAAACTGTTTGGGCTGGTTTAGCTGGTTTTGTACTTGCTGAGTAAAGTCATCGTTGTTGGTGCTGTAGCTGGCACCTAACCTCATGCGCCAGCCGCCCCCTAAATTTTCGCGCCAGCTAATATTGTTATACCAGTTGGTATTTTTAAGGGAGAAAGCGTCTTTCAGTTCAAGGCTATCCACATCTGGCCTGCGCAGGCCTAGGTTGCTATAGCTAAATGTAGTGTAGTATTTCATGATGCCGCCGCTTTTGGTTTTTATGCGAAAATTAGCATCACCGCTGTGAAATTGCGGCATTTTAAAATAGTCGGGGGTTTGCTTCACCAAATTAAAATACAGGCCTACGTTCACATAATTATAGCTGGCACCCCAAGATGATTTTTTGTTTTTGGCAAGTTGCTGTGTGCCTACCCCTAACACAAGGGGAGAAACAGAAGCATCTACTTCGGTGTGGTCGGGTAGGTCTATCGACTCCAGCAGCACTACCGATGACAATGCCTGGCCATACTCCGCTGAATACCCGCCCGTGCTAAATACCGTGCCCTTAAACAGGAATGGGGAAAAACGGCCGCGGCTTGAAATATCCGGTACGCTTGAACTGTAAGGGTTATTTACCAAAGTGCCGTCAATGTATTGCTTGGCTTCATACCCTGCGCCGCCCCGTACAAACAAGCCCTCTTTCTCGCCTACCTGTTGGGTGCCGGGCAATGTTTTTAGGGCGGCTGTAATATCTGCATTACTGCCAGCGGTTGTTGCCACATCCAGCGAACTTAAAACGGTGCCCCTTTTGTTGTCGCCTGCCGCGAATGAACCTGCGGTTACCGTTACAGCACGCAGCTCATCCAATTGTTCTTTCAAGGAAATATTTAGCACAATCGGCTCTTTGCCAATATTGACGGGCTGTTCAAAGGGCTTGTAGCCCACATTGGTAACTACAAGCGTTTGGGTGCCTGTTTCATTGGTGGAAAAACTAAAATTACCAAGCGAGTCGGCAGTGGCGCCGTCGTAGGTATCTTTTAGCGTAACACTGGCACTGGGCAGTGGCCTGCCCCTGTTATCTTTCACCCTGCCTTTTATAACCACTTGGGCGTATAATGAATAGTGCGCTATTAAACTGATGGAAAGTAGTATAATTAGTTTTTTCATAATATCGCTGCTTTGACCACACAAACATAGAGTAGTTTATAAAGTAAACCAAATTGTCGGTGGGATTTAATGGATAGAAAATGACGGGCGGTAAAAAAAGGCGGTGGGTAGACTGATTTAGAAGGTGGGGCCAGCAATATTGGGCTGAAAGGGTAGCACCAAGTACCGGCAAGAAACGGAAATACCTAAAAGCAATTTGCGCAAACGAAAGAAGGCTGCCCTTTTGGGTGCAGCCTTCTCTATAAACTTTTGCGTTGCCGAATTATTTATACTGTGGTATCAAGCCTTTTGCAAGCTCAACCATTTTCTTGATGCCTTCGTCGGGCAGTGCACCTTTTTTAAAGTCAGCCAGCACCTCGGGCAATTTGTTAGCCATTTCCAGCAGGAAATGTTCCTCAAACGCTTTTACCTTTTTAACGGCTACTTCGCGTAAAAGGCCTTGGGTACCCAAGTATATGATGGCCACTTGTTTTTCAACCGAAAATGGTGTGTATTGCGCTTGCTTCAATATTTCCACGTTGCGCGCACCCTTGTCGATAACCACTTTGGTTGCTGCGTCAAGATCACCACCAAATTTAGAGAAGGCTTCCATCTCACGGTACAGGGCTTGGTCAAGCTTAAGGGTACCAGACACCTTTTTCATGGATTTTATCTGCGCATTACCACCCACACGGCTTACCGAGATACCCACGTTGATGGCTGGGCGTATACCCGCGTTAAACAGGTTACCTTCCAAAAATATCTGTCCGTCTGTGATAGAAATAACGTTTGTAGGAATGTAAGCAGATACGTCGCCTGCCTGTGTTTCGATGATAGGCAATGCTGTTAACGAACCACCACCTTTCGCCAGGTGCTTGATGGATTCTGGTAAATCGTTCATGCTTCTTGCCACTTCATCGTTGTTGATGATTTTGGCAGCCCTTTCCAGCAAGCGGCTGTGTAGGTAAAACACGTCACCTGGGTAAGCTTCACGTCCTGGAGGCCTTCTTAACAACAGAGACACCTCACGGTAAGCCACGGCTTGTTTTGAAAGGTCATCATAAATAATCAAAGCAGGGCGGCCGGTATCGCGGAAAAACTCACCCAAAGCAGCTCCGGCAAACGGTGCATAGAACTGTAGAGGCGCCGGGTCGCTGGCAGAAGCCGCTACTATGGTTGTATAGGCCAAGGCACCATTATCGCTCAGTGTTTTCATAACACCGGCAACTGTGGAAGCTTTTTGGCCAATAGCCACATATATACAATATACAGGCTTGCCTGCATCAAAAAACTCTTTTTGGTTGATGATGGTATCCACGCAAATGGCGGTCTTGCCTGTTTGGCGGTCACCGATTACCAATTCGCGCTGGCCGCGGCCGATGGGTATCATCGCGTCTATGGCCTTAATACCAGTTTGCAAAGGTTCCTTAACTGGTTCGCGGTAAATAACGCCTGGTGCTTTACGCTCCAATGGCATCTCATACAACTCGCCGGTTATAGGGCCTTTACCATCAATAGGGTTACCCAGTGTATTTATTACACGCCCAATTAAACCTTCGCCCACTTTAATGGAGGCAATTTGGCCAGTACGGGTTACTTTGGCACCTTCTTTAATGTCGCCGCTTTCGCCCATAAGTACCACGCCCACATTG
>Ga0208741_10001000_pt1 | contig 12076 bp, 10 predicted proteins | sample CryBogCBE03Jun09_FD_184576 | JGI IMG/M metagenome (GOLD analysis project Ga0208741, IMG submission 184576) | Freshwater microbial communities from Crystal Bog, Wisconsin, USA - CBE03Jun09 (SPAdes) | ecosystem: Environmental > Aquatic > Freshwater > Lake | place: Crystal Bog, Wisconsin, USA...
TTGTAATTAAGTTGAGCAGTATCAACTGCTGACTGATATGTCTTGGCCGAGAGCGCAGCATTTGTTGTCGCATCATCTAAAGCCTTCTTCGCTGCATCAACACTCGCCTGGTACGTCACGGCATTTGCTTGAGTAAGAGCGGTGTTATCTGCTTGATTCTTCTTGGCAAGGTCAAGGGCTGCTTGTGCCTGCGCGAGTTGGAGCGCGGCTTGAGCTTGTTCGGCTGCCGTCTTTGTTGGAACGAGTGCTGCAACGGAAGCCTTGGCTGAGACGAGCGAGGCATTTGCTTGGGTCAGTGCAGTGGTGAGATTGGTTGTATCAATCTGGGCGAGGGTTTCACCCGGAGTCACGTGGTCCCCGACCTGTACATACAACTTTGAGAGTGTGCCTGCGACAAGTGGTGCGAGTCCAATATCTGAAGGACTAATCACCTTTCCTGTTGCAGAGACTGTTGAAGCGACATCACCTCGAGTAACGGTCGCCGTCTGAGTTGCTACGACCGCTGCCTTGGGGTGAAGCACTGTGTAGCCCCAGAAGCCGGCACCTCCGATTGCGAGTAGAAGTATCAGATTGATCGAAAGGATACGAATGCGCGCTTTTGTCATGAGTGAAAGGTAGGGGGAATATGCTGAAGAAGTCCGCCTATTAGCCTGATAACTACCTGTGAATCGCGATGACGGCTAGATCGACCAGGCCTGGTCCCCGTGGCGTTCAATCACCCAACAGTGATATCCAGCGAGCTCGGGCTTCTGGAAGAGGTATGCCCCATCCTTGCCTGCGACGATTAATGCTGTTGCCAGCGCATCGGCGATGCCGCCATCTGGGCCATAGACGGTTGCTGACCGCGCGCCGATCGCGATCATCCCGGTATGCGGATCTTTAATGTGGGCCCCGCGTTCGTAGGTGCCAGAAGTTGCGATTGCGCCATCGGTAATATCAAAGACTTTTACGACCGTGTGGGCCTCTTCGGGGTGCCTGATGCCGATTGACCATGGCTTACCTGGTTCTACTCCACCAGCAAGTGAGAGATCACCGGCCGAGTTAATCTGAATATGTTCGACACCGGCAGCTTTGAGCATGGCGATCGCGCGATCTGATGCCCAGCCCTTTACATAACCTGATGGATCAAAACCACCTTGAACGCACCACGGATCAAAGGATCCATCGGTGATCTCTTTGGCGTATGTGCAGAGCGCCCAGACTTCTTGGAGATCTGGTGTGCAGTCGGTGATTGCAATCTCGCCTCGACGAAGGCGTGAGACTTCTGAATTCTCTTTATAGGTCGAGAAGACTTCATCTACTTCATAGAGAAAATCGCGTACACCATCGATCGCTGATTGGATTTGTGGCTCTGAAATCTTTGCACTTGAGGCATCGATGAAGATCACCGTACCCCAAGTGTGAATCTCGGCTCGAACACGAGCCAGAGTCATTACATACCAGCCTTAGAAAGCGCACTTGATAGTGAGTCGTACCAACCTTGTGAGGTGTATGAAGCGCCACCAACGCCTTGGATATTTGCCGAATTCGCTGCGAGCGTCTCTTGAACGAGGTATGGGATCGCTTGTTGCGAGATCTGCTGCGAGCGGAAATCATTATTTGGGTACTGAAGTGCCTTTGCGGCAGTGATCTTGCCATTTACGACCGTGATCTGTACCTGTACTGGTCCAAAGCGAGTCTGCGATGTATCGCCCGTGAATGTCCCTGAAGGCTTTGCGCTTGCAGGAGTCGAGGCTGCAGTTGTTGCAGAAGCGGTGGCCTTCTTCGTTGCAGTTGCTGCTGGAGCTGGAGTGCTTGCTGCTTGGGTCGCGGCTGGTGCAGGAGTTGTTGCAGTTGTCGTGGTGGTTGAACTTGTGGTGGTTGATCCGCCACCAAGTAACTGTCCGCCGAGACCACTCGATGATGCTGTACCAAATTGTGGTGGTGTGATCGATAGGACTGCACCAAGACCACCGATGGTTCCACCTGCGATCAGCAATACTCTCTTTGCGCCCATGTGTTATCTCCTTTATACCGCGTGAAATTCGAATGCTTCATCGTGGAAGCGATTCTTTGGAATGCCGCATGATTGTGCTGCCTCGCGCACTGCTTCGACCAATGGCGTTGGTCCGCAGACATAGACATCAGAATCACGGAATGCTGGAACAAAGTTCATGATGTATTTAGCGTTCATGGGATGGATCCTTCGAGACCCCACCAAGTAATGGACGCGAGCGCCGCGCGCATCAGCTAGTGCATCAAGTTCATGGCGGAGCACGAGATCCTCTTCTACAGATGCACGGAAAATTACATCGATCTCCATCGTTGGATCAAACTCTTCCATCAAGGCGCGAAGTGGGGTGATGCCAACGCCGCCACCGATCAGAGTGACATGGCCGCGAGTCGCTTTTGATGCGACGAAGGTGCCATAAGGACCTTCGAAGAAGACGCGAGTACCAGGTTTGAGGTTGATGACATCAGTGGATGCATCACCAAGGGCCTTTACCGTCACACGCATATGGTGCTTGGTTGGGGCCGCTGAAAGTGAATATGGGTGGGAGATCCACCATTGGCCTGGTGCGATAAAGCGCCAGCTAAAGAATTGTCCGCCTTGTGCGCCGAGACGATCGAGGCCGCGACCCTTCATGATGATGGAGACAACGCCGGGTCCTTCGACAACGACTTGTTCAACGCGAAGATTGTGGCGAAGCGAGCGCACCCATGGAATCAAGAAACGCCAGAGAATGAGAACTGCTGCGGTCGCAATATAGAGCCCAGTCCAATACGCCTTGTTCAATGGATGACCAATAAACATTGGCCCGGTAAGTACTTGGTGCATAAAGGAGAGTGCGATTCCAAGATAGGTATAGAGGTGGATCGTCCACCACGTCTCATACGACATCTTGGCGCGCGCCTTCTTGTATGAAGTGATACCCGCTGCCATTAGGAAGATAAATGCAACGGTCGCAGGGAGCATCCATGGATACTTCATGACGATACGCCAGATCTCTACACCGATCTTTGCGTGATCATTTGCGGCATAACCGATTGAAACAAGGAGGACGTGGAAGGTAATGAGATAGAGCGAGTATGGGCCGAGCTTGCGATGCCAGATGACGAGGCGATCGTGACCGATAGATCGTTCGATGAAGGAGATACGAGAGACTAAGACGAGTCCGACGAGTGCAAGGTATGAACCGAGGAGTGCACAGATCCGGCTGATCGATGTGATGATCGGATAGACGCCGTTCCAATCTGATGCGTGGGTGCTCTCGAGGTAGAGGGCTGCGGTGAGGCCGAGGCCAAGCCCCAGGAGGATCGATGCCCAGTCGGCGTTGTAACGCTTACCGATACTCATAAGCGGAGTAAACCTGCCTCACCTGAGAGATTATTGTGAGCCGCCTAGGCGGTAGGTCTGAATAATGCCATATATGCCTTGGCGTGGGATTCAAGCATGAGCGCAGGGCTAAAACGTTGGAGTGCTCGCTCTGATGCGGCCTTACCCATCTTCTGGCGCAGGTCTGCATCGTCGGCGAGACGCTGGACTGCTGCAACCAGTTGATCGCGGTCTTTCTGGCAGACAAATCCCGTGGCGCCATCTTCAATAACTTCAGCATTAGACCCGACATCGGTGGCAACAACTGGGATTCCGGCAAGCTGCGCCTCGATCAGGGCGATCGGCATTCCCTCGTTATCGGATGTGCTGAGTGCGACCGAGACTGATGACCAGAACTGCGTTGCATCTGCCCAGCCGATGACTGAGAGGTTGGCAGGGGCCGCCGCGCGAATCTGATCGAGGAGATCGCCGCCGCCAGCGATCACGAAGTTGATGGAAGGCAATGATCGCGCGACTTCTACTGCGAGCATTGGATTCTTCACTGATGTCACCCGAGCCATCCAGCCCACAATAAAGTCACCGTTGTAAAGAGTGGTTGCGAGTGGCTTCACACCAGGAGCGATCGAGAGCCACAGTTTATTAGCGCCGATACCTGCTGCGCGAAGTTCGACTCCGACCTTTGAGCCAACGCTTATGAAGAGGTCGGTTCGTCTGGCGTTAAATCGTTCGGCCCACGTGATCACAAACTTTTGAAGTGAACTAAAGCTTTGATCATCGAAGAGATGTCCGTGAAAGGTATGTACTCGCTTATGCGATCCTGGGACTAGCCGTGCAAGTAAGCCCGCTTTAAAGGTATGTGAGTGGACGATATCGGGTTGATATTCGCGGATTACTTTCTTAAGTTCGAAGTAGGCGCGAAGATCTGCAACCGGATTGATGGATCGGCCCATCGATGGAATGCGAACTACCGGAAGGCCTTTGACGCAATCGTCTTCAACTTCAGATCCTTGAACAAAACCAGTAGCAAGCAAGGTCTCGTAACCACCAGGTTTTTCTGAGACAAGGTCACCTACATATCGCGCTGTTCCGCCAACATTCATACGGGCGATGACGTGCAGGACTTTCATCGCCACTTCCTACTGAAGGTCTGCGTGATAAGCGTCGATAACATCTTGCGGCTTGCCAGTCGCACGCATCGTGCCGTGATCGAGATAGATGGCACGGGTCGCCATCGACTGAACGGTGTTGAGATCGTGGGTCACGAGGACGACTGCGCAACCACCATTCATCATCTCCGCGGTACGAGCCTTTGATCGCGCTTGGAAATCTTCATCGCCCACTGACAAGACTTCATCGATGAGGAGCAGATCCGGCGTGACATCGGTAGCGGTCGCAAAGGCGAGCCGAGCAACCATGCCAGATGAGTAAGCACGGATTGGGATATCGAGGTGCTCAGTGAGCTGGGCCCAGTCGGCGATCGCTTCGATACGTGATTGCATCGTCTTGCTATCGCGGCCGAGGAGGGTGCCGTAGAGCATGATGTTTTCGGCACCGGTGAGTTCTGGGTTAAAGCCAGCACCAAGCTCGATCATTGGCGCGACAGTTCCGCGAACGATGACGCGACCTGATGTTGGAGGAAGTACGCGGGCTAAGACCTTAAGGAGCGTTGATTTTCCTGCGCCGTTGCGGCCGATCACTGACAGAGTCTCGCCACGTGCCACTTCAAAGGAGACGCCATTGAGTGCATAGAAATCTTCGTAAGCCATGCGACGCTTGATCGTATCGATCGCAGTCTGCTTGAGTGAAGAGACGCGATGGCGAGTACGACGGTATGCCAAGGCGATATCGGTGCCTTCGACGATGATCTCTCTACTCATAACTTTGCCACCACCTTTGGCCAGGTGCGGCCGAATACATAGAGACCAAGTACGAAGATAACGAGTGAAGTGCCGATCATCATCAACCATTCATGCAATGTTGAAACAGCATTACCACCGTACACATCACGGAAGACTTGTAAGTAAGAGGTCAATGGGTTGAGGTGAATGACTCTTTGTGTATGTGGTCCGAGTGCTGTGATCGGATAGAAGACTGGGGTCATATATTGAAGTGCAAGCAAGAAGATGCTGATCAGCGATCTGGAGTCATCGAAGTTCACATAGGCGATTGCCAACATCAATCCGAGACCTGTTGTGAAGAGAGTCATGCAGACCATAAAGACCAAGAGCAGAGGCGTCTTCAATCCCGGATGCTTGCCGAAGATCAGAAGCACGACAGTCAGTGGGATTAATCCAAAGAGGAAGTTAATCGCAGAGGAGATGGTCGCAGAGAAGGCAAAGATCTCTGGACGAACATAAACCTTGGTCAATACGCCGGCGCCGCTGGCGATTGAGTCCGCCGCCATGGTGAGACCCTGGTTGAAGAGCGTCATGCAGAGCACACCAGAGAGCAGGTATGGCAGGAAGGCCTGTCCATTTGGAAGGCGGGCTTTGAAGACGGTGTTGAAGACGTAGAACATGACCGCGGTGGTGAAGAGCGGGTTGAGCAGGGACCACCAGATGCCAATGACGGATCGCTTGTAACGGACCGTCAGGTCGCGAGCCACAAGGAGCTTAAGCAGGGATCGCTTCTCCCAGACGCCCTTCAGTGGAGTTATTACCGGGAGCTGCTTCGCCGCCGAGTCATAGACCTGCATGCTTTAAGTACCCCGCAATATCGTCGATGATCGTCTCGAGTGAGCGCTGCGGCGCCCATCCGGTTGTGGCCTTAATTTTAGAGATATCTGGGATACGACGCTGCATATCTTCAAATCCCGCGCCGTAGGCATCTTCGTATGACTTCTTGTTGATCGAAGAAGAGGATCCGAGTTGAGCAATAACCTTCTTGGCGAGCTCTTCCACCGAGATCTCGTGGTCGTTGCCGATGTTGTAGACCTGGCCGATTGTTGCATCGGAGTCGATGACGCTAAGCAGTCCTGCCACTGCGTCGGCTACGTGGCAGAAGCACCGTGATTGTGTGCCCGTGCCATAGACATCGAGTGATTCACCCTTGAGCGCTGCTGCAACGAAACGTGGAACAACCATTCCGTATGAACCAACTTGGCGTGGGCCGACAGTGTTGAAGAAACGAACCAGACGGACAGGCAGGCCCTTCTCGCTGAAGTAGAAATATCCGAGTGATTCATCGATCGCTTTTGCTTCGCTATAGCTCCAGCGAGATTTCAGCGGCGATCCAACAATACGATCGGATTCTTCATTGAGCGGTCCCCCGCCATTCTTGCCATAGATCTCAGAAGATGACGCGATCAAGACCGGCTTATTGAACTTTGCTGCCGCTTCAAGAATATTCTCAGTGCCATTCAAATTAATACGAAGAGATTCAAGTGGCTTGTTCACGATCGTGAAGACACCGACCGCTGCGGCCAAGTGAATGACGTGATCGACTTCTGAGACCAACTTCTCAACGAGTGCTTCATCCAAGATCGATCCGCTATAAAAGGTGACAAGGTCGTTGCCGATCAGAGATTCAATGTTATGGTGATTACCGGTCGACAAGTTGTCGAGAATAACGATGCTATCCCCGCGCGCCACTAACGCATCAGATAGATGCGAGCCGATAAAGCCTGCGCCGCCGGTGATCAAGTACTTCATTAGTAACCACCTCGGGTATCTAGGACTGGGGTCGAGCCAAGGGCGCTTACATCAGTGCCAGTGTGTGGGTTCACGAGGATCACCAGGTCATGGCCTGCTGCCAGGGCAACTGATGACTCACCCTTCCACTGACCTACTAAGTCGTCATGCCAGGCGACATCAGCGCCAGCGCTACGAAGCAATGAGATGAGAGCTTCGGCTGGGGTCTCACGAACATCAGCGACATCGGGCTTGTAGGCCACACCAATCACAAGAATCTTCTTGGAAGTAAGTGAGCCAAGCATTCCAGTAGCTACACCGACAAAGTAAGAGGGCCTAGAGAGGTTGATCTCATTTGCAAGATCGATGAAGCGAGTCGAAGCGCCGATCTCTTTAGCCTTTGCGGCCAAATAACTTGGGTCGACGGGAATGCAATGTCCACCCACGCCGCTTGATGGGAAGAATGGCATAAAGCCATATGGCTTTGTTGATGCAGCGGCGATCACTTCACGGACATCGATCTTCATCCTGCTACAGAACTCTGCGATCTCATTGATGAAAGAGATATTTACCAACCGGAATGAGTTTTCAAGCAACTTCGCAGTCTCAACAACTTCGATCGATGAGTACGAAGTCACAGATGAAATGAATGTTGAATAAAAGTCGAGCGCACGAGTTCGAGCAGATTCAGTCAATCCTGCAACCAACTTAGGAGTGTTCTTCACATTCCACTTTGTATTTGCTGGATCGATTCGTTCTGGCGAATAGGCGATCTCGTTACCAGGAAAGATTGGGGCGAGTAGGTCACGAGTAAAGCCAGGTGAGACCGTTGACTCATTAATGATCAATGCCTTGGGTGAGATTGCTGGTGCGATCGTCTTCGCGCCATTGAGCAAGATTGAATTATCGGGATTGTGGGATTCATCAAGCGGCGTTGGCAGGCAGAAGATCACAACATCGGCATCTGAGACGTCAGCAAGGTTGCTCGATGCCTGGTATCGGCTCGATTGCGCCGCTAAGTAGGCATCCGAGATGTCACCGATCGGCGATCGGCCAGCATTAAGACCAGCCACGCGGGCGTTATCAGTATCAAAGCCGATGACCTGATAGCCCGACTCTGCTGCGGCGAGAGCGAGTGGGAGGCCGACATAGCCCTGCCCCACCACCACTACCTTCACAGTCATATGCGTAGATTAACGGCTTAGAGCGAGCCAAAATCCGTATGCGCAGTCGCAGCCTCAGGAGTCTTGGATGCAAAGGCATCGATCTTGGCGATTATCGCCTTTGCCCCAGCCTTATCGCCGGCCTGCTTGAGATCTTCGCCCAATTGCAAGAGATTCTGGTAGTTCCATGGATCAAGTGCTGCCATCTTCTGGCGATAACTTGCTGCTTCGACAAAACTCTTATTGGTCTCATCGATCAGCGCCAAAGTATTCAATGCGTCATATCCTCGAGCATCATCCTTGTAGACGGCCAAGAGGTTCGCCTTACTCTCAGCGATCTGATTCGCCTGAGCAAGAAGAATCGCAACGCTCTCCTTCACGTGCACATCTTGGAATCCATAACTCAATGGCTTGCGAACGATCTGAAGATAAGCAGGCAAGTTTGCAGATGTAGGAGCAGCGTAGCCACGCGCTGTATTCAATGATGCATCTGAGAGATACATCGGGATACAGATCGCAAAGGCCAGAACAAAGAGCAGACCAGAGACCATTGGTTGTGCCAAGCTACTTGATGATTTTGTCGATCCAGCCTTCTTCGCCTTCGCAGCTTTATTTGCTGGATTGATCTTTGCATTCACTGGCGCCGTGACCGCATCGATCACCGCAGGACGCGAGAGTGCGACAACAATTCCACCCAGGATCCAACCCCAGATAGCGATACCGACGTTATCAATCGAGATAAATGACTGGGCTTCGTAAGTGACCCATGCTCCAAAGAAAGTTGCGACGACAATCTGATTGATCCCAGTCGTTGATCGCAACGCAACGATTCCACGCCATGCGACAAAAGCGGTCAGTACCAAGAAGGCGATCAGAACAAAGATTCCGCCGGTCGCAGCCAACTGGATCGGTACATCGTGGGCGTTATTCGAGATGATTCCCGGGCCACGGCGCAGGACCTGCGCCACATCACGATACTGGCGGAAGTAAGCGCCGTAGCGATCTAGCCCCACTCCAAACCACGGATGGTTCTTGAACATCCGAAAACCTGCACGCCAATAGTCGCCGCGATAGGTCACAGAAGCCTTATAGAAGAAGCTCTTGAGTGGTCCCTTATCCAACATTGCGATCAGACCGAGTACGCCACCTATCAGTGCGACTCCTGCAATCCCCCATGCCGCCTTCTTCTGGCGCTGGTAGACCCATGTAATGACGACAACTGCTACACCAGCAGCACCTGCAAGAAGACCCTGACGGACCTGGCTAAAGAGAATAGTGACGAGCAAGATCACGACATTCACAGCAGCCCAGATGCGTACAACCGAACTCTTCGAACCATTGATCGCAAGACCAAAGGCCAAGACTAAGAAGATCGCCATAACAGCCGCTGCAAAGTCAGGGTTTCCAAGAGTCGAGAGCACGCTGTTGTAAGGGTTATTCCAGTGAATAAAGTCGATCTTAAAGTGCTGAATAAATCCATAGAAGCCGATGATGAATCCGACGATCAGAGTCACACGATCGAAGAGTGCAATGTTCGCCAACGAGAAGAGCATCGAGCCAGCTACAAAGAAGAGGATCAACGAAAGGTATGAGAGCAGACCTGTGCGACGGGCATAATCACCGAATAGACCTTGCATCTTGAAATCCGTCGCCAAGAAGGCCGCGATCAGCGTCAGTGCAAATGAACCAGCAATTACGAAAGTTCTGCGATCAAAGGCATTGCTCCAGCGGCTACGGAGATTGAACCCGATCCAGCCGGCAAGCCAGAAACCTACGCAGTAAAGGATCCAGCTCTTCGGGGCGTTGAATGGATCTTCGAGCGTCGCCCAGAGGAAGGTCGAGACGAGTGATCCACCAACAAGGAGCCAGTTAATTGCTTGACGTGAGGGGCTGATGATGTGTGTAGCCATGGCTCAAGATTACTGCACAGAGTTGTTGGCAATGATCTTCTTGTACCCGAAGCCGCTGGCTTTAATTGTGCGCTGCTGGGTCTGGTAGTCCACATAGATCAGTCCAAAGCGCTGCGAATAGCCTTCGGCCCACTCGAAGTTATCCAACAATGACCAGGCATAGTAAGCAGTCACTGGTGCGCCTTCGGCGATTGCGTCGCTGAGATACGCCAGGTGTGCTTTCACATAATCAATTCGTCGCTGATCATTCACATATCCATGAGCATCTGGACCATCATTGATGGCACAGCCATTCTCTGTGATCTTGATATCGGAAATCTCCGGCCAATCGCGATGAATGCGTAGAACCAAATCTTTGATGCCATGTGGCGTTACAGGCCAACCGATATCGGTCAACCCGCCAAGGAGTCGGTCTGGATTTGAGAGATTTACACGCTGATCAAAGGGCATATGCGCCCGATCGCGTAGTGGACCATCTTCTTCACGGGCCGAAGCTACAAATTCATCACGGTAATAATTGACTCCAAGAAATTCATTCTTGCACTTCACGATATCCATATCGCCAGGCAAGATCAAACCATCGACTAAATCTCCATATGCAGCAATCAGTGTTGCCGGATATTCACCATGCTGAATTCCATCGATCCACCACCGGTTGTAGTTTCCATCGAGAAGATCGATCACTTCTGCAACGACGGGATCTTCTGGATTCTCATTGATGTAATTAGTCAAGTTGACAGTCAGTCCCACTCTGAAAGAAGAATCAACAGCCTTTAGCGCTCGCGTAGCCAATCCATGAGCCAAGGATGCGTGATGCGCGGCAGCAACCGCAGCGCGATAATCCTTCTTACCCGGAGCGTGGATTCCCATTGAGTAGCTCAACCATGAAACACACCATGGCTCATTCAGGGTGATCCAACTTTTCACCCGATTACCGAAAGCCTGTGCGCACGCAGTCGCATATTCTGCAAAGGCATAGGCCGTCTCACGGTTCGCCCAGCCGCCCTTATCTTCTAAAGCCTGTGGGAGATCCCAGTGATACAAAGTAATAATCGGTTCGATCCCCGCCGCAATCAGACCATCAATCAATCGATTGTAAAAATCAAAACCACGCTCTTCACGGACCCCATCACCATTTGGAAATAATCGTGGCCAAGCGATAGAGAAGCGATAGCTCTGAATCCCCAGGTCCTTCATTAGGGCGATATCTTCGGGGTAACGGTTGTAGTGGTCACATGCCACATCACCGGTATCGCCATTCTTCACCTTGCCCGGGGTCCGGCTAAAGGTGTCCCAGATGCTCACGCCCCGACCATCGGTCTGGGCAGCGCCCTCGATCTGATAGCTGGCGGTGGCAGTGCCCCATACAAATGCAGGTGGGAATGGGTGGGACATATCTTCCGCCGTTCTATCGAGGTTCAGGATCGTGAGCCTAATTCACAGTAGTGATGAAAAGCCAGAAGGCCGGCCCCGTAAGGGACCGGCCTTCTGTACTGCTTGGTTTAGCTAATTCTTTCGAATTATGCCTTTACCTTTGCAGAGATCTTTGCAACTGCTGCAGCGATCTTCGCGACTACTGCTGAAAGTGCAGATACCTGAGTTGCGATATCTGAGACCTTTGTAGCCAAGTCGGTGATTGCTGTGAGAGCTGCATCTGCCTTATCGCCTGCATCCTGAGCAGCTGCTGTTGCAGCGTCTGCAGAATCCATTGCGTTGTTAGCAGCATCAGTTGCAGCGTTAGCAGCATCTGTTGCCTCGTTAGCAGCATCCTGTGCAGCCTGAGCAGCATCTACTGATTCTCCACCTGTGATGGTTGCATCAAGCTCAACTGCAACTGCTGAGTTAGCAGCTGTTGCGAGTGTTGCTGTTGTTGCCTTGATTGCAAGTGCGCCAGCAGTTATTGGTGCATTGAAGGTGTAAGTAGTTGTACCGGTTGTTGAACCAGATGCAACGACTACTGATGCAGCCAATGGGCTTGTTGTTGTAGCAGGAGCCAACGAGAATGTTGGAGCAGCTGTGAAGACTGTGTATGTACCTGGAACTACTGGAAGACCAGCA
>Ga0208741_10001002_pt1 | contig 12073 bp, 22 predicted proteins | sample CryBogCBE03Jun09_FD_184576 | JGI IMG/M metagenome (GOLD analysis project Ga0208741, IMG submission 184576) | Freshwater microbial communities from Crystal Bog, Wisconsin, USA - CBE03Jun09 (SPAdes) | ecosystem: Environmental > Aquatic > Freshwater > Lake | place: Crystal Bog, Wisconsin, USA...
GTCTGCCACTCAGCACGATCTGGTAGAGACTTCACTTCATCATCAGTAAACCTGCCACAGTGACCATTCTTAAGAACGAATGCCCACTTGATCGTCATCTTGCGAATGATGAGTTGATGACCCTTGTAGGTCTCTTCGGTGTACGAGATCTCCGAGTACTGCATCTCTGCAGTGTTACCCAACGACTTGCGGTTAAGCCAACTTGAGTACCAGACACGACCCTCTTCTGGTGAGTAGTCCTTGATCTCATAGAAGTTCTTCAACCGCTTTAAGTAGAATGAATCAGTCATCGCACCATATCCCTTGCTTCTAGAACCTTCTCCACTATTACTTGCATCGTAGACAGATCGAGATCGAATCGATATGTCGGAATGTATTCGCCTTGATCATTGCGCTTGCTACGGCTTGAGAGTTCGATCGAGTCAACTCGATTGCCGATGATTGTCCGCAGTGAATCCTTGACTGCCTTAGCAACGCGATCAGCACGCTCCTGCAACTCGCGCTCTAATCGCTGGCGATCTTCACGCTCTTTGCGCTCCTGCTCTACACGAAGGCGTTCCAACTCTTCTGCCTTGACCCAACGCTCCTCCATGCTGGCGTACTCAGCAACGATGTCCTGAGGTCGAGATATCCAGTAGAGAGTGTTAGCACCATACGAATCTGACTTCACTAGATAGCCGACAGATCGAGAGCCCTGAGGGGCTGGCTTGAATGTCGCATCATCTGGGTTCTCAGATCGATACACCTCATAGGCATACTTATTGAGACTGACCAGTTCTGCCTTAGCCAGATCGCGCCGTTGAGCCCTCTCTGGATTCTTCTTATCAGACGATGAGTAATCCCATGAAGGAATTACTCCGTACACGACACCGACTTTGAGATCGCCTTGCTTCATTGATCGCTCCTTACGCGTTAGTGAGTCTGCGAGAGATCGCGTACTTCACGATCGCTCTTGCCATGGTGATGAGATCGAATGGGTTGGCAACTACTGCACCGATCTCACAGTTGTGAGCCTTCTCTGCAGTGAGTACGACCTCTTCATTCTTCTCTGGGATATAAGCGAATGCAGTCAGCACGCCAGACTGACCCATGCGCTTTATTGCATCTTCATTCGTAGTCTGATCTCCGTACCACTCGCCGTCAGTGATCACGAAGAAGATCTTGATCTTGCGAGCACTCTCTGCAAGCAACTTCGTTGCGTACTTGATCGCTTCATCTGGGGTAGTGCCACCACCACTGAATGAATCTCGAATCTGAGAGTTTGCCTTCTCGCTTGCGCGATAGAGGAGATGAGTCTCGTCAGAGAATGCGATCACTGTCGTGCTGGCATCGATGCGATCGAGTGCTCGCTTGATTGCGTACATCGCACGATTTGCATTGGCGATCTTGCTACCAGACATCGAGCCAGAGTGATCAATAGCGATCACGCATTCGATGTCAGTCGCATCTTCACGACCTTCATTCCATTGGTCGAAGATCGTGTCGAAATCATCGCCACGCATATATCGACCGACACTCAAGCGACCAGAGTTCTCGTATCTATCCCATGCTGGGTCGAATGAGGCACGCAGGCGTTCGAGTTCACGACCGAATGATCGTGATGCATCGACTGTCACTGAGTCTGGTGAGATCTCGCTATAGCGGGCACGCTCTGGCTCTTGTGAGTTATTCGATGTGAGAGTGGGCTGACCACTGATGACTCGAAGAATGTCGTTGATCTCCTGAGCGATACCTGACTCGCTAAGAATCTCTTCGAGCATTGTCGAGATCATCTCGCTGGCATCAGCACCAGCCGTTGACTCGCCCTCTGGTGGAGTAACTTCTGCATCACCAGACTCTCCGCCGTCAGAGTTACTTGTCTCATCAGACTTATCGCCCTGATCATCGCCCTGATCATCGAAGTCAGACCAGTCGATATCCTCTGCCTTGATCTCTGGGAGATCGTCATCGAGATCTTCTGGCTTGCTACCAGCACGATCGCGCTCCTTCTCCTGCTGGCGGGGTGGTACTGGGCGAGAGGTAGGAGTTGACTCAATACCCTCATTAGGTCGTGAGCCATGACCGCATGGGTCGATGACCTTCACTGGTCGACCGCCTTCTGCATCGCCATTGACTGCCTTGTACTTAGTCTCGCCAGTCTCATCACCATTGCCACCTTCACTCTTTGGCAAGAGGTTGTAATACTGCTCGATCAACTCAAGACCGCGATCTGTATCGGTGGGGAATACGAGAGTGCGGTACTCATTGATGATCGCCTTAAACTCATCGACCTTGTCCTGATGAGGATAGAGCGCACGAGACTCTCTGCGAATCTCGACTGGCAGATACCTGCGACCGCAGAGTAGTGGGTACGAGTTCTCGAACACTTCTGGGTTGCTCTTGAAGTGAGTCAAGATCATCGCTGAGAACCACGCGATAGTCGAAGGATATTTTGCAGTGAAGAATGACTCGATGCGCTGATCTTCTAACGCATTGAATGCAGTCCACATCTTCTTATCGATCACTGACGAGACAAGATCGCTACCTTCTCTGCTGGTGTAGAGAATGTGGCTGACCTCATGCAGATCAAGACCCTTGATGCTGGCGATCGACTCAGCAGTGTCGAGTTCACCGATCTCATTGGCATTGAAGTGGACATCGCTAGCACCAGACCACGCTGGTGCTTTGATCGGTGATGACTCCACTGTCACTGTCACTGGTCGGAATGTGAAGGCAGAGTTCACGCGAGAGAAGAAGCCAGTGAAGCGTTCGATGCGCTGGCGTTTAGCCTCTTCTGCCTTCTGATCTTCGGTGAGTTCTTTGAGTGCATCGAAGATCTCTCCGAGATCAGTTACATTGATCTTGTCCATGTAGTGCTCCTTAGACTGATTCGTGCTGAGTTGTTACTGCATCGTTATCGATGCCGAGTTCATCTTTGATATTGAACGATGCGCCTTCAAGAAGCATCTTGACTGCTGGGCGTTCTTCATCAGTGAAGTTATTGGTGAAGATCTCACAGGCGAGATCGAAACTTAATTCCTTCGCTACAAGTTCGAAGGTCTTGAGAATGCGTGGAGTGATCGGTGTCTCGAACACTGTTGACTTGCTCGCATGACCGAGATCAACACCGCGAGATTGAGATCGCATACCGAACGCGAGATCAAGAAGAGAATCTGACTTGATGATCTTGCTCTCGATGTCGCGGTCGTACTCGTAACGCAGTTTGAGTTGGAAGCGATCAGCCCATGACTCAGAGAGAGGTTGTCGACCTCGGTACATCGGATTCCAGTCAGCGATCACGATGAGATCTGGGTGAGCATGAACCACTTCGTAATCTTTGGCAGTCAGCGTGAGAGTACGGCGATGATCAAGGGCTGGGTGGAAGAAGAATTGAGCATTCTTTGCGAGTTGATCGATCTCACCGAGATTCAGCACGCCACCATTGCGCCAGACTTCAACATAGATCGAGTCGACCCAGTCGAGTTTGCCGTCACGCGATACCCAGTTGCCCTGCAACTCATTCGCACTGAGTGCTGAGTTAGAAGGTAGATCGACATAAGGCAGACCGCGCTGGCTTGCGTAGTACTGCGCGAATGAAGTCTTACCAGTACCAGCATGACCAGAGTTGAGCATATTGATTTTATGCTTGCGAGCGAAGTCTGCGATCTGTAGACCAGAGATCCCGAACCAGTTGCGATCGATATAATGCTCTTGAGATTCAAGAGTTGGAATTAATTGATTGAGTGGATTCATTTATTGCTCCTTAGTTGTAGTCGGGTGTTGGTACTTCTGGGTTCTTGATTATTGCTTGTGATACATCAGAGAGATCATCGAGTGACTCGGTGATCTCCACGAAGGCGTTGTGTTCTTCGCATCGTGCATCGATAACCACTTGCAATTTATCGAGTGCAGATTCGAGAGTGGCGATGATGACTGTTGGTGCATCTTGCTCGTTGGCGAAGTCGAGAGACTTAGCGAGCATTGCGCCCATGATGCCGAGTTCATCGAGTTCGAATTGGTACATCAGATTCTCTTTCATTGCTCCCCTTAGTGATACTTTGAGGCGCACACGCGCCCCATGCCAGCAACGACTGACTTCTGGACAGTGAGAGTGCGACCGCAGTGAACGCAGAACCCAGTGCTTGCACCGAATTGCATTGCCTGCGCGAGTGTGAGTCGCTCTTCTGGCTTGATCTCATAGACCAGACCACGAGCAAACTCCCACTTCTTTGTCACGAGATTAAAGACATACGCGTGCAAGCGACCAGATTCACGAGACTTGCGTACCGAGAAGATCTGGTCATTATGGCGATATGCACCGACTTCAAGATCGGGCTCTGCGACTTGTATCTTTGGCAGAGTGACGAGTGAGTCGATCATCTTCTTTGCATGATCACGATCGAGTTCGTAGATCGTGTTCACTTTCGATAAGTGCAGACACGCCTTGAGAATTGCGTCTGCACCGATGCGAGTCTTGAGTAGCAGATCAGCATAGGAGAGTTGCTTCTCAGTGATTGGCTCGATGTACTTCTTCGGGCAATTCAAGAGTTGATCGATGATGCGAGTCGCGTGCTTCTTATTGACACGAGTTGCATCGGTGATCTTGAAGTCATGCACGCGCTCTTCAAGCAAGCGAGCGATGAAGCGTGCCTGCGCTGGTGAGCAGTAATGTACTTTGAAAGTGCCGTACTGATTGCCTGCCTTTGAGCCAGCAGGCTTGCCTGTCGTTGTGGTCATTCGTAAATATCCCAATCTACCCATGCATCGAGTCGGAGTTGATCGACTGCATCGCGTGCCGAGACAGTCTTAGAGTCGCGGAATTGAACGCCGTCTGGCAGAGCGATCTGCTCATCGAATGCGCCTTCATTCATTGCGTTGATCGCGCTGAGTGCTACCGCGACCATGAATTGAGGCACTGGCGGATAGCAGTTCGATGCGAAGTGAATTGAGATCTGACGATCGATCGAGTCGACAAGATCGCCAGAAGCGAGATCGTGCGCGAAATTAGAGCCCATTGGATTATTCCTCTTCTTCTAGATATTGACTTTGAGATATATCGGGGGTGAGTACTGAGTCGAGCCATACGGCGAATAGAGCCATAGGAATGCAGATAGCGAAGAGAAGAGCGATCATTACCAGACCGCCCTTCTGACGATGCCCTGATGCTTGCTGGTGGTCACTGAGTAGCGGATTGCAGGTATCTCCCAGCCACCAGCGTGATGCCATGCGATAGGCGTGCCGTAGGAATAGACCACATAATCTGGCTTCTGTTGACCCATGAGAGCCACGAGATCGTAATCGAGTCGACCGAAGCCCATTGAACCGACAGTCTGCTGGGGATTCCAGATGATGCCTGCCATTGAGTTCGCCTTGAATTGAATGCGACTGGCGATGAGGTCACTAGCCCCAGCGTTGCTGGTGCGCTTGCCTTGTACTTCTGCATATTTGATCACTTATTGCCCTCCCACTTGATGAGTGTGCAGATTCGCTGATCTGCGACCTGATGACACTTGCCATAGACAGGGTGATGCGTGGCAATGAATGCCACGCCAGCGATGAGTAATGCTGAGAAGATCGCGCCTAGTGCCTTCATGCATTCGCTCCTTGTGGTGCTAGTGATGCGATGAGGAATGCATAGAGGCTGGGTGCTACCGAATTGCGTAGCACTTCTAGATCGTTATCGATGTTATTGAATTCCATTATTTGACTCCTTTCAAGATTTCAGAGACGAGATCGAGTTGATCATCGGTGAGATGATCGATCTGAATGGCTGATGCGAAGCCGAATGGGTCTTGATTCTTTGCCATTATTATGCGCCTTTCACGATCTTTGCGATGTTGAGTGACTTGATGAAATTGATCTCGAAGCCCTCTGATCGGGTCGAGAAGAAGCGAGTGCCGTCTGCGAGAAGCAGGTCGATGAGTTGAGGAGAGATCGTGCCTTTGGCAACGATCTTGCCGTTGGTGTCGATGAACACCTTTGATTTCATTGGATTTGCCCTTCATGTATAGATAGCACCAGATTGCTATCAGAACCGCCCACAAATGGATTGTGAGCAGTTCTGGTGGCAATTAGTGGGGGCTGGCTTCACTGGTCTGTCGGTCGGAATGAGTACCGCCTGCACCATTGCTGGCAGTCCATGACCAGCCCCGCTAATTCTGAGTTCTCTATGTAATTCGATACCCCTGATACAAGGTCTGTGTCACTGCGCCGAGTTCCCTAGGGATTTAATGACTCGAACGCGATCACCACCTAACTCGCGTGTATCTGAGCCTTTTTCACTTCTGGCGCGATGCCCCTAGGGGATTCTGATCGCAGTCCGCGTGTGCTCAAGGCTGATCATTCCGTATACATCGGACAAACACAAACACGCGCACCGATGTCGTGGGTCGATATGTCCGATTTATATGCATAATTCCATGCGTGGAGTAAGTATGACCAGTCATGGAGTGATTGCGATGTCGGTATTGTCCGAATTGTGCAGATCGTTGGTACTCGGAGTAAGTGAGTGCTAATTAGTTGAAGTTTCAATTAGTTAGTTGAATGTTCAATTACATAGTTGAAAGTTCAATTATCACGATGTCACGATGTCAGCCGAAATCGCGCCATGAGTTTTTTCTTCCAGATAATGACAAGAGAGAAGAAGAAGAGAGAGAAGAGATCACACTCTTCATTGATCACATTGCATCGATGCATTGAATGAATGCACCAGTGTTGTATCGATGTCATGTAATTAATCCGTATACATCGGACACATTGCTGAGTGATTGATGCGTGCAATGTTGTGATGTTGCAATGGTTGCATGGTTGCATGGTTGCATGGTTGCATCTGATAACAAGCAGGTCGGAGACCTGACAGTCTGGTCGTATTCGCACAGTCTCGCATCGAATTGCGACAGTAGCCGAGTCGCATCGATGCATCGTCACCAAGATTGTCACCAGATCATAATGCAGAGTGACATTCACGCGCGTGTTACCGCGTTAACACCTGACTAGTAATGAGGTACAAAGTGGTAACACCGCCACCCCCTGCCACCCCCCATGGTTAAACGCGATCACACGAGGGAGAGGCCCAGGGCAGAGACATGGTTGAGGGGTACAAAGTGAGGCAGTAGCCCTAAAATCGGGTTATGACAACCATTTGCTTAATCAACGATGTCAATATTGCCCCTGCTGATATGGCCACAATAATCAGCGTGCTTCAAACCTTTTGCAACCAAGTCACAACTGCCTGGAAACAGCCTTCAGTGACTGTTACAACCACTCCTAGCCCTGGAGCCTGGTTAGTCCACCTTACTGAGGCGAAGCGCCAGTCGGGGGCTTATGGCTACCACACTGTTGAAAATGGTCTACCAGTAGCATACTGCTCGCTCAAAGCCGTCAATAACAAGTTGTGGGGCTTGCATTTCAAGCCAATCACGCTTAAAGGAAAAGTTATTCGTCCAGAAACCTACTCCGAGGGTCTTATCTCGGTTGTAGCCCACGAAATTGCTGAAGCACTCTGTGATCCAGCCATCGGAACAGTCTCTGCCAAGGACTTCAAGGGTCGTACTTGGCTCGTAGAGGTCTGCGATCACTGCTCTGGCTCATTCTCTCTAGTGACAGTCAATGGTCATCAATGCATTCTTCCCGATGTCACTACTCCAGCCTTCTATGATGTCAATGGAAAGGCTCCTTTTACCCTAAATAACGCGGTAAAATTGCCCTTTACAATGACGCCAAAGGGATATGGCTACTACAAAACAGCGACAGGACAGTTAGTAAAGATATGACAACTTGTTATTGGTGCAAAGGCAGCGGTTTACTGCAATCTGATGAGGATTGCCCATGTGTCAACCTACAATGTGGCTGCAAGGCCTGTAAGGATAACGAATGAGCGCTGAAGAGAACCTAGGCAAGCAATTTACCAAGTCAGGCAAGCGCCGCCACAAGATGGTCAAGTTTGTAACTAATGGTGGAGTAAACCTTGGCTGTGAGCACTGCGATACCTATAGCATTAAGCACCCAACAGATGTAAATCCAGGTCTAGGCAATAAGCCAGTAGATCAATGGCATTACGCAGACAAAAAAGGAATTAGCGAAGCCTGGGAAGCGCATAAGAAGCAGAACCCATGAGCGCCCAAGATAATCTCTCACCTCAACAGTTCGTAACTCTGTATCGAGGAGTTTATGGGACTAGGCATGTTAATAACCCAATTGGTATGCACTGGACACCTGATAAAGCAGTTGCTACTCATTTTGCTTTAGGCAGAGACTACGACGAGGTAAAAGAGCCAGGAGACCCAACTCATGGTCATGTCATTGAGGCTCAAGTAGAGCGTAAACACGTTGTACCAGTAGGCAGCGAAGAGTGGCACAACCTAGCCATGACTCACGATATTCTGCACCCAGAAGAAAACGGCCACTGGGAAAACGAGCACACTCTACGGGATGGAACTCCTCTACAGATAAAAGCAATAAACAAAGTAAAAGAAAATCCAGTAACAGGTCGTACACGAACATTTCATCGAGCCGTGGATTTTAAGGGGTATGCATGAGCAACCTCAACTCCAACCAATTTAGAATTCCTGTCCCAGAGAATGTCGAACAGAAGTATGCGGGAGGAAAGGGTCATCTAGAGGGTGATCCCACCGAGAGTGCTACAGGCATGGTCTCTGTTCATGCGCTAAGGCCGTTGATGGAGTTTGATCGTTTGGGCGAGCACGCCCACTCCAATAGCCGAGAGGTTGTCAACAGCATCGCTGCGGATATCAGATCAGGTAAAGGCATCACTAATCCCATCATGGTGGCATATGACCACAAAAATAAGTGGGGCTATATCGGTGAGGGCAACCATAGAATGGCTGCCGCTATACAGGCAGGTGCAACCCACGTCCCAGTGACTGTCTATAGGCAAGGTAACCTAGCCGAACACAAAGAGCAGGGCATCGGCGGTCACCTAGCCATGATGACTGACTTCGGACGTGGAACGCCCCAGACAGAGGATTACGTTCCTACCAATATCCACCCAGGACACTTTAAGCAGTTGATGTAATGCTCTCTAGAGAACAGTTTCAAAACCATCTGCAACAGATGCGGACTGAGTCAGATGACATAGGTACTGCCCCAACAGATACACCTGTAGCCGCCAACAGTTTGGGCTAGGATCACTCTCCTATCCCAGGTCGTCTAACGGTAGGACATCGCCCTTTGGAGGCGAGTATCTTGGTTCGAATCCAGGCCAGGGAGCAATTGACAGGTTCAATACATCGTACTACGTTGAACCCATGGGATATAAGACTACTGATGAACAGAAAGAACTCATGTTCGCATTACGGGCTGAGGGCAAATCATTTCGCACCATTCAAAAGATAACTGGGCTATCTAAAGGCACATTATCATACTGGTTCGGTAAGGGCCAGAAAGAGAAGACCATCAAGCGCGGTCGCACCTACCGCCTCAACCTCAAGAACTTCATCAATACATATAAAGAAGAGCGAGGCTGTCAAGACTGCCGCGACGAGGGATATCCTGGCATGCATCCGTACTACGTACTGGATGCCGACCACGTGAAGGGCGCCAAGTCTAATGAGATCTCCAAGATGTATCGCACCAACACGCTCCAAGAGGTGATGGTTGAATTAGAGAAATGCGATATAGTCTGCGCTAACCATCATAGAACCAGGACGCACAAGCGGCGCATCCTGCGCAAGGAAGTAGAGGCGGGAAGAGAATGAGGATATTCGGATATACATTGAGAAGGCCGTGGGTCAAGTACGTAGATCTAGACCTTGGTGAAGAGTTAGTAGGAAATATCAGGAAGTCAATCGCCTCCGAGTATCTGGCAGAGATCATCTCTCTTGATTTGTGTGATGTGGATTGCGACGTCGTTGAGTATCTAGAGAAGACGGTGAAGCCATAATGGAACTTATTGATATCGGCCTAGAACTTCCTGTCATGGTCGCTGATGAGGACTTCATCGAGTACCTGGCAGAAGAAGGTTTTGACGAATCGATCGATGAGGTGGAGGCCGCCGAGTTATTCGCCCAATGGATGAAGGAGAACTGTGAACATTGAGAAGTATCTACCCTACTTATTGGTAGCAGTAATCGCCGTGAGCATCCTGGCCGTCTATATGGTCAATAGGTAAGCGGATATCTGAGAAGAAATAACCCAGGGGGCGCGAGACTTTGACAAATAAAATTGCGCCCCGTGTTTCATACTTCTGCTATGACCATCACCTTCAAGTGCAGCAAGTGCTTCCATGAGATGGATAGCGGCGTCTGCACTGTTGAGTCATGCAAGTGCATCTGTGAGATTGCCAAATGAGCGAAGAGCCAAAGAAGACTAAGTGGGTTCCAAAGCCTAATAGCCGTCATCTAACGAAGTGGCACATCCACAGTTATCACAAGGGTGCTCCAGCCCAAGGTTGGGGTGGCGTTGGTCCTTCTGAGATTGAAGAGATGCATAACCAGATGCATGCTGATGGCGCATTCCAAGAAGGCCAGGAGCATAAGCACTGGGAGCCTAAGCGATAGGCTCGTCGCTAAACTGATCTAGTGGGATTCTCCACGAACCTTCTGGCGCGTATAGCCACTCATCACGTTGCACATCCTCCATCTTGATCCAACCAAATACCTCTACCTCTGAGTAGTAGTCGCGGTCTAGCACGCGAGCGCCCACGAGCAACCATCCAGGTCGTATATCTTTAGGAAAGACTGGGATCTCATCACGAGTGCGGATGGATTTGACTTCAATGTTTGTGCCCACATCAGCAATGTCTTTTCTGAATGGGTGCTCTTCATTGGTGTAAAAAGGGAATGTAAATGACTGCTTGTAGAGTTTGGCTACGGCATACTCAGCAACGATCGTTCTGACGTTGGCGGCAATCTCTGGCTCTAACTTAGCCTTATTGTCTCCTGCATAGTTAGGGCGGTCTACTGAGCCCCACTTCATCATCCAGCGATTAAGGGCAATATCTGCGCAGGCTCGTACTTCTTCTTTGCTTAATTTTACTACTTTTGACATGTGGCAAACCTATCACACTGTCACAATGTGGGCATGAGCGAAGATTTTGAGATCCATCTAGACCCAGAAGACATTGCTGCTTATCAGCGTATGCACGAAGCAGGCAGAATGGCTGCTGCAGGTGCTGAGATTGAGCGCACTCGTTCCGTACACACTCATGACCACCAAGATCTTCTTGACCATCTTCAGTCTAATAATGGCCATATGATGGGTCGGCATGCTCAGTACCGCAATACCCATGAAGACTCTCACATTCCAGGTGTTCGTCCAATTGACCCTAACTATGATCATGAGTTGTCGCATCGTGAACTAATTGCATTACATCATCATGATCATAACCAATATCCAGATATGGAACATACGACTATTGACGGAGAACATTTCCACCATTAATAAAGAAAAGGAATAAGAATGGCACTAGGTAATGTAGGAAATCCAGTACCACCAGTAACAACCGCACAACCAGGAACAGCGGCTCGTATGCTCGAAGTTGCTAAGTCACAGGTTGGCGTTATTGAGGGTCCAAAGGATAACGAGACAGTCTACGGCGCATTTACTGGCGCTAACTTCCAGGCATGGTGCGGCTCACTCATGATGTGGTGCGCTAAGCAGGCTGGTGTAACTATCCCTAACACTGTCTACACTCCAAACGGAGTCGCGGCTTTCAAGAAGGCTGGTAAGTGGGCAGATGCAGCAAATGCTCACCCACAGCCAGGAGACCTCGTCTATTTCTCCTTCGTTCCTCACGCCCTTCCTAATAGCCCAATCCAGCACGTAGGTATCGTGGTCAAGGACAACGGCGATGGCACCATCACCACCGTAGAAGGCAACACGACCCCAGACTCAAAGCCTAAGGGATCTCCTAACAACGGCGGCGAGTGCGCCATGAACGTCCGTGGCTACAAGGTCGATAACAAGCGCCATCTATGGTGCTCTGTGGTCGGTTTCGGGCGCCCAGACTACGTTGGAGCAACATCAGACCACCCAGCCACCCCAGCGGCTCCTAAGGCCCTTCCAGCCTTCCCAGGGACCATCAAGCCAGGGGACACGGGTGATGGGGTCAAGTTGATCCAGCAAGCCCTTGATT
>Ga0208741_10001004_pt1 | contig 12066 bp, 9 predicted proteins | sample CryBogCBE03Jun09_FD_184576 | JGI IMG/M metagenome (GOLD analysis project Ga0208741, IMG submission 184576) | Freshwater microbial communities from Crystal Bog, Wisconsin, USA - CBE03Jun09 (SPAdes) | ecosystem: Environmental > Aquatic > Freshwater > Lake | place: Crystal Bog, Wisconsin, USA...
TGTGTCCCTCACCCCGCCACAGAGTGTTGACGGCACCGTGACCAACGGACTGATTCTTTCGCCGGTGGTTCGTCGGATTTTGGCCGATGGTGAAGTTGACCCATCGACCGTGACCGGGACTGGTAAGGGTGGCGTCATCACCCGCCGCGACGCCGAGCGCGCCGTTGCCCTCGGGCCGACCGAAGAGATCGTTCTGGCGCAGTCCAACGGCCACCGTCGTATGGGCGCCTACTTGAGTGTGTCCGCACAAGTTGTGCCCCACGGCTTCGTCGCCGTCGAGGTTGATGCATCATTCGCAGCAACACTCGACGCGGCTGGTCGCATCACTGAAGAAGGATTCACCCTCACCGATGAAGTCGTCGTGGCGATGGCTACAGTTCGCGCCCTGCGAGACTTTCCAGCACTCAACGCGTACTACCTCGACAACGAGATTGTGCTGCAGCGTTCCATCAACATTGGCTTCACCCGACACGAAGACGACGACGCCATGTTGGTGCCGGTGGTGCACGCCGCGGCCAGCCTCTCGACGGCACTGCTCGCTCGTCGAGTCAGCGAACTGGACGCCCGCAATGCGGCGCGGCAGCTCAACGCCGATGACCTCATGGGCGCAACCTTTTCGGTGGCCCGCGCCCCGAGTGCCAACACCCTGACTCACCAGCCAATCATCGTGCAGCCCCAGGTGGCTGTCTTGAGCATCGGAGCCGTCCGTACGGTGCCGGTGGTGGTGGACCGCGACGGAACACCGGCCATCGCCGTCGGTCAGCGCGTTGTGCTGGGTCTGTCCTTTGACCACCGCGTCTGCGATGGTGTCGTGGCCGCTGCCTTCGTTGAGCGCGTCGGCGCCCTGCTCGACGACGTCGCCGCCGAGCGATAAATGCTCCGTCGGCGCCACCTCGGTCGCGTTCGCTTCGAAGAGGCGAATGACCTCCAGCGAGCGCTGCTGAACGCCGCTGACGATTACCTCCTCATCATGGAGCACCCCCCGACCTACACCAAGGGGATTCGAACCTCCGAGGGGGCCTTCCTGGTCGATCCGACCACGCTGAGTGCCGACGTGGTGGACGCCGATCGTGGCGGTGACGTGACCTACCACGGACCGGGCCAGATAGTTATCTGGCCAGTGATTACGGTCGTCGACGACCCTTCCGCTGGAAAAGCGCACGTCACCATGATGGAAGACGCCATCATCGCGACGGTGACCATGCTCGACGCGGACCAGAAGCTTGGTCGCGTCGGTCGACTCGAGGAGTACCCGGGGGTCTGGGCTCACCTCGACGCGACGCCCGTGAAGATTGCCGCGGTCGGTGTCCGCACCAAGCGCAACGCCCAGGGCCTGCGCCGTACCCTGCACGGCCTGGCCCTCAACGTGTCAACTGACATGACGGCCTTCGAGGCAATTATCCCGTGCGGTATTCCCGACCGACCCGTCGGTTCGCTGCAGTCGCTCGGCCTCGATGTGGACCTGCTCGAGGTCGAAGAACTGCTCGGCCAAGAGTTGGTGGCCCGTATTGGTGGCGAGGAGCGGGTGGCCCGCGTTGACCGTTCGGTGTCAACGACGTCAGATGAGCGTCCGCTCATCCGTCGACTCCGCAAGGCCGGCGTCAACCCCGATGAGGCGTTGCCGATTAATACCCGTAAGCCTGAATGGCTTCGTATTGAGGCCCACATGGGACAGGAGTATCAGTCGCTTCGAACGCTGACCGAAGACCTGCGCCTGGTGACGGTCTGCGAAGAAGCCGGGTGCCCCAATATCTTCGAATGCTGGAGCGACGGCACCGCCACCTTCATGGTGAATGGTGAGCGATGCACGCGAGCCTGCGGCTTTTGCTTGATTGACACTCGTAAACCCATGCCGCTCGACCCCACCGAACCCGAGCGGGTGGCCGAAGCCGTGGTGCGATTGGGGCTCAAGCACGCCGTCGTGACGTGCGTGGCGCGTGACGACCTCGCTGACGGCGGAGCGGGCGCGATTGCCGACACGATCTACGCGATTCGTCGGCGGTCCCCTGAGACCAACGTCGAAGTCCTTATTTCGGACCTTAGGGGCAGCGTTGAAGACCTCCAACTGATTATTGATGCCCGCCCCGACGTGATGAATCACAACATGGAGACGGTGGCCCGCCTGCAGCGTGCGGTGCGTCCGAGCGCCTCCTACCACCGCTCGTTGACGGTGCTCGCCCGGAGTGTGGCGGCAGGTTTGACGGTCAAGTCCGGGATGATGGTCGGACTGGGTGAAACTGCTGACGAGATCGAAGAAGTACTCGCTGACCTCGCCAACATTGGGGTGTCGATCGCCACCATTGGTCAATACCTCCGGCCGACGGCTAAGCACTTGCCGGTGGCCCGCTACTGGGAGCCGGCCGAGTTCGACGACCTCGCGGCCCGTGGGATGGCACTCGGCCTGTCGCACGTGCAGTCGTCACCACTCACGCGGTCGAGCTACCACGCTCGCGAAGCGTTGAGTGACGCGACGCCGCTCGCGCTGCCCACTCGCCGCTAGGCGCTGGGCGTCGTGCGAATCATGCGCACGTACCGTCGTGGTGGTCGCCTCGTACTCTCGACGGACTCGCCCACGAGGACGAAACCGAGCGCCTCGTAGGCGGCTATGGCGCTGTGGTTGTTCTCCCACACGCCAAGTCCTTGCACCTGCCAGCCACGGTCCTCGGCGACGGTATCAATGACGCGAAGGAAGTGGCGAAGGAGGCCACGACGTCGGGCCTGGGGCGCGACCCAACAGCCACCCAGCCAGCAGGTCGCCCCGAAATCACCCGCGAATGTCTCGACGAGGGCAATGCCAGACGGGCCGGTCTCGTCATCGAGGGAAAAGACGGCCTGACGAGTGACGAAGTCTCGCCACTGGGCCTCGCTCCAGGTGCCTTCTTCTTCCAGACTCGCACCAAAGGCGTCGGGGTCTTCTCGTAGGGAGGCCAATCGGAGGTCGCGGACGATCATCCACTGTTCGGGGTCGAGGGGGCCGACAACCCGAGACATTAGGCGACGAAGTACTTGGCGCTCGGGTGGTGGCAGATGATGGCGTCAGTGGTTTGCTCGGGGTGGAGCTGGAACCCTTCCGACACCTCGACACCGATACGTGACGCTTCGAGGAGTTCCGCGACTTTGGCGTTGTCGGTGAGGTCGGGGCACGCGGGGTAGCCCCACGAGTAGCGCCCACCTCGGTACTGCTGACGGAAGAGCCCGAACAGTGTCGGACCGTCTTCTTCGACGTAGCCCAGTTCTTCACGAATGCGCTTATGCCACAGTTCGGCGAGCGCCTCAGCCATTTCGACACCGAGACCGTGGAGGAGGAGATAGTCCTGGTAGCGGTTCTCGGCGAAGAGCTCGGCGCACCGGGCTGAGACTTTGGTGCCCATCGTGACCAGCATGAAGCTGGCGTAGTCCTTGTCGGGGGAGTCTGCGCCGCGGAAGAAGTCGGCGATGCAGAGGTAGGGGGCCACGTGCTGGCGGGGGAAGTGGAAGCGAGTCCGTTCCTCGGTGCGCGTGTCGTCGGTGTAGAGGACGAGATCGTCGCCTTCTGCGGCGGCCGGGAAGTGGCCGTACACCACCTGGGGAACGAGCAAGTCCTCTTCCTTGGCGAGGGCGAGCTGTTCGCGTAAGACGGCGCTGACTCGCTCCTTGAACGCGGCGTCGTCCTCGCCCTCTTCGGGGCGATACCCCCACTGATTACGGAAGAGTGCAGTCAGGTTCAAGAAGGTACTGATCTCATCGACGGACATGCCCTTGGCCACTCGGCTGCCGAGGAAGGGCGGCACAAACAATGGATTGTCGGTGACGACCTCGGGGCTACGAGGGGGCAGGTCAGCGGGCGCTTCGCGCTCTTCCCCACGAATCTTTCGGTAGACCTTCTTCTCGGAGATTTCGCGTCCGAAGGTGAGGTCCTCCTCGCCCGACTTACGAAGCTCGCCGAGTCGGTCGAGCACACTGAGGCCTTCGAAGGCATCCTTACCGTAGAAGACGCGACCCTCGTAGATTTGACGCAAATCGCGCTCGACGTACGTGCGAGTAAGGGCCGCGCCACCGAGGAGCACGGGCACATCGCTGAGGCCCTGCTCGTTCATGAGCAGAAGGTTCTCGCGCATAATCAACGTGGACTTGACGAGCAGGCCGGACATACCCAGCGCGTCGGCCTTGTACTCCTTGACCGCCTGGATCATTTCGTTGATACCAACCTTGATGCCGAGGTTGATGACCTCGTACCCATTGTTGGTGAGAATAATGTCGACCAGGTTTTTCCCGATGTCGTGCACGTCACCCTTGACCGTCGCGAGCACCACACGACCTCGACCGCCCTGGTCCGACTTCTCCATAAATGGCTCGAGGTGAGCGACGGCCATCTTCATGGTCTCGGCGCTCTGAAGCACGAAGGGGAGCTGCATCTCGCCCGTGGCGAAGAGCTCGCCCACGGTGCGCATGCCCGCGAGCAATATGTCATTGACAATTTCGAGCGGGCCGAGGCCATCAGCCATGGCCTGATCAAGGTCGTCACTGAGACCGCCGCGGACGCCGTCGATGATGCGACGCTCTAAGCGCTCGCGGAGCGAGAGGTCGTCGAGATTCGTGGCGTTCTGGGACGAGGTAGTGACGCCTTCGAACATGGTGAGGAGGGCCTGGAGGGGGTCGTAGTCGTACGTGCGACGGTCGTAGATCAGGTCGAGGCAGACGCGCTTGGCGTCGTCGTCGATGCGCGCCAGGGGGATGATCTTGGACGCGTGCACAATGGCGGCGTCGAGGCCGGCTTCGACGCATTCGTGGAGGTACACGCTGTTGAGGACCTGACGGGCGGCGGGGTTCAGTCCGAAGGAGATATTGGACAGCCCCAGAATGGTGCGCACCCCGGGCAGTTCCGCCTTGATGCGGCGGATGCCCTCGAGCGTCTCGATGCCGTCGCGGCGGGACTCCTCCATGCCAGTGGAGAGGGGGAGGGCTAAGGCGTCGATGAAGATGTCGGTGGCCTTGAGGCCGTAGCGCTCCACGGCCAAATTCGTGATGTTGGTGGCGGCGCGCAGCTTCCACTCCGCGGTACGGGCCTGCCCTTCTTCATCAATACAGGTCGCGACAACGGCGGCGCCGAATTCGGCGGCCAACGACAAGAAGCCGTCGAGTCGGGTGCCTTCGCCGTCACCTTCTTCGAGGTTGACGGAGTTGAGCATGGCCTTACCACCGAGCCACGTCAGGGCCTGACGAGCAACCTTCGTTTCGGTCGTGTCGACCATGATGGGCACGGATGACTGGGTCGCCAACCTCGACATCATTTCGTTCATGTCACTGACGCCATCGGCACCGGTGTAGTCGACGCAGACGTCAAGGACGTGGGCACCTTCCTTGATTTGGTCGCGACCAATGGCGACGCAGGTGTCCCAGTCGCCTTCGAGCATCGCGTCACGGAATTTCTTTGAACCATTGGCGTTGGTGCGCTCACCAACCATCAAGACCGAACGATCCTGCTGGTAGTTGACGGCGGAGTAGATCGAGGCGACGGAGGGCTCGAGGACGGGTGTGCGGGTCGCCGGGGTCAGGGGCCGGACGGCCGCGACCACGGCGGCGAGGTGCTCGGGAGTGGTGCCACAGCAGCCACCCACGACCTGGACCCCGTACTCGGCTACGAACTTGGCCAAGTGTTCGGCGAGTCCTTCGGGCGTGAGGTCGTAGTGCATCGCTCCATTGACCACGCTGGGCAGGCCCGCGTTGGGGAGACAGGCCAGCGGCATCGGCGCGGTTTCGGAGAGTTGCCGGAGTGGCTCGTACATTTCCACTGGACCGGTGGCGCAGTTCAGCCCGAGAACATCGACGCCGACGGCCTCGAGGGCCGTAATCGCGGCCCCGATTTCGGTGCCGGGCAGCATGCGGCCGGTGAGTTCAATGGTGACCTGCGCCTGAATCGGCACGATGCGACCGTGGCGGGCCATGGCCCGGCGGCAGGCCGCGATAGCGGCCTTGCCGGAGAGGAGGTCGAACATGGTTTCCACGAGAAGGACGTCCACGCCGCCCTCGAGGAGCCCGTAGGCCATTTCTTCGTAGCTCGCCGAGAGGTCGTCGTAGGTGATCTGCCCCAACGTCGGGAACTTGGTGCCGGGGCCGATGGAACCGGCCACGAAGCGAGGCTGACTTGGCGTCGAGTACTCGTCGGCAACTCGACGGGCGATGCGGGCTGACTCGAGTGAGAGTTCGAAGGCGCGGTCGGCGATGCCGTATTCGGCGAGGACGACGGAAAATGAACCAAACGAGTCAGTTTCAATGACGTCACAGCCCACCTCGAGAAAGGAGCGATGCACGAGTTCGATAGCCGACGGCTTAGTGACGACGAGAAGTTCATTGCAGCCCTCGTACGCGGCCCCACCAAAATCGTCGGCGGTGAGGTCCTGACGCTGGAGATTTGTTCCGGTGGCACCGTCGTAAATCAGGACGCCCCGCGAGAGGGCCGCAAGATACGGGTCATTCGAACGCGGGCGCAAGGAGGAAGGGGAGTCAAACACGATGGACTAAGGCTACCGCTTACCGTTTTTCTCATTACGCTGGGTGGCATGAAGATCTATACCCGTAAGGGCGACGACGGCACTACTGGACTGCTCTTTGGCGGGCGCACACAAAAGGATGCCGACGCCATTGCCTTGAACGGCGCCGTGGACGAAGCACAGGCCGCCCTCGGGTGGGCTCGCTCACTCCAGCCCGTGGACGAACCCCTGAACAAGGTCATCGCTGAAGTCGAACGGGACCTATGGATCTTGATGGCCGAGGTGGCGACGCAGCTCGACAACCGTCCGAAGCTGGAAGATGACCGTACCAAGGTCTCCCAGCGCATGATTGATCAACTCGAAGAGCGCATCGACTACTGGTCACACCAGGTCGAGATGCCGACCGAATTCGTGGTGCCTGGAGAGAATCAGCCTTCGGCCGCCCTCGACGTCGCCCGCACAGTCATTCGACGCGCCGAGCGCGAAGCCGTTTCGTGGTCGCTCGAGGGGTCACTCGTTGTGGCGTACCTGAATCGTCTGAGTGACTTGGTATGGACCCTGGCCCGCGTGGCGGAGGGTCCCGCGCACCGCACGGCTCGTTCAATGAAGGAAGAAAGCGCATGATGAATGCAGCTCAGGTTGTTTCCCTCGACGGCATTGTCGACAGTGACGTCGTGGTGGTTCCCGTTCGATTTGTTGACGGGGAAGCCCACGTCGCCCCCGGCGTGCCGACCACGCTCGCCGGGCACGAACTCCCCTCGGTGCTGAGTGCGGACTGGTGCACGGCCCACGGCCTGAGCGCCAAAGTAGCGAGCGCGGTGTCGTTCTCGTCATTTGATGGCCCCACCCTCCTGTTGGTCAGCATTGGCGTTGACGCGCCAACGGCCGAGTCCTACCGATTTGTCGGCGCCGCGGGAACCCGCCGGGCCCACGGAGGAACGTTGGCATTCGTCTTGCCCACCAGTGCTTCGTTCGATAACGGTGCGCTCGCGGCCGGACTCGTGGAGGGTGCTCTCCTCTCGAGCTACGACTACAAGGACCCCGAGGTAAAGGGCGCGTGCTTGATTGTTGCCGTCGGTGAGCCCCTCCCGTCAGTCGCCGACCACGATGCCGTGGTTGCCGGTGTCGCTCGTGCCGTGACCGTCGCCAACGCGACCAACTGGTCGAAGCGTCTCGTCGACACGCCGGCGAACACGATGACACCGAAGGAGCTCGCGCGTCAGATTACGCAGCGCGTCGAAGGTCGCGATCACGTCTCGGTCGAGGTGTGGACCGAATCGAAGATCCGAGACGAGCGTCTCGGAGCGGTGCTCGCCGTCAGTGCCGGTTCCGCGGAGCCCGCTCGCGTCGTAATCGCCTCCTACGCGCCAGAAAACGCGGTGGCGCACGTAGCCCTGGTCGGTAAGGGTGTGACGTTCGACACGGGTGGACTCGCCATCAAGCCGCTCAACTCAATGATTGGGATGAAGGTGGACATGAGTGGTGCGGCGGTCGTTGCCGGCACTCTCGACGCGGTGGCCGCCCTCGGCCTACCGGTACGCATCACCATGATTACCCCGCTGGTGGAAAACATGTCCGGAGACCGCGCCATTAAGCCCACCGACGTGGTGACCTCGCGCTCGGGACGAACAATTGAAATTGAGAATCCCGACGCTGAAGGGCGCCTCATTCTGGCCGATGCCATGACGCTCGCCGTGGAAGCGGCGCCCGACGCCATCATCGACGTGGCTACCTTGACCGGTGCGATGCTGGTGGCGCTCGGCGACGAGTGCGCGGGTCTGTTCGCTTCCGACGACGTCCTGTCGGCGCGTTTGCTCGCCGCCGCCGCTGCGGCCGGAGAACCCCTCTGGCCGATGCCGCTGCTCCACCGGTACGAAAAGGACATTGAGTCCTCGGTGGCGGACTTGAAGAACCGCGGAAAGACGAACGGCCACGGTGGCTCAATTGCCGCGGCGCTCTTCCTCGAACACTTCGCGGAGGGCCTACCCTGGGCCCACCTCGACATCGCCGGACCGGCAACGAATGAACTGTCGAGTGACTACCAGTCCAAGGGCGCCACGGCCTACGGCGTGCGAACGCTGGTCACCATGCTGGCGACGTTGGCGAGCGCTTGATGCGGGTCGGGGTAACCGGCTCGACCGGACTCATCGGCACGACCCTGTGCGCCGCGCTCACGCAGCGCGGTGACGAGGTGGTCCGCTTCGTCCGTCCGAGCAGTAGCTCGGTGACCGGTGTCACCGTGCGTTGGAACCCCGCAACCGGTGACGTGAACGACACTGATCTGACTGGAGTCGGGTCACTCGACGGCATCATCCACCTCGCCGGATCGGGCATTGCGGATCACCGTTGGACGCCCTCGTACCGCGCTGGCATTTTGACCTCGCGCACCGAGTCAACAGCTTTGATTGCTGACGTGGCGCTACGAACCAACGTTGGCGTTCTGGTGAGCGGCTCGGCTATTGGCTACTACGGCAATCGTGGTGATGAGATACTCACCGAATCGTCAACGCCCGGCAGCGATTACGTGGCTGAAGTGTGTCAGGCCTGGGAATCAGCCGCCGCACCTTTGGTGGCCGCGGGTGTGGCCGTATCGTTCGCCCGCACCGGCGTCGTGTTGGACCCTCGAGGTGGCGCTCTCGCCAAGTTACTGCCCGTCTTCAAGGCCGGCCTCGGTGGCACCTTGGGTTCCGGCCGTCAGTGGATGAGCCCCGTGACCCTGGCCGACGAAGTGCGAGCACTGCTGTTCGCCCTCGACACCAAACTGACGGGTGCCTTCAACATCACGTCACCGTCCCCGTGCACGAATCGTGAACTGACGCACGCGTTAGCGAAGGCCCTGCATCGTCCATCGGTCTTCATGGTGCCACCCTTCGCCATGCGGGCGATACTCGGTGGCGAGTGTGCCGACAACACCGTATTGACGAGTCAGCGTGTTCTCCCGCAGGCCCTGACGGACGCGGGCTTCACCTTCAATGCCAGCTCAATCGGCGACATGTTGGCCGCTGTCCTCTAAGCGCCGTGACCGATCCGTACGACTTCTTTGCGCCGTACTACGACGCAATCAATGAAGAACCCTTCGAGCGCATTGCGCTGATTTTGTCTTATCTCGAGGACTATCATCCGACTGCTCGGCGGATCCTCGAGCTGGGCTGCGGCACGGGTGCCGTATTGGCGGGCCTCGGTTCTGGCTACGAACTGGCTGGCGTTGACCGCTCGTCTGGCATGCTGGAAATGGCGAGGCGCCGCGTGCCGACCGCGGTGTTTCATCAGAGCGACATCGCGACTGTTCAACTTGATGAGACCTTTGACGTCGTGCTCTGTGTGTGCGACACTATCAACCATGTGACCACCATTGAAGGGTGGCGGCAGGTCATTGAGCGAGCGGCCTCGCACCTCGAACCCGGCGGTCTCCTAATTCTCGACTTCAACACTCGTGGGCGCTTTTTGGACGCAGCCGACAGTACGCCGTGGGCCCACGAAGTTGATGAAAACACCCTGGTGATGTGGTGTGAATTTGATGAGCCCCTCGCCACCTGGCATCTACGCCTCTTTGAGCGAATCAATAACGATCAATTTCGTCGCCATCACACCACAATCACCGAGCTCAGCGTGCCGACGGGCATTGTGCTCGGCTTGGTGGGGGATTTCTTCGACCTCGTGACCACCAGTGACACAGAAGGTGGCATCGCCAATGATGCATCGCACCGAGGGGTTATCGTTGCTCGACGGTTCGTGCGCTGAAGGTTCTCTCGGCCACCAATAGTGGTTCGGTATTTCGAAGCGAGGGCTTAATGTTCTGCTTTCTCGAGTGGATCATTACCGCTGCATCTGGGGTTGAATCGTCACATGATGTCTGTGCATGCCCACCTGTGCCCGGCGCAATAAATCGAAAAAGAAGCAATTTCGCTACATACACGTAGCAAATGAACTACCGTGTTAGCAGTTGGGCCAAAAAAGTGACCATAACAAACAGTTGCACGTCATGAATAGTGGTTTAGCTGACCTCAAACAAAGGACTTCAAATGACTTGTGCTAGTTGCGACAAAGAGCTTCAAGATGGTGCAAAGTTTTGCCCCGGCTGTGGTGCGCCGGGAACCGCAGAGACGCCGGTTTCAGAGACTTCTGAAATGACAGACACACCGGCGAAATCCCCAATTCAAAAAATCCTGAAGAGCAAGTATCTAAGCGGCACACGTAATCGCATCCTCATTGGTGCTGCGATCGTTTTGCTCATAGGAGTCTCGGTGGTATTGGTTGGCGGGGACTCGAAAACTCCAGAGCAAAGCTGTGAATTGAATCTCTCGAATTGGGTCATTTCAACTTCCAACTACACCCAATCGAACCCAAGCGGAATTCCTCCAGTGATGACTGAATTTGGTACGACATCTGAAATAACACAATGGGTTGACAGTCAACTCGGTTCCTTCATCACGGGCATGGTCCAAAATGGGCAATCATCGGCTGATGCCCAATTGGCCACGTCGGCAGCAGAGGAATGCCAATCACTCGCCTCAACAGGGACTGACATCGGAGCAATTCCAGCTCCGTAACCGATTCCTTCCTCACTGGTCTTTGGGAGCTTATCGGTATGGTTTGGGGACCGTTTTAACCACGCAATCCAGTTTGAATCGAGCCTTCCGATGATTCGTCGGTTCTCGAAGTGGATTCTTTCGGCCAATCTGTATTAGATAAGGCTTCACTGCCACAACCACGACGGGCTGCACGGCAATCTCCTCGAGGTTTCGGCTGCCGAGTTCGAGGCGACGGGTCTGCTCTCGATTCAGTACACCGGTGGTACTTACGGTTCGATCTTTAGGCGAAGGTGGCCGGCTGGTTGGGGGTAACGAATCGGACACGCTCGCGCCGAGGTGTCACGGCACGCTCTAGCGACGTCGACCGATGGTCGAGCCCATCGCCGCGACCAATAAGTAAAGTGCCAAAGAGTGCTTGATTTTCGATACCGGCCCACGCCGCTATCTGCTCATCGTTACGAAAGTTTCCCCAGAGAGTTGCGGCGAGCCCGATCTCTTCGAGCAGGAGTAGCAGTGACATCGTCGCCATGGCCGCGTCGGTGTGCCAGTAGGGAATGGGCCAAGCGTTGCGATCGCCGAGTCCCGATGCGGCTTTGTCGGCGTCGCTGTATCGCGATTCGTAGGCCTGGGGGAGAGAGGTGACGAGGACCGCGGCGCCGGCACGAGCCAGACCGGCGAAGCGCTCTGACCGATCACGCCAGTCGGCGTCGGTGGCCACGGCGAAATAGCCATCGAGTGCCGATTGCGCCACGACGTGCATCCGAACACCGGCGCTATTGCCCGCGGTGGGCGACCACAGAGCGGTGGCGCACAGTTCGACAAGCAGGTCGGGATCAACGGCGGTGCCGTCGAAGGAGCGCACCATGCGGCGGCTGGCGAGTACTGAGGCGATGGTCACTCCTACGTGTTTAGCCGGTCGTCCGGCAACGTTGCATTGAATGTTGACCAAAGTAGTAAGATTTAGAACGTACGAAGGAGACCCCCGTGTCGTCACCCAGAGAACTACTCAATGCTGCTAAGGCTGTGATCACCGAGATCGACCCCCACGAGGTCGCGGCGAACAT
>Ga0208741_10001007_pt1 | contig 12046 bp, 8 predicted proteins | sample CryBogCBE03Jun09_FD_184576 | JGI IMG/M metagenome (GOLD analysis project Ga0208741, IMG submission 184576) | Freshwater microbial communities from Crystal Bog, Wisconsin, USA - CBE03Jun09 (SPAdes) | ecosystem: Environmental > Aquatic > Freshwater > Lake | place: Crystal Bog, Wisconsin, USA...
CAAGGAGGCTGCGGCGTGTTCAGCCTCCGCCTTGGCATGCGCTTTTTTCGCGTCAGCCGCCTTGTTGGCAGACGCCTTATGGGTCGCCGCAGCCTCCTTGGCATGCGCCTCCGCCGCCTTTTCTTTCTTCGCCGCGGCTGCGTGCGCCTCGTGCGCGCGTGCCGCCTCTTTCTTTTCGTGTGCGGCCCGCTGGTGCGCCGCAGTGGCGTTCGCCTTGTGTTCCTTCGCCTTGGCGCGGTGCGAACGAGACGACGCAGTCGTCTTCGCCCTGGTCCCAAACGTGAGCGGCGGCATACATCAAGAGGGTGCATTGGCTTAATATGGTCTGGTCCGATTTGACATCCGATTACGGTTGCGCCGCCACGCCTTCCGAAACGGTCGCCGGCACCGTCATTTTCGCGCCCTCATGTCGCACGTCCGAGACGCGTCGGGCCTGCTGGCCACCAGCGACGCCATCGCGCGCGCGATGGACGCCTGCACCTCCCTCTTTGACACGCTTCGCAAGTGCAAGTTTGGTTACGTCAAGGGCATCATGAATGTGAGTGCCGAGGAGAGCCGCGAGCTTGGCCCCAAGCACTACAGCTCGATGGGCTACGGCGACGGCGACCGGCTCACCTCGCAGCTCGTGGCGGCACTGCGCGAGGCGGTGCAGAACGGCTTCGACGCCGGCGCGCCCAAGGTGACTGTGGTCATCAAGGCACTCAAGGACTCGGAGTACCTGATGATGGTGCTCGACAACGCGCCGCGCGACAGCTGCCTGTCGCAGGCCAAGTTTGAGGCGGTGCAGACCATCCAGTTTGCCTCTGAAAAGGCGAACGGCGCCGCCGGCGGCAAGGGGTGCGGCAGCACGCTTCTGCGCACGCTGGGCACCGGCTACTTCCTGGCGGGCGCCGACGGCTTCCGGGGCAGCATCGGCGCCCAATTCGTGGTGAGCACCTGCGGCGACGACCTGTTCACTCTGGACGCGGTGCGCGACAGCATCGACCCGGTCGTGGTGGCGAGCCGCGAGGCGGCTCTGGCGGCGCTCGCGGCTGCCCCGTCGGTGGAGGGCTCGGGCGGTCTGGTGGCAATCCGCTTCGTCTACCGCCAGCCGCTCGAGACCCTGCTGGCCCCGATGGCCTACTGGGTCGCGCAGTGCGCCGGCGACATTGAGCTGGTCTGCGACTCGGCGGCGGTGCCCAAGCTCACCTACGAGCCCGTCGTGCTCAAGACGCACGACTTCCGTCACAAGGTGGCCGGCGGCCGCGCGGTGCGAGTCAGCCTGCGAGTCATCCGCCACGACCCCAAATCGCCGGTGAGCCCCGAGACGGCCTCGAGCGGCATCCAGGTCTGGGTGAGCAACCTGGGCATCCCGATGTTTGTCACCACCGTGTACCCGACCCGGATGGCCAACACGGACCACCTGCAGTTGGCGGTGAGTCTGTGCGTGGAGTCGCCCACCGACGCCTTCAAGGATTGCGACCTCTTCAACACGCAGCGCACGGACCTGCGTTCTGATGCCATCGGCGGCCTGAGCCTCAGCCGCATCGTCGACGTGGCGGTGCGCGAGTTTGAGACGCTGCTGGACAAGCCCACGCACAAAGTGGTGGAGGGTAATATTGCGGGCGCCAAAAAGTTTGACGCGCTCATCAACGGCAAAACCCGGGCGATGCGCAAGGTGGCGGAGCTGCTGAACCTGTCGCGGGAGAGCAGCGAGGACACGACGGAGGAGCAGGCAAAGCTGGACCTCAAGTGCAAGGATATGGCCAAGCAGCTGGACAGCGCGCTCAAGGATGCCATCGCTGCCAGCACCAATCCGGAGGCGCTAAAAAAGGCGTTGGACGAGTTTCGGTCCAAGCAGGGAGGGCCCAGCAACATCACCGCAAACGAGCTGGTGCGCACGAGTGTGCTGGTGTTGTTCAAGGCGGAGGAGCTGCTGCGTGCCGAGGGGAGCACCTCGGGCGCCTCTGCCGCCCAGGCTATGGCCAGGGAGATGGAGGCGACGCGCCAGGCGGAGATGCGCATCACCACGGAGCGCGACGGCAGCGACTCCAACACCGTGCGCGAGCGGGTGGATGCGCCGCTCAAGGGGCTCATCGAGATGCCTCGCCAGGTAAGGGGGCTGCGCCCCCTTGGACCCCCGCCGCCGTGGCTGACTCTTTTGCTGTGCAGGATGAGACGGGTGGCAAGCGGTTGCCCACCTGGCGCGAGAGCGCGGTGGTGCAGCTGGCCGAGGCCATCGCCGTGATTGCAGCCAACGAGATGGGCTACGAGGAGCCGCCCGAGTTTGGTGTGCTCTTCAAGTCGCCGCACGCGGGCCTCGTCACGCTCGGTCTGCACGCGCGCGGCGTCATCTTCATCAACGCCGAGTACTTTGTCAAGCAGTTTGACGACTGCTCCGACTACTCAAAGGCCCGCGTGGCGCTCTCTGAGCTGCGGGAGACGACGCTGCACGAGATGACGCACCACTACAAGCACACGTCGTCGGACATGCACGACCGGCAGTTCTGGGACTTGATGAGCAAGATGAGCAACGACTGGGATGTGTGCGACACCATTCGCGAGCTGTTCGTGGCTCTGGGGTGCACTGGCAGACGCGCGCGCCGCAGCAACGGTTCCTACATGCTCGACCTCATCACCCGCGTCTTCAACCCCAAGTACAAGCCAGCCAAGCCCAAGTCCGCGACCAAGCCAAAGGCTTCTGTCGACTCTGAGAGTGAAGAGGAGTACGAAGACGATGAGGAGGAGGAGGAGGAGGAGGAGGAGGTGGAGCCCTACGTCCCACCGCCGGGTATGTTTGATGACGTCATCGACCTGACACGCAGCGACGAGGACGAGCCGGCAAAACGCGAGCGGGAGCCAGAGAGCGACGACGGAAGCGATGCAAAGCGCCCGCGTGTCGAATGAATACACATACTAGTCTTGATCCTTTCCATCACTAGAGACGCCCGCAAGGAGCGACGGCGGCGGCGGCGGACTGCGCGCATCAGCAAGTATCAACATGGCGCAGAGCGCAAACACTGCAAACTGAGGGGCTACGCGCACTGCAGTGATTATCATACAGGGGTGTCTAATTTAAGAAGATCGATATATAAGAGTCAGTGTATGTTGCGATACGTCGCGGCTGCGGGCACGCACCCCCCGAAATAAGAAGTCGAGACACTCCCCTCGACTTCTTAAGTGCGGTACTCCCCTGTAATTACATAGTCTGGTGCATCGCTACTAATACGATATTTACTGCGCTACACAGTGCGTACAATGATGCCCGAAGAGCATCGTATCCATGTCCTCATGTCGGAGCCAGAACCCCCGCACGAAACTTGGTACGACAGATTGGTTGCATGGTTCCGTAGCGTGTTTCCAGAATCAAGAGACTACTTGTCGAGCTCGGCATAAGCTTCGGCGCGCCACTGCTGTGCTCGCAGGTGCCCCGGCGTCGGCCCGGGCGGGACGGGGGATGGGGGTGGGGCTGGCGGTGCGTCTTCCTCTGACGAGTCGTCCGCCTCTTCATCCGTAAAAACCGGTGCAAACAACACCCGCTTTGATGCTGGTGGAGGCACCATTGCGCGGGGCACTTTCGCACGGGGCTTTCGTATCGCGTAATACTGCATCTGCTGCGCCACCTTGAAGCGCCGCTCAAGTGCTGTCTCGCACTCGTTAAAATACACCTCGGCAAGGAGTTCACGGCCACCCTTTGCAAACAGTTTGTGGTCGTATAACCTATCGCCCTCGGCATACAGCGCGTAGCGATGCGTCTTCTGTCCCGGTGACTGGCGCAACGTCGTATTGCATGTGTGGCACATCGAAGGGCGCGGGTGTGTATAAACGGCGAGCCGAAATGAGAGGTGATGCAATCGAATCTCGATTGGGACGCGTCGTACCACGACTTTCTTAAAGTGATTGTGCGTACCCCGAAGAACCGGTACGCTGCACGACGGTTTGCGTGGGAAGATTATATTAAAGACCGCGTGCCGGAGATTTTTGAACTAGCCCACCGACACGCCGAAGATGGAGCGCACGTCTTTGACATTGCAACACCCGACGGCGAGGCGCTCAAAGCAACCATCTGCTTCACGCCACTCGTTGATGCGTGCGTGTGGCGCGGAGAGCGGCTCGTCTACGAGTGCACGCAGGCGCAACGAAGCGTGGCTCAAACCGGAATGATTGAAGCCATCCTTCGCTAGAGTGTTGCAAGAAACTGCCGTTGCGCCGGTGTCAGTGGATACTGTGCGAGTGTGGCGACCGCCTCCTGCACCACCTCGCCGCCCGTTCGATAGTCTCCGAGCAAGAGTGTGTTTTGGAAAGCATCTTTCACCCCGGGCGAGGCGCGAAACATGGCGTCGTACTCCTCCAGCAGCATGTAGAGCATCTGCGGGGTGCCTTCAGCCGCGGCGAGGAGATTTACATCAGCCCGGCGGCTCGCTCGCACGAGCCAGCGCGCCACTTCGACGTGGCCCGACTCGACGGCGACTCCAGGAGCGTCTCGCAGCGTGTCTGGCGACATGAACCGAGCACCAAACTCGACGTTGTGCAAATTTCCCGCACGCACGAGCGCGAGGTACTCATCCCGTTGGTGGCCAGAAGTATCGAACTCGATCACGGTGGCGAGTGTATGCAAAAAGTCTCTCATCAGCAGCGGCGCGGGTCTCACGCCTTGGGCGTCCGAGCGATCAAACGTCGGCCAAAAGCCTATACGAAACTCAACGTGGCCGGGCGGCGTGCGTGCATATGGTGCGCCCTCGTGGCGCGCAAAGGCGGGAAGCCTTTCATCGACGACGTGGAGAGCGTATGCAGGGATGAGAGTTTCGTACTCGCCCTCGTCGTCTTCGTCGAGCCACGAGTTGACACCCGTGCATACGACATCCAGACGGGGCGTGTGCAGCACGCCCCGCGGAATGCCCTCCGTTTTCACTGCTTCGCTCATCGCAAACGCCTTCCACCGCTCGAAGAGTTCTTGGGCATTCATCCCAAAGGCTCGCGTCACCACCAGTTCGTTGTGCGCATTTTTCTGTGCATCCTTTAGACTTCGAAGCGCAGCTCCAGCTATTTTCTCGTTTGTTGCAGGATCTCGAAGCGCACGCAGTTGGTTCACAGTGTTGATATCGTACAAGTTGTTTCCGACCCGAATGGCAGGGTTCTCGACACTGTTTTGCAGACACTCGAGCGTAATCAGGTTATCCTTGATGCACCCGTCTTGAACTTCGTTGCTGACGTTGAGTCGAGAAACAACCTGGCGCCACATAGGTTCAATGGCACGCCGAGCCTCCGGAGACACTGGTTGCGCAACCGCTGGCAACGCGACGAGTTGAACATACGGCCTTGCTTCGTTTGTGACACGCATCGACCTGTCGATGAGCGCTTGTTGGTCGGGTGTAATCCATGACATGTGTCTGTCTCTGTTTCTGTGTCTGTTTCGGACCGAAGTTGTGTAAAACCACGTGTTTTGAATAAAGGCTCTACTTATATTATGAGCGCGGATGCACCACTCTATAAAAGTCGCAGCCCCCCAGCCGGTCGTCCAACTGAAATCCCTGTCGTATCCAGTACCAGTCCAGCGAAAATTCTGGGACGTCGTTGCACTCGTGCGTGTTCGCCGCGAGTTTGTAGCCCGGGGACACCACCAGAACGTCGACGTCGCCCTGCGTGCGGTCCGCCTGGGCTTGTGCGTGACGAATCACATGGTTCACCAGAACCCCACCTAAACCGGGGATGTCACTCACAAGCCAGTAGATCTTACACGCATCCTCTTCCTCTCCCCACACGAGCAACCCGGCAATGTCGCCGCCTCCCGCCCGCGCAACCACGACATCGCACGGTCCGTCGAGCGTGTGACGAACTTCATCCACGAGAATGTCTCTGTATGGCACCCACGGCGTGCATTCTTTCTCAAAGACGCGCTGGCCAGGACGCGGGCGCGGTTCAAACCAGCCTTGCCGAAACTTTTCAAGGATCGCCTCTTTGGTGTCGTGGGGGAGGGTGCGGTGCGTGTACGAAACCAGACGGGCGCCGCTGTAGCTCGGGAAGAGGTTCAAGGACCCGCGCCCGCTTCCTATGGCAACTGACATATGTTCAACGCATCGCCTTATTAGTATTTCTCCGTCCAAAGCGACTCTTACGCGTGGTGGGACCATCTAAGCAAATGCGCGGACTTTGGCCCACAACGTGTCGCGCTCTTGAGGAAGCGCCGTTGCAAGGGCCCACTGCAGCGCCACCGGCGTCCAGAACGCGCGCTGGGAGACGTGCAGGAACTGCTCCGCCGCCTGACGCACCGTCACGGTGGGGTTGTCTGGATGAAGCGGGTCATTGCGCCGCAACCGGTCCGCGTGCGGCAGAATGTACACGCGCTGCACCCTGTCGTTGATGAGTCGGTTGAGCGTGCGGCACAGGATAGCCTCTATTTGGCTTTTCTTTTCATCCTCCGTCAGCACGCGCCACGCGCCCGTGTCTGGGTCGGTCCGATGCGTGGGGTAGTGAGGCTCGCCATGGTCATCCTTGGGCGGGTTGAGGTACTCGGCATCCATCCGATTGAGCGGCACGCCTCGGCCTACGTGCAGCGGCCCAAAGCGGCCATCCTCCTCCTCAACCGCGGCGTCATCCCAGTCGTCGGGGGGCTGCACCCCTCGTCCCTGGAAGCGAAACTCCCGCAGAAACAGGAAAAACCCGTTGACGTCGCCCAGGATGGCATCGATGCGCCGCTGGCCAATGCCCTGCCCCTGCCACATGCGCTCAGCCATGTCGCTCGCCTCTTCGCGCACCGCTTCGTACAGTGCCCCCTGTCCTTGGTCAGCCGTGGTACGCACCCGGGTGCGAAAGTCGGTTGGCCCCGCGCCATAGAATGGTGCGTCGCGCCGGCGGTCGCGTCCAGCGCGGCGCGGGTTGCGGCGCGGTGCCGGCGGCGCGTCCGGTTCTCCATCCGAGACTTCGCCGCCGCCGCCGTCTCCGCCACCTTCGTCGACGCCCGAGCCTTCACCGTCGCTGCCGCCGTCTTCGTTGCCTGCTCCTTCGCCGCCGCCTTCGTCGCCGCCTTCGCCACCGCCGCCGCCTTCGTCATCACTTTCCGAATCGTCCGGGACATTGGCGAGCGGCTGGCGAGCCCGCTTGGTCAATATGTAGGCTTCGTCAGGCTGCGCGCCACCAAGGACCGCAAGGTTCAACCTGCGGAAATCCGGATAGCTCGGGGGTGCATACGACTGTGCCGGTGGCGCCACTGGGTTTTCACCCCAGGAGTGTTGCATCGCAACGCCCTCGCCTCGTTCCATATCAAACAACTCGGCTGCGGGCACGACGTCCGGCGTGACCGCCGACGTGAGACGGAAAGAGGCGCGATGCGCGTTGTCTGTGTACAGCGCCTCGACCGCTTCCCCAAACGGTGCGATGAGCGTTTTGCGAAAGATGAAGTTGTCAAATTCTCCTTCGCCGCGGATGGGAAAGGTGATGACATAGGCCCGGTTTCGCCTGGTAAACAGGATGACCATGCCGTAGTCTACGCGTATGTTGGTCATGGCTTCGAACATGAGCGCGTTTGCAACGACTTGGTGGTAGTTGTCCTTGTTGTCGACGCGATACAGCGGCTTATTCGTCTCCATCAGGCACTTGTATTCGCCGAGCACGATGGGGCCGCGACCCGCTCCGTCTCGGCGCTGGAGTTGACACAAAAAGTCAGCCTGTGTTTGTTGAATCATGAAGCGGCGATTGTTTGCAGCCGTGCGAAACATGAAGAACGGGTTCACCACCGGAAGCTCGACGGCAACGAGGCGGCTTCCCACAAAGTCTTCCTCGTCCTGTAGGCGTGCCTGGAACACGCGCAGCGTCACATCCTCGACTCGCATATCTGCACCGTATGCCACGTACGCGGCGGTCGTGTCCTCGGATGCCCAGCAAAACTGGGCACACTCAAGTCGGATCTCAAACGCGCCCCGCTCGCCGCGGTACGTGTTTCGCTGCGCCGACTCTGCGGGCGCAAAGTAGAGCGATCGACCGACGCGCGGCTGCATCCGCAGCCAGCCATCGTTCGGCGCATCGTTTTCGTCGGCGCAGGAGAGCAGCGCCTTGCGCAAGTGGACGCGAGTTCCGATTGTGGAGTACACCGACCCCCGCTGGGCTTTGTTCAGCATCGAACTCTGGACGACGCGATAGAAGGCGTCGTTCGGCGGTTGCCAGCCCTGGAAGATGCGATCACGCATCTCGCCCATGGTTTCGCCTTCGCCCTGAAAGTCGACATCTTGGTCGTTCAAGAATGCAAGGCGTGCACGCTGGGCGCGCCACTCGTCCCACCGGCGACCGAAATCTTTCTTCATCTTGTTCCATCCGAGGTACCACCCGTCTGGAAATCCCACAAACATCGATGCGTTTGTATCGTCTTCGTCGTCGTCATCGTCTTCGTTTTCGTCGGGCTGCAAATTCGCCAACGCTTTCACGACGCTCAGTGGGACGACGCCGGCGATGTGATTCAGCGCGTTGCGTGTGCGCGACACAACCTGGCGCGCCGTCAAATGAGCGCCGCTCGTTATTGTGCCTCGCGGCGCGAGCGGCAGCCGGTCGAGGACGCACTTGTGCAGCCACAGGTGTGCGTATCGCGGACCGTCTCGAACGCCGTATTGTTGCTGAAAAAACCCATCCAGCCCGCCGGGGTGAACAGGTAAGGGGGTAAACCAGTCTCGCTTGGATACGAATGTGGATTTATCAGCAAACCGAAGCGCCAGAAACTGGTTGTGCAGCTCCATCAAGGGCTCTTCGGGGGTGGGCGCTTGCCAGACGGCAGCCTGTGCAGGGGGGAGAATGACGATGCGATGGACCGCGCACGCCCGTGCGGCAAACACCCGGGTGGTTGCGCCGCCTCGTATCTCGCCATAGTGCCGGCCAAAGTCGAGCGTGACCTGCAGAGGGTTCAGCTGGACCGACGTGACGGCGGCATAGAACGGCGGGTCGTAAAACACTTGCGCCACTGCAACGGCGCGTTCTGCTTGGGTGAGCGCGGTCCAGGGGTCGCGCACGCTGGAGGCGGCTGACCAGGGGGGGAGCCGAGGTGCCCCTTGTTGCACGCGCCGCTCTGCAACGGGCGGGAGTTCCGCCTCGTCGCGCGTCGTCGCCAAAGCGGCCCGGCGCGGGATGAGATCGACAGAGTACAGTTCCGGTCCGTCGTTCTCACTCCGATACCGAAACTCCACCACGTAGCCGATGAACGCCGTCGTCGGCTTCAGACCCGCTTCCAGCGCGAGCCACGTGCCCGACACCCAATCCTGTTCCCACGCATCCTCGTTTCGAACCTCCTCATCACTGAGGCGGTTTGCGGGCTCGAGCGGCAACACGTCCGTGCGCCCCGTCGATGTCGTCTGCACGGCTGCGGTTGCGCCCCCCTCGGCAACCACTCCTGGGCGCCAGAGGTTGCGTACGTAGACCATGACTCTGTCTCCGGGAGCGAGCTGGTGCGCGACTGCCGGGCGATAGCCGTCTGGCATGGCTGTGACCAGCTGCGGCTGCCTCAGAATGACGCCAGTGACTTGCCCGTAGTACCTCCACACATCCGAGCCCTCGGCGTATGTTTTGGAGAAAAACAACCCGACCCATCGCTGCACCTCGTACTGGAATTCGTCACGTCGAAATTCTGGCACGGGGACGATGCTCCCCTTGGAATAGACTTGCACCAGCCCCTGGGTCGTAGACGCGTCCACCTGCGAACTCGCCACGTTGGTGTTGGTGACCATGTTAAATCTCCACGCGCGCGCATCCCGCGCCGCCCGCGCGTCATATGCAACGCGCAGCGCTTGGGCATCGACCGTTCCGACGCGCGCGTCGCGGTCGCGGCGCGTCAACACATTTTCGTCTCGGGCGGCGGGGAGCGGGTCGTCGCGAAACCGAGCTGGGTGCAAGGGGGCGTCGGCAGGAACGTCCCACTCCTCAACGGCGCCCTGGTCGTTGCGAAACCGCACGCCGCGCGGCTCGCGAACCACTCGACCGTAATACATTCGACGCTGGCCGTGCGAGGTGCGCTCAAACACGACGCCCGCGTCGGTGCGGAGAGGCGCCCGCATTTCGTCCACTCGCGTCAGCGGCGGGTCGCGGCGAGCGACTCGCGGCGGATCGTGTCGCGCAATCAGCCCGTGGCGTTCCAAAATCTCGCCGTAGTGCACCGCGCGCTGCGAGAGTGCATGGAACCGCGCGAGCTGTTCGTCGGAGACTGATGAAACATAGCGCACATCTTCGACGCCGAGCAAGAAAGCCTCCTGATGAAGCGCATCAATGTAGCCTCCGCCCGCCCGGATGAGGCTCTGGAACGAGTGAAGTATTGCTCGACCGGACCGGCTCTGCGCGTAGGCGCGCTCATAGTCAGTCACAAGCCGGTCAAAGTCGATGGGCGAAAAACTCTGCTCTGCATCTTCGTCTCGAAGTTGGTTCCAGTTGACAGGGTTGTTCGCCCCCTCGAACGGCTGGCGGTTGTAGCCGATGATGCGCGTGACTCGGATGATGAGTGGCATGTAAAACGAGCTGTACGTCCGCGCCGCCGCCGGGAGTCGCTCAAAACGCGCCCGTGGCGGCATCTTGCGTGAATACTTGTCTTCTGTCCACGAATATGTATGAAGAACTGTTTATGTGGTAGTACGGATGCGGATGCGTGCATCGACCAGCTGAACGTCTCGCCGCTCGACCAGGCCCCGCCCACGAGAGTGCCGACCTACGTTGTTCGAAACCGATACACCGGCGAGCACTATGTTTTCAAGCGTTCAATCTCGGGCACCGGGCGAGTGGCTGGGACGCCGCACGTGGCGCAATACGTCGGGGCGCGGTCGGGGGAACGAATTATTGTCAAGGCGCTTCCTCACGACGAGGCGAGCTACGAAGAGACCATCATCCTGCGGCGAGAGCACGAATGCAGGGCGTTGATGGTGCCCGCGCGCATCGCGCGCCACGCAATCATTCCAAAGCAGGAGGACGCGCCGAGCTCTCAAAACTATACAGTCGTGGTGATGCCATACTACGGAGAGCCTCTTTCGAGGGCTGGCACCCTGGAGCACCGTGTCGCCCTCGGAATAGTATACGAAGTATCCAAAAAGTGCCGCGAATTGCTTGACATTGGGTTGGCGTACACCGATATGAAGCCTGCCAATGTACTGTTTCTCGAAGGCAGAGGCATTTTCTTGTGCGACTATGGAAGCTTGGCACCAGTTGGGGTCAATGACGGGTCAGCAACCTACCCTCCGCCCGAGTTCCCGCGCGGCACCAACGTGCCCGCAAACGAGGCGGCGGTGGTCTATGGCTTGGGCGCGTTGATGGTGTGCCTGTGCTTTCCGTATTTCGAGCGCAGCCTGCGGTTTGTGCCAGCCACCGTGGAGGCAAACGAGCACCTTGCGACAGCCGCTGTGGCACTGGGGTGTCGAGACGCCGTGGAACTTATGAAGCGGCGGGGCGTCGACGCGTCGCGCGCGCTATCGACTGCATGGAAACCGGGCGCGACAATTGCTGGATTTCAAGACGCGCTGCGACGCGCAGTCTAAAGCTGGGGCGCGAGCAGGCGCGCATGCACGGTGGTGTGCGTTCCGTAGAGCACAACGAGCGCCACCGCGCCCAGCACGATGGCTGCTGCGGATGTGCGCGGATGGTTTCCAACCAGCACCCCCTCGTGTGCAACGAAGAAAACGAGGCTGACGATGAGCGACAGAATCTCGAGGTACCGAGTGATGCTGATGCACAGACAACCCGCAGCCACGCAAGCCCCGATGAGGCGATGTTTCTGGGCGGCTGACAAGTCCAACGCCGCGTTGAGCCCGAGCAGCCACGTGGTGGTGAATCCGTTGCAAAAATAGATCGTGGGGTACGCAATCCCGGCGGCAAACGCGCCCATGACGGCGCTCACAAAGGCGCCGTACAGTCGCACGGCACGGTACTCGTCCATCTGCTTGAGGAAGCAGCCGATGGCAAAGACGTTGAACATGAGGAATGCAGAGTTGACGTGCACAAACAGACTGGTCACCGGCCTCCACGGCTGATGGGCGTACGATGCGCCGTGGTTGAGCAGCGGAAAGGCGGTGTCGGGGCGCCTCCAAGATTCTGGAAAGATGGCCCACCCGAC
>Ga0208741_10001008_pt1 | contig 12041 bp, 10 predicted proteins | sample CryBogCBE03Jun09_FD_184576 | JGI IMG/M metagenome (GOLD analysis project Ga0208741, IMG submission 184576) | Freshwater microbial communities from Crystal Bog, Wisconsin, USA - CBE03Jun09 (SPAdes) | ecosystem: Environmental > Aquatic > Freshwater > Lake | place: Crystal Bog, Wisconsin, USA...
GATAGCCCCATTGGCTCTTTGATACGTAATATATTCAAAGGGCGGATAGCTGCGGACCACAAAACAATTGCTGCTTTGAATGTCGCTGACCGTCTGGATCATTTGCATAATGAAATAAATGGCTTACTTAAAAAGCTGGAAGAAGGTTATACCATTGTTACTGACCGATATTATTTTTCCTCTTATGCCTACCACGGTGTTCATGTGGACATTGATTGGGTGATTGCCGCCAATGCCATGAGTGCCGCTACTTTGAAACCAGACGTTAATATTTTTATAGACGTTGCTCCCGAAGTTTCTATGCAAAGACTGAACAACACGAGAGGCACTATTGAGCTCTATGAAACGCTTGACAACCTTCAACAAGTGCGAAACAAGTTTTTGGAAGCCTTTGAAAAGTTGGGTGGAGAAGAAAAGATTGTGACTATTAATGGCAATCAAACTGTTGGACAAATTGCAGAAGATATTTGGAAGGAAGTGAGTAAGCTGTAAGACATAGTCGTAAGTTGTAAGTAATAAGTCTCAAGCAAAGCAGATGAACATTATAGCGTATTTCTGTTTGTTCATCGTTATTGATTACTTACTCATCACCTGATTCCTTATTTAATTCAAGCCGACAATAAACCTTTCTTACCTATTATAATCTATCCGCTAGAACGACTCTTCCTTCTTTTGTGAAGAATAAATAAGTAGTGCAATGCAACAAATAAATAGACGGAATCTTACAACGGCCACTTGGCTTACCACCATTATCGCAGTGATATTGTTTGCATTATCCTTCATTTTTAATAAAGAATCCTTCTTTTTATTATTCAACATAGACCTTGGGCATTCGGCGGATGTATTCTTTGCTACTATCACCAAAGGGGGCGAAGTTGTGCCCTGGATGGTTGCATTGGTATCTATTCTTATCTGGAAAAGGGATTTCTTTTGGTTGTTGTTAGCGTGCTTTTTTATCTCTTCAATATTTGTTCAGGGATTGAAGAATGTATTGCCCGAACAAGCCCGTCCCACCAAAGCAATAACCAACATGCAGCAAGTACACACAGTGGAAGGCGTGGAATTGTACAAAGCACATAGTTTTCCCTCGGGGCATACCTCGGCTGCTTTTACAGTATTCTTTATTGCCTGTCTGGCTATCAGGGTACGCTGGGTGGTTCCGGTAGGATTTATCTATGCCTTTCTAGTTGCCTATTCAAGGATTTATCTGGCAGAACATTTTCCCAGGGATATTGCCGGAGGCATGTTGATAGCGGTTATAACGATTTACTTGAGTTTATGGGTTTGTGAGAAGCGTATTAAATTGGAAAAAGTATAGCATTTGAACACGAACACTTTATTGTTAATTACTTCTGGGAACATTCAACTATTGATATATCACTAACCATTATGTAATACAGGCAACCCATTTTGTATTATTCTCATACCTTTTTGTAATATCGATATACTATTGTTCAATATTGACAAACCAATTTGTAATGTCAACAAACCATAATTGATTAACGGCTTACCATTATACAATATCTACATACCATTGTGTAATATCGACAAGCAGTTGATTGGGGGAATTATTCTTTGACAAACCCAATCTTTCTAGTGCTTCCATCGGTTATTTGGATGCGTAAGTAATACACACCAGAATGCAACCTGCTTATATTGATGCTTGGGTTTGTTGCGTCTAAAAACGATTTATTCATCAGTTGTTTACCAGCATTATCTATTAGTTGTACACTAGATATGTGATTCCCATTTATGGTCACGATGTTTTTTGCAGGATTGGGATAGATTAAGAAATGAATATTTTTAATTGATAGATTGGCATCTACCGTTTTACTGTAAGTACTACTACCAATATTATCAACAATCATCAGTCTATAATAATTAATTCCATTTAATGGGTGGGGATCAACAAAACGATAACTGTTTGCACTATTTCCGATTGCGCTAACGGTATTGATGTCTGCAAAATTCTTTGCATCGGCACTACGTTGTACGATGAATTTACTCGTGTTACTTTCTGAGGCAGTTTGCCATTTTAGTTGCACCAACTCATTTATTGCCTCGGCAGAAAAAATATCAATGGTAACGGGTAACTGTGATGCTGTAGTATATCTCGCAACACAGATAGCATACGTTTTTGCGGTATCCAAAGCGGTATAAGTAAGCGAAGTAGATGGAGTGAAAAAATAGCCAATTGGTGCATCATCAAGCGTATCTGTGACTATCAAGATTGTTCCATATCCGATACCAGTAATCCCAGATTTAGTTCTTGAATCGTTGTAATGAAGATTATCACAGTCATCATACACATTTACCTGATACGTTGTATGCTTGGCGATAAAACTATTTATTTTACTGGAGGAAAGTGTTGTAAAGAATGTTTTTAATCCCGACGCACTTAATTTAATTGGCGCATCATCAAAAATCATTGTATGCCCATTATTTGTAGACAAAGGTCCATCTCCAAAACACAATATATCACCAGCTTTAGCTAACCCAAATCCGCCTTTTCGTACACCGGTATAAGTGCCGAGCGTATTGTCAAGGGTGTGGTTGTACGTATTTATATCAGTAAACAAACCATTACCCGAAATATATTCCCAGCCATTAATGGGTGTAGATGGAAGAGTAGCAAATGATGTTGCCATCTCATAACTATCTGGCGCATGACCTACAGCAGCTAAATGGCAAATCTTTGCTTTTAAAATAGCATTTGCAAACTTGAGATACGCATTATTAGCCGAAGATGTGCCACCGACAGCTGAAATAACCCTTATGCCGAAGCCAATACAGTCTGTGCTGGTGTGAAATAGCTTCTGGATAGTATCGTAAAAGATATTAGGACATTCTTTAGACCAGATGGAAGAAAAATTGGTTACTCCGTAATAAGGGTAATCTGTAGAAGAAATATAGAACCCTATACGACTAGTGGTTCGGGGTGTATAGTAAACATTGGAGGTAAGATATTTCTTTCCATTAAAAATGAGTGATGTATCAACAACCGTTACACCGGGCATAGTCAAGTAGCCTTGTTGTAACAGAAAAGGCTGTGCAATACCCGCTGCTGCCGACAAAACAGAATTATAGAAACTGTCATTATAACTTGCAGTTGCAAATGGAGGAATGACAGTTGTATCTCTTAAATTCCCTTTTGCCAATACTTTACCGTTAGTAAAACAAAGCAGTAAAAAAGCAACTAGGGGCATTGTAGTTTTATTCATAAACCTAATTAATCTGTAAGAAAGAAGCTAATGTAGGAAGATTGATTACATAAGTTCTCTTGATGTTGCATCTGTAACGTTTCTGAATAGAAAATTTGTTTTCCGAACCATTTCCGAAATAAAAAAGTCCATACAGCGTTGCATCGCAGTATGGACTTTCATTTTTTTACCGCAGACTACCAATTAAGCGCTATCCCTCCATTAAATAAAGCAGGGATAGAATTGAACCCATAAATGTCAAAGAATTTTTTGTTGGTAATGTTCTGTCCATCAGCAAAAAGCTTGAAATGCTTATTGATAAGGTATTGTGCAGACGCACCAAACAAGGTATAACTGTCCAATGTTACATCGGGCAGGCCATAGACTGCATCATATCGTTTACTTACATACTTTCCAGAAACACTCACAGATAAGGAAGGGGTAACTTGATAGCCAATGGTAATGTTTGCCGTATGCTTTGGAATACGGAGTGAGTAATTGTAGCTTGTGTCTGCGTTGGTTACCCTGCTTTCTGTACTTTGACTAGCCGATATATAGGTGTAGTTTCCTGTAAGGGTCAGTTGCTGCGTTGGTTTAATATTCACCTCATATTGAATACCACGAACCGTTTGAGAAGCATAGTTAAAGTACTGATAGGTATTATTGTTATAGTCAATGGCATCTGTCAAATCCCTGTAAAACAATAATAATCTGTCACTGAATCCTTTGTACTGCTCTTGAAAGCCAACTTCGTAATTGATAGATTTCTCTGGTTGAAGATTGATATTGCCACTACCAAATCCTGCATACAGTTGATACAAAGTAGGTGCTTTAAATCCAGAGGCAATACTTCCAAATACCCTGAAGTGGTTATTGATAGTATAAGATGGATTGAGCGTGAATGTATTGTTATTGCCGTAGTGGGAATTGCTGTTATACCTGCCCCCCAGTTCAATGTTAAAATGATTGCTGTTGTACAATAAAGAACTGTAAAAAGAAGTCTGATGGATGGATGTATCGGTAGCGTAGGGTTGATTCATATGACCATAACGATAGTCAACACCACTCAGCAAACTAAATCCTTTTCCCAACTTGATGTTTGCATAGACCTCACCAAAATCACTGTACGATTTATAAGCATCCAAACCATATTTCGTCAATAAGTTCCTAGCAACAGTATTGTATTGGTAGTTGCCAGTGAGGGTGATTAATTCTTTTCTAAATTGAAATCCTGTCCCGGTGAGAAAGTTATAGTTGGTTGTATAGTTGTCTGCGTTGGAGAATGCACCCGCAAAACCTGCTTTATACTGACTGTATTTGGTAAAAGCCTTTATGTCCCATTCCTTAATTGGTTGAAATAAAATACTTGCATTTGCATTATCGCCTGTATAACCATCTTTTCTAAAGTTGCCCTTTCCAGTGCTGTCGTATCCCGCGGCAAAGCCATCGGTGCTGAGTTTTGCATAACCAGCATTGTAGCTTACTTTTTTTTGAGTGCCATAAACCTGCACATTGCCTCTGAAAGTATTTTGGTTACCCTGTGCCACAGTCGCATTGACGTTCAGTGGTTTTACGCTGTTTCTTTTTTGGGTAATGATATTAATTACACCAGCCACAGCATCACTTCCATACAAAGTACTCTGTGCCCCTTTCAGGATTTCTATCTTTTCTACGCCATTTAAGGAAATGGAGGTTAGGTCGAAATTGTTATTGATGTCCGATGGATCATTTACAGGTATTCCATCAATCAAAACGAGGGTATGTCCATTCAATGCGCCATTCATATTCAGTGTAAGGGGACTACCCAACGGTTGCAGGGCACCAGTAATCACAATACCTGCTTGTTCATTTAGTAGTTGCGATACTGTTTTACCCCCGCTTTTCTCTATCTGTTCCTTAGAGATTACGGTTACTACTTTGCCTGTGGTACTTTGTTTCTGGGCAATTTTGTTTGCAGTCACTACCACCTCGTCGAGGGAGTGTGTACTTGTGTCTTGCTGTGCCAGCAATGCCGTTGCTACTAGCAAGGCGGTGGAGAGGAGCGTTAATTTTTTGCTCATTGTCTTTTTAATTTTAAAAGTGTAACAATGAGCTTTCAGGGATTTAGTTACACAAATGTGCAACTGAGAAACATAAACGGCTGTATGCAACCAGCCTTTTACATTCCATGCTTTTCGCCCGAAAGCCGTGAATGAATCTTGTAAAAGGCAGGTCTTCTGGCTTAGCGTTCATTGCAACCTTCCCATTCCGATGAGCGAAACAGTGGCTTTTGCAATTAACCTTCAATCAAACAAAACTGAAGGCCGCTTTACAGCTACGGGGATAGCACAGGTTTTACACCTGTTTCCCTTTTAATCCTTGTATCATTGCTTATACGCAGAACCAATTACGTTGCAAATGTGCAGGTTACAGAATATTTTTAGGGATAAAGTTTTCAACAGAATAACTATATCTCTCTCTATACACTACTGGTAACATTGTTTTTATCTCCCCCTAACTCATTTATATAACCTCCTAAATGATTTAGGGGGAGTCCTAATTGAAATATAGAACCGTTTAAATGATTTGGAGGGCGCTTTTAGGCAGTTATAATGCTTGTTTTTAGGTAGATACCCAGTACCCACAAATGAAAAGAGGGTCGCCAACAATGTCGGCAACCCTCTTTCTTCACTTACAACTTACAACTTGTCACTTTCGTCTTACTCATCAAAATACAACTGTACTTGCTTCAGCTGTGGAGTCTTGGAAGATTCAAGAATATTGATCCTGAACTCTTGCGCCACCACTGGTTTGAATGACTTGAAGTAGCCTGCACCAATTGTTTTATCTTCAAAAACGGTCTTCCACTCTTCACCCTCTTTATATTCCAACTTAAAGTCTTTCACAAATTTGTCAAACGTCCCAGCTTCCACTATAGAAAGACTTCCTATACTAGTTGGTTTGCCTAAATCTACAGCAAGCCAACCCGTCTTATCACCGTCGGCAGCAATCCATCCTCTCTTGCCATTACCATCAAATGCTGCAGCAGGTTTAACGGTGTTATCCTTGACAGAAGAAGCAGTAGCTGCTTTCTTCATAGAAGGAATTGGGTCTGCAACAGTTATTTTTGGCTCGCCGGCAATCTGCAAAACCACAACGGTAGCAACCGAATCCAATGGTGTTTTAGGCAATTGAAGTTGTAAATATTTGCCTACTACCTTGTGCGCAATACTCGTTTTTGGCTGTGCTAATAAATAAGCTTTCACTACTGTATTATCCAAAGGCACTTTTATCAAGCCATCAGTAGGATATTTGGTTACGTGCAGGTAAAGTTTATCATTCTTTCTGGTGCATCTTCCAAAGCTTACATAAGCAAACGGACTAGCAGTTGTGCCATAGATGGCTTCTCCATTTGTCTTCAACCATTTGCCTACCACTTTCAATCTGTCGATGGAAGGTTGAGGTATTAACCCTTCGTTGGTTGGACCAACATTTAATAGATAGTTACCACCCTTCGAAGCGATGTCTATCAGGTTTTGAATCAATAGGGTACTGCTTTTCCAGGCGCTATCATAGCTTTTAAAACCCCATGTACCGTTCATTGTCATGCAAGACTCCCAGTTTTTGCCTGGATATCCTGTTGCAGGAATATATTGTTCTGGTGTTTCTAAGTCGCCTTTATAACCACCACCCAAACGGTTGTTGTAAATCAGGTTTGGATGTTCTTTCAGTACAGCATAAATCTTGTCAGCATATTCTTTGGTCATTCCTATTGGCGTATCAAACCATAAAACAGAAATTTCTCCATAGTTATTTAGTATTTCTCTCAACTGAGGCACTGCTTTTTTATCTATGTACTCACCCATGTTTCCATTTTGAGCACTATCCCAATGTCCCCCAATAGCTGAGCCGCCGGGTGCTGTCCAGTCTTGAGCCTGAGAATAATACAATCCTAGCTTCATTCCATATTTCTTGCAGGCAGCTGCCAGTTCCTTCACCACATCTCTTTTAAAAGGTGTTGCATCTACGATATTAAAAGGGTCAGCCTCCGATTTAAACATGGCAAAGCCATCATGGTGTTTACTAGTCAAAACCATATACTTCATCCCGGCATCTTTTGCAATTTTTACCCATTCTTCAGCATTGTATTTAATGGGATTGAATTGGGGAGCAAAATTTTTATAATCAGCAACAGGTATCTTTCCTTTGTTCATAATCCATTCTCCAATACCCGAAACCTGTTTGCCATTGTAAGTACCAGCAGGAACAGAGTACAATCCCCAATGGATAAACATACCAAAACGGGCTTCCTTCCACCAAGCCATTTTAGGATCATTGATACTCGACTTTTCTTCGGTAGCGTCGGTTGACTTTTGTGCGAACAGGCTTGCATTTGTTGAAGCAAGCAACAGCGTAGTAGCTGCAATCAGTAGATGTTTTTTCATAAAAGTTAGTAGGGATGTTTTTAGATCCCTATATGAAAGTTGTAGACTTTTCTTTTCAATAAGGGTTTAACCTCAGTTAATTGAAAACATAATCTATCCCTCGTCGATTAATTTCTGAATATTGTAATGCCAGTTTCTCTGTTGTGACAAGTTAAATTAGATGGCATATTACTTAGGCTCTTAAAAAACTAGCAGGATTACCCGCATAGATGCCTGGTTTTTTAATATCTTTGGTTACAACAGAACCTGCTCCTATCACCACATTATCACAGATAGTTACTGGCAAAATGGTGGCATTGCTACCGATAGAAACGTTGTTGCCAATGTGCGTTTCTTTCCATAAATCCTTATTGCCACCCGCAGGTTTTCCTTCACTAAACAAATCATTCACAAACATTACCCCGTGGCCAATAAAACAATCATTACCTATTGAAACCAGTTCACAGATAAAACTATGCGATTGAACCCGGCAACGCTCACCAATTACAACCCCTTTTTGAACCTCCGTAAAAGGGCCTACAAAACTGTTGGAACCTATGGAGCAACCATACAAATTAGCAGGTTGTATTACCGTCACATTCTCACCAAAAGTGACGTCTTTTATAGCAATAGAATGAGTCATAAGCAAGATATTAGATATTAGATATTAGTTATTAGATATGAAGATTCACTCTTAACTCATATCTAATAACTAATATCTCATATCGCCTTTATTGAAGAATATATTTTGTGAATAATTTCTACCGTTTTCAGTGCATCAAAAGTACTGGTTGTCATGGATGCACCTTGTTGCAACACATCAATCACATTCTGATAAACCTTATCGTGATTGCTCATACTACCCACATAAGTACCATAATTGTTGGCAGTATTCCCTTTGGGTAAATTGGTAATCTCAAAGCCCTCAATACTTTGATATTCTAGTTCATTGAGGTATTGCCCACCAATTTTCACCGTCCCTTTCTCAGCGAATATGGTAAGCGATCCCTCCATATTCTTCGCATGACTATTCACCGTGTAATTGATGGTACCGATAGAACCATTGCAGAATTGAAGGGCAACTACACCCGTATCTTCAAACTGAATAACCCCTTGATGCGCAAAGTTTCCGGTGATAGCAAAAGCCTTTTCTACATCCCCATTCATCCAATACAATAAATCTATAAAATGGCTAAACTGTGTAAACAAAGTTCCTCCATCCAAGACTATTGTTCCCTTCCATGAGTTATTGTAATAAGCAGCATCCCTATTCCAGAAGCAACTTAATTGCACACTGTATATCTTACCCAATATTCCTTTGTCAATAGCTTCCTTCACCGCGGCAACTGGTGGATTAAACCTGTTTTGTTTTATGGGGAACAGCAATTTATTATTAGCTTTAGCAGCTGCAATCATCTCTTCACAATCCTTCACCGTTATGGCCATAGGCTTTTCAACCAATACGTTGAACCCTGCACTTAGTGCTTGAATACTATGCGTAGCGTGCAGTCCATTGGGGGTACAAACAGCAACTACGTCTATGGACTTTTCTTTTGCTAATAAATCTTTTATTGAATAATAAGCGTTGGCTTTGTATTGCTGCGCCAGTGTATCTGCTTTCGCCTGCTCTATATCGCAAACCGCAACCAAAACACCCAATCGATTGATGTGTTCTGCGTGGCGTTGGGCAATCCGTCCACAACCGATGATAGCAAATTTCAGTTTCTCCATTTATTGATTTGCTTACAAAGCATTTTAGTCAAAAGTACCCTCCAAAATCATATCTATAAACTCTCTTACCGCACCCTCTCCACCATTCTTTTGCAGATGAATGATTCCTGGTATTGCCTTCACCTTAGAAGTAGCATTGGCAGGACAAGCTGCTAGACCAACATTCTGTAACAATTCTATACAGTTTACATCATCACCAATGTAAGCAACCTCCTTTATACTAATGTTTTCTTTAGCACAGACATCAAGTGCTGCAGCTAGCTTTCCGCCAAAACCTTTGCCTTGGTACAGGTAATCCATCTTCAGCTTTGCAGCACGTCGCTCCACCATTTTAGTATTCTCTGTTGTGACGATTCCAATCTTTACGCCTGTTTGTTGAATAAGATTAAACCCCATACCATCATGGGTATTAAACTTCTTAAACTCATCCCCACTTTCAGTGTAATACATGCCGGCATCCGTCATCACCCCATCTACATCACTCAAAAAAACTTTTATTTTCATCTTGGTATTATTAAGGAATCAATACTAAATCGCTTCCAAGTGAGCAACAGAAAATTCTACTATCATTACCTGACCAATACTTTCCAATTGAACATATACCTTCTTTTTCCCTTCCCTAAGCACAGTTCCTTCTTTATCCATAAACACACCTTGGGTAATCTTCACTTTGGTATCCGACTTAAATCCTTCCAGTGACCTCAACTCTACAGTGGCGTCTTTTTCATTCAGGTATCGCTGAATATTTTCAATTTCCACATCCCTGATAATGGCAGGTTTACCCAAATAGTGTACAAAGTTTAGCACCCCGTCTACCATCAATACATTAAGTCTGTCAACCAAATAATCAATATTCACGAAAACATAAGATCTGAAAAGAGGCTCTTCTATTATTTTCTTTCTATCACTCCATTGCTTTTGAATCCGTTGTATCGGACACCAACTATTGATGCCATTTCTCTGTAACCGTTCGTGTACTTTCTTTTCCCATCGAGGCTTAGTGTACAAAGCAAACCACTTTTTCTCTACAATACTATTCTTTTCTACTTCCATTTTCTCTTTCATTTTACAAAGTACCCAAGAATGAGTACGCTACTATTTCACAATTATTTGTGGGGCGGGTGAAATTATGTTGGCAAATTAAACGAGTTGTTCCTAATAACAGTAAAAAATTAAGAACAAACTTAACCAAACGTAAAATTAAATAATTTTTTTGATAGGAAGATCGGGTTTGGCATATCCATATCTGGCTTTAATTTTAGTAGTAAAGTAAGCATCCAAACCCAGACTTACCATACTCTCAGCTTTCTCGAGCGAAATGAAACCATCTTCTCCAATCAAAGTTTCATGAATCAATACATTTGTTATTGCACCAATAACGAGAAAGGTATTGTTATGCTTAATAGGTACAATCTCAACTAGTTCCAGTGAATACTTAATCAGACTTTCCTGTACAAAAGGTGCAATTATATTATCAATAAAAAGCGGTTGCAGGTCTACAGCTTCAAATTCATTTACTTCGACAGGATATTTTGCACTGGTCTGGTGTGCCTTTTCTACAAAAAAAGGATTTATATGATTGATTGTATAAACACCCGTTGCTTCAATATTTTGAATGGTATGGGGCGCTGCAGCTAAAGGACGATTAATAAACCCAATTAAAGCAGGGTCGGAACCAAGATGTACCACACTACTAAATACAGCCAAGTTGGGCTGTCCACTTTTGTTGACTGTACCAATCAGATTGGCAGACTTAAAACCTGAGAGGCAATTGATAAAATTAGCTCTATAAAACCGTTCCCAAGTCTCGATAACATCAATTGATATATGTTTCATACGAGGATAACAAAAAGAAAAGAAAAAGGGTTGTAACTAAATTCAATTAGTCACAACCCCTTTGATTGTTTTAAAAATTAATTCCTACTAAGCTGCTACTTGCAGTTTAGCCATCTTTTTGTATCCATAGGCAATACCTACTGCGATGAGCATGATACTCAAGTCCCTGTCCAAAGGAACTACCGGGCCACCATCGCCACCAACACCCTCACTTGGGCTACCAGGACCACCAATACCCGGATCATCGGCGGGACTCTGCGCACTCACATTTGTTGCCGTGAAGAAAACCCCAACCAATATAACCAAGAAAACTATTCTGATACTCTTTACTATCTGTTGCATATAATGCTGTTTTATTTTGTTATTGTTTTGTTGCCTGCAAATATAAACAAGTGCTACCATCACAGGCGGCACTTGTTCTATTTTATTTTAGGGTTGAATACTCAATGTTGATTGGTGAACCAATTGCTTGCTGCCTGCCTCACTGATGGCTACATTGTAAACACCTGCTGCCAATGTGTTGCCAATTGTCAAAGCATGTGTGGCACTACCACCTGTGTGAGTGATGGTTTGCTCATTTACCTTCTGACCCAAAGCATTGTAGATGCTAACAGTGTATTTACCTGCAACCACATTGGTCAAACTTACGTTTACTACACTGCTTGCCTTCAAAGGATTAGGATACAGACTAATTGATAATTGAGAATTGATAATTAACAATTTCGCAATGTTGCTGTAGCTGACTGCACCTGTTGTGCTTACTGCCTTGATGCGGTAGTAACTTGTTGCAGTTACGCTGTTATCTGTGGTTGCATAGCTTGCAGTAGCCGTATTCTTGGCTGTTGACTGACCAATAGTAGCGAATGTCTTC
>Ga0208741_10001009_pt1 | contig 12041 bp, 17 predicted proteins | sample CryBogCBE03Jun09_FD_184576 | JGI IMG/M metagenome (GOLD analysis project Ga0208741, IMG submission 184576) | Freshwater microbial communities from Crystal Bog, Wisconsin, USA - CBE03Jun09 (SPAdes) | ecosystem: Environmental > Aquatic > Freshwater > Lake | place: Crystal Bog, Wisconsin, USA...
GTTTGTAACACTTGTTCAAATGCCACTGTTGCTTCGTTGATTAGAAGTTCTTTATCATCTTCGCTTAGATATTCGCTGATGTTATCATTGGCCCAGAAGCGTTTGCCTTCTCGCTTCATTTTGAAACGAAGCACATTTGCCAATGTTGATTCTTCATAGCCTTTGTCTGACATATCAGCACCGGCTTTTAAATAAACAGTTTTTGTAATAGGAACATATTCGTCCTTGACAAATTCTGTTGGTTCAGTTTTTTTATCTTCAATAAATTTTTCAGTTGTTTTCAATTTTTATTCTCCGAGTTTATGACGTGGATGTCATTTGTTTATAATACACATTTATTTAGGTTAGGTCAACCTTAATAGTGTATTTTTCTTTACTGCGGCATTTAATACCGACATATCAATACTTTGTTGTTCTGCAATCTTTAGTAATGCTGAAGTATCTTTAGGAAAACATGCTCCGCCAAAACCAAAGGAGCCATCTGGTCCTGGAACCTGCGTGTGACTTGTGCCAAATCTTTTATCCATTTTTACCATATCGGCAATGGTATCGTAGTCAAATCCCATCTTCATTGCAAGATTATATATTTCGTTCATAAAAATAACCTTGGTACTCATAAAACAATTGATGGTATATTTGGCCAATGCGGCTTCACCTATACTGCAATATTTCACATTGTTTCCTAAATTCTGTTGGCCTAGACGAATGATGCGTTCTGCTTCATAAACATAGGCACGAACCTTGCCACCTATAATAGCAAAGGTACCATTGGCGTAATCTGAATTTGCTTTTGCGGCAGTTAAGAATTCGGGTGCATGAACCAAGTTAGGATATTGATCATTCATCTGCTCATAGACATCAGGAGGTGCAGTACACTTACTAATAATAACTCCAGTATAACCTATAGACTGTAAATTCTGTAATATACTTTCGAGGATACTTGTATCACAACTTCCATCGCCCCCCTGTGGACTTGGAACACAGACAAATACTCCTTCACAGTCGATTAGGTCTTGATATGTATTTGTGTATCCTTTGGCAGGATCTACAATTACAAGTTCATAATCAGAAAATGTCATAGATTCTTTGATAGCACCGCCGACGAATCCAAGACCAACGATTCCAATTTTAGGAGATTTTAATTTCATAAACTGACTAAAGATTATTTTGGCACCACCTAAGGTACCGGGCATAGGTAATTTCATATACACTATGATAGCATAGTGTTATTTACAGGTCAATGACATATCCAGTCGCGACTTTTGAAAGGTTTACCATCTTCTGCCCTAGGCAAATAACGAATAACTTTTTTCTTTAATTTACGAATAATTTCGTGATTATGATCATGCTTGAATGCCTTGAGATACATCTTCCAACAGCCGTTTCGATGTCGATTATTTTTAAGATCTTCCCCGAGGAAACTAATAGCTTTATTCCAATCACCTTTGAATTTTTCTAGCAATTCGCAGGCTATATTAAAACCATAGGCATCTATTTCATCACTACAACCTAGATAGATCTGTTCTTCTCGTACCTTGCTACTAGATGCTGAACTAGCATATTCTGGTAGTTGTTTGAAGTATCTACGCCTATATTGACGCATATGAATAATTTCGTGCAGTAGAGTATCAGCAATAACACTACATATGGTTCGAAATTTTCTAATACCTACCTTGACCTTTTTGACCTGAGGATTGTAAACAAAGGTTAGTTCGATACATTTTTTAAAATCCTCATCCTTGTTGCTGTAATATATACCACCGACAAATACAGTATGCAATTTGACCTTTGGATCCCATTCTTGTACTGTTATAACTGGCCATAGTTTTTTTACATATCGAGATATAATAGTATGGAAGGTGTTAGGAGACATCGGTTTATCAACCAACTTGGGAGCCAACTCCATAAGAAGATCGATTATGCTGTTTCGTTCTAGATTGGACCAGTCAAACATACACACCCTTTATGTACAAATATTTATTATATTGTACATTACATTTTGATTAACTCAAAATTTTACGGTGGATTTGCTAGTTTTAATAAAAATTGTGTACTTTTAACTTAAATATCGAGCCCTAAGGCTCGATACTGTATTCAAAGTCAATCGGCTTTTCCGTAGTTGCCGTTTTGAAATCCTATCTTGCCACCCTCTGCTTCGATACGTTTCACAACATCTTCGAATAAGATTGGAGCAAAGTCTGGAGTTTGTTCCACGCAAACGCAATGATATCGTGGATCAATCTCATCGCTGTATAAAACTTCGCCAGTTTTAGCATCTACTCCACGAGCCTTACGTACACGATTTGCGTGTAAGTGTCCGTGAATGTTAACACCAAAACGTCCTAAGCTATCACTATGGACTGGAATATGGCTAAGGATCATACCGTTCATAACGTGATAAGCTCTAAGTTCTCTAAAGTGAGCACGATAGTCCTCGTCCTTAAAGATATCGTGATTACCACGAATCAAAACCTTGTCGCCGTTAAGTCTGCGCATAATTGCTAACGCTTTACGATTGATAACAACATCGCCTAAGTGGTAGACCTTGTCAGTGGGTTTTACCCGTTCGTTCCACGCCTTAACCATTGCTTCGTCCATTTCCTCAGGACTGTCCCAAGGACGAAGTTTTGTAATACCATCGTTACGTGTGAATTTACATACTCCGAAATGCCCGAAGTGTGTGTCACTGACTAAAAATACGCTGGGCATCTTGCTCTCCTAATTCTTTAATAAGTTTCTTTTACAATAGTATATTCTTCTTTGGGCCAACGAGCTTTGAACTCGTCTGTTTTAATATATTCGTTATAGCCTTTTGCATCAAAAAAAACTTTGGTAAACTCTGTTTTTGTTGAGCCTTTTTTGTTTATAGTCAAATAAACTGACTTAGCTGTTCCTGCCATATTGCACCTTTTTAAAAATTATTAATTGACAAACCATATCTCTTTAAATCCCTCTTCTTCGCTAGGGACTTCGAAATTATGTACCATACCTTCAATCACGCCCAAAGGAATAATTTTACCTGGACGACTGTTTAGTCTACGCATCAATTCATCCACATCCGGGCATCGAAACACCACAGCAATATGTTCATAATTTGGAAGCATATTGAACTTGCGCATACGACTGGTAATAGTAGTTGAGGTTTGATCCCAAACAATATCTCGTTCTTGATCTCGAGCATCAACTACCTGAGCACTCATAATGTTTACAGCTTTGGGCATATAGTCTTCAAACACTTCGGAATAAGTCTTACCTTGTCGTTCAGCTTCTATCTCTACCCAAATATCAGTAGACACATAGGCACAGTCTTGTATCCAGTCTTGACTTTTGGCCCAGGTAGTTTTACCAGATCCCGGAATACCTATCAATTGATAACATTTTGCCATAACTGTTTTCCTAATGCAATAACATATTATAGCATATTTAAATCCAAAAGTCTACAGCAATTTTACCAATTTATCCGTGTTTTAGATCCTGTATAGTGGCAGTTAGTCCTTGGGTTCTCCAAAGATTCAAAATATGACGATGAGACATTCTATGATCACTGTCATTGCCTTTTTCATGGTAGGTTGTAGCAAATTTTTCGTGTTCCACTAACATAGGAAAATTATATACCACACCATTGTAGGTTGAAAATAAAATATTTTCGATAAGAGGTTGGAGGTCACCTATCTCTAATTTATAACTATTAGGACCTATACATACGTTGTCTAGTATTTTTTTTACATAAGATCTACGCATCAGTCCATGTGCTCCCCACCACCACCAAGCCCGAGGTTCTACTTTTAATTGTTTCGTATCTCCCTTAAACGGACTTTCTATACGTGTCAACTGTACACATTCCCAATCGGCAGGTAAATTATCTACGAACTCTGTCCAAGTGAAATTCCAGTAGGGTATACTTTCTAGGCTTATATCATCTTCGCAGAATATTGCATAGGGCTCATTGCAGGAGTTGTACCAATTTCTCAATAGATTAATATGCGATACAATTGTACCAGCTTGGGGTTCTACACTATAGGCAAATACACCCGATACATCTAAATTATCTTTGATATCAACGTATCTATCAGTGATATAAAAATTAGCTCGATTAATTCCATAAACTAAACACTGTGCTTCTATAAAAGCTCTACGATCGTAGCTTTCTCTTAGACTGGTGCAATTGATTGATGGGAAGTTCTGTGTTTTGTTCATAGCGATTAATATGGAGCGGGTAGAGAGAATCGAACTCTCACACAATCCTTGGCAAGGACCGAGGCTACCTTTACATCATACCCGCGATACTTTATTTAACACAGCATTTGGAAGTGAGGGTGAGATTTGAACTCACGGTTGTACTGGTTTGCAATCAGTTGCCTTGGACCACTCGGCCACCTCACCGTATACTGGCGTCCCCCCAGGGAGTCGAACCCCGGCCTGCGGATTTGGAATCCGTAATGCTACCGTAACACTTGGGAGACTAAACTGGTGCATCGTGAGAGACTCGAACTCCCGACAGCTGCCGTGTAAAGGCAGAACTCTACCAACTGAGTTAACGATGCAGATTTTTTAAAAAATATTCTACTGTGGCCATTGCTGACGAAATTGCCTGATGCATGTCTAGATAAACATAGTTTCCACATCGTCCAATAAACGTCATTTTATCATGGCCTATTGCCTTGTACTTATTATACAACTCTTTGTTGGCTTTTGTCAACACAGGATAATACTTTTCATTATTTACTTCAATAGGATCACAAGGTTCTTCTACCGTTATCGAAGTCCAAAAAGGATTATCACCGTGTCCTGCTATATTTTTCCATTCCGTAGATCTAGTATAAGGGCTATCATTGGTAAAATTAACAGTGGGTGATGGGTGTATCTTTGGCAATGGTAGACTATAGTGATGGAATTTTATCGAACGATAAGGCAGTGATCCATAACATTGATCATAATAGTCATCTATGGCCATTGAGTTAAACACGTGATCAAATTCTGATTCCATGCTTTTATCAAATGGTGTTTCCAGATTGACCTTTATCCTAGGACTATCAAATATGTTGGCAAACATTGCTTCGTAGCCCTGACTAGGCACTACCTGATAGTCGTCTCTAAAACATTTGTTATCACGATCTCGATTGATCTTTACTCTAGCTATGACTTCAGGATCTAACTGTTCAAAATACTTGCCCCACATTTTGGTAGAATATGGTACAATGAATGTCTCAGTATATTTAGATTCCGGCACTTGATCCAGCGTATTTAGGTTGGCTGGCCAAGGCACATACGATCCGTCGCCCAACAATGCTAGAATATGATGCTCAAAAGGAATCCACTGTGTGAATCTACTCAACCAATCATAGACTTTTTTATTGCTGGTATGAAACAGGTGGGGGCCATACTTGTGAATTCTTATGCCATGCTCATTGAGGTAATCGTAGGCGTTCCCACCTATATGGGTTCTCTGATCAATAACAGTAATATCGTGTCCAAGGTCGGCTAGCATTCGTGATACTGTGGCCCCAGCAAATCCTGCACCGACTATTAGATATTTCATACTCGATTATTTTCCCAAAGAGTTTCCCAGTCTGTGACAAAGAAACTAATATCTTTTTGACTACCTAAATGTATAGCGTGTGTTCCTAATGGCATCATCATTGCAACATCTTTGCTGGTCCAAACATCGGATAATATACCACCTTCCCATGCCCCATCAATTGTTCCTATATTCATCAATCGATCAAAATCTTTTTTGTATTGATTGAGAAGATTGGTTGTTATCATAAATGATTCGTGTGTGAACCAAGTAGTACGATAATAACGGTCTGGACCCGGAACAACCACACAAGGCCTAACATATGTAGAACTATATGAATTATCTTTGTGCGGATACAATTGATTAAAATCCTGTGGAAATATCCCTACATTTATACTAGGATCAAGTTCAGAGAAATACTCGTATGCCTTGACTATCTTTGATATGGCATGAGGATAGTGTAGGTAATCATCCTCTACTGTATAGACCAATTCGTTCTGTGGGAGATCATACATATATTTGTAGGCAACCCCTACTGAGAATCTAGATCGTTGTTTGGGATTAAGATGTTCTTGATCTCTTGCAGGCAGAAAATCAAATGTAGTGCCCGATGGTGCAATGGTCTGTATTTTATCTACAGTTTCTTGGCTGGAATTATCATCTACAATATGCAATTGAAACTCTCGCCCACTGGTTTCTAATGATCTGGACAATGACTTTAAACATCTCCAGACACACTGATTTTTGGGCACTATACGATCGCTCTGGAGGCTTGCTCGATCGCAGGTACGTAGAACAACATTTAGTTTCATTTTTTTTATTATATTGGATGCAGAGGATGGAATCGCACCACCGACCTTCAGGTTATGAGCCTAACGAGATACTACTTCTCCACTCTGCGATAAATTTACGCTGTACGATAAATCAAATGATAACCAAACTGAGTTTGTACCGGACCAGTTACCTGTCCAATTTCTGTATTATAAGTAGCTTCTTCAAAAGGTTTGACCATCATGCCACGGCCAAACATGCCAAGGTCTCCACCGTTTTGTCCGCTGGGACAAGTGCTGTGTTGTTTGGCTAGATCTGTAAAACTTGCACCTTCTGCAATCTTTTGCTTTATTGTAACGGCTGTATTTAAATCAGCCACTAGGATATGACTTGCTCTTACTTGACTCATTTGTTTTTTCCTTTTTAAAAAATTATTGGTCGGTGTGACACGATTCGAACATGCGACCACTTGGTCCCAAACCAAGAGCTCTACCAGGCTGAGCTACACACCGAAACTATGGAGCGGCATGCCAGAATCGAACTGGCGACTTTAGCTTGGAAGGCTAAGGTAATACCATTTTACGAATGCCGCAAATTCTTTATACTGCTTTACCAGTTTTATCTTGTTGATTGGTTAGATATTTTTCCAATGCTTGTTTATAAGCATCTTCCGACAATCCGTGCCACCCACAACACTTACCATCTGGACTACGACCACAACCGCAAGATCCGATGTCTGCTTTATTTTCTTTTACTCTCACTTGCATTTTATTCTTTCCAAAAATTGCATCATAGTTTTGACCAAATTGATCTAAACTAACACTATATGGTCTTGGACTACTTCCCTTACTCATATTTTCCTCAAATAATCTCTACCTACTAGGCCCGCTTCAATTTCTGCTAGAGCAGTAATAGTAAGACCGTTCGTTGTAGAAGTATTTAATAGTGAACGATGACCACGCTTTAATTCTCGAACACGAATTGCGGCCACTAATACTAGGTCAAATCTGCTGCCAATATTCTCCACACATACGTCTGTGTTTACATTGTGTCGGGTAATTGCTTTCATGGTTTTCCTTAGGTTATAAAAATGCTCTGCGTTATCTATAAAGTTGCTATTATTTTGTTGACTTCATTTAAGTTCAAACACAAACGATGAGCAATTTCAAAAGAATCTAAATTTCTCTCTAACAGTTCTCTAATTTGGGCGACAGTATCATAGTATGACATGCTATTCTCCTGAAATGTGCATATACATATATAACGCCTTAGCCTCTCATTTCGTTTACACGTGGTGCCCCCCGAGGGACTCGAACCCTCACACCTTTCGATACCAGAACCTAAATCTGGCGCGTCTACCAATTCCGCCAAAGGGGCATATTTTTCATTAGTTGATAGTACTCAAAACTTTACAAGTTTAGCAAATTTCTGAGTGGAGTTCGATTCTCCTCATAAGCCATTGCCACGGTTATATCAGGACTGGAAGATGGCCCTACCAGCCCGCCTAGTTATAGCGTCCTATAACGATACCCGGCGAATACTATCAACTAATGCAAGTACTTATTATACAACAGATTTGAGGTGTTGTCAACTTCTAGTGTTGTTTTTTATCTATTAAAAAACTTTGTTTCGGTTCGAATATCTGAAGTGGCCAAATTCAAAGGTTTGATTGCCCACATACTATCTCGCTGTTTGGATCTTACCACAGATATACATTGCAATCTTAGATCAATTGATGATATGCGATCACATTGAGTAGCGTTGGCATATTGTTTGGCCATACATAGATTTTTAAGGTCTGGAGTATGTTCGTTAATGCACTCATCACCTACTGCTAGGGCTGATAGTGGAATGGAGAGTAGGATAGATAAGATGTATTTCATATATAGTATGTATCATAATATACTATGTTAAAATACTGATGTACAATTATATTTCTGTAATTTATCTAAAATTTGTGTTCTTATCGTTGAGTGGTTGAATTTTCCAGGTAGCTCCCCGACTGTTGTCCCGGACTTCTTTTATACAAGATATTCTTAGATCCAGATTTTGAATCTTATCGCAATCACTGGCATTTGATGTTGCAACTGCTACGCACAATTTCTTTTTATCGGCATTGTGTTCTTTGGTACATTCATCCAACCCAGCCCAACATTGGGAGGTACTAATAACCAACAGTATGATTAGGAATCTCATGATACTGTATTTATTACAATTTTGTAATATTTACAAATTATTTCTCAAAATATTTTGCATCATAAATATTTTATAAACTATGCATATTATGAATAAATTAGAAAATTTCCCCACAGTAAATTATATTAACTTACATGAATCATCAGATCGTAGACTGTTCATGAACACACAAATTGAAAAATATAATTTAAACAGCAATCCATATTTCACTGATCGATATAGTGTATTCAAGGACCAGGTTGAAATTAGATGTCAAGTAGAGTCGGATTTTCAACAAGGCAACAATATCAGTTATCTAAATGCAATGAAGCGTTGGTATGAAACTACTAACGACGACTATGGATTTTTCTGTGACGATGATATAAGTTTTGAATCTGTAGATCATTGGACATTTACCTGGCAAGAATTTATGGATAGCTTGCCCGAAGATTGGCAATGTATTCAAATGGTTCGAATTAACATATGGGAATCTGGATTTAGAAATTATGGTAATTTTGATTTACCATCTATCCAGCTTCGGCTAAGATCTTGGAATGACTACGGGTGTGCTGGGATATTTAAAAGAGAATATGTAAAGAAAGTTTTAGATCGTCATTATATAGATACCAATATCTATGATTTTTCAATCCCTGCAAGAGATAACCCAACTTATTTTTACTATCCCATAGTTGAAAGTTTGTTGTATCGAGAAATCAGTGATGCAGTTTATAATGTTCCATTGCTGTTAGAGAATCAAACATTTGAATCGGTAGTGCATCCCAATGATCCAGTGGCTCGATCACCACATAACCTATCCTACAAATATTATTCTGGATTGTGGAATTTGTTTGGTTCAGAACTTCCACTATCATACATAATCAACAAATCTTAAACCTGGCGGAGAGTGTGGGAGTCGAACCCACTCAACGGCTCGTCACCGTCGTCAGATTAGCAATCTGATGCATTACCATCCTGCCCACTCTCCACTGGTACGACCGGTAGGTTTCGAACCTACAAAGGCGTTGTCTAAGACTTTGCCCCATCCCCTGCGCTTTTGGAACTTAGGGAGGTCTGCCATATTCCACTCACGGTCGTATATACAGTATATACTTACCTTTATAGAATGTCAACTATTTTATTGGTACCCGGAGCCGGACTCGAACCGGCATGTCCTTTCAGACGGCAGATTTTAAATCTGCTATGTATACCATTTCATCACCCGGGCAATATATTTGGTGCTCCTCGACAGAATCGAACTGCCATTAGAGGATTACAAATCCACTGTAATGCCATTATACTAGAAGAGCTGGCAGGGGGTATAGGGATCGAACCTATGCGTGACGGAATCAAAATCCGTTGTCTTACCACTTGACGAACCCCTAACACTAAACTTGGTGGATGAGGTTGGACTTGAACCAACAATGCCAGCGGCGGAAGATTTACAGTCTTCTGGGGTTACCAATTTTCCTACACATCCAAGTATATATTATAACACTCTCCCGCTATGCTGTCAACCGCTAGTCAAGTTGCGGAGGTGGAGAGTGCGTATTATTTAAATCCAATTTCCAAAGTCTGGGACCCAAGTATCTCCATCTTCTGAACGGTCACTTCCTGTACCCTGTGTGCGTAGGAATATTTCAACATTGGTGTCAGGCCAGGCCAATCCCTGTGCATTTAATATTGTACCAATCATAAGCTCAGTGTGGAACTTAACATTGAGGTTCAGATTAAAGTGATCAACATGATCAACTAATTCACAGTATGTTTTAATTGTATCCGGTAGTCCAATAGCAAATATAGTGTTTATTCCACAGGATCTACGATTCTTAGGAGTCACTATGACATTAGGTTGCTTCAATAGATACTGACGGATTAGACTCAGATCCAACATTAGACCAATGCCAACGTCGGGCCTGGATCTCACAATTAGGTCATATTCAATTCCAGACTCTTGTCGGCGTTGATCGCAGAGTTTTAAAATTCCGTATTCAGCGAAAAAGTTTTCTGGAGTACAGTCTACATTTTTATACTGTGTAGTGATCTTTGGCATTTTGCTAGGATCTATTAGTTCTACATGCACCAGTCGATGACCTTCTGGTAACCGGGCTTCTATATAGGCTCGTGCCTCCTCCTCTGTGGTTGCAGTCCAACTAGGAGATAGATAATTACTACGTTGGAAGTTGTCAGTTCTTTTTAAATTCCATAGCACCACATACCAATCTATTTCGCTATTAACTAAATTATTGAGTTGCATATCGAACTCTGCACAGAAACGTGCGTGTCCAGAAAGGAGTAGGGCAGTTCTCATTTAATGCGCCTTGTTTATTGTTTCATCATAACCCAAGCACCACTGCCAGAATCAGATACATTGGTTAGCATTTCATGTACTGCTTGTTTTACAGGAGGGTGGTTGTAGTCGTGTCCGCTAAAAATTCCACCAGACTTAACTTTAGGGAACCAGGCTAAGATATCAGCCTTAACTGAATCATAATCGTGTGCGGCATCAATAAACACGAAGTCTAAACTTTCATCAGCATAATTGGCCGCGGCTGAAACGCTGTCAGACCTTACTGCTTTATACTTTCCTTCTACAGGTTTCATATTGTTTACAAATACATCAAACAATCTGTTATTGGCTACATCTGGATCAGCCATATGAACTACTTCATTAGGATCACCGTTCCATGTATCTACACAATCAAATTGAATGTCTTTCCCACTATTGATAATTTCCACAGCCATATAGCTAGAACTTTTACCTTTCCAACATCCTATTTCTACAAAGTGAGCAGGTGCTGTTACCCTATCAATAATCAATTTATAAAACATACAGTCTTCCTCAGAAAACCAACCTTCTACATTTTGCCAATAATGTTGCATAATAATTCTCCTATACTATGATTTAACATACGTTTACTTATATTCAGATCTCTTGACAAGACAAATTACTGATGCTTAAATAAGTGCTACTATAACTAAACCTATGAAAAGACACCTACTAATTATACTACGTACTTGTACCATTATCAATTCTGCCAGTGGAACCAACAGATATATACCTGTATCAAAACACGAACTGGTTAGAACCTGCATCAGCAGTCTTGTGGACAGTATCAATCAGGTCAAAGACTATGATGTAGAGTTTGTGGTACTTGATGATCACAGCAGTCCAGAAGCCGTTGCTGACATCCAACAAATCATCAGTCACTGTAAGTTCCCCACAGAGTTTATTGCCGTTGAAGATGGTTCGGGTAATGGACATACAATGAAACGAGTCTATGAGCAGGTTGAGGCCAAATGTCAAGATCTTTGGTATCACATTGAAGACGACTATCTACACGTACCCGAAGCCATCAATGATATGATTGCCAGTGTTGATCAATTTGAAGCCAACACGGGTAAATTGGTTGCCATCAATCCACACGATGATGTTTGGAGGTATACAAGAGAGATATATCATAGTATACTGTTGTTAGGGCCTTACAGACATTATAGAACAGTACAACATACTACCTATACTTGTTTAGCCAGCCTTAAATTGTATCAACGATATCGAAGTGTGTTTCAAGATTTGGTT
>Ga0208741_10001011_pt1 | contig 12028 bp, 18 predicted proteins | sample CryBogCBE03Jun09_FD_184576 | JGI IMG/M metagenome (GOLD analysis project Ga0208741, IMG submission 184576) | Freshwater microbial communities from Crystal Bog, Wisconsin, USA - CBE03Jun09 (SPAdes) | ecosystem: Environmental > Aquatic > Freshwater > Lake | place: Crystal Bog, Wisconsin, USA...
CTGTGGACTCATGTTTGACATTAGAAATGACTCAAACTCAACCTGCTGATCATATGACTGATGAGCATCGTTGGCAATATGTCCTTGATCATAGCCGTTACCAGCATAGTCTTTTGGATCACTACGCTTGTTTGCAGGTAGACTTTGATCAGCAGCAAAAGCATTACTGCGAGGAACACAGCCATTTACCGTAGCAGGAGTTACAACCCATGTAGTCCAAACTGGAATTTTAGCTACATTATCATGTAGTGTAAAATATCCTTGACGACAGATAAGTGTTGCATCTGACTTGGTTACTTGTGGTGCTCCATATGGTGCCAGAGCAGCACATTGAGCAGGCGGAAACGGAGCACGTTGAGTCCAAGCAAAACTTGAAGATGATGAAAGGATCAACACACCTAGAGCTAGTAGAAATTTATTCATTGACTTATCCTTAGTAAGAAGATATTTAGCCAATAAAAAAGCAGGCTTTAAATTAAAGCCTGCTTATCCTGCTACCTACCCTGCTTTGGAGGGATCAGTTATACTGCGCCGCAGTAGGTCTTTATACTTAGATAGCAAAGACCTGTGCGCGACTACCTGAATAATCACGAGCACTGATAGCATATGTAGCCTTGCCTTCCGTGTTCTTCTCAACTCGAACCTTGAGTCCAGCAGCCCGTAGCTCACTCATACGAGCACGAAGATTCATAATGCCATATGTTGCACGAGCCTGTGCAGCTGACATTTGACGACCAGTACCACGTAGATGACCCTCGAGGAAGGTGATCTGAGGAACAGTAAGTGTAGTAAAAGGCTTAAAATTCTTAGACATATCTTTTTCCTTTATGTTGTGAGCAACTCCGTTGCTCTTTACTTTATTACTATAACAAACTTCTCGTGGATTACCTAATTATTTTTTTATTAAATCATCACATAACTCCTAAATAAGTGAGAGAACCAAATAAACAGGCGTAATGAATAACCTGATCTAACCCTACCATTACGAAAAAGTCGTGTACACGCCCTTTGTTCCAAAGATATGTGTTGATCCTGCTAGTTACATAGTCGACACCAAAGTGTATGACGCCATTAGTTAATGCCCAAGGATATGCTATTTCGACTGGGAGGAATATCAAACCATATACTAGCAAAGCAATCGTATAACCGCTAACGTGGGCGATTAGTGCTCGATTGTCCTTACTCTTGTTCTTAGCTTGCCAATCAGTCTGCAGAACAAAGTCTGCAACCCAATGCATGGCGATAACAGTCATAATTGTTTGGAATGTCATGTGTATTTCCCACTCTTAGCAACTGATGCCATATTGCGAGCAGCCATATCATTTAGGAAGTTGTCACGTCCTGATGGAGTCATGTCTGCCCAATTGAATTTATAAGCCAACCTACCGCAACCAAAGTAAACGCAATAGGTAGTCATCTTATAACAGACGATGATAGTATAAGCACTAGTCATAGCAGAACCACCAAGACCGCCGTAGCCCGTTGCTGTGCTACCCCAAGTCTGTGGGAACATAGTCACTTCGATCTCATCACTGTATACCCGACGGGTCTTAGTGAGCATCGGAACTGTGTGGTTGCGGATAGCATCCGTCTGCTCTTCCTTGCTTAGAGTGCGCCAAGCGTCCCAATCGCGATCCTCATATGTGATCTCGGCTAAGTCGCAATGTATAGCAGATGCTATCGCATCGTGTAGTGGGTCAAACGGTAAACCAATCCTCATCACTTAACTCCAACGGTTGATCTTAAACTTACCAAGATGCTTATTGTATCTGGCACAGGCAATGAACTTGCCCAATCTAAAAACGAACCCTACTTGATTACTACCCTTAGGATAAAAATTAAATCCTGTTCGGACATCTTCACCCTCTTCTCTAATGTGTATCATTCCTCTGTTTCCTCCTTCATCGCATAGAATAACTCAATCTTGAAGGGATTCTTTAATGCGAAGTGGAACCTAAACATCTTTTACTCCAAAGTATGCCTTCATATCATTCGCCAAAACATCTTGTAATGCTTTCATAGAAAACTCAGTCTGTCCTGCTGCTTGGATAGTAGGTTGGGTGACACATCTAGCACATTCCCGCACGATCAACTCAGCGAACTTCTCTGGATTGAACAATCTAATCATTTCATCATGATGGATCTGTTCAAATGTTGCCGGATCAAGTGTAACGAAGGGTTTTTCATCGTGCGCTTGTTCATAAAGTTCTTTAATACGTTCGTTCATTTCTCATTCTCCTTTAACCAAGGTTCTGAACCTTGTCCATAATTCTCAGTATACTCTAGTGGTGCTTCTGCGATGGTCTTGACGCAACGCTTGCGCCAATCATCACGCTGCCACTGAGCCTTCTCATAACTTAATTCGACATAGTCGTTGGCGATGTAGTAGACTGTAGTTTCATACTGCTGTAGTCGTTTGATCTCTTTTTTCATAGCATCGAATTGCTCAAACAAATCTAAAGGTGCCATTTTTACCACTCCGGTCCAGTTGTCTTTTCAGTGCGTTCGTAAATGTAACTGAAATCTACTCCATAAGCAGGCACTATCATTAAACGCTCTGGCATGCCATTCTCATCATATGATCCTAAAGATCCATGTATGAAATACACTCCGGGATGCTTCTCTGGATTTAGATGTTTATATATGCGACCCATTCTAGTCACAATATCTTGTAGACGTTCAACTTCTTGACGCAGGCGATCATTTTCTTTGCTCACTGCTTCAACAAATTGTTCAATTGGCATTTCAAGTCTATCAGTCATTACCAATTCTCATAATCTGTTAGGTCTTTAAAGCGACCTTCACCTTCTGCGGTTTCAACTTCTGCACGAAGAGCAGTACCAATACCTGTTGCTGCTGCAACAATATGTATTACATGGGGTTTCGGATCAAATGTTTCAAGCCAAGACATCAATGTCTCAAGTTCTGTTGGGCTTATATCAATGCTGCGTTCTGCCATAACAACCTCGTAATAGTGGCGATTCGGGAGGGATTCGAACCCCCATTTGCAGCTCCTGTTACGATTAGGGAGGTAGAAGCTCCCCTCGGCTACCGAACCAATTCTTTGCTAAGAGACCTTATTTTTATAATAGCATATTATTATTTATTGTCAAGTAGAAGACGACCTTTTTGGTAATCTTTTTCTTTATATGTTTTAATCATATGACACCGGCAGCAAAGTGTTTGAATGTTTTCAGCACTGTTACTTCCACCATCACTTTTTCGTTCAATATGGTCACCATGCATAACACCACGCATAACACGCAACTGATCAAATGGATCTTCAATTTCTAAAATAGTAAGATCTTCTCGTGGATCATAACTACAACTTTCACAGATCCAGCCCTTATAAAATGTATGCGGACGTTCAGGTTTACCTTGCCCACCATACTCTACACATTGCAGTTGATGATTTCTGCAAAGACAGGCACTCCCTGGACCATCATAAATGCTAATAGGATTCGAACAATCCTCTAGCTTGCATTGTATATCACTAATCACTTGACCTTTAAGTACGGATGGGCCTTTCAGCCCATCCAAATTTGGATTACGTAACTTAGCCATTACCAAAGATCCTTATTGTCAACAGTAAAGCCGTTATTAGCATTATATACAGGAGTCTTAAGCTTAGTACTTTTCCTCAACTGAGCAATAATAAACGGAGCGCCACAACGCCACTCTGTAGTAAACCCACGTACAATTACGTTGCCATAACTATCAGTATCTGTGCTATTAGCATTGACATGCCTATACCAATTAGTATACGCAATCTTGACCTTAGCCCAAAACATACCGTATTCGCTGAAATCTGCTGCAAAATACTGCTTAGTAAAGTTAACCATCTCCAACAGATAATCATCATCAACTGTAATATCCTGCTTATAACAAGCATCAAAATACTCATACAACTGCCTAGCTTCTTTAGCAGCAACTGGACGCTGTTCGTTAAGGAAAGTCCAATAACGAGCAAACATACGAGTAACTTCGGGGTGCTTACGAGTCTTAAGACTCTTGCTCATAATAGTATCAGCAAGCAGTGTGAACGCACCCGGCTGATCTTCGTCACCAAACTTACTATGAGTTGCAAACAGGCCCGCAGCTTCGAAGTAATCATTCTTAAGGGCACAGTCAATCCATTCCTGATCAATTGCACCGTCAATTTTTGCGCCGCAGACCATCTGTCGAAATGTATCGATAAAGTCCAGCTGAACTTTGGCTTTGCCGTTAAGCAAGATAAAGTTGCGACGAATCTTCAACTTCTGCTTGACATTATACTTAACAATAGGTATAATTGCATTTGCAAGTTGCTCGCCAAAAATCTTAGTAAGTATGATATATAGAGCAATAGCAGTATGTTGCCCGTCCCAAGCAATATAAAAACCTGGCTTATCAGGATCTTCGTATACCTGAATGGCCATTACCATTGTTTCCTCAAAATAACTGATAATATCGAGGATGTGATCCATGTTAACAGCACGTTGCATTGTCGTATCGATAAGAACTTTGTCAATGCTAACTTGAATTGCTTCGCAGAGTTTGAGATCGCTGAACTTGTTCCAAATTGGATTACGTCGCTTAAATTCATCAATTGCAGAAATCAGCAGACTGGCATGAATGGGGGACATTTGCAGTGCTTCAACTAGACGTTGCTGAAGTGTAATAAAGTTAGAATTAGTTCGGCGATATTGTGCGTTAATCTTTTGTGCATGGGTATTCATTTTAGACTCCAATGTTGCGGGCATACTCGCCCTTTGTGAGACCTCATCGTCTCATATTATCATTATATAGGAGTCTATTAGATAGTCAACTGGAAATTTGTAAGAAATCTTGTAATAATTTTTCATTGAAATCGCTTACTTTGTAAGTAATTTTGTATTTTGGATGATAAACCAATCTACGACTTAAGCTGTTGTCATAATATAAAATACTGAAATCATGTGTAATTTTGTCTACAGCAGTTTGATGACGCATGTCCATAAGCATGAATAATGGACGAGATGCCTTGTAGTTGACACGCATGAACTGCATATATTCAACCATATGTTTGCTATAATTAATATCTAAAAATCCTAATTTAAATTTGTTAGGATTATTATCTACTAGATCCCGTTCGTCAATAACAAAAGTATTATTGAGATTTTGACTTAATGCCCACGCTTTAGCAGCATCAAGATCATGACTTAAAAGTAAAGCTTTCATCCCTGCTCCCAAGGAAATACAATCCAAATATCATCTTCGGCTTTATTAATCTCCATAGCGGAGTAAGTAACCGTTTCTGTACTGGCAAGATTATTAGATATAACAGCAAACCTAACATTAGTTCCCCAACAGGTATTCCACCGTTCTTTTGTGGGGAGACAACTAATTGGCCAATCCTTCTTTATCCATGCAATCGTTGCTCCACTATCGTTAATGTCATCAACAATTAAAATATTTACAGGTTCTTTATCATATCCTAATGCATCTTCTGCCATCCAACAATTATGATCGCAATCTTCATCAAAGCCATCTCTCAGTGAGACTTTAAGACTATACATTGGTACTTCTAAGATATGACTGATAATAACGGCAGGAACAAGCCCTCCTCTGCCAATCCCAACAATATAATCAGGACGCCAATCACTCTTAAGAACTTGAATAGCAAGTTTATTGCAATACTGATCTATAGTGTTCCAACTTAGATATAACTTATTCATTTGTTCTGCCCCATGATATTTTTAGCCATGCTCTTTCATGTAACCAATAAAGTATTACTTTAGTACAAAACTCTACTGCCGTAATAGTAGCAGCTATAACTGGGTGCCCAGTTATAAGCCAACTTAATATGAATGTGTCGAAACTACCAACAAAACGCCAAGTAACAGCCTTAACTAAACTTCTTGTACTGTTCTCAGTCAATACCCATTTCCTTGCGGATCTTGGTAGCACTGATCGTAGTCACTGATTCATCAAAAGTTTCTTCGCCGCTAGTGTAACCAACACCTCTACCCCAACCAATATGAACAATATTTGGAACAACTTGAATTTCATATTGCCCTTGATATAGTGGATCAAGATCTCTGTGTATAAAACGCTTTACTTGTTCAATCGCAAATGGGTTTGATTCTTGCCAACCTTGTACATCTCTAACCTGTATAATAACCTGTCCTGTACGCTCTAGCAAACGCTTAAACAATGCACGATGACCTTCATGCCATGGTTGCCAACGTCCTAACATTTGTACGGTTTCTCTACGCCAATCAAAGATAGGTCGACGACGATTGTCTTTAATATGATCCCAAATGTACGCAGCCCACTTAATTGCATTCTGCTCAGGCACACGGAAGTCGTATAGATCGGGTTCAATGAAAGCTTTATTGGTATCTTCATAACGACCGCGATCAATAGTATCAACCCAAATAATCCAATCTGCTTTAAAATTATTACGCATTTCAACCAGTGGAGCAACAAAGTCTGAAATAACATAGTCCATACTACTTGCTTCTGCCAACTCACGCATACGAATACTCTGTCGAATACGTCCGCTTTCACTGAAATCCCAGTCATTGTATTGCTGTCGAACAGCATCAGCATTGAACCAATCTACTGTATGAAATTCTGTTTCCATACGCTTCTTAAGTTCTTCTGCTAATGTAGTCTTACCGGCACCGGGCAAACCCATAATTAAAATTTTCTGCATATTAAATCCTAAAGATATTTTTTAAATTCTGCATCAAGCCATGGGAACAACGCACTATAGTTTTTATTTCTGCGCTTATCAATTGTATCAAGAAAAGTTTTCAAACTTTGAATTTCTTTAATATTAGGAGTAGCGCCAGAAACTTGTGCTCGTATTCCCTGCATATACTGCTTAGTGGTTTTAGTCAATGGTTTATCGTCGAGCATCAATCCATCGATAATTTCAAAATCTTTATCAAATAAGTCTCCGCCAAAGATTCCAGGATTTAGATAACTTGGCCACTGCACTGTCATAAAATTATTGTATACTGGATTTGTCAGATTCCATTCTTGCATTTTAATCAGCAACTCGGGCATGTATTTTACACTTAATACATTAATGGCATGATTTACCTGCATACGAATCCACTTCTTACTATGAAGCTTAACGAAGTTTCTTTCCCATTGTGCTAGATCCAAATCACTGCGAATGTATTCGGCTTGCGGTCCCCAACAATCTAAACTGCCAGTTACCTGTAGTCCTTTAAGCTTACGCTTACCAATCAAACGTTCAAATCTATCAACGATATGATCCATACGCTTGTCGTCCACTGCAAGATTACTGACAATGACAAAGTCTAGATTAGGACTGGGATGTTCTTCGAAGAAGTCTAATGTACGATCAAATTCCTTTTGAAGAAAAGGTTCTCCCCCGAGAATTTGAAATGTGGTCAAATCCAAATGGTTAATAGCCATCCACTCAAATAATAACTCAACCATTTGGTGATATTCAGGATTCATTTGCCATGCATCGTAAAGATCACTGTATGATTCGTCTTCAAAACTACCATGTTTCTTAAGTTCTGCTGCAATCTTACTGCTGAACCATGGGCCGCAGTATACACATTTCAAATTGCATGTATTGTTAAAATATACTTCCAATGTACGCGGGGTAACTCGAGTTGCAGTTGGATCAACTAGCAATTCTTTTACAGTCATATGATCAAATTTTTCATGTAAATGAAACTGACGATCACTGAACCCATTTGCATCTTCGATGTTTTTGCAATACTCGCAGCCGCCGCCTGGCCATTTACCTTCCAGCATCATTTCACGATCTGCAATCTTACGAGGAAGATTATGAAAATCCATAAAGTTTTCTAAAGTGAGTGGAAGCTGATCTACACGATGGCAACTGGCGGTTTTAGCACGACTTAGATAAATTGTGCTGTATCCCCATTTAAGTCTACATCCTGTCGCTGTTTTAACTGGAAAATTTGACAATTACTTTGATACCCTACAATCTTTATCTTTGAATATATCACAATGCGGCTTAGTTAGATTAAATGGACGAGGCGGCGGCAATGGTACGTTATGAACTTCTACATGTGATTGATTATTGAAATTATTCTGATTCCAATCTCCCATTACCCTATCCTCTCTAGGAGAGTTTAAATTAGGATTACGATAATTTGGAGGAACAACTAATGGAGCACGTTCTCGATAAACTAATTCACCTAATGGGCGATCTTCCCAAACTAATACAGGCAATGTTCTTGTAGTGTTAGAAGCACATCCTGCTAAAATTAAAGCTAATGCTGTAATACCAATTATCTTGTTCATCGAAGCTCCAAAAATTATAGCGGATAGATAATGGCGGAAGGGGTGGGATTCGAACCCACGGAGGATATCGCTACCCTCGGGCATTTAGCAAACGCCTGCTTTCGGCCTCTCAGCCACCCTTCCAAAACACTGTCTCATCAACTATATCAGTATATAGCTTTGCTAGACTCTTGTCAATTAATTTAAGCAAATCTATAGAATTTACTGATGCTACCAACTACTCCATGTTCTATGTTGCCTTTGTTCAACCACTGCTCTCCCACTGAATCAGTGATCATCTTCAGCCCATCTTCCCAAATTTGAAAAGCTCTGCTGTTCTTGTCATAGAACCACCAATCTCGCTCTGTGTAGATGGGTTTGGCTTTATGGCATTGCGGCAGCATGGGATTGAACGTCGTAGGATATATAGCAGGTTTAATTAGATCATAGTAGTCTTCGATATGAAGATCTCCCATGTTCATTCTCTTGATAAAATCAAATCTCATGGGATCTGCTTGTATATAATTCTTAATGGTATGTGCCTGTTTGGCTAGAATCTTAACAGAATTAGGAGACCAGTAAAACAATTCATCAACTTCATTGGTCAAGTTCTTCAGCTTGCTCTTAGAGTTAGTACTAAGTGTCATTAGGATATCTAAAAAGAAGATATACCATTGCTCATTTTCAAAACGTACTCGCGGTTTGTCAACACCCCATATATAAGCAATCTTCTTACTACTATCATGCAGCAGCTTAACTTCGCGATTGAAACTATGTATGTTGCTTCGTGCTACCATATTAGGAGTAAATCTGCTGCCGGTCTCATAGATCCAATCATAGTTGACATCTTTATTGTACGTTTCAGTGATGCTGTCGGTCCAATCATAATGATTTACAATGAGGTTTGGCCAACGCTTTTTAAGTTCTAAGATACGCGGTTCAGCAATATTGTAGACTTCTGCATTAAAGAAGCTGGGATCTTTTGACAGAAACTCTCGTGTCTTATCAGTTTTAAATGATCCATGGAAATTAATCTCATCAAGTTGAATATTATTTCGATCAAAAATTTCTAAGATGTTTCCGCTATCTGCTCCGCCACTATAACATAAAACTAGATGATCGTAACTATCTCTTAGCTGCTTTGCTCGTTCGGTATATAATTCATCCAGTGTTTCTATAGGCTCTTCCCAATTAAAGCTATCAAAGACTTCGTCATAGAACCACCAACGAAGATCTTGACTGCCTTTAGGCAGAGACATGATTGCCTCTACCTTGCTATAGTATTTCTTATTGTTAGCTACGTAATAGCCAAAGTTATCCAATGGATTGATCATTTTAATGTACTTGCATTCCATACTAGTTCTTCATGAGGAATTGTAACATTTATTTTAATATTATTCCACTTCTTCGATATATCTACATAATAGTCAATATCATTATGGTATATATTTCTACCGCGTTCAAAGAGATTTCTGTCTAGATAGAATTTAATTCCTTGACGAGATTCTTCAACTGAGCCTTTAGTATATTGAGATAATATTATAGCTGCCTCATCTAAATTTTTAACATCATATAGCCATGCTACGCTATCATCTATCGATTCGAGTATGGCATTTACTTTGTCAGGGTTCTTATATGCCCAAGTTTTGTTGAATGCCACTCCTTTGTTTGCGACCATTTTATAATCAGACGTTACTCCTAAATTTCTATAACCATCTTTTTCTGCTAGATCACTGAATGGAGGAAATAACATTGCTGCGTCAATTCTTCCTGTTTTTAACGCTAGTAATCGTTGACCAGCTGAACCGCTCCAAAACCATTCAACATCGTCATGTGTTAACTTACTTTGTTCTAGAATGATATCAGCAAATAGTCTGGTATTATCGTTTTGGCTGCCAGCTGCTACAACTTTACCTTTGAGATCAGCAGTGCTTTTGATCTCAGGTTTAGCATAAAGTAATATCCCAGGACCTGTATTAATACTACGTGCCCATATAACATCTGACCCATTATAATGCGATTGAATGATGTTAAACATTGCTGTAGTCCCAGCAAATTGTATATCACCTGTTATCAATGCTGTTTGTACGGTTGCATTATTACTAAAACTAATATCTTCAGCAATATCAAGATTATGAGATTTAAACATACCTTTTTCTCTTGCAACAATAAATGGCATGTCACCAGCAGTTAATATTCCAACTACTCCATTCTTGATAGGTTCAGCTGAAACTGGAGCTGCAAATAAAGCAACAGCCATAATGATTTTCTTTAACATTTATAACTTTCTTATCTTGATAAAGTAGACCTTAACATCCATCCATGCTTCTTATGTGCAGCTTGTCTTTCTGCTAAGAAATTACTCCATCCATGGTTACTGGCAGCTTCAGCTGCATCGTATGCAACTTTAATGTTGAATAATACTACCTCGTTATCTTGTCCTAACCGATATAACATTGTTAATGCATCTGGGTGTTCGCGTTCATCTGTTAAATTACTGAGTTCAGCAAATCTGCCTAAACTTCCCGGGACAACACCCCCCATTGCACGAATATGTTCAGCAATGGTATCCACTGCGTCAAATACATCTTCATATATTTTTTGAAGTAACTTATGATATTGATAAAAGTCTGGTCCTTCAACATTCCAATGATAGTTATGAGCACGGAGATAAAATTTGAAATGGTCAGCCATTACTACTTTAGCAGTTTCAATCATTTGTTCTTGCATTTATTGCTCCGTTACATAATTATTTATTATGTGCTGATATAGGATTGCTGCCATTTCGTCATGTGCTTCGGCTGTCGGGTGACCGCATGGTAATTTCTTTATTCCGGTCATACCGTGAAAACATGATATTCCAAAATTAACCCATTTTTTTTCATCAATTTGATATTTAAGTGGCTGAATTCTTTTTTTGTTAGCATAGAATTCATGAGGATTATCTAAACCATCAAACATTACGTAAGGTATCAGCCATGACTTTAACACGCTTTGAAGTGCAATTATAGTCCTATAATATCTAGCAAAATAATATTCTTCATTAAACATGTCCTTGTAAAATAATTCATTGAATCCAGGACGACTGAACTTATCTTTATTTAAGGGTCTGGTGGCCCATGTTTCAGGCCATATTCTGCCATCTATACTTTCATATCGAAAAATTGATTGATTATAAAATTCAACTCTTATATAACTGCTAAAAGAAGGAACAACAAAGCTATCCTTCTTATGTTCGGGATTTAATGAAAAATAATCAATGATGCTGCCACAGACATGTTCGTTTCCCATAGCCTCTACACCTAAATTTATACATTCAACATCCATTCTACTGGCCAGTCTGGCTGGCCAAGCTTCAACATGACGGTTATCTAAACCATGGCCGTATGCAAAACTACAGCCGGAAGCCACAATTCGATTTATCGTTCTTCCGGCTATAATCATATTATGACTTAAAGACCTTTAGTGCATCTTCCCAAAGTTCTTTACGTTCCTCAAGACCAATGGTTCCGCCATTAATACGTTTAGTGCAACTGACAATATCACCTGCATCTGCATACTTGTTAAGACCATTCTTATGCCAAAACCATCCAGCACTACGAGCAGCACCTTCTGGTGTAGTTAGATATAGCGGATCTTCACTGAGATCCTTACCTAATGCAGCACCACACTCTTCATAGTTGCTCTTGCCAGTTAACTGAATAAATCCTCTGCCACAATGCTTCCAGCCATCGCCCGAATCTTCATCGTCGTTGCCCATACGATTAGA
>Ga0208741_10001012_pt1 | contig 12028 bp, 7 predicted proteins | sample CryBogCBE03Jun09_FD_184576 | JGI IMG/M metagenome (GOLD analysis project Ga0208741, IMG submission 184576) | Freshwater microbial communities from Crystal Bog, Wisconsin, USA - CBE03Jun09 (SPAdes) | ecosystem: Environmental > Aquatic > Freshwater > Lake | place: Crystal Bog, Wisconsin, USA...
ATCGGATACAGAGCAACCTGCAATGCCTGCATTTCCTCCTGCTGCAGTAACTGTTACCAGATAAGTTACATTGTTCAATGGGGTACAAACAGGAGCTGCAATACCATTGTTGTTCAGATAAATATTGGGCGACCAGTTATAACTAATAATATTTCCACTGATAGTAGGACTAAGAATAGCAGAATCTCCTACCAATATATACCTTACTGATCCAGTATTTAAAGTAGGGAAAGTATCGATAGTTACCAGTAACCCAGCAGAATCACTTAAACAACCATATTGATCAATAATTCTGTGATAAGCCCAATAAGTAGTAGGATAAGCATATTGATAATCTAAAACATTTGCAGTATCAATAGTGTTGTCGCCAAGGTACCATATAGATCTGTAAACATTTACCCCATTAACAGCAGAATTGTCAGCAAACTTGATAGAAGAGCCAATACAAACTTCTGCTGGAGACGGTTCAGTAATAAATGCTGCAGTAGGCTGCGCATGAATATGAGAAGGATCTAACAATATGGTAGTATCACCAGAACATCCATTAGCAGTTACTGTCAGTTTTACATTGTACCCTGTTGAAGAAATTGGCTGGAAGAAACGATGTGTAATTACGGGAGTAGTACCACCTGTTTTATTGATAGTATCACCAAAATCCCATAGGTAAGTAATTGGAACAGGGTTTTGTGGCAATAAAGTAGTGTAGCTACTAAAAGTTGCAATACCATCAGGCAAACAAACATCTTTTAATAGTGCCCAGCTCACTTTAGGACGACCTTTAATAGTAGCAAAACCAGTAATACTATCCTTACAACCATAGGCAGTTGTAACGGTATAACGAACCGCTGCTACGCCTTCCTGAACTCCAGTAAGCCAACCAGTATTATAATTAATAGATGCATAAGCAGGAGAAATACTGGTCCATACACCGCCTTGGGTAATGCTGAATAAATGTATGCTATCCAAAGTACAAACCGGGAAAGTATTTCCTTGAACAGGATCGATTACAGGTAAAGGATTTACTTTTATGTAATAAGCTGCTTTATTAGTACAACCTATAGCATTGGTAGCAGTATAAACTGCACTGTCAACCCCTGCTACAACCCCAGTAAATACGCCTGTAGCAGTATTTATTGTTCCTATAGTATTATCCTGAACCGACCATACTCCTGGATCGGAAGCAGAAACAGTTAATGGTATAGAATCATGAACGCAAACTAAAGAAGATCCATTAATAGAATTAATAACTGGCAATGGATTAACTGTTACTAAAGAACTCACAGAGTCAGTACAACCTTGTTTAGAAATAACAATATAACGTACAGTAGCCGTGCCAGCAGAAATTCCTTGTATTGCACCTTCATAAGTTACTTGTACAATATTAGAATCTGTTGTTACCCAGAAACCTTTTTTTGGAACAGTATCAGTTAATATAGTATGCGCTTTAATACAGATATTGGTATTGCCAGTTATAGGAGCAATAGCTGGTAAAGGATCTACATTAAGTAGGGTATAAACAGAATCAGAACATCCATTACCATCGGTATAGATATACTTAACAGAATCCTGACCACTTATTATACCCGAAACAATCCCTTTTACAGGGTCAATAGTTGCTAGCGTAGTATTATTTAAAGACCATGTACCACCAGTAGGGGTTGTACTTAATACAGTTTGCTGAGCCACACATACATCTTTACGGCCAGAAATGGCTGCAATCTTAGGAAGATCATTGATTATCAAAGTATCTAATGCAACACTTGAACAACCAAAAGCATTAGAAACAGTATATTTAATGATACCTGCACCAGGAGCAAGAGCAGTTACATCACCCGTTGTATCAACACTTACAAATCTTGGAGTAACAGATTGCCATAAACCACCAGCAGTAGTAGTAGTTAAACTTGTCGACTGATTATTACAAATAGCTTTAGCACCACTTATAGGCGCAATTACAGGCGCATTATAAATAAATACCTGAACACTGTCTTTACTGGTACAATTAGATTTGGTAACTGTATAATATATATAGGCAGTACCAGCAACCTTACCGGTAATAGCGCCGAGTTTATTGATTATAACAATGTTAGTGTCACTACTACTCCAAAAACCACCTTTCAGGAAGTTATTCATGTACGTTGTAGTACCAATACAAATATTAAGATTTCCAGTGATAGGCGTTAATGGCGGTAATGCGTTTGCAAATAAATTTAATACTGCTGTATCGGAACATCCAAATTGATTAGTAATAATATAGCTTATTGGAGCATATCCTCCGGAAGAAGCTGTTGCAATACCAGCACCATTAATATTAATAGAGGTTGGATTGGCACTAGCCCATACACCTGCTGCAGTAGTATCGGAAAGAATTAGTGTATCTCCTACACACATATACTGACTAGTTGAAAAAATTGGACTTGCTTTAGGAGTAGGATTTACAACAAATGGTTTGAAAACTGAATCAACACAACCCATAATAGTGGTAATTGTATATCGAACAGTATCGTGCCCTAAACTTAAAGTATTAATAATACCAGTTATGCTATCTATAGATGCAATTGAAGGATTAGTAGTAGTCCATACCCCACTATTTGTAACATCTGCAAATTGTGATCTTACCCTAATACAGAAACTATCATTACCTGCTATAGAACCAATTGATGGCTTTGGATTTACTGTTACAGGGAAAGCAGCGGAATCGCTACAACCAAATTGATTAACAATAATATATTTAATAGTGGTCGCACCTGGTGAATTTGCAGTAACAATACCCGCACTAGAAATGGAAGCAATATTAGGGTATAAACTAAACCATACTCCATTAGCTGTAGTATCGGTAAAAGTTGCTGTTTTGCCAAAACAAATATTATTAATTCCTACTATCGGAGCAGCGGTAGGTGTAGGATTTACTTTAATGACTGAGAAAGTAGAATCGGCACAACCATTAGATGAGACTATAATATATTTAATAGTATCAATTCCTGTAGTCAATCCAGACAATACCCCTTGGTTGGTAATAGTTGCCACCGAAGGAGAAACGCTAATCCAGTTTCCACCTGATGCGGGATTGTTTAAAGTAATAGTATGTCTTTGACAAACAATGGTATCTCCAACAATTGGTGGTGCTGCTGCTGCGTTCACAGTAATAGGATAGATTACGGAGTCGGAACAACCGCCAAATGCATATAAATATTTAATAGTATCCAAACCAGAAGAAATTCCATTTACTATTCCAGTATTAGCTCCAATTGTTGCAATTACAGGATTCGTACTTACCCAGGTTCCACCGGCTGTAGCATTGGCAAGAGTATCAGTATGATTAGAACAAAGTATACTACTACCAGTAATAGCAGTTAATGGCGGTATACCTACTTGAAGGTTTTTTGTAACTGTACCAGCACAACCTATATTGTTAGCAAAAGAATAAGTGATCGTAACAGTACCATAAGCTAACCCTGTAATTATACCATTATTAACTGTTGCTATTGATGTATTACTGGAAACCCAGGTACCTCCTGCTGTAGAATCGGACAAGTGAATAGTATCTCCTACACAAACTCCATTTTTACCATTAATAGCTGCTACTCTTAAACCACCAACAACAATTGTTTTCAAAGTAGTATCAGGACAACCCCATATATTTTTTGCTCGATATTCAATAAGATCAGTTCCACTGCTTATAGAAGTAAATACGCCAGTATTGGCGCCAATTGAACCATATTTGGTACTGTCACTAACCCATGTTCCGCCTACAGTAGCATCGGTTAAAGTCATATTACTACCAGCGCAAATACTATCCTGAGGAGATTTAATTGGAGGTAGAATATGAGTAGGGAAAGTATCAACATAGTAATATATGGTATCTGCACAACCAAAACCAGAATATGGAGTTAATAATACTTGTAATTTAGTTTTTGGTTTAGGCATAAACTTCCCACACAAAGGAATAACAGGGCTTTGTCCAGGATTTGTGTCTATTGCCAACAAAGTATGCGTTGCACTATCGTAAACCTGATAAGCTTTATACCCAGGAAGAGGAGAAAAGTTCAAACAGGAATCATGTGGGCAGTACATAACCGTATCCTTGGTAGTAGTCTGAATAGTATCAAAATCTACATATGCATATCCAAAGTGAATACCAGGAAAACCGCCAGGACTACAACCTGCACTCATAAACTCTAAACTAAGGGTTCTACCTCCCATATTTTTAGCTATTAACGTAAGAGGTGTCCAAGATGTATAAAATACTGAATCCCCATTAGGAGAAAGCGTTTTTGAAGCATGCCATTGACCGGATAAAGTTGGGTTATTTTTTACGGAACAAATATCAACAGAAACTTTGGAACATGGTATAACTTTGGATTTATTAGCAGAATCATATGCATTCACGGAAAATAAAGGCATTTCCCAACAAGAGTGTGCTCCTGGATCTTCCATATCAATTGCATAATAAACAATCAATTTATACTTATTCTGGTTTGCAGGTATTTTTACATTATATATTATCCCCTGTGCAGTACTCAAATTCTGATCATCACCCAATTTAGCAGAGTGCTTACCTGATCCAGGGAAAGGACAAACTACTGGGTACTTACCATAAATATCAGTACCAGTGCCAGTAGTAATTACTTGATACGGGGTTGCAGCTGCTGCTTTATAATAAGTAGCACCTTTAAATAATAAAGAATCGGTTGTATTAATTACACCATTACTGGTAGGTTGATTTATTCCGCCATCATAGTAACATCTCCAGAATCTAAATGAATTATACTCAAAACCAAGATTGGGTTGAGCTTTTACAGGATTGATAAAACATAGTGAAATTAAAATGGTAGAAACCAAATAAATACTGACCTTAAGTAAATTTCTTTTTTTCATTAATCACCTTATTCAATTATAAAAAAACAATAACACAAACACCTTGAAATCTGAAAAAAAATGCTCAGACCAAAGAGTTAATCCATTGCAAGCAATATTATCATACTTAAATTAATCGACAAATTAAATTTCGCCTAGTCACTACAGATACCTAAAACAGACAAATTGCTGCCTAATTAAATGTAAGCGGTAAAGCTAATTTTATTTTTGTAAATAAAAGGGTATTTACAATGGGAAATATTTAAAGTTTTACTAAAATGCATCTTTAGGGTTGGTGTATTATTATATCATAGCTAATAATAGTGCTGTTTAATACAATATTTGTGAAATCTAGCTAATTTAAATTGATCAAAAAAGATACTATTGAACTACAGTTGAAAAACTGCAATTTCCAGTACTTCCTATAAGAGAAAAATTATTATACCCAGTTTTTTGTGGTGTCCCAGTAGCATAAATTTTAAGCGTTTGAACTCCTTTTTGAGTAAAATATCCAGTGCTCAGAAAACTATAACCATTTATAATATTCGTACTGATATTATATGCACCAGTGGTAATCGCATTAACTTGGGCAACAATATAATTACTGGTATCTAGTGCAATATTACTTTTGTATTTTCCAGAAACCTGGATATTAGTACACCCAGATGGGGAACCAAGCAGTTTAAAATAAGCATTCTTAGGCCCTAAAGTTGTATCTATAATGTTATTGACATTAAATGAGCAAACAGTGGTTCCAAAGGAGAAGGTAAATTGGGTTGTATCTGGGATAATAGGGGTACCATACCCTTTTAATTCTATCTGTTGTAATCCTAACTGGTTGAAATAACCTGAATCTTTATAGTAAAAACCGTTTATGACATTAGTCATAATGTTATATTTTCCAACTGAAGCTACATTTACACTTACAAGTGCATAATTAGAATTATCTAATGCAGCACCTACATAATAAGTTCCATTTACATAAGCTTTACTACATAGTCCTAATGAATCAACAGGCAAAACACCAAGCGCCTGGTTATTTACATTAGAAATGTTTTCCAAACTATATTCCTTACTACAGGATATAATTAGAATACCACTTACAATAATGCAAAATAAAAGAAAGAATGATTTTTTCATGTAAAACTTGTCTGTTTGTTTATAGACTTCGTTGTGTTACGCTATAGGCAAAGTAAGTGAATAGAGATAAGGATTTTGCAGTAAAATATGTTAAATAAAAAAGCCCCCATAGAGATAGAGGCCGGATTTTGAAAAATGAGAAAACTACTGTTTTATGATTAATTGTGCATTTAAACAATTCTGTAAAAATGGTTAACCTATATTAACCTACAATGAATATTGCATTAAATAAATATTAAGTATAATAATAAAGCATAGACTATATAAAGATATTATTTAAACAACTTCATGGTTTTATTGCTTCATAAACAAGCTTACTTACCAACCTTTTTTCCACGTTAATTACTATTTTCTGGGTCATCATTTTTCCAATCAACCTTTTTAATGTAGGTTTGTACGACCTCTGAGAACATTTCGTGTCTCATTTTATTTCCCAAGGTCACATTTTTTAATAGGATTAGCACTGTAAATGCTGTCAATTAGGCTGTTGCAGTGCTTGTTTAGGTTTATTGAGTTGAACAATTAGTAATTTATTATATGGCAAAGTACATTTTTGTAACCGGTGGTGTTACGAGTAGTTTAGGAAAAGGAATTATTGCGGCAAGTCTGGCAAAATTGTTGCAGGCAAGAGGAATTAGATGTACTATCCAGAAGTTCGATCCTTATATCAATATCGATCCAGGAACATTGAACCCTTATGAGCATGGAGAGTGTTTTGTAACCGACGATGGTGCAGAGACCGATCTGGATCTTGGTCACTACGAAAGATTCTTAAACATCCCTACCTCTCAGGCTAATAACGTAACTACTGGCAGAATTTATCAGACAGTAATTAATAAAGAAAGAGCAGGTGAATTTTTAGGAAAAACAGTACAGGTAGTTCCGCACATAACAGATGAGATTAAAAGAAGAATGCTTTTGTTGGGTAAAGACAAAAGCTTCGATGTAATACTTACCGAATTAGGTGGAACCGTAGGGGATATAGAAAGTCTTCCATTTGTTGAAGCTGTTCGTCAGCTTACCTGGGAACTACCTGAAGAAGATGTTATGGTAATTCATCTTACATTAATACCTTATCTAAAAGCGGCTAAAGAACTGAAGACAAAACCTACTCAGCATAGTGTAAAGATGCTAAGCGAAAATGGAGTACATCCCGATGTGCTTGTTTGTAGAACAGAAGAGCCTTTATCGAATGATATTAAAAAGAAAATAGCGCAGTTCTGTAATGTAAAAACAGAAGCGGTAATAGAAGCAATGGATGCTTCTACTATTTACGAAGTTCCTGTTTTAATGTTGAGAGAGAAACTGGATTTAATCTGTCTGAAGAAATTAAATATCACTGGATACGGAGAACCAGTATTGGATAAATGGAAAGGATTCCTTGATAAATTAAAGTATCCTAAAAGTAAGATTACTATTGGTCTTATAGGTAAATATGTTGAGTTGCAGGATGCTTACAAATCTATACTAGAAAGCTTTATTCATGCTGGTGCAATGAATGAAGTAAAAGTAAATATTGTAAATGTTCATAGTGAGTTTATTACTACTGAAAATGTAGCCGACAAATTAGAATTGCTGGATGGCTTATTGGTTGCACCAGGCTTTGGATTAAGAGGAATAGAAGGTAAGATAACAGCAGTAAAATATGCCCGTGAAAACAAGTTACCTTTCTTTGGAATTTGTCTTGGAATGCAAATGGCAGTAATTGAATTTGCCCGTAATGTACTTGGCTTAACGGATGCACATTCTACTGAAATGAATCCTAATACTACCAATCCTGTTATCAGTATGATGGAAGAACAAAAGAAGATTACCAATATGGGTGGTACTATGCGTCTTGGTTCTTATCCGTGTTCTATTTTACATGGCACACTTGCAGAAAGTATTTATCATGGAACAGAAATTAACGAACGTCATCGTCATCGTTATGAGTTCAATAATGAGTATCTTGAACAAATGGAATCTGCAGGCTTAATAGCAAGCGGAAAGAACCCTGCAACCGGACTAGTAGAAATTGTAGAACTTAAAGATCATCCATTCTTTATAGGAGTTCAATATCATCCTGAACTTAAGAGTACTGTAGAATCACCGGCTCCTTTGTTTGTAAGTTTTATAGCTGCAGCAAAAGAATACAGCGAAGTGAAGCATGCATCAAAAGGAACCTTAGTAAATAGCTAAAAAGGTTCAAGGAGTTCAATAGGTTTAATATAATACGTTTAATGTATAATAAAAGAGGTCGAATGATAAACATTCGACCTCTTTTTATTAACCTGTATTTGTATTACTATTGCCTCTTTGCCTATTGCCTCCTTGCCTGACTTATTCCACACTCACTCCCAACCAACTCATCATTCCTATTCCATATTCTATTGCACGTTCATCTATATTAAACTTAGGAGTATGTACATTATGAATTATCCCTTCAGCTTCATTTCTTACGCCTAAACGGAAGAAACAACCGGGTATATGTTGCGTATAGTAGCCAAAATCTTCAGCACCCATTCTTACTTCTGTTTCTTCTACCTTTTCTGCTCCCATATAATCTTTGGCAAAGTTCCAGGCCATTTCGGTAAGATCATCATCGTTAATTACACAAGGATAACCAACATCTATTTTAATATCTATTTCTGCGCCAAGCGTTTCTACCAATCCCTTTGCATGATGATGAATTATTTCATGTGCTTTATAACGCCATGTTTCATCGAGTGTTCTAAATGTTCCCATCAACTTCACTTCAGAAGGAATTATGTTGGTAGCATTACCCGCCTGAAAAGAACAGAAAGAAAGTACAGAAGGTATTAAAGGATTTGCATTCCGGGAAACTACCTGCTGCAAGGAAACAATCATCTCCGATGCAATCAGAATAATATCCTGAGTAAGATGTGGTGCTGCTGCATGCCCACCTTTCCCTTTAATAGTCATGTATATTTCATCAGCACTGGCCATTACCTTTCCTTTTCTAAAACTAAACTTTCCATAATCCAGCGAAGGATTAACATGCATGGCAATTATCTTGGTAGGAGCAGGATTTTCCAATACTTTCTCGCGAATTAAGATACTTGCACCTCCCGGATTCTTTTCTTCTCCTGGCTGAAATATCAGTTTAATAGTTCCCTCCCATTCAGCTTTCAACTCATTCAGAATCTTTGCTGTCCCCAACAAACAAGTAGTATGCACATCATGACCGCATGCATGCATTACGCCATCAATTGTTGATCTGTAAGCAACATTATTCTCTTCCTGAATGGGCAAAGCATCCATGTCTGCTCTTAATGCAATAACTTTTTTATCCCGATTCTTCCCTTTGATAACAGCCACAACACCAGTAGTTGCTTTTACCTCAAATGGTACTCCAAACTCAGTCAGTTTTTGTTGGATAAATGTAGAAGTATTAAACTCCTTATAACTCAATTCCGGATTAGCATGAATATGATGACGAACATCCATAAACTCCTGTAGGTATTGCTTAGAAAGTGACTTTATCTTTTCTTGAATCATACAATAATTATTAATAAATTAAAAGCATTATATACAACATGGTTATAATGCAGTTAACCCTTCTATTTCTAATAGTGATTTCAATAATTTATCAGATGTAACAAATAAATCAACCTCTGATTTCAATGAAATTGCGCTGGAAAGTTGAATACTATCTAATGTTCTTAATCCGTTTAATCCATATTTTGAAGTAAGTAATCTTGCCTGCTCTATAAGAAGACTATTTGATGCAATAAAAGTATATTTTATTAAGTCAGTGTCAAATAGTTCTAAAGTAGTTTTAGCTAAAGCTTCTGTTATCTCTTTTGTTCTGACTTTTTTCCAGATTGTTGATGTAAATTCAACTTTTGTTATTTCTGAAAGATAGACATTGGTTACTTTATATTTTGAGAATATTTTTTCTATTATATCAGTATCAGCTTCCCTGTGATATAGTTTAAATAAAGAGGAAGTATCTAAAAATATTTTCATAGTTCCTTTCTCCTTTCTTCGACAACTGTATCACTAAATGAAACATTAACGTTTTCCAAATTCTTTTGGCTTTTAGAAAACGAAAAATCTGACAATGCCAAACCCTTCTCTGTTTCATTTTGAACTTCCTCTAAAAATGTTACTATTACTTTCACAGGATTAGCTGATGTGTAATCTTTGTCAAGTTTTATATACCCATTTTGGTATGTCCCAACTACTGCTAACATAATATTTAAATATTAATCTGAATCAAATGTAAATATAAATATATGTTTATAAGATTTAAGTTTCTTGATTTTAGATTAGAATAACACAAATTTTCATTTACTGTCCAGTTGCATCATCTTCATTAGGTGGTGTGTATTCTATTCCATCTTCTACTATATAACATCCCTGAGGATATAGCTTTGTTAACTGTGCACGAAACTTTTCTGCATCCTGTCTTTTTAGAAAATTTCCTATCCTAACCCTGAAAGCAGGTGACTGAAATAGCACATATACTTTCTCTCCAGGGAAACGTGTCAATAGCTCTGCTTTTATTTTAAAAGCCTCATCTCTTTTATTCGTACTGATAACCTGTATGCGGAATCCTTTATACATTCCAGCACTTGTCATCATGGAACTGCGCTTATTTATAGAAACCTGTTTTTGTGTAAGTATATCAAACCTTGGGTCTTTTTTTACAACAATAGAATCCCCGGCAATTGCAGCTTTAGATAATATTATTAAACATAAAAAGAAGAACCCTATTTTACCCAACATCTTTATATAATTTTTGTTTTGTATTCCTCACGACTCACATTTATCACAACTCACGATGTATTAACGTTAAACGCTTTAAACCTTTAATATCCCGCCTTAGCACCTCCAATATTCTCTATTGGATGCCAGGTTGTTTTTATCTCTTGTGAATCCAGAATAAAGTATGGAGATTGACCTTCTGTTTCATTCTTCCAGTCTATCTTATCATAACAGAAAACACGTTTAACATTCAACACTGCTTTTTCCTGTATCAGCTTCTTTGTAGCCTCATCTTTCTCACAATATACCATTGCATTAATATCCATATGATCGGCAAAGTATTTCACCAATTCGGATGGCTTACCAGTAAGAATGTTTACAACACCTCCTGGTAAATCGGAAGAGTTCAATACTTCAGCAAAACTTACCGCACATAAAGGCTTGGTTTCCGATGCCAAAACAATACAGGTATTACCGCCAGCAATTACCGGCGCAATTACCGATACAAGACCAATTAAAGAAGTATCCTGTGGAGCAATTATACTCACTACTCCAGTTGGTTCTGGAACAGAGAAATTGAAGTGAGATGATGCTACAGGATTCACCGAACTAAATACCTGTTGAAACTTATCACACCATCCTGCATAATAAATCAATCTATCTATCGACAACAACACTTCCTCTTCTGCCTGTGAAGGAGCTACGTCTTGTTTTATCAACTCATCTATGAACTGTGCTTTTCTACACTCCAGCATTTCTGCTATTCTATAGAGTATCTGAGAACGATTGAAAGCAGCTCTGCTACTCCATCCGCCAAAGGCTCCACGAGCAACAACTGCTGCATCTCTGAAATCTTTACGGGAACAAAGACAAGCATTAGCCAAAGGCTCTCCTGCCTTATTCTTAGCTATATAATATCTACCTGATTCAGTACGAGGAAATTGTCCTCCAACATATATTTTATAAGTCTTCAAAACTTCTACTCTTTTCATGTTACTATATTTATTTCGTGTAATAACCGTTTAACGTAAATACATCCAATTGTTATTTGACCTTGTATTCTGTATTCACGTTAAATTCTTTAAACCCATGTATTTTGTATTAACTTTAAACCTCTTGAATCTGTATTTAACTGTATTAACCTTGAACTGCTTGAACCTTTTAAACCTCTTAAACCCTCAAATACGCTGCCAAACCATGCATTCCACCTTCTCTTCCAAATCCACTTTCTTTATATCCACCAAATGGCGAGGTAGGGTCAAACTTATTAAAGGTATTTGCCCAAACCACCCCAGCCCTAAGTTTGGTAGTCATATTAAAT
>Ga0208741_10001018_pt1 | contig 11992 bp, 6 predicted proteins | sample CryBogCBE03Jun09_FD_184576 | JGI IMG/M metagenome (GOLD analysis project Ga0208741, IMG submission 184576) | Freshwater microbial communities from Crystal Bog, Wisconsin, USA - CBE03Jun09 (SPAdes) | ecosystem: Environmental > Aquatic > Freshwater > Lake | place: Crystal Bog, Wisconsin, USA...
ATGTAGTAGCAACTGTAGAAGTTGAAGAATTTGAAGAAACTGAAGATTTTGGCAAGGATGATTATGGTTTTATCCTTGGACCCGACGGAGAATTAAAAACATTTATGATCCCTGAACACTTAATGGAGGATCCTCCAGAAGAAGTTTTAATGATTTTAAGTATTTTTGGTATAGATAATATACATGATTTAGAAGACAGAACCTTACACTGATCGCCATTTGAGGTAAATATCTCTAACACATCATCACTTTGGAGATATTTAAATGGTTACTAGAATACAACTAAGACGCGATACAGCCGCAAATTGGACCGCTACAAATCCTATTTTGGATCAAGGCGAGCCAGGATACGAAACCGATACCGGTAATATCAAATACGGTGATGGTGCTACACGCTGGACCAATCTAAGCTATTATGCAGGCGGGGCAGCTGGTATATCCTATAATCTACCAGCAGCCACAAGTGGCAATCTTGGTGGCGTGAAGATAGCTTCTAATACGGGACTACAGATCAACAATAGCGGTGTTGCTTCTCTAACAACTGCTACTACTTCTACTATAGGTGGGATAGTATATGGGCCAGTATTAGGTGTAACCCAGGCAACTACTCAAACAATTGTTGTAAACGCACTTACACCTGCAGGATACAGTACTGTGATATACGATCAAATTGCGGCATTAACTAATCCTGCAGATATTAGTTATAACAAAGCAACTGGAATTGCTACCATTAACAGAAGCGGATTTTATCAAGTCAATGCCAATGTTAGTATAGATAACACTCAGTTTAGCTCGATAAATTCCAGTACTGCTGTAGGTGTAGGAATTGCACAAAATGGTACGATTATAGATTTTAATACTATCCCAGGGTCATTTGGTCTTACTACTCCGTTTGTTGCTACTCTTATTCAAGCAGGTTCAGGCGATACTGTTCATGCAGTGGCTGCTATCGGTTTAAAGAATGGAGCAAGTACTCCTGCTAGCGGAACTGGTCAAACGGTAACAGGCACCAACGCTATCTACTTTAGTGTCATGTCTATGACATATATAAGACCATTGTAAAACACTATGATAGCCGTTGGTGCTATCCTAGGATTTTTAGGTAAATATCCATATAGAGAGATATTATGGAACCTAGATCATACCTAAAAATATTCGACACTGACATTCAAGTCACTGCGGACACCACGTTTCCGATATCATTCTATCTAACTCCACCACAAATTGCCACTGCATACAATATTCCTGCCAACAGTGGTGCGGGAATAAAAGTTGGTATTATAAGTCTAGGTGGAGGATTCCTGCAAAACGATCTCAACCTTTCTATGACTGCTATGGGTCTACCGACTAATACAGTTAATCAGGTTTTGCTCAACGGTGCAACTGGGGTTTTTAGCACTACAAGTGATCGAGGTGCTAGTATGGAGAATGCTCTAGATCTATACTGTGTTGCAGGGATGGTACCTTCTGCAAACATTACCCTTTATATTACTACAAGTAGTGCAACAGCCGCTAATTGGAATGATGTTTTCCAACGAGCAATAGATGACGGGTGTGATGTGATAAGTCATAGTTGGGGAACATCTGAGTATTTTGGTGACTTCTGTGCCAGTGCATTTGCCAATGCCGCGGCAGCAAACATACCTATTTTAATAGCTTCAGGAGATTACGGGTCAGATCCTTTTTCTAGTCCTGCCTACGGTGAAGCTGTTCAATATCCTACATCTAATCCAAAAGTAATATCTGTGGGAGGAACACTACTCAAACTTAATACAGATAATACTAGAAACATTGAGACACTTGATAATTCTGTTAACGATCCAGTATTCAATAGTATTCTAGGATGGGGTGGTGGTGGCGGTATCAGTACTTTATTTTCTGCGCCAATATGGCAATCAGGTTTAACATATACTCCATATAACACATCAGCCGGAGCTAGCTCACCTACATCGTTGACCAATAGAGGAATTCCAGATATTTCTGCTCCCATGAATGCCTACTCCATGCACTTTAATGGTCGTGTGGTATTGGTAGGAGGCACCAGCGCCGCCACACCAATTATGGCAGGAATGATTGCTAGATTAAAAGCACTGACCGGAACGGCATTATCATCAGAAACTTATAATAAATTATTTTATTCAAATTCAGATACGTTCTACGACATTACTTCGGGCAACAACGCCACAGAGATTGCCGATGGATATTCCGCTACTGTAGGGTGGGATGCGGCTTCGGGACTCGGTGCACCCAATGGTACTGGCGTCTATAATGCAATTACAGATGCTAGACTATCTAATCTAACCATAACTACATCTGGCATAATCGACCTTTCATTTAACAGCAGTGTATTGGCCTATAGCACAGCAGTAGCCAATGGTGTTTCAGCTATAACCATAAATCCAACTGCTAGTCAATCGTTGGCCAGCATAACAGTAAACGGATCTACAGTTGGTTCAGGTTCAGCCTTCTTTGCATCAGTAGATGTAGGAAGCAATATATTTAGAATTGTTGTTACTGCACTAAGCGGTGCTACACAAACTTATACGTTAACTGTTAACAGAGCTAGCACAGTATCATCAGATGCTATGTTAGGTAATTTAACCTTATCTTCTGGAATATTATCTCCCGCATTTAGCAGTAGCGTATTGTTATACACAACCACAGTATCAACTGGAACTGGATCAATAACTGTTACTCCCACAGTGGATAACATCAATGCCACAGTAACTGTCAACGGAACCAGTGTTACATCTGGAACTCCATCGAACCCAATTACATTAAATCCTGGTAGCAACACTATTATCATTGTAGTCACAGCTCAAAATGGGGCTAGTCAAGAAACTTATGTAGTACAAGTATTTCGAAGTCTTATAACTGGGACTGTTGTCACACCCAGTAGTTTTAGTTTATCCGGCGGCGATCTAGGCACATACCGATCCAATGATAATTATTATATTCCAATTACAGCTTACGATTCAGTTCCTTTGTTAGGTCCAGTTACCTATGCACTTACAGAATTATTAGATGGCGGCAATGCGATCTGCACATCAGCAACTTATAGTACCAACAAATTAGATTTAGGCACCAGTGATACAGGAACTACTGGTATCACTACAACATCGTTTGGGTCGTCGGTATCATCTAGTACATGGTTACCAAGTACACTACATTTAGATTCTGCAACAGGATATATCTACGGGTATGTTCCACCACAATCGGAATATCTTAAAAAATATACTGTAAGTGTTTCTGCTACAAAAACATTTACAACGTCGACAGCATCAATTACCGTAATTAATACATTTACTCTGGGGATACTAAACAACGATCCAGACATATTGACCTGGGTCAGCAGTAGCACACAGTCAATCATAAATGGATTGATCAGTGAACTAACCGTTGTTGCTGGTCATACAAAAATAGAATCTCCATTAGAATATAGTTTCGTAGGAACTGCTACTCCATATTTTGGCGGGTTCACAATAACCAACGCTGGTAATATTGTCGGACAAGGAACTACAGGAATATACACAGCCACTGTAGTAGCGTGGAATCCATACTATCCTGTAGAGTTATTCAATGGAGGCGGATCATATCAAACGCAAGACTATGATGTATATGGCGGGTATGCCAATTCATTTAACGGATTGGCTTACACTAATACATTAACTTCTTTTATTTTAGATGGCGGACATGTAGATACATTCGGTGTTGCCGTTGACGGAGGATCTGCACCGACTCCTCGAGTTTATAATTATAATCCTGCAGATGGCGGCAATGCACGATCAATTTACGGACCTACTGATTTTTATTTGAATGGTGGAAATGCACGATCCACTTATGAGATATTATTATTCACTGGTGGTAGTGCTGGACAGATCTATATTAAACCTTTACACGACACAGATGGCGGTTCAGCTGATAGTGTGTACACCATCAATGATTGGTCAGTAGATGGCGGAAGTGTACAGACATTATTTGGTACTACTGATATTTTCTTAGACGGTGGTGTTAGTGCATCAAAGTACAATAACTTTGATCTTAGTGGCGGATATGCGGCTTCTGTATTTGGTCCAGATAATCTAGTAGCAGACTGTGGGGATGTATATATTTCTCCACCATTTGATCATAGCCTTGCAGGTCCAACATATATCTATCCGTTCTCTACGCAAACATTAACCGTCAATGTTACCAGTCCATTGGTTGATGTGCCTTACACAGCTATATATGTTAGACCATTCTTAAGTATTCCCAAACGTAAAACGTTTTCTGCATTTATTAACGATCCTAAAATATTCCCAACTAATATTATGTATAGATTAGATGATCCTAATTTTGGAATACAAAAAGATATTCGAATGACTTTAGAATTTGGAATACAGGAGTTAAATCTTGACTACTATGTACCTGCACTATGGGAAAACTTTAATCGACGTAGACTATCATTTGGTAATGTCAAAGTAGCTCGAGCCAAAGACCAATTAGGCAATTATCTGTATGATGTAGTATACGCAGATATAATAGATGATATAGATGGAGTAAAACCTGTAATCTATGATCAGAATTTAATTTTATATCCAGCCAGTGTGAACAATATGAAGAAAAGATTAGAATCTATTGTGCTACCAAACTATACATATATATCTGTAGACCAATATCACTTGCCTAAGTTTATGCAAACCGCACAATCTGGAACCTATTTGCCTACCAATTATATCAAAGTAGTTCCACTATGCTATACACTTCCCGGAAAGAGCAATGGAATTGTAGACCAAATTAAATTATCCAAATTTGATTTTAAATTATACGACTTTGAGATTGATCGATTAATCATACAAAATAGCCTAGATAATGCTACCGCTAAATATATGCTGTTCCCTCGCCGTAGCTTGACTTCTGCACTTCCACAAGACAATTTCATATTTGTAGATCCTACAACTTCGACCAGTTATGTCACGGACGACAGTGGAAATATATTACTAAGAGATTAACCTATGACGACCATAAACAATTTACCTACACTGTCAAATATAACCAACACCAATCAAGTTTTGGTAATTGCCGAAGACGGGCAGGTAGTTCCTTCAATTACTAAAAAAGTATCACTCAACACATTGTTTCAACAGGCCTATGCTGGCATTATAGGTGCCCAAGGCACACAAGGCACTGCTATACAAGGAGCGGCGGGTAATGTTCAAGGTACTCAAGGACTTCAAGGTGTTCAGGGATTACAAGGCAATCAAGGTACTCAAGGACTTCAAGGACTTCAAGGTGTTCAGGGCGTCCAAGGTATTGCTATTCAAGGTACTCAGGGCAAGACTGGTAGTCAAGGACTGCAAGGTCCCCAAGGTGTTCAAGGTATAGCTATTCAAGGTATTCAAGGGCAGGCTGGTAGTTCACAGGGTACTCAAGGACTTCAAGGCACACAAGGACTTCAAGGTGTTCAGGGAGCTTCTATACAAGGACAGGCCGGTAACACTCAAGGTGTACAAGGAGTGCAGGGCACAGGTGGAGCTCCCGGCAATCCAGGCACCAACGGAACAGTTATAGCCCGTACCAGTGTAACAACCAGCATTACATTGGCTGCCAATTCTAGCACTACATTTACTATCAGTGGATACAAAAGTTATGCACTATTAAAATTAGCAACCAATGCCGCTGCCTGGGTAAGATTATACACAAACAGTGCGGCAAGGACTGCAGATGCATCACGGGTGCAGAGTATAGATCCACAACCTGGTACAGGCGTTATTGTTGATGTATTGACCACAGGAACATCCCTTGTTCCTTATACCCAGCCAATTACTCCAGCATTGATAGGATTCAATGACGATTCTCCTGCATCTCCAAATATCTATGCCGCAATAACCAATTACAGTGGCTCTACCAGTATTGTTGTCACACTAACACTTTTACAATTAGAATCATAATAAATGTCTGCATACGCTACAACACTAAACATTACCTATGGTACTAGTTCAACACAGTTTGTAAATTGGTATCAGCCATCAGGTACTCCTAAAGGCACAATACTGCACATACATGGGGGCGCCTGGGTATCTGTTAATGGCTCTGTTGGTCCTTCACCCAGTGTGCTCGATACTAGTGATGTAAGTTATATGGCCGCCGCTGGATATTCTGTTATCGACATGCAGTACAGGGATCGTACACTGGGCAACGGTGGTGGTATAGAAATCACAGGTAATCTTCCTGGAGATGTCCAGGATGTTACTACAGTATTGGGTAGATGTCTAGATTCTTCATTGGCTGCATCAGCTGGGGGAAATTGGCCAACTATACAAAGTTATGTAGCCAGCCACGGAGGATTATTAGTTGGAGGATCCAGTGCAGGCGGGCATTTATCAATCTCAGGTGTATGCCATTACGGAACAATCTCCGGAAAATGGCCCAAGGCAGTTGTCAGTATAGAAGGTCCGTTGAACATAGATTATTTTAATACCATAACAAATTATATCGATCCTTATATAGCAACTGCTATTGTTGATCAATATGTGCATACTGGTCTAGAATCTGATCAACAATTAGCCAGTCCGTTTTGGCAATATGGAACACAGCTAGGAGTAAGCGGTGCGCCAACTCCGGGTCCTTGGTTTAATGCTGTTAATACCAGCACCTGTACTTTTATTTTTATACACAATGACAATGATACCCTTGTACCTTTATCTGTTGTTGCACCTTGTGTTGTAAGTTTTGAAACTTATAATTCCAGCAATACAAATGTAATACGTGTGTTAGAAGGACCCCCATTGGGAGATTTTGATGGACGCAGTCCGGTGACCAATAAAGGATCCCTATCATCAACTAATCAATTGCCCAGCTCTGGCCAGAAGCTGGGAGACATGTATTCTTTACCAAACGGCACATGGGTTTATAACAATGGAACTTATCCGGGTTCTAACGCATATCCTGCCAGCGTCAACGGATTCACACTGTGGTTCCAACACAATACCACCACTGGCGAATATCTTAACTTACTGGACTGTGCAAATAATGTTTTTAAACATCTTACTATATCTCCAGGCTCAGAGGTATTGACCACCAGCACTACAGGTGCTTCATATAGCCAACAGTTCACTGCTGGGGGAGGAGCAAGTCCCTATACCTACTCTCTAGCACAAGGAACTCTTTCAAACGGAATGTCATTAAACACATCCACCGGTTTGCTCAGTGGAACACCCACAGTTCCGGGTCTTTACTATTTTTCCATACGTGCTGTTGATTCCAACGGTGCAACCGTATTAGGAAATTATTCAATCACCATTGCCAGTTCGTCTACTATAGCCTATAATCCCACATTGTTACCACAAGGTCAAGATTCGATTTTTACAGGGAATCGGCAACCTAGAGGCTACTGGCATAACCAATATAGTTCAGGGATTGGTCCTCTTGGTTATGTTAATGCTAATATTTCTGATAGTGCTAATTTAAATTTTGATTTTACGGGTAAACACATTTATGTTGTAGACGAAATATGGTGGGGCAGTGGAAAACCTGCTGGGCAAGATCTACAGGCATTGTGCGATTATTGGCGATATCACGGTGCTAGCCCGGGTGTAGGTATCAATCATGCCGCCGAAGGAGGGTATTTTGGAAATACTCCTGTACCAACTGCTACTATACTGGCAGATGCTGTTCGCTGTGATTGGGTAGCATTGGATCCGTATTTGTTTACAGCCAGTGTACCGTATTTTAACAGTGGCAATTCTACAATAACACAGACTAGTATCAACAATACCATTGCAGGATTAATCAGTTGGACACAGGGTTGGATTAATAGACTAGCACCCTATGGTATCCCAGTGGTATTAATCACTCAGGGAATAAGAGAATTAAGTATGCCTTTGACGTATGTCAATCAATATTTGGCAGCACAGTACAGCACTTTTGGTAAAAATCAAGTACCTGTAAGATTAGTATTTCCTTATGAAGTATTAATAGGACTTGAAGTATATACGTTATCAACCGTAGATGTTAGTGCATATATTGGATCATATCCTTATCCTCAAAATAGTCAACACTTTCCCAAAATAACTTCGGCTAGACCTAAACAAGGTCAGTTCTATCCCAGAAATCCATTCAAGTACTAAACCAGTTTTACATAAATACACTCATCATAGGTAATCGATACAATGACCATAAGACCAAATCTTACAGCCCTGCCCCATTTAACTAATCCCACTGAGGGAGAAACATTAATAATTGTACAAGATTCGGCTGTAAATCAATATATTACTGTAGATCAGGCTAGATCTTTGCTAGCAACTGGCCCTGCTGGTCCCCAAGGTTACCGTGGTTTTCAAGGTGTACAAGGAGCTCAAGGTGTACAAGGAGCTCAAGGCGTTCAAGGACTTCAAGGCCTACAGGGGCATTTTGGTCCACAAGGAACTCAGGGAGCTCAAGGCCTACAGGGCGGTCAGGGGGTACAGGGACTTCAAGGGGTACAGGGACTTCAGGGCCTACAGGGGCCTGTGGGCATTCAAGGTGTTCAAGGGCTTCAAGGTCTACAAGGTAAAGCAATTCAAGGTACACAAGGTGTACAAGGGCCTCCATCCTTTTCTACCACTAACATTGTCGGCGGAAGTGCAGGTAGTTTATTAATACAGTCCGGAGTTAGTACAACAGGATTTGTGCCTATTGGACCATCTGGATATCTATTACAATCAAATGGAACCACAGCTACCTGGGTGAGTACCAGCAGTATCGTCACTTCTCCAGGTCAGGCTAACAAAATCTATGTCAATACATTGACCAACTCAGATGTTGGCACTTATTACCCAGTAATGGTAGCCAGTGTAGGGGCCTATGTCAATGATTATGCTAATTCTCAATTAAATTATGTAGCCAGTTCAGGTAAACTATCTGTACCAACAATAGCTCTTAGCGGCAATATTCCTTCAGTATCAACAACTACTGGTGCGTTAACTGTTGCTGGTGGCGTAGGAATTGGCGGAACTTTATATTCCAGCGAACATTATATTATTCATGACAGTTCCGATCAGGCATATCCCAGTGGGTACGATGCCGGATTGTTTATATCTAACGTAAGTGCATCTATAACTGGAATAACTATAGCCAATTCTTCTAGTCAGAAATTATTCTTACTCAATAGCGATGGAACATTTTACCTATCACAAGCAACATCACCCTTTGGTGTAGATCCATTTACCAATACACCTATGCTGGTTGCTACAAGTGCAACAGTTAGTATACCACTATTAACACCTTCGACCACTACTGATACCGGTGCACTAACAATAGCAGGCGGAGTAGGAGTAGGGGGAAACATTAACTTTGGCGGTAACTTATATCAAAATGGTGTATTGTTTACAGGAGGCGGATCACAAGGGGTACAAGGTACACAGGGGCTACAAGGTCGTATTGGAATACAGGGGATTCAAGGAGTTCAAGGGATTCAAGGAGTCCAAGGTCTTCAAGGAGTCCAAGGGCTTCAAGGGCTTCAAGGACAAGCTGGTACTTCACAAGGAACTCAAGGTGTTCAGGGTGTTCAAGGTGTTCAAGGATTGTTTGTACAAGGTGCACAGGGCATGGCTGGCAGTGTACAAGGAACACAAGGTGTTCAAGGTGTCCAAGGTATACAAGGATTAGGTATACAAGGTGCACAGGGCATGGCTGGCAGTGTACAAGGAACACAAGGTGTTCAAGGAACACAAGGATTAGCCATACAAGGTACACAAGGTATAGCTGGTAGTGTACAAGGTGTTCAAGGTGTTCAGGGACTACAAGGTGTACAAGGTTCTGGCTCACAAGGAGCACAGGGCATGGCTGGCAGTGTACAAGGTGTTCAAGGTGTTCAAGGACTACAAGGTGGTGGTACTCAAGGTGCGCAAGGGCAGGCAGGTACTACACAAGGAACACAAGGACTTCAAGGTGTTCAGGGTGGTGGTACTCAAGGTGCACAGGGAATGGCAGGTCAAACTCAAGGTACGCAAGGACTTCAAGGTGTTCAGGGCGGTGGTACTCAAGGTGCACAAGGGCAGGCGGGTCAAACTCAAGGTACGCAAGGTGTACAAGGACATTTAGGGACTGGATCTACTGGTGCTACTGGGGCTACTGGGCCACAAGGAGCTACAGGTGCTGGATCGTCAGTTCCTGGTGCTACAGGTTCTTCAGGAGCAACTGGTGCTACTGGACCTAGTTCAACTGTTCCGGGTGCAACTGGAGCAACAGGTGCAACTGGGGCCGCTTCAAATGTTCCGGGCGCAACTGGAGCTACAGGTGCAACTGGGTCAAGTGGAGCGACTGGATCGACAGGTGCTACAGGAAGTCCTGGAACAAATGGAGGACCAGGTGCTACAGGTACAAGTGGAGCCACTGGAGCCACTGGTGCAACCGGTTCAAGTGGAGCTACTGGATCTACAGGTGCAACTGGTGCTACAGGAAGTCCAGGAATTGGTTATCCCGGAGCAACAGGCGCCACAGGCCCAGCATCAACTATTCCAGGAGCTACTGGGGCTACTGGACCTTCTGGTTCACCCTACTCAGCAGTAATGAGTACTTTAGCATCTGGCACATACGGCATCCCTGCTGCCTCGGGATACTGGCTTGTAGGTAATGGAATGGTGTTTATGTTTGGCTATCAAGATCAGAGTGCAAGCGGAGGTCAAAGAGTGTATTGGCCAACAACGATCTCTGGTATATATGGTGTCTCGGCTACCTACGCCGCATCCAATAACACAAATCTTTATGTTTATGACTATGTGTTTGGAGCAGGAGGATACATGGATGTCGGTACATTTGGATCACGCACGGAATTTACTTGGATAGGAATAGGAGTTATTTAAAATATGACAATATATTATGCCCCATCAAACGGAGGATTTTATGATAATAATCTGCATGGTCTTTCCCAAATTCCAATCGATGCTATAGAAATATCTATAGAACAACACAGTATGCTCCTAAAAGGACTGAACTCAGGCGGTACAATCAGCTTAGATGAAAATAATCAACTAATAATAATTCCTAGATCAGCTGCCGATACCATTATCTTACGTGCCACTGATGTTAGGGCCAAACGAACATCACTATTAAAAGATAGTGATTGGACTCAACTACCCGATATTCCTCAAAACATTAAAAATGCATGGGCCACATATCGACAGGCTCTTCGAGACTTACCGCAACAGTCAGGTTTTCCAAGTGATATAATCTGGCCCACTGCACCGCAGTAATCTTTTCAAGAAAATCTCTCAGTCTACTACAACACGTTAAATACCTATATAATATTATAGGTGATTAATGCTTGATACTAGCAACGAATTAATTTTTGTTCAAATGGTCTTGGACAATGGTGGTGATATACAACCATTGATTATGCCAGCAGAAGAAACTCGCGGTACTGCCCTGGCTAACCCAACAATACTGGTACGCAACGGAGAAATCCTAGTCAACATTAGGAATTTAAATTATGTTTTATATCATGCCGAAAATGGCAAACACGAACATATTTGGGGTCCGTTGACTTATCTAAATCCAGAAAATGATGTGGTACTGCGTACTACAAACTACATCTGCAGATTAAATCCAGATCTGACCGTAAAACAATATCTCAAAGTTGATACTACCAAACTAGATGTAAAGCCACTTTGGGAATTTATTGGCTTAGAAGATTGTCGACTAGCTGATTGGGATGGAAAACTATTCCTTTGTGGAGTTCGACGTGACACAACCACCAATGGTCAAGGTCGTATGGAACTATCAGAGATTGAACTCACAGACACATCGGCCGCAGAGATCGCAAGAACTCGTATGCCGGCTCCAGGCAAGGACGATAGCTACTGCGAAAAGAACTGGATGCCTGTGATAGATCAACCATACACCTGGGTCAAATGGACCAACCCCACAGAAGTAGTAAAATTTGATCCAGAGACTAAAACTACTACCACTAGTAAACTAGGAGATTGGGATTGGAGTTTTAAGAAAGATCAACGAGGCGGGTCGCAGGTTATTC
>Ga0208741_10001021_pt1 | contig 11908 bp, 18 predicted proteins | sample CryBogCBE03Jun09_FD_184576 | JGI IMG/M metagenome (GOLD analysis project Ga0208741, IMG submission 184576) | Freshwater microbial communities from Crystal Bog, Wisconsin, USA - CBE03Jun09 (SPAdes) | ecosystem: Environmental > Aquatic > Freshwater > Lake | place: Crystal Bog, Wisconsin, USA...
AACTCCATACGTAAATTGCGCATAAAATTATGCTTTGGCATTTTGCCTTCTAAAAGGTCTTTATACTGAGCCTGAATATTTCGCATATTTATAAATATTTACAATTTTCAAAGTGCCATTGCTTTATGCCTGTTGCACCACCAGTTTTATTACAGTGAGGACATCTTAATTGTTTTTGACGTCCTCTTGGTCCTTTCATTTTTTGAAGAGTTTCCTCTGTGTGTTTAAAAGGGTTCTTTTTTCTTGTCATTTTTGCTTTTTCGATAACATCTTTTCGTTTACTAGGATTATTATCTCCCATCTTAGCCTTACTCATAAGTTTTTTAGACTCTTGAGAATGGGTTTTTCCTAACCATATTTTATTTCCTTTCATAGCCCTACTACGCTCTAATTTCCACTCCTTAGACCTAACCATGTTTGGAACTCCTTCTCCTCCGTTCGTTAAATTCACCAAAGTGCCAGTTCTTAAATCTTGTCTGCCATAAAGAGCTATGAACTCTTTTTCTTTTTCACAAGCCTGTTCCCAAGTTAAGTCTTCAAATACAAACTCTATTTCATATTCACTCTTGGATACTACTCTCTTCCAATAAATAGATCTACCTCTTTTATTATAAGCTCTTTTTTCATTTTCACCTATACCTATGTAAAAAACTTCGTTGTTATCTAATCTAATATGTCTATACAAGACTGCCATATTATCTTCCTTGACCACGATACCCTTTGTGAGATTCGTGCTTGTTATAAGATTTTTTTGCTTTACCTGTTTTTCTTTTACCGAAAGTAATTTTATTACTGTTACCCGATACCGTAGCTTTTGCCATAACTATTTTAAGTTTTTTACTTTTGTATAAACTTCAACAACCTTTGTGTGTATTTTTTGAAAAACCTTTTTAGTATTATTTTTATACTCTAAATTTTGCTCTCCTTCAGATAATTCACTTCTCATTTGAGATGTAAATTCAAGTAGTTTTTCTATTTCGTGTAACTTATTCTGAATCATTTTAGCAGCTTCGTGCATTTGATCAGGTTTGCTTCTAGTTGCTGTTTCTCTTTTAAATTGAGAATACTTACGAGATTCTTCCCACAATTCCTTCACATCAATACTTTTCATTTTTTTACCAGCTGCTTCTGCAGTAGGTGCTTTAGTAAAGCCGTCCTGAGTATAGGTATGAATATCAGCTTTTTTACCACCTGCTAAACGAGGTGCGTCTTCCTGATACTTTCTTTTTTTCTTAAAGGCTCCTGGTGTAGCATACTGCTCACCGTTGCCTGGAGTGAAGGTAGCAGCTGTAGGACCTCCTGTTACACCACCACCAACTGAACTCATCTCACGTAAGCCTGAAGTCTGCTTCATTATTTCAAGAGCTCTTTCAGGTTTAATTAATCCTTTTTCAATTAAAATTAGAGTGTATTGAATCAGTTGTTCATCTGCACCAAGATCCATCATAGCTGTTTCTAGCCAATTCTGGTCCACCTCTTCTCTTAAAAACTGCGTTGCAAATTGATTATTCATTATTTAATAGCTTTAAGCTCACTTATTAATTGATAGTATTGCATTAAACCAATAAGAGTTTCATCCTTAATAGACTCATTTACTGCGATTGGTTTAACAAAATTAAGAACTTCGTTGAGCTTAATCTCTAAGACTTTGTCTTTTGTGTTGGCTTTTATCTGTGTTAAGTCAGCTTTAACCTCCAATAGTTTAGTATTTAAATAAACCTTAAGCTGTGTAGTATCTGAAACATTATTAATGTACTCTTTTAGAAGGTCTTTTTGTTCTGGTAGTAAGTTTGAGTACTTATCATTAAAGCTCTCAACTAAAAATTTATAAGCAAGAATACGAATTTCCTTATCTTCCTTCATGAACTCCTCAACTACTTTAGAAGCAACCTTTCTTTCGGTTAAACTTTCTTTTGTAATATGCTCTAAAATAGTAAGTTTATTTGTAATTACCTGCTTAGTGCTAGTGAGTTCCTTTGAAAGTTGAGATTCAATTAGAGTATAAACTGAAGCGTGGATACGGTAAGCATCTATCTTGGCCTTGAAGAAATTATCTAGCTCATAGTGCTTTTTAATTTCCTTAATAAGGTTGTACTTTTCTAGGTTTAACTTATCTCTGTTTAGCTTTTTAGCTTGCTCAATTATAGTAGAAATCATAATTTCTGCTTTAACTTCATTGAGCTTTGGAGCATTTAGAACGGTATTATACAGGTTGTATTCTTTACCTAATTCGGTGTTAGTAAAATACTTTTTAAATATTTTTACCGCCTTCGGATCCTTATTTGACATCAAATCAGATGTTGCTTGTCTTACCAAGAGTTCAAATAATATACCCGTATTTTTGTATTTGCTATGTTTAATCATTGCGAATTGCCTTGGTTATAAATATCTATGTGTTAATCTAAATCACGTTTTATCTGATCTTCGTTTAATAACTGACTTTCCTGCCTGTATAGATCAACCTTTCTTTTACCGAAAGCTTCAAGATCTTTTTTGTGAGTCAAGTATGAATTTTTAGTTAAACTATGTTTTTCTTTCAGAGATAGTGGACTACCACCTTGATATTTAGTTTTTAAGGTATCCTCACCTTCACCTGTATTTGGTTTAGATTTTAAATCATAAACTCCCATTCTATCTCTACCTAATGGATCGTCTGAAGTATTGATAAGAGATACTTTATTTTCAGGTCTGCCTGGTAACTTAGTAGGTTCATCAGGATTCAATTCATCATATCCTTGAGGTACGTTAGTACCAGCTAAGTTTGTATTGCCATATCCACCATACATCGAAGCAATTTGGTGTGGTGTACCGTAAGCTTGGTTTGTTTCTGCTGGATCGTTGCCTTCTTCTTCTATTTGTTTCAATCTAAACGCTCTTTTCTTATCCTCTACTATCAAATCTCTGTATTCATCGAACATTTCCTCAGAAAAGTGGAATAATTCGTGGTAAATCCAGTCAGTAGGTAAGAAATTAGTTTCAATCATTTGTGATGCTAAGTCCATTTTCTCTTTCATTAACGCTACCCTTTCTTGTTCGTATATAATAGAAGGAGTTGTTAAAGTAAGATCAAAATTAGTTAGGGATTCATCATCATATCCATGTGCATATAAGTGTACTAAAGCAATTTTAGTCAATTCACTTACTACAATTCTTTGCAATCTTTCAATGGTACGTGCAAAACGAATATCTTCGGCTGCTAATGTAGCCTTACCAGTCAAGTCTTTTTCATATCCTAAGAAAGCTTTTGGTATTTTTAATGCTGCAAATAGCTTATTTAACAAGTAGTTAATATCTTCAATACCGTTATACTCTAAAGGTGGAGCGTTGTCAATTCTAGTAGATTGATCATTACCACGAACAGGAATAAAGAAATCCTCTAACATACTCATTGCGTTGTAATTCAGGTTATATTGACCTGTCTTACCATCAATAAGAGGAGTTTTCTTCATCTTATTAATCATACGTTGCATGTAGTTTTCTACTTCGTTTGGCGGAATAGCACCTACATTAACATAGAAAATTCTTCTTTGAGGAGCACGTGTTAATCTATGAACTAACATCGCATCTTCCATCAAAATATACTGCTTGTATAATCTACGTCCTGGTTCCAAATAAGAACGTCCGTAAGGTAGGAAGTTAATATCACCTATCAATCTAAGGTGAGCCATTTCGTAATTAAAGAAGGTAATACCTAAATCAGTATTCTGATATGAAGTTGAGTAACCTGCAGTGGCACCTAAAGCAGCACTTGGATCATACTTGAAGATAACTTCTGATGGATTACTTGGGTTAGTACCTTCTAATCTCACAATATTGTATGCTGAAAAAGGAATTACATTATAAACACCGTACTTTTCAGAAACTTCTAGCTTAAGGAAAAAATCACCATACTTACACATATTTCGAATCCAGAACCACAAGTTAAACTCAACATTGAGCACGTCATAAAAAAGACTTCTAAGTATTCTTTGAATGTTTTCATCTGCTGAACGTATTTGGATTACATCCCCCTGAACGTTTTTTAAGGTGCACTCATCAGCAATGATATCTAATGCAGATGCTATAATAGGATCTGTATCCATTGCTTCATAATCTGAGTAAATTTGAACGCGAGAGCTTTGATAGTTTTGAGCGAGGTTAAGGTTTACACCATACGAAGTTGACGTTGTGTAAACACGGTTAAAACGATCGACTAGGGCATTTGTTTGTAGAACACCATCTACCTGGATATTCTCTACATCTACTGTTTTCAACTCTCCACCGTCATTACGAATAATAACGTCTGTAGAAAATAATCTTTTTAAAGTAGAAAACAGATTCCTCTGTGGTTGTATTTTTTGTTCTTCTGCCATATCTTATAAATATCTTTGGTTATAAAAGCCACGTTATATCATCAAACTCATTTCCTATTTGCATTTTCCAAGGATTTTCTTGGTGAGTTGGTGTTGATGAATATACCTGAAAATCGTTTCCAGTTTTTGAATAATTATTTAAACTTGCGTATGTTAAATCAAATGCAACCTTTCTAAATCTTAGTGCTGTATCACGTAAGAATAAGCCCATCATTAACGGCATTACTAAGTCATCATTGTATCCTTGCATCGCTTGAGGCTTACCATTTTTCCAAATAAACACTCTTAACTCATCTAAAGTTCTTTGTGATCTGATTATAACGCTTCTTTCTTCTAGGAAAGATCGTCCTTTTTCAATTACAAGCGGTCTAGTTCTTTGGTTCATACCAAAACCAGGTACCATTCCATCACCTCTATCAAATTTTGCAACGTATAAATCAATTTGAGTTCCAACTACTTCACTTTTAGGCGAGTAATATAGGTTTGGATACCCCATTTCTTCAATTGTAGTCACAACATCCCAACCAATACTCGCATTTTCAACGATTAACAATGCATTATTCCATTCAATAGACCTTGCTACTAAACCTCTTGCAAAGTCTTTTGTAGCTAGTTGATCTTTAAATTCAGCTACCTGAGCTAGAGATTCGACATCAAATATATGATAAGTTGAGTAATCCTTTCCATCACCACGTGCAACGTCTGCCATGATCATGTAGTTTTTCATTGGATCTGGATATTCCCACAACCAGTAAGACTGGCCTATACCCGACCTTTCTATAGGATCTAGTATCGTATTCTCTTGATAGTAGTTTAGTGTATTTGGTTCAATTACAGTGTCCCCTGAAGTACTAAAGTCACAATCACACTCTTGTGCAGCTGCTCTTTCTCCTAGATCTCTTGTTTGTTGAGATCTCCATTCTTGGTTTCTCTCAGGATGTACAGTCCATGGTAGACTGATTGGAGTAAAGTTGTTTTCTCCGTTTTGTGCTCTTACAAACTCTTTATGAAACCAATTACCTACCCCATTAGGAGTTGATAAGGCAATGCATCTACCACCCGTTGCCAACGTTTGTTGTGCAGCTGTGAATATATCACCAATACGATCAATAAACGCAGCTTCATCTATTACTAATAACGATACGGCTTCAGAACGTGCTGAATCTGTTGCTGCTGATACTGCTTTAATTTGAGATCCGTTCTTTAGTCGTAAACTAAGACGGTTATGCTCCATTACTGGAAGTTGCATCCACTTTGGTAGGTTATCGTAAGCAAACCTTACCTTAGTTACCATGTTTTTTGCTGTAGCTTGAGTAGTTGCTAGTACAAGAATATTTTTATCTTGTTCAAACAACATCATCCATAAAGCAAAAGCCGAAGTTAGCGTAGAAATACCAAGCTGTCTCGACTTGTTAATGATGCAATAATCAAATCTTTGGAATAATTTAAGCGATTTTTCTTGAAATGGAAATAGGTTGAAGGTCATTCTACCCTTAGTCGGATGTTGAATCGTATAATACTTCTTCATGAAGTATACAGGATCTGCTTTACACTTAATTAGCTCTTGCTTTATTGCATCGCTAATACTCATTTGTGATGCCATTTTCTTATTTTTATAACTAATTAAGCCACTTCCTCTTCACTATCATCATCTGCTGACACAGTCATGGCTTGATTTATGTCAGATCTTAGCTTTTTAATCTGGTTAGGTATGTTACCGATTGCTTCCTTATACTGATCTAACCCTAATTGACCACTCTTATATTGCATTAACAGTGAATCTTTTTGAGCTTCTAAAGCCTGTAATTGAGCCTGTTTTTTATGTATACCGCTTAATACTGGTTCTGGTTGAGCCACATCTTGTGGTGCTGGTTCCTGCTCAAAGTCATCTTCATCATCAGTTTCTGGAGCATTCCAACTATCCTCTGGTTCATCTTCTTCGTAATCTCCTTCCTCATCGTTAGTATGTAGTATTTGTCCAGTGTTATCGTTCTCTCTCATCTGAGATTGACCTGTTAATTTATTCTTAATCAAGTACTTTTGAATATTAAATTCCATTTGAATTCTTTATTATAAATAGCTATCACTAGAAGTCAAACCTCATAGGCTCTCCTGTAGGCACAGCTTTGTGCTGGTTTACCAGTTCTTGCCATTTACTCTTTGAATACCTAATGCCAAAAATATAATACTCTGAAGCCTTTTTATCGTCCTTTGGATAGATTAGTGCAGGACCTTCCATTGAGTGCATTTTTGCCACCTCTTCATCCTTTTGAAAGTAGGTTATTGTTTTGCCGCAAACTGTTTTAATAGTTCTTACTATGGTTTGTGTTTTCATTTTGGTCTATTTAATAAAATATACAATTTAATTTTTAAACTAACAACAAGAAACCCGACTTTTTAAGGTCGGGTCGATCAAAGGATACTATCCTAAGAGTGGAATTATTTACGATTCAGTTTCACCTGCTTCTGCTTCTTCTGGTGTATTTTCTTCTGGTGGACCTTGAGGTGCACTTCCGCCACCTGATGAACTACCTTCGGTTTTATCTTCACCGTCTGCTGCTTGTTCTTCTCCTTTAGGACCTTTCGTATCGATTGGATTACCTAAGGCAAGTAGTCTTGAAATAGCATTCATGCATCTTTCTCTTTCACCAATTGTTTGTAAGTAGTATTTCTTACCGGCAACCTTTGCTTCGTATGCTTTACCTAAAAACGTAAGAGTAAACTCTTGGTCGTTGTGTAATACAATTTTGAAAGTGGTAGGTTTTGGAGAAATAATATAAATACCGGTAATGTAATCCTTATAGGCTGAGCTCATTAACATAGTTAACGTCTTTTCTAAAGTAGGATATTTTTGTAAAATGTAGCCAATAGGATCATCTTCAAAAGATTGAACGTTAGGTTCCATTCTTTCAACTTCATTAAGTATCAATCTTCTTATGATTTCTCTATTTGTCATATTATTTTTGTACGTTTTTAGCGAATTGTGCCATGTGTCTTAGGTGTGCATTCTTACTGTGAGTAGCTTTGTTAAGCTTAGCTTGAGGAATATCTTTTTCCTTTCCTACGTGTAATGCTTTGTGTAAAGCACCTTTGTGTTTAGGATTAACTGCTTTTTGAATCCAGTTTTTATCTTCAAACATTGCTGCGTTTACTTCGTAGCCTGGAGTTGGTTCTTCTTCACCACCCATTTCAGCTTCCATTTCGCTAATGTATCTAGCAACCGACGCTAAATTTTCTGATGCTACTGTAATTTTAGCTAATGCCCAAGCTGGGAGTTGGTCTTCTGGGTGAACCATGCTGATTAACTTAGATGCATTAGATGCGATTGATCTCAACTCACCATCAGCCATAGGTGCATTACCATCTTCACCGTGAGTGAAGTCTTTACCTTGTTTATCTCTTTCACATTCCCAACATTCACTAAGTAGATCCTTTAACTTTATCATATTACCAAGCTTTGCAGGACCAATAGTTTGCTTTTGTTCTAGGTCCAGGGTTATCACAATGATGTCTTGCTCTATAACTTCTCCTCCTTGCGGGGATACTTTTCTTTATTCTCATATTAGGATCACCGAAGTTCACCTTAATAACATTTCCTTTTGGGTTTTTAACATAAACAGATCTCTTCTTAGGTCCGCCTGGTGTTAAAAAAGGTTTACCAAGAGTCACTTTATGACCGTGGTATTCTGCTTCTTCAAGCATTCCACTGTTCCAACATTCAGTAATATACTCAGCTAAACATTGAGGACAAAAATGTTCTGTTTCTAATCCTTCATCTGCATTAGCTGGCATTTTAAGATTTTTATGATCATCGTGATCCATCGTATGCATTTCATCGACTGGTACACAGTTAGGAACTTCTTGACCACCTTTCATTTTAGTTCCTACAGGATGATATCCTCTCCAACATGGATTATCTTTAGGATTTCTTAGGCCCATTAGTGTAGGTATTTAAGTTTATACTTAGTAGTTTCAATTAATTTTACAATCTCATCAATCTGATTTTGAATGTAAGTATCTTGAGTTACTATGGTTTTTCTTGCAGTTTCAACGTACTTAGATAACGCTTCAAAATAAGTTATATATTGATCATCTTCTTTAAACGTAGCTGGGGAAGTATATCCTTTAATAATGCCGTATCTTCCTTGGTAGCTTTCTACTAACTCGTCAGTTGCTTCTAAAATTTCATCATAATACTTGTTCAATGCTTTGTGTGCAGCATAAGAACCAGGTCCATCAACCTGCCAATGAAAAACATGAGCTTGGTTACGAGAAGCTAATAATGTCGATATAAATTGAGATATTTGGTCCATTATTCTTCTTCTTTTTTAGGTAATTCTTTTTTAGAAGCTGTAACCATTATATGTTTAGTGCGTAATTCTCTAATTTTAGCCATCTTTCTTTCTGCTAACTCATGATGCTTTTCAGTCAATTCAGGTTTTTCAGCAGCTTCTTTCATATGACCATTAACTTCTTTTTGAAGTCTGCTAATGTGTTTAGTTATTTCATCTAAAACGTGGTCTTTTTTCTTTTCCATCTCAGACATGTGGCTATGTAGTTCATTACAAGCAGATTCAGCTACAATATTAGCTTCGTCTTCATCGCTGTAGACACCATGCACTGATTCTGGATTAAATTGACCCATACCAAAAGCATGTGAATGATGAACTAAATCCTCAGGTGAGGATTCTGGAGTTGGTTTTAACACCACAATTATCTTACCGACCTTGTCTTCACAACCCGGATGATCCCAATGTTCTTCCATCATAGTACTTTCCTTTAAATTTTTCTTTTTAGGTTCATTGATATGCAATGCAGCTAGGTATTTATCTAATGCTTCTTTGGTACCTTTGGTTTCACCAACTTTTTTGCCGTGTTTATATACAACGTACTTATTTCCTACTTTTTTATGAGTATAAGGCATTTCTAAACGTTTTCTTGTTTATAAATATCTAACTTCTTCAGTTCAGCAACCTTCTCTTTTACCTCTTTATAGACTGATGCTTTATCGCCTCCGCCCCATTTCTCCACTTCCCCCATTTCAGAAACAAAAGTATCGTTTTGATCAACCCAAGCATCTAAGGCTCTTTCTAAGTCGCTTAGCTGAGCGTTTTTATTGCTATTCATTATGTTAGAACAGTATTCCTCCCACTTTCCTTGGTTTTTTATGTCAGACTCCATTCTAGAAACACAGTCAATACACATTTGGTGGATAGCCCACATCTTCCTATTATACTCATGTGCCTTCATAACTCCACCACATTTCGGACAACAAAGAGGTAGTACAACTAGTTTTTTTATTTCATCAAGCTTAGTTACAGTTTGTTTTAAGCCACCCTTAATGGTCCACTTTTTACCACCATCTTCCCAAACATCTCCTTCTTTATGGCTTTCTACGTATTTTTCGTAACCAGATTGTATTTGAGTTGCATCGTTTGTATTACCTGAAATGATGTTTCTCATCCTCTGCACGTCTCGTGGTGCAAATTCTTTCTTTAAATTATTTTCCATAACGGTTATTTTGATATTTTATACAAATCTTTTATATGTTTAGCGTATTTAATTAAATACTTTTCTACTTCCTTTGGCTTTTTTTCTACTCCTAATTTGATAGCATCCTTTAATCCTATTAACATCTTACGAATGTAAAATAATTTTGGATTTGGGTTGGGTAATGCTTTTTTATCTATTACAGTATACGTTATTGCACTATGTGTTTTACCGTTTTTACCGTGTACCTTAACTGATATTTTTTTATATCCACCTTCCTGTTTGTCTAATTTTGGTATTTCACTACTGTCAATTGTATATAAAATTCCAAATACTTTACTGCCTGGAGCTTTAACAATATCTGCTACTGAGCTGTCGTGATCTCTCTTAGCTATTTTATCAAAAGCTAATTCATATCCATCTAACCACGCAAGTTCAATAGCTTTTGCAGTTTTGTAATTTGCTTCAAACTCAGCAATATCCATGTTACTCCCATAAGCAAAATACTTTTCCTGCTGCTCCATACTATTTTCGTTTATCTACTATTTTGTAGGGTATATTTTTTGCTTCTAGCATTTTAATTAAATCAAAATAGGTCGATAAAGCGGGTGGTTCAAAAGATTCTTCATCATCAAAATCTTGATTACCTGCAATGCTAGGTTTTTTTACAGCAACTTCAATTACACATTTTGAAATGTCTACACCTTTTGGATATCTTTTTATGCTTATTCTTTCTTCTGATTCATCCACGGAACTTCTACCGTATCCGGCTGCAGCATCTGCGTGTGGCTCTAGTTTATATCTATCCGATAGTAGATTACCATCAATCGCTATTCTTACTTGATCTGATATAGAGTCGCTGGACATACTTTTATTTCTTGTGAAGGAAATATAAGGCTGTACTAGCGTACCGTGAGTTGATTTTAAAACTAAATTATCACCTAGGATAGCCACCATGTTAGAGTAGCTAGTAAAATGATACAAAGTACCAACTTGTTTTCTTTCGTTTAATAAATCTATTAGCTTTATCATATTGAATCTAAATCGTATACACTTAAATTAAGTTTACCATAGTCCCTCATTAAAATACCAGCCATTGCATTAGCCTCATCTTCAATAGTTGATCCTGTTTCTCCAGAACCACCTTCAATCATTTTCAACTCATTTTGACGATGGTGAGTTAGTTCATGTGCTAAACTCCTACAAACATCAGCTAAGTTTCTACCTAAATAGAATACTTTAATTGAATTGTCGTTTGGGTTGTATTCTCCGTACGATCTAAACTGTTCAACAAAAGCTTTATCAGCAATCAACTTAATATTTGGTAGTGATTGTATGTATAATTCTTTTTTGCAAAATTTGATAAAGTCTTTAAGCGTATTAAGCTTCTTCTGGTCCATCGTCTTGTTTTACTTTTGGTGCTAACATTTTAAAAACCTTAGGTGCAACACCTTTATTGTATGCAGCTTCCGGAACTGTTTCTGCAAATTTCTCATAATCACCACTACTTAGTGTATTTCTAACATAGGGAGCAGATACAATACCTGCTTTTTCATGTACTTGAATTGCTCTAACCCTATCTCCAAACTGATCTTGGAGTGATTTTATGTAATCTGCATCATCTTTTTCATCATCTCCCTGAGCTACATACACAGGATTGACAGTTGGATTAGCCTTTAAGTAGTGAATAATACCAACTATTGGAGATTCATCTGTCGAAATAGTTACAGTTATTTTTGGATTTGGCTCTGCTCTCAAGTACATATTCCAAATTTGTAAGGAATCTTCAGGTGTAATTCCATCTATAGTCTTCCTACTAATTAAAACATTTACCTGTTTTACATAGTCTCTACTAGCTAAATTTTTAGCTGCTTCAAAGTGTCCTTTGTGTGGAGGTTTAAATTTACCAGGATAAAAGCAAGGACCTGCTCCGTTTATCATGGCTTCGGCTATTCTATAACCTAGTAATTCAGCATTAATCATATGCTAATAAATATCTAGCCTTCTATTAGTCTTGCGTTTTCCACTTTTTCTTTTAGTTCTTTCATATAAGCAACAGCTACTTT
>Ga0208741_10001023_pt1 | contig 11901 bp, 5 predicted proteins | sample CryBogCBE03Jun09_FD_184576 | JGI IMG/M metagenome (GOLD analysis project Ga0208741, IMG submission 184576) | Freshwater microbial communities from Crystal Bog, Wisconsin, USA - CBE03Jun09 (SPAdes) | ecosystem: Environmental > Aquatic > Freshwater > Lake | place: Crystal Bog, Wisconsin, USA...
CCCGTGTGGTTACCCCAGTGCTATATAAACTGCTGGCACCTAGGGTAGTACATTAAACATAGTTTATTGCACTTGTGGTGATATTTTGCATACATGTTTTGCACCAGCTTGGCGGTACTTGCCAGGCTGGTGTTTTTTGGCGCCTGCAGTATTTTGCACCACTGCTTTTTTGTTGTAGGAGCAAGGGTTTGCGTGCCTTTAAATGGGCTGTGGGCGGATGACACGTTACCCACCAAGCCATTCAAGTATACTTCATTTATTGTAAGCACAGATGGGTTTTTACCGGTAGACTTTGCAATCTGTACCAACTAAATGTTTTTTAAATAACACAGTAGTGGTGCTAACGTTTTTATTTACCCGCCAACAATAAATTGAGGTTGCTTTTTCAATCCGTCTCATGGGGGTCGTTAAAATTGATGGGTGTTTCTATGATTGATTTACGGCGGGTATGGGTAGCCAATATGCGCAGGTTTTCTTGTTTAACCGCCTCATGTTTCCGGTGTGCCCAAATAGTTTCCCGTGCTTCTTTCGCAGGGTTTTCAGGGTCTACCACGGGCAACGGGTAGTGCTTTCCCAGTACACAGTTGTAGGATTTCTGCTCCATGGCTGACATAAGCCAAGGTTCGTGAATAAGTTTTTCGGGAACAAGGCCCAATTCTGGTACCCATTTGCGTATAAAATCACCTTGGGGGTCATGGTCCCTTGACTGTTTTACCACATTGTAAATGCGCACGGTGTTAATGCCGGTGGTGCCTGCCTGCATTTGAAACTGGGGGTAGTGTATGCCGGGCTCATAATCTAAAAACTGCCTTGCCAAAAAATAAGCACCCGTGCGCCAATGCTGAAAAAGGTTATGGCATAAAAACGACACCAGCATTGCCCGCATGCGGAAATTAACCCAGCCCGTGGCTGTTACGCAGCGCATGCAGGCATCCACCAGCGGGTAGCCTGTTTGGCCGTTTTGCCAGGCCTGCACCAGGCCGGCATCTTGCTTAAAGGGCAGCAGTTCGTACCCCCGGTTTATGCACCGGGTTTCGTAGGCGCACTCTACCTCAAACTTTTGTATAAAATGGCAATGCCATTTTAAGCGCGTAAGCATACCGTCGAAAGCCCGCTTGTGTGCGGCGTAGTTGGCATGTTGCCTAATAAACTGGTAGGCCTGCTTAATACTGATATTGCCCCAGGCCAGGTAGGGTGAAATACGGGCGCAGGTGGTACGGCTTTGTAACGGTTTTGAAATAAACCTGTTGTAGCCAAACCCTCTTTCCCCTGCAAAGGAGGCCAAATATTTCCAGGCAAATATTTCGCCCGCGGGCTGCCATGCGTTGCTGTACTGGCACAGCGTTTTTAACAATGCCTCGGGCAATTCAAAAGGGTGGTTAATAGGTATTGCAGCCTGCCATGCATACGTGTTGGCAATAACCGGGCTGGCCATGGTGGTATACCAGTTTTTATCCCAACCATCGCGGTTGCGCATCCCCCTCACAATGCCGTCGCGCTGAAACTGTTTCCATGTAACGCCGTGTTGTGTAAGCAATGCTTGTACCCTTTTATCCCGCTCGTAGGTTAGCTGTATGCCACTTTCCTGGTGGCTAAAAACGTTTTTTACCTCAAACATGTGCAGCAAAAAGCCAAAAACCGCCAGTGCGTCGCCATATAATACTTGTATGGTTTTGTTTACCGGCTGCAATACCGCTTTGGTTGCCAGTATGGAATGGTAAATAAATTGCAGGTGCCTTTCGGAGGTATCGGGGTGGCTCATTATGTCGGGTTCAAACAAAAACACCGGTAAATACGGCAGGCCCGATTGTTCTGCTTCCTGCAGCGGTGCATGGTCTTGCGTACGCAAATCCTTTTTTAACCAAACAATATTAATTGCTTTTTTCTCCATTTCCAGTGTTCGTTGCCCGGCATGCTGTGCCGCCACGGTGTTTAAACAAGGCGTGGCTATAAAAGTTTACTGTTTTATTGGTGGCCCACCCATTACCGATTGCCGGTCTTTTTTACCAAACTGGTATTGCACCGGGATATCTTGATATACACGCACTAAGTTGGTTTTGGCTGTGGTTGTTACAAGCTTTTTTAAAACCGACAGTTATCGCCCAGTAGTACGCCCGCGCGCTAATAGAAATGGCAGTTCGCTATCGCTTAATAACCGCCCGATAAATGAACTAGGCCTGAAAGGCCGACATCTGTCAGCGATGGGTGCAGCCCATCGGATGGAGATAAAGAAGATATTAAAGCCCTGTAAGGGCGTAATATTTCCGGTTAAATAAAATCGAAAGAAATTCAACGCGATTGCCCCCTAGGTTCCAGCAGCTGCAGTGAGTGACACAAGGAACGTGCCATGAAATACCGCAGCCCGTCCCCCATTCACGATTCACCATTCACGATTCACGTTGCTATTCCACAATCCGCAGCTTCGCGTAATTCAGCATGATTTTCTTTTCGCCGTTTTGCTCAAAGGCCACGGTGGCTATGGGGTTGTGGGCACTGCCTTCTATTTTGGTAACCATGCCAAAGCCAAACTTTTGGTGCTCCACCTTTTGCCCTTCCTGCAGGTTGGTGGTGTCGCTGGGCACAAAGTCTGGCGCGGGGGTATGGGCCACCGTTTTCGGGGCGGTGGGTTTTAGTTGTAGGTAAGGTGGTTTCTGGTTGCCGGTGGCTGGTTGCCGGTTACTGGTACTACCACCGTTTGCGGTATTGCCAAACGCGGGTTTGCGGTTGCCGGCATCGTTGTACTGAATACTGTTATCGCCACCGCCGCCAAAGCCGCGCTGCATGCGCTCAAAGCCGCTGCCCATGTTGCTGCTGGGGCTTTGGTTGCGCGCGCCGCCGCCGGCATAGCTTTTATCAATGTATGCGGCGGGCAGTTCCTCCAAAAAGCGGCTGGGCTCGTTTTGCACCAGGTTGCCAAAACGGTAACGGGCATTGGCGTAAGTAAGCCATAGGCGCGCCTTGGCACGGGTTACCGCCACGTAAAACAGGCGCCGCTCCTCTTCCAGCTCTTCTCGGGTATTGATGCTCATCGCACTGGGAAAAAGCGTTTCCTCCACACCGCCCACAAATACCACGCTAAACTCCAGCCCCTTGGCGGCATGTATCGTCATCAGCTTAACCACGTCGGCATTTTCCTTGTCGTCATCCGCATCCGTCAGCAGGGTAATCTGTTGCAGGTACGCCCCGAGGGAGGCTGCGCCTGCGCCATTGGTATTGCCCTGTGCTGCCATGGCAGCTTCCGCACCGGCCTGCGCCTCGGCTTCGGGGGTAAGGATACCGTCTTCGTCAATTTGCGCACGGTTGTTACGGTCGTCCACCCACTCCTTGATGGAGTTTAGCAAGGCCTGCACGTTTTCGTAGCGGGCAACGCCTTCGGTGGTTTTGTCGGTAAACAGTTCCTTCACCAGGTTGGTATGCTTACCCACCTGCACAGCCACATCATACGCATTTTTGCTTTGCAACATGCTTTGGAAGTAGCGTATCATGGTAACAAAGTTCTGCAGTATCTCCAGCGTGCCTGCTTTAAAGCCAAACTCCCCGGCGCGGGTAAGCACTTCCCAAAAGGTAATGTTGTGCTCGTTGGCAATCACCATCGCTTTTTCGGTGGTGGTTTTGCCTATGCCGCGCACGGGGTAGTTGATAACCCGTTTAAGGGCCTCCTCGTCGCGGGTGTTTACAATCAGGCGCAGGTAGGCAATCATGTCTTTAATTTCCTTGCGCTGGTAAAAGCTAACGCCGCCATAAATGCGGTAGGCAATGCCCATGCGGCGCAGGCTTTCTTCAAAGCTGCGGCTTTGGGCATTGGTGCGGTACAGTATGGCAAAATCGCGGTTAAAGTAGTGGTTGCGCAGTTTCTGCTCCTGTATCGTGTCGGCTACAAAACGGCCTTCGTCGTTATCGGTCATGGTGCGCACCAAGCGTATTTTTTCGCCGCCGTCGTTCTCCGTCCACAAGGCCTTGGGTATCTGGCCCTTGTTGTTTTTTATCACCTCGTTGGCCACGTTCAAAATGCTCTGGGTGCTGCGGTAGTTTTGTTCCAGCTTAATCACCTTCACATCGTCGTAATCCTTTTGGAACTGCAATATGTTTTCAATCGTGGCCCCTCGGAAGCTGTAAATGCTCTGCGCATCATCGCCCACCACGCAAATGTTTTCGTGCACGGCGGCCAGCAGTTTGGTAATTTGGTATTGTACGGTGTTGGTATCCTGGTACTCGTCAATCATTACGTACTTAAACTTGTGCTGGTACTTGTGCAACGCATCGGGAAAATCCTTCAGCAGGTCGTACATTTTCAGCAGCAGGTCGTCAAAGTCCATGGCGCCGTTTTTAAAACAGCGGGCCGTGTAGGCCAGGTATACTTGGGCAATGGCCGGGCGGTTGCTGCGCATGTCTTCCTGCTGTATGTAGTAGTCTTGCGCATACTCGGCGGGGCCTACCAAGCTGTTTTTGGCCTGGCTTATGCGGCTGTGTACCACGCTGGGCTTGTAATGCTTATCGTCTAAGTTAAGTTCGTTGATAACGGTTTTGAGCACGCTGCGGCTGTCGTCGGTATCATAAATGGTAAAGTTGTTGGGGTAGCCCAGTTTGTGTGCCTCGGCGCGCAGTATGCGGCTGAACACGCTGTGGAAGGTGCCAATGTATAGGTTGCGGGCTTCGCTGTTGCCCAGTATTTTTTCAATCCGCTCCTTCATTTCGGCGGCCGCCTTGTTGGTAAAGGTTAGTGCCAGTATGTTAAACGCATCCACGCCCTTGGCCAACAGGTGGGCAATACGGGTAGTGAGTACCTTTGTTTTGCCGCTGCCTGCGCCGGCAATAATCATCAATGGGCCATTAATATGGGTAACCGCCTCCCGCTGGGGGGCGTTCAATCCGCTCAAGTAATCCTGCATGGCTGCAAGGTACAGCGATTGCGGGAATGGGGAAAGGGATGGGGAGAAATTGTGCATGGGGGCGTGGGATGTTCCACCACATAGCTACATAGGGAGCATAGGTTGCACATAGGTGAGTTAGGAAACATAGATGCGGATAAAGCAGTTTTCTTGTGAAACATCTTAAGACCGCCTGCTTGTCTTCCGGCTGATAATGATTTCCAAGGGCAGGTGGGGAGAATTTGTGAGATGGGGAAGTAACATCCAGATGTTTTTACATTGGATGAGGTCTTACTATTTACCCATTTCTCCACCCCAATAAATTACCTAACTTTACAACAAACAACAGTTATGCTTAACACCATTAAAGGCACATATAACAATGGGCAGGTTATACTGGAAGAAGCCCCCCCAGAAACAAACGGCCCTACGGAAGTTTTGGTAACGTTTACCGGCAATTTGGTTGCTGCCGAAAATGCGGCGAAAAAAAAACGGGCATTCGGGATTGGCAAAGGCACGGTATTGTATATGTCGCCTGATTTTAACGAACCACTCGATGACCTTAAAGACTATATGTGATGGATTTTCTGTTAGATACCCAGGCATTTATTTGGTTTATTGAAGGCAATAAGGCCCTGTCAAGAAAGGCACTTTTATTAATTGAAGATAAGGGCAACAATATTTTTGTAAGCATAGTATCTTTATACGAAATAGCAATAAAGCAAAAAATCGGCAAACTTCACCTGTCTAATTCACTTCAAAACTTCTTTAAATATGCAGCATCAGAGAATATTGCAATATTGCCGATTTTGGAAGGCGATTTGCTTGAATATGACAACGTTCCGCTGATGCCAAACCATAAAGACCCTTTTGACAGGCTGATTATAGCCACGGCAATGCATCGGGATCTTTCAATCATCACTGTTGACGCACATTTTACCAGCTACACCAACCTTGTAAACATCATTTGGTAGTAAAATAGCTTGCGGGTTTCAACAACTCGCACCCCCACCTACTACATTACCCCACCCCACGCTTTTCCGCCCGCTTGTATGCCAATATCCTGTAACTTTAGCCAATAACTTAACGGCCAACAACATGCACCAGTATTTACAAGTAACTAAGGCAAGGGCAACTGCCATAGCATTTTTAGTAGTGTGTACCATTACCGCCGCTGCGCAGCAGGGCGGCACTCCATTTTTTAATGCCATGCAATGGCGGATGATAGGCCCCCACCGCGGCGGCAGAACCGTGGGTGCGGTGGGCGTTCCGCAGCAGCCCAACGTGTTTTACATAGGGGTTAACAACGGCGGTGTTTGGAAAACCACCGACTACGGCAGAACCTGGAAACCCATATTTGACGACCAGCCCACCGGCTCCATTGGCGATGTGGCCGTGGCACCCAGCAACCCTAATGTGTTGTATGTGGCCAGTGGCGAAGGCATACAGCGGCCCGACTTATCCGTGGGGGATGGCATCTATAAATCCACCGACGCGGGTAAAACATGGCAGCACTTGGGCCTTAACGGCGGGCAGCAAATTGGCGGCCTGGCCATTGACCCCACCAACGAAAACAGGGTATTTGCCGCCGTATTGGGCCACCCCTACGGACCCAATACGGAAAGGGGCGTGTACCGCAGCACCGATGGTGGCAAAACCTGGCAGCAAGTATTGTATAAAGATGAAAACACAGGTGCCATACAGGTAGCCATTGACCCTAAAAACCCCAATATTGTGTATGCCGACCTTTGGGCCGGCCGCCAGGGGCCTTGGGAAAACGGCGCATGGAACGGTACCGAAAGTGGCTTGTATAAATCAACCGACGGGGGCAACACCTGGAGGCAGTTGACAAAAGGCTTGCCTACCCCCGCGCAGGGTTTGGGGCGTATAGGTTTTTGCATAGCCCCCAGCAACACCAACCGACTGTACGCCACCGTTGAGGCAGGCGATTATGGGGGCATTTACCGCAGCGATGATGCGGGTGAATCGTGGGTGGAGTTAAACAACGATGAGCGTTTTTGGGGCAGGGGCGATGATTTTGCCGAAGTAAAGGCCGACCCCAACAATGCCGATATTGTGTACACCGCCGATGTGGTGGTTTGGAAATCAACGGACGGGGGCAACACCTGGAATGCTTTTCGTGGTGCACCCGGTGGGGATGATTACCACCGTATTTGGATAAACCCCAACAATACCAATATTTTACTAATCGCTTGCGACCAAGGGGCGATAATTACCGTAAACGGGGGCGAAACCTTCTCCTCTTGGTACAACCAGCCAACGGCACAGTTTTACCATGTAAGCACCGACAATGCCTTCCCCTATAATGTGTATGGCGGCCAGCAGGAGAGCGGCTCCATAGGTATTGCTTCCCGGGGCAATGACGGCGAAATAACTTTTCACGACTACCACCCGGTGGGTGTGGAGGAGTACGGCTATGTGGCTGCCGACCCGTTGAACCCGAATATTATTTATGGCGGCAAGATTACCAAATTTGACAAGCGTACGGGCCAAGTGCAAAATATTGCACCCGAGCCTGTGCGCAGCGGCAAGTACAGGTTTGTACGCACAGCACCAGTGCTATTCTCGCCCATTGACCCCAAAACCCTGTATTTTGCCGGCAATGTGTTGTTTAAAACACAAGACGGTGGCCATACCTGGCAGGTTATTAGTCCCGACCTTACCCGCGAAACCTGGGACGTGCCAGATAATGTGGGCGTTTATAAAAACGACGATCTCAAAAAAATGCCACGCCGTGGGGTTATTTACACCGTTGCACCATCGCCAAAGGATATTAATACCATTTGGGCAGGCACCGATGATGGCCTGATACAGGTTACCCGCGATGGTGGTAAAACTTGGAAGAATGTTACGCCCCCCGAAATAACAGCTTGGAGCAAGCTCTCCATGATGGATGCCTCGCATTTTGACGTAAACACGGCCTATGCAGCCGTTAACCGCATAAGGCTGGATGATATGCACCCGCATATTTACAAAACCACCGATGGCGGCAAAACCTGGAAGGAAATAGTGGCCGGCCTGCCCACCGACCCCATAAACACCGTTAGGGAAGACCCCTACCGCAAAGGGTTGCTGTATGCAGGCTCGGAAAGGGCCGTATATGTATCGTTTGATAATGGTGAAAACTGGCAAAGCCTACGGCTAAATATGCCTGCCACCTCCATACGCGACCTAGTGGTGAAGGATGATGATATTGTTGTGGGTACCCATGGCCGGGGCTTTTGGATATTGGATGATGTTACTGCCCTGCGCCAGCAACCATCCACACTAACCACCACCTTGTTTAAACCTGCCAATACGTACCGGGTACGCTGGAGCATGGGCACAGATACCCCTTTGCCACAGGAAGAACCAGCCGGGCAAAACCCGCCGGACGGTGCCATTATTGATTATTACTTGGATGCTAAGGCTGCCGACCCCGTTACCCTGGAAATAACAGATGCCAAGGGGCAGGTGGTGCGCAGTTACAGCAGCAACGACACAATGTATAAAATACCCCCGGTTAACATACCGCTGTACTGGGTACGCCCGCAGCAAATATTGTCTGCGGAGGCTGGCCCGCACCGCTTTTTGTGGGATTTGCATTATGCCCCCTTAAACATACCGGCTGCCTACCCTATATCAGCCGTGTACGGCAACACGGCACCGCAGCCAACCTCACCTTGGGCCATGCCGGGCCTATACCATGCCACCCTAAAGGTGCATGGTAAAACATACACCCAAAGCTTTACCCTAAAAATGGACCCGAGGGTACAAACCAGCGTTGCTGATTTGCAGCAACAGCACGACCTTTCAATGACCTGCTATGAAGGCAGGAAAAAAGCCATGGCCGCATTAACAGAGATTGCCCAGTTAAGGCAACATGTTAAAGGGGTAGCCAATGCCAAGGATCTGGATGCGCAGGCAGCAGCCTTGCAAAACCAGCCACGCGGCAGCAAAACCCCAAGCTTGGGCCGTTTGGAAAACACGTTCGCGGCTTTGCTAAACGTGTTGCACGAAGCAGATGTGCAGCCTACCTCGCAAACCGTAGCAGCGGTAAGCGAAGCGCAAGCACAATTGCAACAGTTGTTGCCGGTGTGGGATGTGCTTAAAAAGAAGATGGCGGATTTGCAGAAATAGACATGGTGTTGTAGGTAAATTCAAAATAAAAATACCAAGGGGCTTCGTTACCATGAAACGAAGCCCCTTGGTTTCATTTAGTGATGTGTCTTGGAGGATAAAAGCACCAAACGTTCCTACGGAACGTAATAATTCCGCTCTATATTTATTTCTACCCACCAAACATCCTTACAGGACGTGCCGGAGGTGCGTTTGGTGGGTAGAAAGATGTCTCTGATTTCCAATTCGTTCCTTGGGAACGTTTGGTGCTTGTATGTATACCGTGAGATCGACATGAGGTTATTCTTATTTTTAGCATAAGTATTTGATAGTCATCTTGTTTTGACCCAATGGGTCACATGTTTATAGCAAAAGATGAAGAAAATTTAGGTTCGACCCCATGGGGGCCGCATGCAAAGCAAATTGTTTTTACAATGCTATAAACATTTGACCCGTTGGTTCATAATTAACATTAACTGCTGGCTGTAAGTGCGAATAATTAAAATTACTAAACGCTTATAACGAACCCAGGCGATGTTAACGAAGTTTCGTGCTATTTTTAATTGCCGTGTTGTATTGAACCAGTCGGTGGGATGTCAAACGCTATACTTATTATCATCCAGCATCCAGCAACCAGTAACCTGCAACTTCTTACCCCAGCACCTTTTCCATCTGCATGCTGCGGCTGCCTTTTACCAGCAGGCTGGTATGCTCAAAATGTTGGCTGGCCAGCCAATTGGCCGCTTCTGTGGACGTATCAAAGTAAATAAATGGGTGTGCCAGCTTTTTAAAATCACCACCAACCAGCACAACGGCACTCCAAGCAAAACTTTCAATCAAGTTTATAATGCTTTGGTGTTCGTGCAGGCTATCCTCCCCCAGTTCCATCATCCCGCCCAATAGCAACACCTTATTGGGGGCCTCAATGTTGGCAAAATTTTCAATGGCGGCCTTCATACTTGTGGGGTTGGCATTGTAGGCATCCAAAATAATTTTATTGGTGCCTTTCTCCAATAATTGGGAGCGGCTGTTGCTTGGCACATATTGCTCAATGGCTGCCTTAATTTTTTCGTCAGGCACGTTAAAGTGTTTGCCCACCGCAATAGCACATAAAACATTGGGTAGGTTATAGTCGCCAACCAGCTGCGTTTTAATGGCCGAAAAACCGGCACCGCTTGTAATGCCCACTTCTAAAAAAGGGGCGCTGGCTTTAACATGCCCGGTTACGGTACCCTTCAATGTGCCGTACCAAACAATATCTGTTATTCCGGCGCTCATGCTGTGCAGGTAGTCATAATCATCAAACGCGAAAACGGTGCCACCGGTACCGCGTATAAAATCGTACAACTCACCCTTGCCTTTGCGCACACCTTCAATGCCGCCAAAGCCTTCCAAATGGGCTTTGCCGGTATTGGTAATAATGCCGTGGGTTGGCAAAGCGTATTTGCAGTACCCCTCAATTTCTTTTTGGTGGTTGGCCCCCATTTCAATCACCGCCATTTGGGCATCCAAGCCCACCCGTAACAGCGTTAGTGGAATGCCGATGTGGTTGTTTAGGTTACCCTGGGTGGTGTAAGTATTATAATGCGTAGCCAGCACGGTACTCACCAGCTCCTTAGTGGTAGTTTTACCATTGCTGCCGGTAATGCCAATAAACGGTATGGCAAACTGTTGGCGGTGGTATTTGGCCAGTTGCTGCAAGGTAGCCAACACATCATTAACCAATATTAGGCGCTGGTTACCATTGTCAACATCTTCATCCACCACGGCATAGGCTGCACCGGCCTGCAGTGCCTGCAAGGCAAAAAGGTTGCCATTAAAACTGGGGCCTTTTAAGGCAAAAAAGATGTCGCCCGGTGTAAGTTTGCGGGTATCCGTTTGTACCGAGGGGTATTGTAAAAAAATAGAATAAAGTTGTTGTATGCCCACTGCTGTAATTTGTGGGGCTAAATTAGCATATTTTTTGCCTGCATTGGGCCTAAACAAATTGTGCGGCGTGTAGCAAAACCCGGTGTAGCGGTTATGCGGAGCTAAGCAGTTATTACACCATCCCGCACAGCCAGCCCCGTTTGCCAAAAAACGGCTTTGCGAATTAAATAAAAAATATCTCCGTGTTCACCATAATCAGCCTATAATAATTGAATTTTGTATCCTATAATTTTAGATACAGATAATATTTACTTTACTATATGCCAGTGTATAATCAATCCCGTAGTGTGGTGGTGAAGGTGATTTTTGTGGGTGTTTTTTTGGTAATAATCGGGCAGTTGCTGCACTTGCAGATATTTTCCCCAGAGTTAAAAATCAGGGCACAGGACAATGCGGTGTTTAGAAAAACCATTTACCCCAGCCGTGGCCTTATGTACGACCGCAAGCGGAAGGCTATTTTGGAGAACACCATTATGTACGACCTGGAGGTAACCCCCAACGAAATTAAGGGTACCGACACCATGACCATTTGTAATATTTTGGGCATAGACACCACCGAGTTCAGGCGGCGCATACGTATTGCCATTGCCAAAAACAAGGGCTATAAGGCCAGTGTTTTTGAACCATTGATAACCCCCGAGGTATATGCCCGTTTTTACGAGAACCAATACCGGCTGCCCGGCTTTACACTGAACGAGCGGCCTGTACGATCGTACCCGTACGGCGCAGGCGGGGTGGTATTTGGCTATGTATCGGAGGTAGACTCGAGTTTCATCAAAGGCCATAAAGACAATGGGTACGATATTGGCGACTATGCCGGTAAAACAGGCTTGGAACGCAGCTATGAGAAAGTATTGATGGGGCAGCGGGGGGTTAAGCGGTACATAAGGGATAACCGCAGCCGCATACAAGGCCCGTATGAAAACGGCGCGTTTGACACCACCGCCGTGGCCGGTAAAAACCTGCATTTAAGCCTAGACATTGA
>Ga0208741_10001027_pt1 | contig 11811 bp, 11 predicted proteins | sample CryBogCBE03Jun09_FD_184576 | JGI IMG/M metagenome (GOLD analysis project Ga0208741, IMG submission 184576) | Freshwater microbial communities from Crystal Bog, Wisconsin, USA - CBE03Jun09 (SPAdes) | ecosystem: Environmental > Aquatic > Freshwater > Lake | place: Crystal Bog, Wisconsin, USA...
ATGGTGGGTATTGATTTTTTCTTGCCGCTGTTTTCAAACTGAACCACTGTTTCCAGAAGTGTTCTGCGCTTTGTTTTACCAGTTAGATCCAACAAGTTCTTTACCTTCAAAACTAGCTGTACCAGATCGAAAGGTTTTACCAGATAGTCATTGGCACCTAATTCCAACCCGTTTCTGATGGTGCTTTCATTTGCTAGTGCCGAGATAAGTATGATGGGTATGTGATATAACTCTTGCGTATTCTTAAGCATCCTCAAAAAGCTTAATCCATCAATATCGCCAGGAAACATAATATCCAACAAAATAATGTCGGGAACAAAACTTTGGCATTCTTCTAAGCCATTGTCCAACTCGTGCAACACTTTGGTTTCAAATTCCTCTTTTAGTAAGCGCACGATAACCGCAGAGAAAGACTTTGAGTCCTCGATAATCAATATACGATTCAAGCTTTTCATTATTTTTCATTTTTAAAAAGTTCATCAATCTATTTATTGATGAAGTTCACACAGCAAAAGTTGTGTAAAGTTATAGGTCAATCTTCAATTTTATTTATGTTATAAATATTTTCCCTGATTACCCTATCCAGTTTTTCTACCAGGGGGGCTATCATATCAGTTAATTGCTTGTTGTCGTCATCCATTTTAGAGGAATCGAGCATACTGGCAATTGCCATCAATGCGGCAATTGGCTCTCTGATTGTATGTGATTGATGTTGCGCAATATCCCTGAGGATACTATCTCTTTTCTTTATTTCAATCCTAAACTTATCTATTTCTGCCTTAAGCTTATACTCAATCTTAGAGTTTTTATCTATACGAGTCTTAATTGCTTTCAACAAATCGCGGATGGCAACTGGCTTTGCAAAATAGTCGTCGGCCCCCAAATCCATCCCCTTTCTCATTGCCGACATGTTGGCATTGGCAGTAAGAAATATAAACGGTACATCATAACCAATCTCTTTAAAAGACTCAAAGAAAGTATATCCATCCATTTCGGGCATTACAATGTCGCAAATAACAATATCTATTTTGGGTTTTTCCTTCTGCAGATAATCTAAAGCAAACTTACCATTCGAAAAATGATAAACAAAATACCCAGATAGTTCAAACATCTGCTTAAACTTTCTTGAGAGTAGCGGTTCATCCTCAACAAAAAGAATTACTTTCTCCATTTTGGGCAAATCTATATTAAATAAAAGGCACAAATGCCCCTATGACGATTTTGGATAACTAATTGACATTTATTGCGCTATCTAATTGGTGCCGTTCGTTTAGGTTTGCACTTTTTTAAAAATTGCTTATCAAATAAGATTTCAATCACAGAGATAAACTAAATAAAAGCAATTGCAGTATTCCCCATTTAGTTATAATGATGTAAATAGAACATGTGAAGAAGACAGAGATCTTCTTCACATGTACGAGCAAATACTATTCGATACAAAGCGTTCGGTAGCTGTTGTAACGTTGGACTATAAAATTGTTTGGATAAACAAAACAGCGATCGACACTTTTGGCTACTCCTTGGAAGAATGTTCGGGAAAGCGAATATCTGAATTGGTTTTTGGTGTAGAAACCGACCCGCAAATCTTAGAAACAGCAGTTAATGCTATTGACAATTTTAAAACAACAAGTTACGACCACATTGCCTACCGGAAAGATGGTAGCAAAATATGGATAGGCGTTACGTTGAAGCCTTTATACAATCGTAAAAATGAAATAGACAAGTACTGCATTTACGGATCGGATATAACTGAAGAAAGAGAACTGGTTATAAAAGCTGAGGAAGGCGAAAAAAGACATACCCTATTACTGAAACACACATCAGATATTGTTTACAGCATAGATAAGAGCGGCAAAATTACTGACGTAAATGAATCTTGGACAAAGATTTTAGGATACACCAAGGAAGAAACACTAGCACAAGAAGGCAATCACTTTTTTTACCCTGCAGATGTAGAAGTCGCAAAAGCTGCCAGACAAACTCTAGTAGATGGAGTGGCATTATCCTACAACATAGACGTGCGAGTGATTGCAAAAAAAGGGAATATTGTTTGGTTGAACACCACTAGTGTACCAATATTTTCGGCAACAAAAGAAATAGTAGGATTTACAGGAATGTCTAAAGACATTACAAAAAAGAAAAGAAACCTACTTGTTAACGAGCTTTTGGCCACACACATAAGAGGCATGATCTCCCTCAATGATGAGAATAGAAATTATCTTTATGTTTCTCCTTCTTTCAAGGAACATACAGGATGGGAGCCAAGAGAATTGATTGGAAAAAACTCTTTCGATTATTATCACCCAGACGATATTGAAAGAATTACTGAATATAGAAATGCAAACATCAGAGGAAAAATAAAGGACGACGATACACTAGAACTACGTTATCGAAAAAAAGATGGCTCCTACACTTGGATTGAACTTAGTGCTAGATGGTTTCGAGACCCTTATGAAGATGCAATGCGTACAGTAATTTCTGCGCAGCCATTGAATAAAAAGAAGCAGGAAGAAGAAAAACTTCTGGCAGTTCTGGCTCAGGAAAAGAAGCTAAACAAACTAAAGTCAAACGTTGTAAGCATCATCTCTCACGAATTCAGAACACCGCTTGCCATTATCAAAGCCGTTTGCGAGTTACTGAAAATGCAAATAGAAGCCAAAACACCCGGCTTGGAAGAGCAATTGGCGGAGGACTTGGTTGCAATAGAAACGGAAATAAACGGGCTGACTTCTTTGATTGATGACGTATTGATTCTAGAGAAAATAGAAACAGGCGATGTAACACTTAACTGCAAGCCTATTGGAATGAGATCGCTCATTTTGCCCATTATACACCGCTTAGCTATCAAGCATAAGGATAGAAAAGAAATTCTTTTTAATAAAATAGGAACGCCAAAACTAGTGTATGGTGACGTGCAATATCTGGAAATTGTTTTCAGCAATTTGCTCTCCAATGCCTACAAATATTCTAAAGGAAAACCCGAGCCAATTGTAACCGTTACTTACATGGAAAACGATGTAATCATATCTATCAAAGACTTTGGCATTGGCATACCTGAAAGAAATATGAAGAAACTTTTCACGGATTTTTTCAGGGGAGATAATGTTAGGGATACAGAAGGAACGGGACTAGGACTAAGCATTGCCAAAAAGTTTGTTGAAATGCACGATGGTAAAATAATTTGTAACAGCAAAGAAAACGAAGGAACAGAGATGATAGTCAGCTTGCCTATTTGCAAAGACGAACTGATCTAACAGCATTTTCGGAGTATAAATAGTAGTATGGAATTGAAAGTTTTGATTGTTGACGATAACGATTTGATTCATTTTTTACATAAAGAAGTTTTAGAAGCGTCGGAATTATCCCAAAATCCTGTTATCTTTTCAAATGGAAAAGAAACTTTGGATTATTTGAATGACACACAGGAAAGTGATGACACTTTTTTGGTCCTGTTAGACTTAGCGATGCCCGTAATGAATGGGTTTGAGTTGTTATACCACCTTTCTGGGTTGCATAATAGTCGTAACATCCATATAGTCGTTGTAAGTTCTTCGGTTGATGAAAATGACAAGAAGAAAGCGTTTGAATATGCGAATACAGTGGATTTTATCGAAAAACCACTCACCGTTTCAGATTGTTTGCGCTTGAAACAATTGCCTTTTGTGAGGAATAATTAGCTGTACTTAGAAAACCAATAGGCTAAATCTTCTCTTTCCAATAGAGCTTTTGTCGTATCCGAGATCTAGTTTGCGGCTTACTAGACCTCTTTTGTCGCATCCAAGGTCTTGGTAGCGGCATCCGAGATACCTTTTGTCGCATCCGAGACCTTGGATGCGATATCCGAGATACCTTTTGTCCCATCCAAGGTCTTGGAAGCGGCATCCGAGAACTCATAAAGAACAGAAACTACCTTCATAGGGCCTGAAAAAATCCCCAATATTAACGCATCCGACCCTTCCATTCTATTTTACCCACAGGGCATAGTATTTAGCACATCTGGCTAAATGACCGTTGTATTTAGAAGATAACTTTGCCTCCTTTCTCAAAAGTGTAACTATATGAAATTGTCTATCAAGTTGGTTTGCCTTACAACCTGTCTCCTTTCCTTTTGTCTTTACGCCTCGGCTCAGGGATATAAAAATCCCGTTATTCCTGGCTTTTATCCCGACCCAAGCGTTTGTAGAGTGGGAGAAGATTATTATCTGGTAAACAGTAGTTTCGAATATTTTCCGGGCATTCCCATCTGGCATAGTAAAGATCTGGTGCATTGGACACAGATTGGCAATGTGCTGAACAGGGCTAGTCAACTGCCATTGAAAAACGTGAAACCTTCCAATGGAATCTATGCCCCTACCATCCGCTTTAACAAAGGAACTTTCTACATGGTAGTGACCAATGTGAGTGGCGACAGGCAATATGGCAACTTTTATGTTACTGCTACCAACCCGGCAGGACCTTGGAGCGAGCCCATATTTGTGGATCAAAATGGCATAGACCCTTCTTTGTTTTTTGATGAAGATGGAAGAACTTATTTCATTTCCAACAGGGCCCATAAATCAACAGATCCAAGGGCAATTTATCAAAGTGAAATAGATATCAAAACCGGGAAAAGATTGTCGGAAATAAAAGAACTCTGGAAAGGAAGTGGCGGCAGCTATGTGGAAGGGCCGCACATGTACAAAAAAGATGATTATTACTATTTGCAAACGGCAGAAGGTGGCACTGCTTACGGACATTCTGTTGCCATCAGCCGTAGCAAAAATATATGGGGACCGTTTGAGAGTTGTCCTCACAATCCCATCCTAACCAATCGGATGGCATACAGCATCATTCAAGGAACTGGTCATGCCGATATGGTACAGGCAACCGATGGTAGTTGGTGGCTGGTACACCTTGCTTTTCGCCCAGCGGTAGATGGAATACATTTTATTGGAAGAGAAACTTGCCTTACGCCCGTAGAATGGAAAACGGGCGAATGGCCTGTGGTTAATGGAAATGGACAAACGGATGAAACGATAAAACAAAGTCCTCCTAACTTAGAAACGGAGCCTGCTGCTTACAATAAACCGTATAGAAATGACTTTGATAAAGATGAATTAGGATTTGATTGGCTGCACCTGCGCAACCCCGATTCTGCCAATTATTCTTTGACTGAAAGAAAAGGATATTTACGATTGAAAGGAAACCAATACTCCTTAACCGATTTAGAATCGCCAGCATTTGTGGCTAAGAGGCAGCAACATTTTAGCTTTACCGCAAAGGCTTCAGTAGAATTTAATCCAAAGAATGAAAACGAAGAAGCAGGGCTGACTTTATTGATGACAAACATTTTTCATTACGATTTCTTCATCAAACAAAAAGGAAATCAGCGGGTAGTTTGTTTGCGATATGTGTTGGATAGCTTAAATCAAACAATAAAAGAAATTCCGCTTGAAGCAGGTGCCACCCAACTGATTGTGAAGGGCGATAAGAAGCTCTACACGTTTTTTTATAAACAAAAGGATGGGGAGGAGAAACAAGTGGGTGTATTGAATACAAGGTTCTTAGGCACAGAAGTAACAGGCGGATACAATGGGGTACTGATTGGGTTATATGCCACAGGAAATGGGAAACCTTCGGAAGCCAATGCCGACTTTGATTGGTTTGACTATAATCCGAAGTAATAGGATGGTAAAATAGCTAAACCAGGATTGATATTGGAATGAAATAATCTATTGAAAAAATAGTTACATAGAACACAAATCTACTAATTGAATAGTAGGATTTGTTTTAAATATAACTTAGACTAATGATCAAAAAAACTATTTTCGCTGCCTCTAAAACAGATAACAATGAATAAAGGACCGGTTTCTCAATTTATAGAACATCATTATCGCCATTTCAATGCGGCGGCTTTGGTGGATGCAGCAAAAGGTTATGAAACCCACCTTACCGAAGGTGGTAAAATGATGGTTACCCTTGCTGGTGCCATGAGTACAGCAGAGTTAGGTATTTCTTTTGCCGAAATGATTCGTCAGGGTAAAGTAGATATCATCAGTTGCACAGGGGCAAACCTAGAAGAAGACGTAATGAATCTGGTTGCACATAGCCATTACAAGCGTGTGCCTAACTATCGTGACCTAACTCCACAAGATGAATGGGATTTGTTGGAGAACCATTACAACCGTGTAACAGATACTTGCATTCCCGAAGAAGAAGCATTCCGCCGTCTGCAAAAGCATTTGGTGAAACAATGGAAAGATGCAGAAGAGAAGGGTGAAAGGTATTTTCCACACGAGTTCTTGTACAAGACAGTATTAAGCAAAGAGTTGGAGCAATACTATGAGATTGACCCAAAGAACAGCTGGATATTGGCTGCTGCCGAAAAGAATATCCCTATCATCGTACCCGGTTGGGAGGATAGTACTACAGGGAACATCTTTGCCAGCTATGTAATAAAAGGTGAAATGAAGGCTAGCACTGTTAAGAATGGTATTGAATACATGGTATTCCTAACAGAATGGTATCGTGCAAACAGTGGCGGAAAGGGTGTTGGATTCTTCCAGATTGGTGGGGGTATTGCGGGTGATTTCCCAATATGTGTGGTGCCAATGATGTATCAGGATTTAGAATGGCATGATGTTCCTTTCTGGAGCTATTTCTGTCAGATTAGCGATAGTACAACCTCTTATGGTTCTTATAGTGGTGCTGTACCTAATGAGAAGATTACTTGGGGAAAGCTAGACATCCATACTCCTAAATTCATTGTAGAAAGCGATGCCACCATTGTGGCTCCTTTGATTTTTGCATGGATACTAGGATGGTAAATATGAAGTTATGAGTTATGAATTATGAATTAAGCAAATGACTTTGCATTAACTCATAATTCATAACTCATAACTTCTTAAACAAGGCTTATATCAAACGTAGACAACTGTACAAACTGATGTATCCTCTCATGTATTTCTTCTTTGCTTAAAGACCTTAATCTTTCGGTCCCAAACTTCTCTACCGCAAAACTTGCCATTGCACTTCCCACGATGATAGCGGTTTTCATATTATCAAAACTGATATCCTTTGTCTTAGCCAGATGTGCAATAAAGCCGCCCGCAAAAGTATCTCCTGCTCCTGTTGGATCAAACACTTCTTCTAGTGGCAATGCCGGTGCAGAGAATATCTGATTGTCGTGGAATAGCAATGCACCATGTTCTCCTTTCTTAATAATTACGAACTTAGGTCCCATTGCAGAAATCTTTTGTGCCGCACGAACCAGTGAATAATCGCCACTTAGTTGACGGGCTTCGCTATCATTCACCATCAATACGTCCACCAGACTAAGGGTATGTTTTAGATCGTCCAAAGCTATATCCATCCAAAAGTTCATGGTATCCATGACAATCAACTTCGGTTTTGTTTTCAATTGTTCAATCACGCTGCTTTGAACAGAAGGGGCAAGGTTACCCAACATTAGAAACTCGCAATCCTGATAACTATCTGGTACTACTGGTTTAAAATCGCCCAATACATTCAGTTCAGTCACTAAGGTATCACGCGTGTTCATATCCATGTGGTAACGTCCACTCCAAAAGAAAGTCTTCTCGTCCTTCTTAATCTGTACACCCTCCAATACCACACCACGAGCCGTAAGTGTATCCAATTCCGCTTGCGGGAAATCGCCACCCACTACTGATATTTGCTTTACACCTGTAAAATTGCTGGCACACCAAGCGATGAAAGTACCCGCACCACCAATTATTTTATCAGTTTTGCCAAATGGAGTTTCTATCTGATCAAAAGCCATTGAACCAACTACTACTAAAGACATATTAACTGTTTTATTATTAGGCGGCGAAACTAATGGAAAATGAGATATGTTTCGATTTCCACAGTTACAGCTTACTTATGGCATCTTTGGATATTCCTTTGTAATACTTTGAGCAAAAGCTGAGTATCTCATCCGTATTGCGCTTAAAAGTTGGTTTAGAGATTGTATTGTCACAACCTTCCAGCTCAGATTATCTTTCTAGATGACTGGCAATCTCATTAAATCCAGAGGGTTCAGGTCTAAGCTTATGCACGATGTGTACGATTATTGCTTCTTTCCGTATAAATAGGTATAGTTACCTTCGGGAAAAGCACTCTCATGCTTTTTCCGAAACCTATCTTATTCAAATAAATCAGACGATAAATACCTGTCTCCTCTGTCGCAGATGATGCAGACAATAACCCCTTCTGTCAGTTCTTTGCTGAGTTCTACAGCCGCGTGCACACAACCTCCGCTACTCATCCCCGAAAATATTCCTTCTTCTTTGGCAAGGCGTTTTGCCATTATCCTGGCATCTGCTTCGCCCAATTCAATGGTTCTATCTATGTTTTCGCGATGAAATATTGTGGGCAGATAGGCTTCTGGCCACTTGCGGATTCCTGGAATACGGGCCCCGTCCGAAGGTTGACAACCTACAATCTGCACTGCTTTATTCTGCTCTTTCAGGTATCTGGAAACACCCATTATCGTACCAGTAGTACCCATCGATGAAACAAAATGTGTGACCTTTCCATTGGTGTCACGCCATATTTCGGGGCCAGTAGTATTGTAGTGCATCTTGGGATTGTCTTCATTACCAAACTGATTCAACATTACATAGCCTCCTTCCGAAACCTTTCTATTGGCATAGTCTATCGCTGCTTCCATAGAACCTTCCTTTGGAGTCAGAATAACCTTAGCACCAAAGGCTTCCATCGTCAAAACCCGCTCCCTTGTTGCATCTTCGGGCATCACCAATTCTATTTCAATGCCAAAAAGACTTGCTATCAATGCCAAGGCAATACCGGTATTTCCACTTGTTGCCTCTATCAGTTTATCGCCTGCTTTTATCTCGCCCCTATCCAACGCACCCTTAATCATCCCATAAGCTGCCCTGTCTTTCACGCTGCCGCCGGGGTTGTTGCCTTCTAGTTTAGCAAGGATTTTTACGTTCTTGTTTACCGTAACATTCTTCAACTCCACAAGCGGGGTGTTACCAACCAAGTCTAATATTCCAGCCATAACTATTTCTTATCAAATACTATAATAAAATCCTAAAAGTGCTGCGAAGATATTGTTTCATGCTTACTACTATGGTAAAATAGTAGAATTGGATGCACAAAAAAGCCGAAGTAATTAATTACTTCGGCTTTTTTATAATGATTCTCATTCAAACTATAACCCAAACAACCCTTTATTCAGCAATTGAAGGGTCTTTATTTTGTACGCATTCGGTACTAGAATGGTTATGTTGTGGTGGCTGCCACCGTAGCTAACCATGCGCACTGGCACATCGGCAATGGCAGTAAAAAATTGCTGTAAAACGTGTTCTGTCTTGGCAATTTCGTTACCAACTACAGAGATGATGGTCTGATTGTTATCAACCTCAACACTACCAAACTGTTCTAGTTCAGCCACAATCTCGTTTAAATACGCGTCGTTGTCTATCGTTACAGAAACCGCCACTTCGGAAGTTGTTACCACATCAATGCTGGTACGATATTTCTCAAATACTTCAAAAATCTTCCTCAAGAAACCATAAGCCAATAGCATCCGGCTACTCTTAATCCGGATAGCGATGATGCCATCCTTAGCCGCAACTGCTTTCACACCAATGCTTCCAGCTTCTTCGGTAATGACTGTACCTTCCGCTTCGGGCTGCATGGTATTCAGCAATTTTACCGGAACATTGGTTTGTTGCGCAGGCCAGATGCAGGTAGGATGCAAAATCTTAGCCCCAAAATACGCCAACTCAGCTGCTTCGTCAAAAGAGATTTGCTTGATAGGCATTGTCTTGTCCACAACCCTAGGATCGTTGTTGTGCATGCCGTCTATGTCGGTCCAGATTTCGCAAACAGTCGCCTGAATTGCTGCTGCCACCAACGAAGCCGTGTAATCGCTACCACCTCTTTTCAGGTTATCCACTTCGCCCTTTGCATTGCGGCAGATATAGCCCTGTGTGATGAACAATTTGGTTCCTGCAAAGCCTGCAAGTATCTCAGATAATTTCTCTTTGATGTTCGCCAACTGCGGTTCGCCATTCTCATCAATGGTCATGAAGTCCAACGCTGGCAAGAAAACGTGCGCAATGTTTTGTTCTTCTAAGAAAACGCAGAACAACTTGGTACTCAACAATTCGCCTTGGGCAAGAATGTCTTTATTTAATGCTTCGCTGAAAGAAATGCGAAGGATGATATTCAAAAATTCGAAGTGTTCGCTCACAATGGCATTCGCCTTTTTGCGACCTTCTTCTGTGTTGGATAACAGCAAAACAAAGTCTCTGTAGTGCGCTTCCAACTTGTCAATCGCCGCTTTTGCGCCCTGCTTATCGTTTGCTGCCAGCAAGTCGCTGATGCCTACCAATGAGTTGGTGGTACCGCTCAAAGCACTCAACACTACTATTTTAGGCTCGTCGGTTTTTGTAATCAACTGCGCTACCTGATGCATTCTTTCTGGCTTCCCTACGCTGGTACCGCCGAACTTCATTATCTTCATAATACCTGTTTATTCAACTAAAAATCAAACGAATATCCCTTTTGGGGGTGCAAATATAAGTGTATGGTAGTTAGGTTTCAAGTATATCCCTGTTAGGAATTGGTTTGACTGATTGGTAAGAGTTTTCAGCTAGTGTCTAATACTCGTGCAAATGGGATATAACTACCAATTAGAACACCCTAGAAATTAAGCTACATAGGATACTGATGTTGGCTGCTGTGCTTATACTCATTTGTTACTTGTCAAACGAGGCTGTCTCACTGTCGTCGAAATACAAAATAAAGATTAAGTGGTCATTTAGATTTACCCCACTCTTCTTTTTTTTCACTATAAATTCAAAACTTGTCAAAGCTTCTTTTTCAAAGTCGGTTGTCAAAATAAGCTTGTTGAATTTGTCAATACATTCTTTAGCTGTCCTATTACAATATGTCAACCAATCCTCTCCCAACTTTCTTTTGTCTGTGTCATAACTTAACCAATAGAGTTCACAAGTTCCGTCATTAAATAAATATTGAATCTGCCCTCCAATAATAGCTATAAAATTTTGTCTTGCTGTCTCTATAACTTCTAAAAAATCACCTTGTCTCCAACCAAATTCGTTTATCGACATAACTACTTTGTCAGTAATTGTTTTAGGAAGTCTATATGCTGTGTTTGTCAAAATATTATTGTGATTAATTAGCCTAGTGGCATAGCAGCCAACGAACGGGTATTGCGAATGTGGCTGGCAAGGTTGTTCCGTCCGCCGACGACCAAAGCTTGGTACTTATTCAGAACTTAAATGTAAGAACCGAAGCCCAATGTTGCTAGGTCTGCCGAAACTACTGCTAAAAGAAAGCAGAAATGCTCATTTACTTGCGACTGCAAGCACTTTACTAAACACTTTTATTGTGCATTAGTGCTTTCGTCAAGCATGCTCAACCTCTTCTAATGTTTTAGGCTCTTTTTGTTTACCAATTGTTCTCAATTTGTTTTTTTCTTTGTCCGCTTTTATGAATGCACTTATAAGAAGCTCTTCTTCCTTAGTAAGCGGTTCCTGTCCGCCAATAAAATCTACGTCAAGTTGAGTAAGTTTATTTTTCATTTGAAAAGTATTTATTGATGAGTTTTAATGCTGCTTTAGTGTCAATAATCATAATTCTTCCACCAACGTGCATTGCACCTAATGAATCAATATAATGTTGAACAAGTTGTGATTTAGAAAAGAATGATACGTTTCCTTCATGCCCCCTTTGAAAAGAAAGTTTACAAGCAAAAGCTACTAAATTGCCTGGAACACCTGCATAAACTTTTGATTTTCCTTTGTTGAAAGG
>Ga0208741_10001028_pt1 | contig 11806 bp, 20 predicted proteins | sample CryBogCBE03Jun09_FD_184576 | JGI IMG/M metagenome (GOLD analysis project Ga0208741, IMG submission 184576) | Freshwater microbial communities from Crystal Bog, Wisconsin, USA - CBE03Jun09 (SPAdes) | ecosystem: Environmental > Aquatic > Freshwater > Lake | place: Crystal Bog, Wisconsin, USA...
GTTTTACTATTACTTTCCGGACTCACCATTTCAGGTGTAGCCATTTACTACTCGGTTATGGGCCTAATGGCCATATTCTCAGCCGCTGCCGTACCAATTGCCATCATGGGCGTGAGCCTTGAAGTGGGCAAACTGGTAACTGCAAGTTGGATCAAGGCGCACTGGACTCGATTGCCGCTCTTGATGAAGACCTATGCAGTCACCGCAGTAGCTATCCTGATGGTGATAACCAGTCTGGGCATTTTTGGCTATCTCTCCAAAGCACACAGTGACCAAACACTGGTAAGTGGAGATGTACAAGCACGGGTAGCAATATATGATGAACGAATCAAAACCGAAAAAGATAATATTGAAGCTGACCGCAAACAAATTGCTCAGATGGACGCGGCAGTTGACCAAGTTCTTAGTCGAACAGAAGATGAAAAAGGTGCCACAAAAGCCAACGAAATACGCCGTAGTCAACTCAAAGATAGATCCCGACTTCAAAACGAAATCCTAGAAAGTCAAAAGAAAATTGCTGTTATCCAAGATGAAAGGGCGCCGTTTGCTGCAGAGAATCGCAAGGTCGAGGCCGAAGTAGGGCCTATCAAGTATATTGCGGCTTTTGTGTATGGTGCCAATCCCGATGCCAACATACTGGAACGTGCAGTAACATGGGTAATTATATTGATTGTTATTGTATTTGATCCACTAGCGGTTGTGATGTTGTTGGCCAGCCAAATGACATTTGCCTGGATACGAGAAGAGCGAGCACAACAGGGGGAGGAATACAGATCTGGCGAAAGCACCAAAGACACGCAGTCCGAGATTGTAACTGACTTGGCCGTAGAACCTCCTGATCCGTATGTAGCAGATGTGGGCGAAAAACCAACGGTGGAAGAACTGCGGCCCGTACCTGAACCCACTCACCGATATCACTTTGAAGAAGAACATGCAGGTGATGAAGGGCCCTATGAGGTAAGAACCTGGGAACCACAAGAAGTCAAAGAACTGAATCAAGCCATCCAAGCAGTGGATCTAGACATACCCGATGTCGAGCGACCCGGAGACTATGTGACTCCGCCTGATCCGCCAAGGACCCTGGAAGCAGCACCGCATCCGGGAAAAAAGGCTAGGGGTGCGTCTATACTGGCAGATAACGCACCCCAAATTGTAGGAACTGCTGTCAACAGTGATTTTGGTAATGTATTTCCCGAAACTCCGGTCAAGGGCGATGTGTATTTACGCACCGACTACTTGCCCAATAGACTGTTCAAGTACAATGGCATCAAGTGGATCGAAGTAGACAAAGAGCAGTCGGACACTTATGCCTACAATGAAAAGTATATTTGGCACCTGATTGATCAATTGGAAAAAGGCAAATACGATCCCGATGTCTTGACCGATGTCGAGCGCGAGCAAATAGCCGAACAACTAGAACGAGGAAAGAATGCACAGTAATTTTATAACACCACCTGACTATGTGAAAAGTGTTCTCGTCATCGGGGCAACCGAAGATGAAATTACCGAATGTTACGAGGCAGTCAAAAGCACCAATCAGCCTCATAATGTTTACTTCTACAATGCCGCAATGAATGACGTCAATTGGTTAAATCAAGTGATGTTTAGAGTTGACGCTATCCTGCTACAAGAAACACAACTACAGTTCACTGTACCTTCACCAATTGGATTTGGCCCAAATTGTGAATTAAAGTCGCCGGCCAAATATTTCGCTAAATAAACAACGATGAGTTATTTTGATAAACCAACTTTTAAAAAATCAGTGGGCAATGTGGTATTTGTCCAAAACGACAATGTAGAAAAAGCACTACGCAAATTCAAAAAGAAGGTGCTGGAATCAGGCCTGTTACGTGAATTGCGCGATAGAGAATTTTACGAGAAACCAACCACTGCCCGTAAAAAGGCCAAATCGGCAGCCAAAAATCGCTGGCGCAAAAAACTCGAAGCCGATTCGCTACCGAAAAAACTTTACTAATTTCACCAATTTATTTGTATATTATTAATAGTAGTATATAATAAATACTGTGTAGATGCCGATGGTCGGGTCTACTTTTAATAGTCATAAACTTGCTTAATAGGAGAAAAACATGACACAAACACTAGAAATTCGTTCTTTAGATCTACCCGCATTCGTTAATCAAATTCATCGCCAAACCATTGGCTTTGATCGCATGTTTGACGAACTCAATCGTACATTTGCCAATAGTCGCGCAGATGGCAACTATCCCCCACACAATGTGGTCAAACTTGACGACACACACTATGTGATTGAACTGGCAGTAGCCGGATTCAATGAAAAGGAAATTGATGTAGAACTAAAAGAAAATGTACTCACAGTCAAGGGCGAGCAAACCAAACCCGACACTGAAATCGAGTACTTGCACAAAGGTATCAGTACTAGAAACTTTGTTCGCACCTTCCCACTAGCCGAGCACATCGAAGTGCGTGGTGCCACAGTTCGAAATGGTATTTTGGCTATTGCTCTTGAACAGGTAATTCCCGACGAGCAAAAACCTAAAAAGATTGCCATAACATTTGCTAAGTAACAGCAATTCTTGTACAATAAGGGGTATACAATTATACCCCTTTTATTATGACTGAAAAACTAATGAGTAAAACCGAAACCGTGGTTCGCCCTAGAATTCTACCCAAAGACAACATAGCCGAGCCGCCAAAATTTTGTGTGATATACATCAACGACGATGTCACCACACAAGAATTTGTAATCGAAACACTAAAGATCATATTTGATTACGAGAAAGAAGGTGCTGAAGCACTTACTATGAGAATACACGAAGAAGGCTCAGCAGTGGTGGCAGTGTTGCCATACGAAATTGCCGAACAAAAAGGAGCCGAAGTCGCTATCTTGGCTCGACAAAACGGCTTTCCGCTACAGATCAAACTCGAGCAACACACATGATATTCAATCACGTTAAAAAATTAAAAGCCGATGGCAAAAAGATCGGCATCACCTTTAGTCAGTTCGACATGCTACATGCCGGACATATTGCCATGCTAGCCGAAGCCAAGAACCATTGCGATTATTTAATTGCTGGATTGCAAACTGATGCGTCAATTGACCGTCCAGACAGTAAAAATCCTCCCATACAGAGCATTGTGGAACGACAAATACAACTTGCAGCATGTCGCTATGTGGATGAAGTTGTGGTTTATACTACAGAAGCAGACTTGTGCGATCTGTTACTAATACTGCCAGTGGATGTGCGTATCCTGGGCGAGGAATATAGAAATCAAGATTTTACTGGTCGAGAAGAATGTGGCATGCGTGGCATCGAGCTGGTGTTTAACGAACGCAGTCACAGTTTCAGTTCCAGCAGTCTGCGTAAACGTGTAGTGGCTGCTGAGAGTCAGACCTTATTGACTCAAAAATGAAACGTTGGATATGCGTTGCGTTACTGGCCACAACCAATAGTATAGCCACAACCATTGGCATAGTATGGCCATTTAATCCTGCTGGAACACAGGCCAACTATGTGAGAATAATTGAAGACCAAGCCAACCGAATACAATCACACTATGTGTTTACGTTGGAAAGTCGACCCGGCGCCGGCGGAGTTATTGCGGCACAAACAGTATTGCACAATGACAACAAGTTGTTGAGCACTCCCAGCAGTTTCTTTTTACGTCCAATTTTTTATCCCAATGAAAGCTATCGTGTACAGGACTTCAAACCGGTGTTGTTGGAATGTACCGGATTGCCGTATGCAGTGGTGAGCAAACGCTATCATAACCTTGTCGAACTGCAACAACAACGCTATCTCAGTATCGGGGTCATTGCAGGACATCCCACTGAACTGATAGCACGCCAACTGCAAAGACTGTTGCCCAACACTGTGTTGACCATAGTGAACTACAACAACACCAGTCGACCCACACTGGATGTGCTCAGTGATGTGTTGGACCTAAACGTGGACTTGGCCAGCAGTGCAGTGCCCTGGATACAGGAAAACAAATTGTTCAACATAGGTGCAAGTGGAGTAAAGGACAATCCCTATTTCCGAACATTTCACAGTCAGCACGTGACAGGATTTGAAAACTTAGTGAGCAACTACTATATACTTGCTCGTGCTGATGATGATGTTGACGAGATAACACAAATACTCACCACAGCCAATCGTGTGGACAATGTGTACAACACCGACTACTGCCAAGCCGCCAACCTATCGCCCAAACAGACCCTTGAGTTTTACAACACAGAATTGAAGTTTTGGAATGAGTATCTTAAATAACATACATGGTTGTTACCGTGTAGGTGATCAACTTTTTGTCAATAAACCTCAGGCGTTGCGATATGCCACCGAGACCAAGCAAGACATCACGTGGTACTTTCATGATGATGTGTATTCCAAGTTTGACTGGCGCCAACGTCCAAAGGGCACACTGCCCGAACTGTATCGCGAACGTGCACAACAACTACGTGACCGTTACGACTACATAACCTTGCACTTTAGTGGTGGACAAGATTCTTGGACCATGTTGCACAGTTTCTTTTCAAACAACATACACGTTGACGAAGTACTATTTCGTTGGGCGTTTGCCGAGAGAAAATACAAAGCAGCCGATGCCACAAACCTCAATGAAACCAATATAGGTAGCGAATATGAATATGCAGTACTGCCTGTACTAGAACATATAAAGAAAACATATCCGCGTACAAAAATCACCATCCTAGACTATAGCAAACAGTTTCAAGTGCCACTTCAAGAAGAAGCAGTACTGAGAATGAATCGTTATCAAAACATGGGAACCTTTGTCAAGTTCGTCACTAGAACCGAGAACGACCTTGCCAATGAACGACATCTCACAAATTCATGCATAGTGCTTGGATGTGACAAAATAGACTATGAGTGGAGTGGCGGGGAGTTTTATGCCTACTTCAGTGACACAATTAATTTGGACAGTTTGGATCCTGATCGAACTGCTGAATTCTTTTATTGGACGCCCGACTATCCCACAATACCAATTTTACAAGCACACTGTCTTAAAGAATATCTATTGGAGTATCAACACACCGGACTAGAGGACATAAGTCGAGCCAACAAGTATAGACGCTTGTATTCCAATGCCTGTTATCCCGATTACAATCCTGACACATTTCAAGTTGACAAACAAGTGGGCACCTTGATTTACAAAAGTGAAGACTGGATCTATCACTACAATCCCGAATTTGTCAAATCTTGGCGTTGGAATTTGAAACAGTACTTTGAATCTATCTCGCCGGAGTATTTGGTAAAATCACGCAACAGCAATATCACACTAGGCGTCAAAAAAGTATTTGGTAAAAAATACTTGGTATAGCTTGACACACAACACAAATCAATATATAATACTATTATGGACGTAATGCTTGACATAGAAACACTTGGTACCTGCCCGGACTGTGTTGTATTAACCTTGGGCGCAGTTAAATTCAATCCCTATACTCGAGAAGATGTGGCGGCGGGAATTTACTGCAAGCCTGACGTGGATGAACAAATTACTCGTGGGCGTATTGTTCGCGAGGACACCATGGAGTGGTGGAGTGCGCAAGCCGAAGCGGTAAGAGAAGAAGCACTAGGCACAGAAGGACGTATTCCTGTGACTCAGATGTTACAAGAACTGAACCGATTTCTAGTAGGAGTCAACAACATTTGGGCCCAGGGCACAGTGTTTGATATTGGTATTTTGGAACATTTGTACAAACAGTATGACATGACTCCCAATTGGCAGTACTGGCAAATTGCAGACAGTCGTACTCTGTTCAAGGTACATGGCGATCCTAGAGAGAAAAACAAAGAAGGCTTACACAATGCCCTAGAAGATTGTGTGAGTCAAGCTGAAGCAGTGCAAACAATTTTTTGTGCTTTGGAAATAAAGCCAAGATTTGAAAAGAAATAGTATGCAAATTATTTGGAATCAAGAAGCAGCAGAAAAACTAAAGAACACGCACACCATACTGCAATTGGAAACAATAGAAGTGGCAGGATTTGGTCCAGTGACTGGCTACTGTGTTGTGCCTGCAGAAAAAATTAGTTTGAGTGGTTTTGCCACGTTGGAACGTTATAAAAAATTACACGAAACATTTATCACTGCATATAATGAAAAAAATTATCAACTGTGTCAAGACGCCGGCGAGCACCTGCTGGGTGCATTTGGCGGCGAGCTAGACACATTTTACGATGAAATATTAACACGTATTAGATAATTTTCCACTCTGGCCCTTAAATAATAAATAAGGGGCTTTGGGAAATGGATCCATTAACATTGTTTGCCCTTGCTAATGGCGCAGTTCAAGCCATTAAAAAGGGTTGTCAATTATACAAAGACATCAAGGGAGCGGCTGGAGATGTAAAAGGCGTACTCAAAGATCTTGACGAACAATTCAACGCTCAACACAAAGACAAGCCGCCCACTCCCGAACAACGTAGACAACTGGTTGAAAAGAAAAACGAAGTAATCGAGCTGAACAAAAAGGGCGGCGAGACCGACGACATCTACGCCGAGATTGGCGAGAAACTGGGCGACTTCTTTGACGCATATCACAAGTGCAAGACTGTGCTTGAAGAAGAAGAAAAACACAGCAAAGATGAATTATACACCGGAGATGCCAGTCTAGGCAAACGTGCGCTACAACGTGTTCTAATGAAAAAGAAGTTGGAACAAATGAGTGTTGACCTACGTGAATTGGTGGTGTATCAAAGCCCGCCCGAGTTGGGTGCATTGTGGACCGATGTAAACAAAATGATGGATGAGCTGGGCAAACAACAAGAAGTTCATCTAAGAAGAAAAATGGCCATGGAAGTGCGTGATGCTCGACGCAAGGCTCGATTCATGGCACAAGTAAAAGCCGATGCTTACATCGGTGGATTCTTTTTGTTTTTATTACTATTTTGTGGATTCATGTTTGCCGTTATTGCACACGATGCTGAACGTAGACATCCCGAATGGAAAAGTCAGAGTGCACGAGCCACATTAGAAATAATAAGACATCAAGAAATTGCTAGAGTGCTAGAAGAAGCAAATACCAGAGCAGACATAAGATACAAACAATTACGGGATGCATCAACTATGCACGTGAAAGTAGATGATGGTGAGAGCGACTAACGCTGCCAGTGCTCCAATAGCAATAAAAAAGGCAAATACCTTACCTGCCCCAATCTCGTGGAGCAACTCTATGAACTCGGTTGTTTTCATTATTATATGAGTTCCTTTCTAAGTAGTATTTAAATATTAAGCCGTCAGGATTAAATACTAGCATATGAGCTGGTTCAACCGAAAACCCCGTCCCAAAAATCCCCCGCAACACCTTTCCGCAAAAAATCTTACACCTGCTACCGAACGTCGAATGCAGAAAAGCAAAGATCAAGTACGAACTCCCAAGGAGAAACCCGATGATAAATGAACGTATGCTACATCACATGTACCAACAGTGGTGTCAGGGCCGAGACAATGTGGTACAAGACTGGAGCTATTTTGTAGAGTTTGCAGCACAACAAACCGAAATTCCTGCAAGTGACATGGCAATGTTGTTACAACGTTGTGATTGGTTTCGCTGGATTAGTGAAGACAAATAGTATAAGCAGTTAAAATAACGATACAGGTATTTAAATACTTGTATGAAATCGCCAAGCAAGTTATTAGTAGGAGTCACAACAGCAGTAGCAATTGCTGCTCCATTCGCTCCCAAAACTGTAAACATCACAATTGGCGATGTACCATCAATGGTTTCAGAAGTACACATGTGTGTATTGTTGAGCACAGTGATTGACGACCGGGGACGAAGATACTGCGAATACCGTTGTGGTACACAATTAAAAATCATGCCCGAAACTGCAGGTGCTTGTGAAAAAACAATCAACGAAAAACTGATCAAATAAATATCACAAAGGAGCCACTATGCGTACACTAGCAGTGGCGTCGATATTATTCTTAACCAGCTTAGTAGCAAACGCCCAACCCAATTTAATTGAAGTAGACAAACCGGTTACCTGTTCTGATCCCAAAACTGTTATCGAAACATTGAGTGGTCAATACCAAGAACAACCATTTTGGAGCGGAAGGGGTTCAGAAAGCAAATACGTTTTACTTGTAAACCCCAAGACTAACACCTGGAGCATGGTAGAGTACAATGACAAAATTGCCTGTGTTGTGGGCGCGGGCAAAAGTGCCAGACAGATATTTCTAGGCCCCGGAGCGTAATAATATTGTAATATAATGAATCATAAATAAACATAACCGGGCACAACGATAGAGTGCACTCTGGAACTCGTAACCAGAATCAAGCACCTTCGGGTGCTTTTTTTTTATGTAATTTAAATGTAACATTATTACTGTATAATATCTGTAAATACTGTATGAAGACTTATCGCAGTATTTTCATCAGTGATGTACATCTTGGCACCAAAGACTGTAAAGCCGAATCCCTAAACAATTTTCTCAAGCACAACACCTGTGAAACACTTTACATGGTGGGAGACATAATTGATGCTTGGAAAATGCAACAAAACAAATTGCGTTGGAAGCAAAGCCATACAAATGTGGTACGCAGAGTGTTGGGTCATGCTAAACGTGGTACCCGAGTTGTTTATGTAGCTGGCAATCATGACGAATTTTTGCGTCCCATGATACCGTACGGTGCCAGTTTTGGTACTGTGGAAATTTGCAACATGTGCGAACACGTGGGTGTTGATGGCAAACACTACCTTGTGGTGCACGGCGACTTGTTTGATGGTATCACTAGACTGGCGCCCTGGCTGAGTTTTTTGGGTGATCGCGCATATGATTTTATACTAGGGCTTAACAGTAGATTTAATTGGATACGTCATAGATTGGGATTTGGTTATTGGAGCTTGAGTAAATACTTAAAGGGCCGAGTAAAACGGGCCATAGACTTTATTTTTAAGTTTGAAGAAAATCTCGCAAACTACTGTAAGAAAAAAGGCTATGATGGCGTCATCTGCGGGCACATACATCATGCCGAGATAAAAGAGATAAACGGTGTCACATACATGAATGATGGTGATTGGGTAGAAAGTTGCACTGCCCTAGTTGAACACCACAATGGTCAATGGGAAATAATAACTTGGACAAAATCAAATGACAAAGACAATAATGATAATAACGGACAACTTACCGGATCAAATTAATGGCGTTGTCACCACTTACAAAAATATTGAAGCATGTGCGGTTTTGGACGGTTATAACGTTGTGGTGTGCCATCCCGGGTGGTTCCGCTATATTGATTGCCCTGGCTACAACGAAGTCAAGATTGCCTATCCCCGGAACTTGGGCCAGAAGATTAAGGAGATCCGTCCGGATTATATCCATGTCGCCACAGAAGGTCCTCTTGGTTTGTGGGCTAGAAAATATCTGTCACTATGTGATATTAGGCACAATACCGCTTATCATACTAAATTTCCTGAAGGCTTAAAGAAACTATTTCACATACCGGAATTTTTAACTTGGCACTTTGTGCGTTGGTTCCACAAACATTCAGGCAAAGTACTGACTACAACTGACAGTATGGTACGTGAATTACAAGCACACGGTTTCAGTGGAGAAGTAATTCCGTGGACCCGTGGCGTGGATCGTGAGATCTTTACTCCTGCACTGAGAGCAGATAACATAAATGGAAAATATCTGTTGTGCGTCAGTCGAGTTAGTAAAGAAAAATCATTAGAAGATTTCTTTGAATTGGATTATCCCGGCTATCAAAAGATAATGGTGGGCGACGGCCCCATGTTAGAAACTTATAAGAAACGGTATCCCAATGTACATTTTACAGGGTTTAAAACAGGACCAGCACTAGCACGTTATTATGCCAATGCCGAAGTATTTGTATTTCCCAGTCGTTGGGAAACATTTGGTATTGTCATGATCGAAGCCATGGCTTGTGGAACTCCAGTGGCGGCCTATCCCTGTCAGGGCCCCGAGGATGTGGTTGACGAAGGCGTCACAGGATGCATGCGACCCAATCTCAAAGAAGCAGTAGACGCTGCATTAAAATTGGATAGAAAAAGTGTTTGGCAAGGATCAAATCGCTGGACTTGGGCACGTGCCTGGCAAATATTTCGGGACAATTTAGTTCCAAGCGACTTGACTAAACTGTAAATAGATATTATAATCAATCAACTAATGGGAGCATCAATGAAAATAGGCATTATAGGCTATGGCTTTGTGGGCAAAGCAGTGGCAAACAGTTTTGCGGGATACGACAATGTTAAAGTCAAGATACACGATCCTGCTTATCCAGACATATCAAAAAGTATAGACAAAATCAAAGACAAGTGCAAAGCCATATTTGTGTGTTTGCCTACACCGCAAAGCGAACACGGCGAATGCGACACCACAATACTAGAAACTGTGCTAGAACAACTGCTGGGATACGAAGGCATCGTTATTTGCAAAAGCACAGCACCTCCTGTTACATATCGACGTTTGGCTAACGAACTGGGTCTTCGATTAGTTCACGCTCCTGAATTTTTGACAGCAGCCAATGCCAACGATGATTACATCAATCCTGTCAACATTGTGATTGGTGGCAAGCACACTTTATGGGAAGAAGCCGCTGAGTACATTGTGCCTTACACAAACTTTAGTCCAAAAAATGTTGCATATTGTAGCATAGCTGAAGCTGCCATGTTCAAGTATGTGGCTAACACCATGCTGGCCATGAAGGTGATCATGAACAACGAATACGCTGCCTTGTGCGAACGTTTTAACATCAATTGGGAAAATGTTGTTGAAATAGCCGAGAGTGATGAACGATTGGGATACACACATTGGCAAGTACCAGGTCCAGATGGCGAACCGGGATTTGGTGGGGCCTGTTTCCCCAAGGATACCTCAGCATTACTCAATATGGCCAATGAATCGGATATTGAAATGTCAATGTTGTCGACTGCTATACGCACCAATAAACAACTAAGGAAACTGTAATGGGCATACTAGAATTAACTGTTGGTTCAGTCGTAGTAGGATTCTTTACAGTATTTGGATGGAATTCAGGGAATATCGTATGGGACCGATACATTGAACCTGCACCTGTTACGCAAAGTGCCGAAGCCGACGATGCGAAAGAGAAACGCGAACGCCGTTGATTACTTGGCCATCAGCTGATCCACAAACTCCAATAACAGTCTGTGGTGCCGTCCGCGATGCCAATGCGGCGCCATGTAGCGATACGAATCATACCAAAACTGTTCGCTTTCGGGATGGCATCCAATCAAGCCAATTTGTCCCTGTATGATGGCCATGGGATCACCGTTGGCGTAAGTGGCAACAGTTCGGAATCTGCGTCGATTGCCCACTAGTGCACATCCATCATAAAAGAACATTTTTTCTTCTTCGCCTTGCCATGTGACATCAATGGCTTTGGCATGCGGTCTACGTGTATCGGTTCCAGGACGTCGAATATACTGTACAGGTTCAACATCTTCCAAGATATCAAAGTAGTGTCTGCCGGCCCAGTAAGCGCCCATACAAATGCCTAGATATTTGCCATCATTATGTACGTAGTTTCTGATTGCCGGGGCATTGTTTTTGAGTAAAACATCGTAACTGTCACTGTCGCCAAAGCCTCCAGGAACTGCAATCATGTCTACAGAGTCAAAGAATCCGGTTTCTACAATGTTTTTTGAGAATAGTTTGAAGTTATAATGTGAACCCAATGCCCGCATAATCCCGTTTCCGCTTTGGACCGAGCACTTGGGATCATGGATAAACAGGGCAATTGTGGGCTTCATGTTAAAGTATTTATGTGTTAAAATATGTATGATTTATTACTAGACAATAATTAGCTAAATAC
>Ga0208741_10001030_pt1 | contig 11793 bp, 10 predicted proteins | sample CryBogCBE03Jun09_FD_184576 | JGI IMG/M metagenome (GOLD analysis project Ga0208741, IMG submission 184576) | Freshwater microbial communities from Crystal Bog, Wisconsin, USA - CBE03Jun09 (SPAdes) | ecosystem: Environmental > Aquatic > Freshwater > Lake | place: Crystal Bog, Wisconsin, USA...
CTATTAAGATGCTGATGACCATAATGGACGACACGGCCGAAATATACAGCACACCGATATTCAAGTCCCACAGCTGGAAATCTTTGGCAAAAGCAATCGGTGCCATCAGCAGCATAGCCACAATAATTGCTAGGAAAGGTGCAAAGTTAAACAGCAGCTTATCGGCACTGTTTGGCGTTAAACCTTCCTTCACCAGCAGTTTTAGGGTATCTGCCAATGACTGCAACATGCCCTTGGGGCCAACCCTGTTAGGGCCTAAGCGAATTTGCATCCAAGCAGACACTTTGCGCTCCATCAATACCAGCACCAGCCCCAACACGGCGAATAACGTAATAACGGCAACGCCCGCCAACACCATCTCAGTGGCGAGCGACAAGCCTTGGTTAAACCGTTGGGTTAACCAAGCGTCAATGGCAGTTGCAATTCCGTTAAAGCTCCACATGGTATTTATTTATCGGTCTATGTCGGGTATTACTAAATCAAGCGTGCCCATCATCGCCACCAAATCACCCAGCTTTCCACCCCGCGCAATTTTATCCAATACAGACAAGTTTGAAAACCCCGGCGACCTGAATTTAATCCTATAAGGAGTAGTTCCGCCTTCGCTCACTATGTACACACCCAACTCACCCCGCGCCGTTTCCACACGCTGGTAAAACTCGCCCTTCGGCAATTTCAGCACCGCTTTGGTTTTGGCTTGAAAATCGCCTTCGGGAATATCGTCAACCAACTGTTCTATGACCCGTATGCTTTGCTGCATTTCCCGTATACGCACCATGTAGCGCGCCAAGGAGTCACCGCCGGTTTCCAAAATTTCCTCAAAATCTAGCTTCCCGTATACTTCGTAAGGGTATAGTTTGCGAATATCGCAGCTAACACCGCTGCCCCGGGCGGTTGGCCCCGTGCAACCGTACGAAATAGCGTCCTCCGCCGACAGCACACCCACGTTCTTCATCCTGTTTTTAAAGATGATATTACCCGTCAATAGCTCGGCATACTCGCTAATCTTCTGCTTGTATTGTTGAATAAAGCTCTTAACCCTTACTTGAAAATTGGGGTGCAGGTCCTGCATTACACCGCCGGGTACCATATAGTTCATGGTAAGCCTGGCACCGCAGGTTTCCTCCATAATATCGTTAATGGTTTCCCGTTCCCTAAACGCGTGAAAAAACGGCGTAAAAGCGCCAATATCCATCGCCATGGCACCCCACCATAACTCGTGGGAGGCAATACGGGTCAACTCATCCAACAATACCCTTATCACCTGCGCCCTCGGCGGCACTTCAACCTGCAAGCCCTTTTCCACACACAACGCGCAGGCGTGGTTGTTAATATGCGCCGAGAGGTAGTCCATCCGGCTGGTAACATAAATAAACTGCCGGTAGGTAAGGCTTTCGCACATTTTTTCAATGGAGCGGTGTATATACCCCAAATGCGGCTCTACTTTTTTAATGGTTTCGCCGCTTAAAGTTATTACCAAGTGCAAAACGCCATGGGTGGCAGGGTGTTGTGGCCCTACGTTAACAATCAAGTCCCCTTCCGGTGTTATGCCTTGTTCTTCAAACATATCAAAGCCTTATCATATTTATCGGGTCTTCAAAATCTTTCCGTAGCGGGTTTTTTCCCTCCCAACCATCGGGCAGTATCAGCAACCTAAGGTCGGGGTGGTGTATAAAATCAACCCCAAACAACTCATACACCTCCCGCTCGTGAAACTCGGCCGTGCGCCAAACAAACGCCAACGATTCCACTGCAGGCCTATCGCGGTCAAGCTTAACCTTTAATACCAAGCTGTGCCGGTATTGGGTGGATGTTAGGTGGTACACCATGGTTAGGTGTGTTTTCCAGTCGATGCAGGTGAGGCAAAAAAGGTAGTTGAAAGTTAATGCTTGGTCATCGCGCAGCTGCGAAGCCAAAGGCAGCAGTTCATCCGCCCCCACGTTTACGGTAAGCCAATCGCCGCCTTCCTCAAAAGTGGCGGTGGTAAGCAATTGGCTAACGTTGGCTTGCAATTCGTCGTTCTGCATAACTAGTCTTTACCCGTCTTTATCTGCTCCCTGGTTAAACCGCTTTTTATTTTCTGCTGCAGGCTAATCAAGGCGTGTAGCAATGCCTCGGGCCTTGGCGGGCAGCCTGCCACATACACGTCAACCGGTATTATATGGTCTGCGCCTTTTACAACAGAATACGTATTATAGAAAAATGGGCCGCCGCTGATAGCGCAGGCCCCCATGGCAATCACATACTTGGGGTCGGGCATTTGGTCGTACAGTCTTTTAAGCACCGGGGCCATTTTGTTTACAATGGTACCCGCAATGATGATGACATCGGCCTGCCGTGGTGAGGCCCTGGCCACCTCAAACCCAAAACGGGAAAAATCGTATTTGGCCGAGGCCACCGCCATCATTTCAATACCGCAGCAACTTGTAGCGAAGGTGAGCGGCCATAGTGAGTTTGACCGTGCCCAGTTAATCACATCATCCAGCTTGCTTAGCACAATGCCGCCGTCGGGTGTTTCGTGCACCTGGACGGGAAACTGGCTTGCGGTATCGTTTACATATGCCATGTTTTGCCTTTATTCTCTGGAAGCTTGCCAAAAGGCACCAGCGTTAGTCATCAAAAAATCGGCTATAATTTCTATCTAATTAACAATCAACCTGTTGTCATTTTATTTTTGCCTTGATGCAAAAAGAAACAAAAAAATCAAGGCAAAGCCCGATCGCTCCGCGCGTCTTTGCCAAGCCATCGCCTCCCCAAATGTAGCATCGCACTTGTTTACTTTTTATCAACCGGAGTGATGCTTAGTCAATGCTCGTTCATAGTTGTTCTATGGTCGCATCGTTGGTTTTTTCAAGTCCTAAACTACCGCTTTGTGGCAACATATCTGCCCTCATTTTTCAAGCAATCTCATGTATTATCAAATAATGGCTAATGCCTGTGTTATCACATCCACTTTAACGCACCTTTTTTATGCGCATATAAAAAACCCATGAATATGATGAAGAAAAAAATGACGATTTCAATAAACGCCAACCAGCCTTCGCTTTTTGCCACCACGGCCCAGGGGTACAGAAAAACAAGCTCCACATCAAACACCAAAAAAATAAGCGCAAAAAGATAATACCCAACATTTAACTGCACCATGGTTTTACCCTGGGTGGGTATGCCACACTCGTATGGCTGCCCCTTTTGTTTGTTCTTGGTGGCTTTTAGCAAAACTTTTGAAGCAAGCACGGCAATGCCCGAGAAGGCAATGGCAGCAATAATTAGCACAATCAGTGAAGAAGGCCCCATACTACGATGGATTTGAAACAAATATAAGTAATTACATCAACAACATGTTGCATGGAATTTTTGTAATTGTTTACAAAAACACGATTGTTTTTTTGCCACCACAACCACAAAAAACCCAAAGCGGCCCAACAGCAATGCCCCTGCCCTGGGTAAAACAGGCAGCATTTGCCCATATTGCACTATTTTAGCCGCCACAATATTTGCAGATGGACATATCCTACATACTGAACGAGTACGCCGAGGACCGCGACGACTATTTTCGCGCCATTGCGCCCCCCATTATACAAACCAGCAATTTTGCCTTTAAAAAAGTAGACGACCTACGCAAGGGCTTTGAGGACGAGTACAGCACCTGGCTGTACAGCCGCGGCCTAAACCCCACGGTGGAAATATTGCGTAAAAAACTTGCTGCGTTGGATGGTGCAGAGGATTGCCTGGTGTTTAACAGCGGCGCGGCAGCCATATTTGCCGCCGTGCTGGCCAATGTTAAAAGCGGCGACCATATTGTTAGCGTTAAAGGGGTTTACAGCTGGGCCAAGAAAATGTTTGAGGAGATACTGCCCCGGTTTAATGTTACCCATACTTATATTGACGGCACTGACGTACAGAATTTTGCCGCCGCCACCCAGCCGAACACCACCATTTACTATTTGGAAAGCCCCAACAGCTGGAGCTTTGAATTGCAGGATTTGAAAGCCGTTGCGCAATTGGCCAAACAACACCGCATAATTACCATTTGCGACAACAGCTACTGCACGCCTTTGTACCAACGCCCCATTGAATACGGCATTGACCTTAGCCTACAATCGGCCACCAAATATATTGGTGGCCACAGTGATGTGGTAGCGGGGGTGCTTAGCGGCAGCGGGAAGATGATTGAACGTATTTTTAACAGCGAGTACATGAATATTGGCAGTGGTATACAGCCCTTTAACGCCTGGTTGTTGATACGCGGCCTGCGCACGCTGCCCGCGCGGCTCAGCCGCATTACCCAAACCACCAAAGAGGTTATTGCCTACCTGCAACAGCAGCCGTTGGTGGAGACGGTTATTTTTCCGTTTGATGAGGCTTTTCCGCAGTATGCGCTGGCAAAACAACAGATGCAGGGTGCCTGCGGGTTGCTGACCTTTGTAATTAAAGCCAGCACCGTGGAGGAAACGGAACTGTTTTGCGAATCTCTTAAACATATATTAATGGCGGTTAGCTGGGGCGGCCATGAATCGCTGATTATACCCGGCAGCGCGGCGGTTAAACGCGAGGCGTTTGACCCAGCCAACGCCAACCAAAGGATGATGCGCCTTTATGTGGGGCTGGAAGAAGCAGATTACATAATTAATGATTTGCAAAGAGGCTTTACTGCGCTCGGGGCTGCAGTAAACCATTAAAGCAGCGGCCAGCCTACCTTGCTATGTTGCTTGTGTTATAATGTAATAATTGGTACTCGCAAACGGGGGGTGACACTTAATCCCGTTCTGTAAAAAAATACTGCCGCCCAAGGCGACAAATAAAACTCCGGAACTGGAAGTTCCGGGAGAGCGGAGGCGGCGGCGTTTACTTGCAAACGGTAAAACAAGCCGCTCGGGCTGGTTGGCAAAATTTTTGCCCAGCCCAAACCACGGCGTTACGCCGGCCGCCTTGTTTCACTAACAATAACCTAAGCCCCAAAACAATTAAACAACTGCGGAAGCATTACCCCACCCCACTTTAATGCCTCATAAACCGCACGGTTTCCGCTCATCTAAAATATACCGTCGGTAAAAACTGATTTCGGTTACATTTGCGACATGAAGAAGCACATTCTTGCATATATTCTTCTAAGCCTTGTTACCACAGGGATATATGCGCAGGACACATGGGATTTAAGGCGTTGCGTTGACTACGCAATAGCCAACGGTATATCGGTAAAACAAGCCGATGTAATACAGCGCATTGCGGCACTATCCACTAAGCTATACCGTGCGCAGGTTTACCCAAGCCTAAATTTTAACACACAAGGTGGCATTCGATTGGGTAGGTCCATTGACCCTACCACCAACCAGTATACTACCAGCAACGTGGTTTTCCAAAGCTATGGCCTCAGTTCGGGCGTTACCTTGTTCAATTTCTTTAGCAACCGTAACAATATTAAAGCCGCCGAGTTGAGCGAGCAGGCTGATAAAAATTTTTTGGCATCGGCCCAAAATGATATTTCGCTGTCGGTGGCTAACTATTATCTCAGTTATTTGTTGTCGCTGGAAACTGCCAATGCCGCCAAGCTTAAAATGAGCCTTACCCGCCAGCAGCTGGATAACACCCGCAAATTGGTTGACGCCGGTAGCATGCCCGAGCTAAACGCCGCCCAGTTGGAGGCGCAAATGGCTACTGACAGCAGTAGCTATATCAGCGCCAAAGGCACGGCAGACCAAAACAAAATTAATTTGATGGGTGCGCTTAGCCTGGATATGGCAACACCTTTTGAAGTGTCGATACCAGACGTAGCCAAAATACCGTTGTCGCCAATTAGTGAGTTGCAACCGAGCGACGTGTACAATGCCGCCCGTGGCAGCCAGCCAAAACAAAAATATGACAGCCTGAACATAGCTGCGCAGGAATACAAAGTAAAAAGTGCTAGGGGTGCCATGTACCCAACCTTATCAGCTTTTGGGCAGTTGAGCAGCAACTATGCCAGCACTTACCAAAACTACTTCCAGTCTTACAGCCCCACCGGCAAGTACGATACATTGGGTGTTGTACCCATCAACGGCGCTAACTATTATGCACTTACACCCGGCTTTACTAGTAGCGTTAAATCATCCAAAATTGGCTACTTCAAGCAAGTGGGCGATATCAATTTCAGCCAGGCATTTGGCGTTTCGCTCAATATACCCATTGCCAACAACAGGCAATTGAGAAGCAACTACGAAAACGCAAAACTGCAATTGGAAAACTTCCGTTTGACACGCAAGCAGGATGATATAACATTACAATCTAACATTTATCTGGCCTATTCAAGTGCCGTGTCATCTTTGGAAAGCTACAACGCCACGGTAAAAGCACACCAAACACAACAATATGCTTACGAGCTTGCCAAAAAACGATATGAGCTGGGCGTGTTGTCAACGATTGATTTTATATTAACGGAGAACAATCTTTTTACAGCAGAAGTAAACGAGCTTTCCGCCCGGTACAACTACGTGTTTAGGATGAAAATACTAGAATTTTACAAAGGGCAGGGCGTTAGGTTGTAATGCAACCAGTTGCCTACCACTTTTTTAAGTAATAACCTTTCTAATAAGCATAATTTCTTTTATATGAGCAAGACTTTAAAATGGATATTGATTATAACCGGCATAGTGTTGGTATTATTGGTTGTAGCAAAATTTGCCGGTGCCTTTGGCAAGGATGAGGGTACCCCCGTTACTGCCGAAAAGGCAGCCAATCGGTCCATTACTGAAACGGTAAACGCGAGTGGAAAGGTATTTCCTGAGATTGAAGTAAAAGTAAGCTCTGACATTTCGGGAGAAATCGTGGAATTGAACGTAAAAGAGGGCGACACTGTAAGGAAAGGCCAAGTTTTAGCAAAGGTTTACGCAGACATTTACGCCTCACAGAGAGACCAAGCCGCCGCAGGCCTTGCGCAAAGCCAAGCACAAGAGAGCAATTCAGTGGCGCAACTGGGTGCTTTAAAAGCCACCCTTGACCAAACCGAGGCGGCTTTTAACCGTGAAAAAACATTGTTGGAGCAAAAAGTAGTTTCCCGCCAGGAGTTTGAGCAATCCCAACAAGCCTACCTTGCCGCTAAAGCGAACTACGCTGCCGCCCAGCAAGGCATTAAGGCTAGCCAAGCCGCCATACAAAGCGCGCAGGCCAACCTAAACCTAGCCAGCAAAAATGAAAGCCGCACGACCATCACAGCCTCTATGGACGGTGTGATAAGCCTACTTGAAGTAAAGAAAGGTGAAAGGGTTGTGGGCGTGGCACAAATGGCGGGTACCGAAATTATGCGAATAGCCGACCTAAGCAGCATTGAAACACAGGTTGATGTAGGCGAAAACGATATACCCAAAGTAAAACTGGGCGACAGTGCCCTTGTTGAGATTGATGCGTTTAACAACCGGAAGTTTAAAGGCTATGTGTATAAAATAGCCAATCCTGTTACCACCACGTCGGTAACCGGCAGCACATCATCCTCTACCACGGTTACCAACTACCAAGTACACATCAGGCTGCTGCCAAGCTCATACAGCGACCTGATTGCCAAAAACCAGCCCTTCCCGTTCAGGCCGAACATGACCGCTAGTGCTGACATTCAAACCAGTACCCACACAAACGTACTGAGCGTGCCATTGAACGCTGTTACCACCCGTGACAAAAACAACGATGGCGCACCCGCTAAAAAAGATGCCACAGCAACCAGCGATAAACCTGAGCAACAAGCCAGCGTAACTTCCGAAGACAACATCCAAGAAGTGGTGTTTTTATTACAACCGGACGGCACTGTTAAGAAATACCCTGTTAAAACCAAAATACAAGATATTAACTACATTGAAATAACCAGCGGTATTAAAGCAGGCGACATGGTTATAACCGGTCCTTACGATGTGGTGAGCAAACAATTGAAAGACAAACAAAAGGTAAAGGTGGTTACCAAAGAAGAGTTATTGAAAACCAACAAATAGGCAGATTCTGGCAACATAATACAGAAAAGGGGCACTTGTAAAAGTTGCCCCTTTTTTTTGAGTTGGTATCCTAAATTCCTAGTTTCAGTGCCAGTAGAGCCCAAGCGCCTATACTTCCTCCAATTCCATGATCTTTTCAAACATTTCCTCGTATTGCTTGGTAGCAACAGATAGCTTCTGCTTTAAGGCGGTGTAGTCCCTCTCCAACTGCTGAAACTTGTTCTTGTCAGAATAAAAAGAAGGGTTGCCCAAGTCAGCTTCTATTTGTGCTTTTTGTCCGTTCAGCTGGTTAACCTGGCTCTCCACCTTTGCAAACTGCTTTTGCAGGTTTTGCAGTTCGCGTTTGCGGTCGTTGCTAAGGTTATTGTTTTGCCCTTGCTGCTTATTATTGGTTTGTACCGGCGCGCTTTCTGCCTTATTGGTTACAACTTCACTTTTTTTTTCCACGTTTTTACCGCCGCCGTCTTGGTTCTTAAGCTCCATGGCTTTTTGCTTTGCCATGCGCTCTTTCCATTCCACATATTCTGTGTAACCGCCTTTAAACTCTTTAATTTCCCCGTCGATAATTTCCCAAATTTTGGTAGCCGTTTTCGAGATAAAGAAACGGTCGTGGCTAACCATTATAATGGTGCCTTCATATTTGTTTAAGGCATCGGCCAATAACTCAACGCTGTGTAGGTCAAGGTGGTTGGTAGGTTCATCCAACATTAAAAAGTTGGCTTTGCTGGCAATTACTTTTGCAAGGGCAACCCTAGCCTTTTCGCCACCGCTCAATATTTTTATCTTCTTTTCAACAGTATCCCCGCTAAACAAAAAACAGCCGAGCAAACTGCGCAGCTCTAGCTCGTTTTTGCCACTGCCACTGCCTTTTAGCTCTTCCAAAATATCATCATTCAAGTTAAGCGCCTCCAATTGGTGCTGGGCATAAAAACTCTCCTGCACGTTGTGGCCCCAAACCCTATCCCCTTCAAATTGCTCAACCCCGGCAATCACCCGCAAAACGGTAGATTTACCCTTACCGTTGGCTCCAATCAGGGCTATTTTATCCCCGCGCTCTATTTCTGCGCTGGTGTTTTCTACAATGGTAAGGTCGCCATATTTTTTGGTAACATCCTTTAACGTAACAAGCACTTTTCCCGGCTGCTTATCTACCTGAAAATTAATCCGCAGGTTGGGGCGCTCAATTTCCGACTGCTCCACCCGGTCTATTTTATCCAAACGCTTCATGGCACTTTGCGCGGCCGCGGCCTTACTTGCCTTGGCCTTGAAACGCTCAATAAAACGCTCCTGCTGCCTTATGTAGTCTTGTTGGTTTTCGTAGGCTTTTTGCTGCATTTCAACCCTAATCTCCTTCTCCTTCTCGTAGTACGAGTAATTGCCCGAGTAAATATGCAACTGCTGCTGGTAAATTTCAACAATCTTATTTACCATGCGGTCAAGAAAATACTTGTCATGGCTAACAATCACCACGCTGCCTTGGTAATGGGTAAGGTATTTTTCCAGCCACTCAATGGAAGGAAGGTCCAAGTGGTTGGTAGGTTCGTCCAACAAAAGCACGTCAGGTGCTTGTAAAATCATTTTGGCCAGCAAAACCCGCATACGCCAGCCCCCGCTAAATTCCTTATAGGGCCTGTTGAGCGATGAATTGGGAAAACCGAGGCCTTGCAAAACCTCCTCTGTGCGGTGGTGTATGGTGTAGCCGCCCAAAACCTCCAAATCGTGCAGCTTGTCAGTATATTGCATCAACAGCGCTTCCTGCTTGTCGGCATCCATGCCATCCGAATGCTCCAATTCATGCCCCAATTTTTCAATTTCTTTCTCCAATTGCTTCACTTTCTCAAACGCGCCCATCGCCACCTCCATAATGGAGTCGTTGGTATCAAAGCTCAGCAAATCTTGGTGTAGGTAGCCGATAGTGGTGTCGCGGCTTTTCTCCACGGTGCCCAGGCTGGGCGAGTATTCGCCCACCAGCAATTTTAGCATGGTTGATTTACCGGTACCGTTATAACCGATTAGCCCGATGCGCTCCCCCGGCTGTATATGCCAGGTGGCATCTTCCACAATTACACGCGCGCCAAACTCAAAAGTTACATTATTCAGTCCTATTAACATCAGCTTTAAATTGGTGCGCAAAATTAAGGCAAAGCAACGATGGTTGGGAAGGAAAAAAGCGAAGTAAATGTTACTTCACTAAATTGGGAAGTTTGCAGTGGGATACTGACGGAAATTTTTGCTAGCTTCACCATTGATAAAACATCTCAACCATGCTCTCCTCCCAAAAACTCAAAGCCTTTATCCCAACGGTTAATCCCCAACAAGCAAAACATTTTTATGCCGAAACGCTGGGGCTTGAATTGCTGAGCGAAGACGGGTTTGCGCTGCAGTTTAACGCAAACGGAACGTTGTTGCGGGTAACCACCGTGCAACAACTGGCGCCCCAGCCTTTTACGGTGCTCGGCTGGAGCGTAGACGATATTTATGCAGCAGTAACCTCCTTACAAGCAAAAGGCGTGCTGTTTGAGGTATATGGCTTTCCAAGCCAAGATGAAAACGGCATTTGGTCGGCACCCGGCGGTACTAAGGTAGCGTGGTTTAAAGACCCCGACGGCAACGTATTGTCACTAGACAGCCGGTAGGCTATGAAGCCTCTTCCATTTCGGTCACAGCCAATTTTAAAAAATTGGGCAAAATATGGTTGTAGGTGAACATTATTTTATCGGGATCGTTCAAATGCTCAATCATGCTCTTCCATTTGGCCTCGCCGTGGTTGTCTATCACAATCTTTTTCTTATCCTCCTTTTGAAGGTGCATGCTCATACCTACCGCATCCGCTTCGGGGTGAAACTGGGTGCCAATAAAATACTCATTAAACCGCATGGCCATCACCGCCCTCTCGTAGGGTACGTGGGGTCGCTCCTTTTCAATGGCCAATACATGCCCGCCCATGTGGGCCAAGCGCTTTTCATCTGGCCGCAGCACTTGGTAATCCCGGCTGTCAACGCCATAAAATGGATCGCGCAGGCCATCAAACACCTGCTCATCCATGCCTGCATGCAACATATGCACCGGAAAAATACCAAACGCAGTTGATTTTCTACTGCAAACCTGTGCAATGCCAAAATAACGGCAGGCCAGTTGAAAACTATGGCAAATAAAGAAGATTGGTTTTTTGGGATAATTTTGGGGATCGTTGTTCCAGGCATCAACCGACGCTATCCAATGGAAATAGTTATTCTCCCAGGCGCTGCCCTCACTTTCCAATGGCGAACCTGGCCCTCCGCTGGATATATAGGCATCAAATTTCAGCCCCGGCACCTGCATGGCTTGGCGCACTTCAAACTCCTCGTAATAAACGGTGCAGTTATTCTGCGGCCCCCACCAGTCCAATATCTCCCGTATGCAACGCATGCCTTGGTTTGGCAGCCCGTTGTTAAGGTCCAAAATGGCCACCCTTAATTGTGCTTCACTATTCGTCATACGCTGCAAAAGTAATTAAATTGGGGTATTGTACGGTGAAGGGGTGCAAGCCAAATTGTCGACGGCATGTCCCTTGGGTACTACCTATTTGCAGAAACACCAAAGGTTTTGCACAATGCGTTGTGGGGCTACCCGGTAAGCGTTACGGGTAGCCCCACAACGGGGGCAAAACAATATTTGTCAATTTGTTCTACAAATAGGTTGCCCGGATGGGCCAAGCGCGATCTACGACAAGAGGAATTGTACCCGCTGAATGGAGTTATAAATTGGTATTGGCCATGAGAAGGAAACATTATCTTCTTAACCCCATAACATAATTGAACAGTCGTGGCTGTACATCAAATAGGCCTCTTCATAATAAAAT
>Ga0208741_10001031_pt1 | contig 11791 bp, 9 predicted proteins | sample CryBogCBE03Jun09_FD_184576 | JGI IMG/M metagenome (GOLD analysis project Ga0208741, IMG submission 184576) | Freshwater microbial communities from Crystal Bog, Wisconsin, USA - CBE03Jun09 (SPAdes) | ecosystem: Environmental > Aquatic > Freshwater > Lake | place: Crystal Bog, Wisconsin, USA...
GATATACCAGTGTAGGAACAGACGCTTTTAGGTAAATCAATAGATCGGGAGGTTCTACCATCGACTTCAAGGTCTGAAAGAATTGGTAGTAATTATCATAATCCCTTTTGCTCATCAAGTTCATATCATGCAAGTTCGGCGCAAATATGTTGGCATCTTCATAGATTGTCCTGTCCTGAATTACGGTTTCTGTTCCACGTTGAATCTCTAGCAACTGCTGTAGACGACTATTTAGAAAATAGATTTGCAGGTTGAAACTCCAACGAGGCATATCGTCATAAAAGTCCATCAGATATGGATTGTGATCCACATCTTCAAACTGCGGTATCCATTTGTAGTGTTTACTTAGCAACTCGGTAAGGGTTGTTTTACCTGCGCCTATGTTTCCCGCAACTGCAATATGCTTGGGCTTCTTTGAGTTTATCATACAGTTAATTTCTCGTGTAAATAAAGTATATAATTATCAATCGTTAGCAAAAAGTTTCTTTTAGTAATTCATGCCGATTGCTTTTCTCACTTCCAGCAAAGTAGCGCTTGCACTTTCTCTTGCTTTGTCGGCGCCTTGCTTAATTATTTTAGACAATAAATCTTTGTCATTCTGAATGTCAGCCGCCTTTTCTCGAATGGGGGTTATGAATTTTATCATGTCCTCTGCCAACTGTTTTTTCAGGTCGCCATAGCGGATAATACAGTTTCCGGCACTACTGGCATCAAAGTCAGCTTCAAACTTTTGTAAGGTATCCTCTGCGCTTACCAGCTTCATCAAGGTAAATAAATTCTCAATATAATCTGGCTTTAAACTGTTTGGCGTTTCTGGTCCACCATCCGTTTTGGCCTTCATTATCTTTTTCTTCAGCATCTCATCGCTATCAGCCAAGTACAAAGTATTCAGTTGATTCTCGCTTTTACTCATCTTTCCATTACCATCCAAACTCAAAACCTTCACTAGTTCCCCGCCATAATTAAACGCAAAAGGCTCTGGCAATACATCGCCATATCTGTGATTGAAGCGTTGAGCAAAGTTTCTTGCCATTTCCAGATGTTGTTCCTGATCTTTCCCAACAGGCACTTTCACAGCCCGATGAATCAAGATGTCTGCTGCCTGCAAAACAGGATAAGTCAATAAGCCAGCATTGATATTATCTGGTTGCAAACGAACCTTTTCTTTAAAGGTGACCGTCTTTTCCAGCTCCCCTTTGTACGCCAACATGTTTAGATACAAATATAATTCAGCTATTTCGGGCACATCGCTTTGCACATACAGACTCACTTTTTCTGGATCTAATCCGCAGGCAACATTTTCTGCAATCACCCGATGCACGGCTGTTTGCAACTCTTTTGTATCGGGGTGTGTGGTGAGGCTATGCCAGTTGGCAACAAAAAAGTAACAGTTATATTCATCCTGCATACGCACATAATTGCGCATCGCACCAAAATAATTACCTAAATGTAAAAAACCCGTCGGGCGAATGCCACTTAAAACCACCTCTTTAGCCATAGCGGCGAAGATAATGAAGTGAGTCGTAAGTTGTAAGTTGTCAGTGGGAAGTAAAAAGAAGAAAGTTTTTTTTATCACCTCTACTCCTTTCCTTTCTTTAAGGATTGGTATTGGAATAGATTGAGGCGGCAAGTATTTGCACATTCTTGCCAAATGCTTGTTTGTCATCGTACAAGCAAACTTCTTATTTTCGAGCCTTGTTATACAGGTGTACTAACTTTTTTATCAATTGAACAATACGATGCACACACTCATTTTTGCTACCAACAACCAGAATAAGGTTGAGGAAATAAGAAAGGTTACCAATTGGTTATTCAATATCATCACCCTCAAAGAAGCAGGGATAGATATCGACATTCCAGAGCCACACAATACACTAGAGGCAAATGCCACAGAGAAATCTACCGTTATCCACGCCATGACTAAGGAGAATGTGTTTAGTGAGGACACTGGGTTGGAAGTGGCTGCCCTGAATGGCGAACCTGGTGTGAAAAGTGCCCGCTATGCAGGAGAGGGAAGGGACTTTCAGGCTAATATTGATAAATTATTGGTTAATCTGGAAGGGCAAACGGACAGGCAAGCACAGTTCCGTACGGTTGTTTCTCTTATTTTGAACGAGAAAGAATATCTGTTTGAAGGCATTTGCAAAGGAAGGATTACTGTTGAGCAAAAAGGTTTGAAAGGTTTTGGTTACGACCCTGTGTTTATTCCAGAGGGGGCCGACAAAACTTTTGCTGAAATGACGATGGACGAGAAGAACCAATATAGCCACCGCAAAAAGGCCATCAGTAAGCTGATTGACTTTCTGTTGGCATGAACCATCAACAGGCATGGCACGGTTCAGTTTTTTGATGGTGTGGTTCTGTTTTTTCATGGCAGGGATAACAAACTGTGTTGGCATGAACCATCAACAGGCATGGCACGGTTCAGTTTTTTGATGGTGTGGTTCTGTTTTTTCATGGCAGGGATAACAAACTGTGTTGGCATGAACCATCAAAAGGCATGGCACGGTTCAGTTTTTTGATGGTGTGGTTCTGTTTTTTCATGGCAGGGATAACGAACTGTGATGGCATGAACCATCAACAGGCATGGCACGGTTCGTTTTTTCATAGTAACCACAACAAACGTTGATGGCACGGATCAGTTTTTTGATAGGTCGAATCAACTACAACCATGGTACGGATCAACTGTAACCATAGTGCCGTTCAGTTTTTGGGTTAGCAGAATTAACTACAAAGAGGTATTCAGGCACTAGAAGGTCTCAATAGCGAATATAGGGTTTTATTTTAGTCTACACTGTCTATATTGCTGCCGCCAAGGAATGACCCAAGGAACTCCTAGAATGATTCTAGGAACTCCTTGGAAGACCCAAGGTGGGCCTGATTTGGCATATTATTCAAGATTTATAGCCCCCAAACAGCTTCTAGGTCTAGAATATACCACAAACAAAAACCCCCGCAGCTATCAAAGCAAACGGGGATTTTCAATTTATTATACTGCCAATCAAGTTATAACACAATCTCATTCTCTGTCATCATCTTGCGCAGATTCAACAAGGCATAACGCATACGCCCAAGCGCTGTATTGATGCTGGTATTGGTAATAGCGGCAATTTCCTTAAAACTCATGTCTGCAAAGTGACGCAACACAATCACCTCACGTTGTTCCTCTGGTAAAAAATCCAGCATCTGTCTCACTTTCAGATGGCTCTGATTTTGTATCAGTTTGGCATCTGCATAATTGCCAATATCACCAATGCTTTCAAAAATGTCCCGGTCGTCGCTTGCTACGTTATTGGTGTATTTTACTTTTCTAAAATGATCCACACATAGGTTGTGTGCAACCCTCAAAGCCCAATGAATAAATTTTCCTTCTTCTTTATAGCGATTGCTACGTAATGTATCAATTATTTTGATGAATGCTTCCTGAAACAGGTCTTCAGCCAGATGCGTATCCTTCACCATATAGAGTATGGTGCTGTAGATGGTGTCTTTATAGCGATGGATTAATGCCTCCAACGCTGTGTTGTCACCTTTTTGAAATACGCTTATCAATTGCGTATCGGATGCTGTAGCAAACGACTTCATAACTACGGGTTTATGTATAAATTAAATCGACAAAAACGAGGATAATGGATGCAGAGAAATCGTAGCAAGACTTAGTTGATACAATTATTCTGATGTAATATTATAATCTTTTATTTTTACATTATCCTTTTATTGTAATTGTTAAAAAGTATTTTTACGCTTTTGGGGTTATACACAAAAAATAGGTATAAAATAGGCTAAAATCCATTGTTTACAGTACTTGCAGGGTATTTACTTGACAGATGGGAGGAATTATTCATTTTTTAACACTTACTTGCTTCATTCTTCCTCAGTGGTTCAAGGATAACTAAGATGCCATGAAGAGTAGTAAATAGTTGCCACAGAGGCCAGAAAAGGGGAGGAGATTATTTTTCTAAACATTAGTCAACAGCTTATGTTTATTATTGCTACACAATGAAAAAAATACAATCAGATACATTGATAACAAAAGAAGTAACGGACGGAAAACTAGAAGCAAGCATATTGCCATCGCATTCTAATAATAATATTCTTGTAAAGGGTGCAAGAACGCATAATCTAAAGAACGTAACCGTGGATTTTCCACGAAATCAGTTCATCGTGGTTACGGGGGTGAGCGGTAGTGGTAAATCTTCCCTCACTATCGATACTTTATTTGCCGAAGGGCAACGTCGTTATGCAGAAAGCTTGAGTTCGTATGCCCGTCAGTTTATGGCCCGGATGGTAAAGCCCGACGTGGATTATATAAAAGGACTCTGTCCTGCCATTGCCATCGAGCAGAAAGTAATTACGCGTACCCCTCGCAGCACAGTTGGGAGTATGACAGAGATTTATGATTACCTGCGCTTGTTGTATGCACGGGTTGGTAAAACCATATCGCCCATCAGTGGCAAAGAAGTGAAGAAAGACGATGTGCAGGACGTGGTGAACGCCATTCAGCAACTGGAACATGGGCGTCGGGTTTTTATCATTGTCAAGTTTAAGCAACATGCCAACAGAGAGATTCGCGAAGAACTGAACATACTGATGGCAAAGGGCTTTAGCCGGATGGCTTCGCCCAATGCAGAGAAGGACGGAGCATTGGAACCTGTGCGTATAGAAGAATTGTTGGAACTGACTGATGCAGAATTAACGAAGAAGTTTACACCTAAAGCGACCAAAAGCCCCCATTCAGGGGGTGTGGGGGTTTACACACTAGTAGACCGTATTGTTACCAAAGAATTTGATGAAGATGATTTACATCGCTTAAGTGATTCTGCAGGACTTGCTTTTTATGAAGGCGAGGGCGAAATGTATCTGGAACTAGATGGAAAAGAGTTATTGCATTACAGTAATAAGTTTGAATTGGACGGTATACAGTTCGAAGAGCCTGTGCCTAATCTATTTTCGTTTAATAATCCTTATGGTGCTTGCCCTACCTGCGAAGGCTTTAGTTTGGTGTTGGGTATTGATGAAGATTTGGTTATTCCAGATAAAAGGCTAAGTATGTACGAAGGTGCTGTTGCTTGTTGGCGTGGTGAAAAGATGAGCGAGTGGAAAGATGCGTTTATGCGTGGTGCTGGTGCTGCAAACTTTCCAATCCATAAACCAATTATGGACCTGACAAAAGAACAATACCAGTTATTGTGGAAAGGAGCTAAGTATCTGCAAGGCATTGATGATTTCTTTAAGGAGGTAGAAGCCAATTTATACAAGGTTCAATATCGGGTAATGCTAAGCAGGTATCGTGGCAAAACGAAGTGTCCTGTTTGCGAAGGTTACCGTTTGCGCCGGGAGGCTTTATATGTGAAAGTAGATGGTAAACATATTGGCGAACTCTGTGAGATGCAAGTAAAAGACCTGAAGGTTTGGTTCGACAAAATTAAAATCAGTGAACACGACACCCAAGTAGCCAAGCGTATTTTGATTGAAGTACACCAGCGCTTACAGACTTTAATTGATGTTGGTTTGGGCTATCTTACCCTCAACCGTCTGGCGAATAGTTTAAGCGGTGGCGAGAGTCAACGGATACAGCTTACCCGTAGTTTAGGGAGTAACCTCACTAATTCCTTATACATCCTCGATGAACCTTCCATTGGTTTACACAGCAGGGATACAGAAAAGTTAATTGGCGTACTGAAGTCCTTGAAAGCTTTGGGCAATACGGTTGTGGTGGTGGAACACGATGAGATGATGATGCGTGAAGCTGATTATGTAATTGATATGGGGCCATTGGCTTCACATTTGGGTGGTGAAGTAGTGGCGGCAGGTAATTATCAGGAGCTAATCGCTAATCCCAAAAGCCTCACAGGCAGATACCTTAAGGGAGAACTGACCATTGATGCTCCAAAAGCAATACGGAAATGGAACAGAAGTATTACCGTGGAAGGTGCCAGACAAAACAACCTGAAAGACATTACAGTAGCCTTTCCGTTGGATGTTTTGTGTGTGGTAACGGGTGTAAGTGGTAGTGGAAAGACCACCTTGGTAAAACAGATATTGTACCCTGCCTTGCAAAAAATGAAAGGGGAGTTTGCAGAGAAAATAGGCTTACATAAAGCCATCACAGGGGACACCAGTTATATTTCTCAAATAGAAATGATTGACCAGAATCCGATTGGTAAATCATCGCGCAGCAATCCGATTACGTACATAAAAGCGTATGATGAGATCAGGGATTTATATGCCAAACAACCCCTTGCCAAAGTGCGCGGTTTTCAGCCGAAACACTTCTCTTTTAATGTGGATGGTGGACGATGCGATGCTTGCAAGGGCGAGGGCGAACAAATAGTGGAGATGCAGTTTCTGGCTGATGTACACCTTACTTGCGAAGTATGTGGTGGCAAACGCTTTAAAGAAGAAGTGATTGAAGTAACCTACAAAGGCAAGAGCATTCACGATGTGTTGGAGATGAGTGTGGATGAATCCATTGCTTTCTTTGAGGAAGAAAAGAACCTTGCTAAAGCCATACAACCGCTTCAAGATGTCGGTTTGGGTTATGTGAAGCTTGGTCAGTCATCCAACACACTCAGTGGGGGAGAAGCGCAACGGGTAAAGCTTGCCTCCTTCCTCGGCAAAGGAAAAGGGGCGGGACATATTCTTTTCATTTTTGATGAGCCTACCACCGGCCTTCACTTTCATGACATCAAAAAGCTCTTGGCATCCTTCAATAAGCTGATAGAACAAGGGCATTCGCTATTGGTGATAGAGCATAACACCGATGTAATCAAGTGTGCCGATTGGCTGATAGACCTCGGTCCGGAAGCAGGTGATGCAGGAGGTAACTTAGTGTATGCAGGCATCCCCGAAGGGATAAAGAAGGCGAAGGAAAGCTATACGGGGAGGTACCTCTGAGTTAGCTATGAGATATGAATTATGAGTTATGATTTTTGAAGTACTATCCGAATAAAGAAAAAGGATACTTATATTTGAACCAATATGCCCACTTTATTGATGGTTAATGGTTTTAGGTTTTCTTTTACAGTGGTGATAGATATGAGCCGAGGCATATACATGTCACTAAAGGGAAAGCAACTGGCAAAATTTGGTTAGAACCTGAAATTGCAATTGTTTACATGGTGGGGTTTAATAACAAAGAAATAAAAGACATTGAAGAGGTTGTTGAAAAAAATAGTGAAACATTTAAATTAAAATGGAATGAATACTTCTCTTAATAACTTCGACACAATAGAAAAACTAATATTTGAAGACGGGATACGGATTAAAACAATTGATCTTCACCCAGAATTAGATTTGATGTTAGTAGTACTAAATACCAAAGCAGTATTGCATACCAAACTATCTGATTATCCCACATTAGCAAAGGCTAAACAGAAAGAACTTTTGAAATATGAACTGATTGCCGATGGTATTGGTATTCATTGGCCTTTGTTGGATGAAGACCTCAGCCTAAAAGGATTCTTGCAAGATGAGCTTAAAAATATTGTGAAGGCTGGTAATACTCAAAATGCTTTTGCAGCGTAGTTTAATATGAAAAAAGTCTTTTTTTTAGTTGTCATTCTCGTATATACATCACTTGTTTTCTCCCAAATTAAGATTAAAAAAGCCAATACTAACATCGCTCACTCAAAGAAACCACTCATTCCACACTATGATTGTATTGATTTAAACTCTATTTCAATAAATGGTAAAATTCAATGGCTTGATGATGCAAAAAAAATAAAGAAAACATTAGGAAAGCCAGATAGTATAGCACCAGACCGAGCTGAATGTTGCACCTATTATGATGAAGTAAATACAAAGATTTATTGGTATGGAAAAACGCAGTTTGAAGCTTATAAAGACTCAGCAGTATTTGAAGATATTAATGTAGAGGGTGGTAAGTCCTTTGTAGAGATGCCAAAAAACAAAATCCTTCTTAATAGAAACACAACCTTTTCGGAAGTACAAAAAGCTTTCCCTTTTTCTTGCAAACAAGTATTTGACAGAGGTGTTTATGGAGATAAGACTAAAAGAATGTATAGGTGCATAGACTTACAAACAGACCCGAAAGCCGAGGATATTGTTACATTATATTTTTACAAGGGCAAATTTATAAGTATTGAATATTCTTTCCCAGATTAGTCTTTTATACTTTGACCTCTTAAATAACTACTTTATACTCTTTTGAAAACAGATACAATCCATAAAAACTATTTCACACAAACTGCTTTATACTCTCAAATATCTTGGCTAAGAGCAATGTATTCTCAGCTCAGAGCAATCATTTCTTGCTTCAGAGCAATGTGTTCTTGGTTAAGAGCAATGTAATCTTAGCCAAGAGCAATATATTCTTGGCTGAGAGCAATGTATTCTTGACTGAGAGCAACCATTTCTTGCTTCAGAGAGACATAATCTTGCCTGAGAGTGACATAATCTCGGCGCAGAGCAACATGATTTTGAGCGTTTCAGTCCTTACACCTCCACCCCAATCTGTTGGTTAAATGAGCGATAATGCATTGCTGCCATCATGGTCTTCATATAAATGGTAGACCTGTCCTATCTGGGCTTGAACCTGAGTGCGACTTCATAAATCATCAGACCTCTTTCACGGACGTCCGGGAAAGCCCTAGTGGGGTGCGTTACTGAATTTAATTACAAGAAAGTAAACGCTGAAGGCTAATAATTAATCACTAATTAACAAGATTATGCCTCATCAATCCTTGGTCCTTTGATGGTAATCTCTTGGTATTGCGATTTGAAGTGAAAGATAAAGGTAATGGCCAGTCCCACAACACAACCTGCCAATACAGCAATCACCCGTTCAATGGCAGTATCCCAAACGTGCTTTCCTTCCCCATGCAGCATCAATATAATGGTTGCCGCAAGGGCAGAACGAATGCCGGAGTCTAGTTTAAATAAATAGCAGAAGGACAAGGTAGTAATCAGTGCAAAAGCCATCATCCACATATCAATAGGGGCAATCCATAGGCACAACATGCCCGAACATGCACCCACCACATTCGCTTTGATACGGGTAACAGATAGCGGTACCGACTCCCTGCCATCAGGCGACATCACTAGCATCACCGATATCAGGCACCACGCAATATCCTTGTAATGCAGCAACAAGGAGCCAGTGTAGACGATAATGGTTCCGGTGGCCACTTTAGCAGCATATATCAGCAGACTCTTTAATCTTTCAGTCATAATTGTTGTGGTATGAAAGCGGTAAAGATAAAGAAGGGCTGCGAGTTGTGAGTAGTGAGTTAACCCCAGATTTTGCAATAAGGCCCTACTATAAAATGGTGATTAACAAATAGGTTTTTGCCTGCAACCTACTGCTTTATAAATAATTAAAAGCCAAGATAGCAGCTACTTTATACAGGTTAAAAACCTTTTGATATAATTCAACTGTCCTTAGAAAGGTGCGAATAAATCGCCAATCAGGGCGTAATCTGTATCAAATTTGTTAAATACGGAAATTGTATTATAATTATTAAACTCTTTCTCTTTGATATTTGTATATACAATAAATTCCCTATTATTTTTGCGGGCATTAAATTAACAATCAGTTATTACTAATTATTAAACATAAAAAAACAAAAAAATGAGTTTATTAGACAGTTTGAAATGGCGTTACGCTACCAAGAAAATGAGTGGAGCAAAAGTGCCAACAGAGAAATTAGAATTTATTTTGGATGCAATTCAACTAGCTCCTTCTTCCTTTGGGTTACAACCTTACACCGTTTTGGTTATTGAAGATGAAGCAACAAAAGCAAAGTTATTGCCAGCTTCTTACAATCAATCACAGATTACAGATAGCTCTCATTTGATTGTGTTTGCGGCTTGGACAAGTGTATCAGCAGAAAAAATTGATACTTTCATCGCTGATATAGCAGCCAAAAGAAGCTTGTCTTTGGAAGCATTGAATGACTACAAAGGATATATAAGTGGTTCAATTACACGCTTGAGCGAAGAGCAACAAGCTATCTGGAATGCAAAACAAGCATACATTGCTTTCGGTATCGGATTGACTGCCGCTGCAGAAGTAGAAGTAGATGCCACGCCTATGGAAGGTTTTGTGCCTGCTCAATACAATGAAATATTGGGATTGACAGAACAAGGTTTGACGGCATCGGTTGTACTTGCTTTGGGCTATCGTGGTGAGGAAGACTGGTTGGCTCCATTGCCAAAAGTGCGCAGAGACAAGGATTTGTTGTTTAAATTTATCTAACAAACACACCCCACGCATATTAAAGGCTATCAGTATTACTGGTAGCCTTTTTTGTTTTGGCTCAACACATAGGAACATAGCTACATAGAATACATAGGCTACGTAAACTATGTGTTCTATGTAGCTATGTTCCTATGTGTTTAATATTACCTTTGGAAAATGGAAACAAAGAAGAAACTAGTAGTACTTACCGGTGCTGGCATCAGTGCAGAGAGTGGGTTGAAGACCTTTAGGGACAGCGATGGTCTTTGGGAGGGATATGATGTGTATGAAGTAGCTACCCCTAGGGGCTTTAAAGCAAATCCTGAACTTGTATTGAAGTTTTATAACGAGCGTAGAAAAGATGTGGCTAAAGCACAACCAAATGAAGCACACAAAGGATTAGCTGCTTTGGAGGCCTATTTTGATGTACAAATCATTACCCAGAATATTGATGACTTGCACGAACGTGCAGGTAGTACCAACGTAACACACTTGCACGGTGAGATATTTAAGATGCGAAGTGTACTGGATACCTCCCAAACCTATCCCATTACTGGAGATATTACTGTAGGTGACCTGGCACCAGATGGCGGACAATTAAGACCTTTTATTGTTTGGTTTGAGGAAGAAGTGCCGATGATAGAGGTGGCAGCCAGAATAGTGAGACAAGCAGCTATTTTTGCGGTGATAGGAACATCCCTACAGGTATATCCCGCAGCAGGACTAGTGAATTATGCGCCCTATCAGATACCCAAATACATCATCGACAAAAGGATTCCTTCAGCCGATTCTATCTATAATCCCATCCTGATAGAGAAACCAGCTGTGGAAGGCGTGAAGGAACTAATTAAGTTGTTAGATAGTAGTTATTAGATAGTAATAACTAACATCTACTAAACTAATATCTGCCTTTCAATAACTTTAGTCATATAATATCTCTATCAGAAAAAATACCTTGCGGGCATTTATAGCAGCACAACATTTATGAAAAGAACTATCAAATATTATCGCATCATCTGGCTCAGGCATGACCTCCCCGCAGGACTTTCCGTTTTTTTGGTTGCACTCCCCCTTTGTTTGGGTATTGCATTGGCATCGGGGGCACCACTTTATGCCGGGCTACTCTCTGGCATCATTGGCGGTTTAGTCGTTGCTCTGGTTAGTGGGGCTCAACTGGCGGTTTCGGGGCCTGCTGCTGGTTTGACAACTTTGGTTGCAGCCTCCATCATTTCATTGGGGGATTATAAACTCTTTCTACTGGCAGTTATAGTGGCTGGTTTGTTTCAGTTGTTATTAGGGGTTTTAAAACTAGGGGATATCGCCAACTACTTTCCCTCGGCAGTCATCAAAGGGATGCTAGCGGCAATAGGTATTATCCTTATCTCCAAACAAATCCCTTTGGCACTCGGGTACGACAAACCCGACTTCTGGACGAGTGGCTTCCTCAATCTTTTCAGTTCAAAAAACTTTTTAGGTAATATCGAAAGCTTCAATCACCACATCACGATTGGTGCAATACTAATTTCGGTTGTTTCTTTAGTAATCATCATTCTACTCCAACAACCCTTTGCCATTGGCAAAGGGTTGTTG
>Ga0208741_10001034_pt1 | contig 11767 bp, 8 predicted proteins | sample CryBogCBE03Jun09_FD_184576 | JGI IMG/M metagenome (GOLD analysis project Ga0208741, IMG submission 184576) | Freshwater microbial communities from Crystal Bog, Wisconsin, USA - CBE03Jun09 (SPAdes) | ecosystem: Environmental > Aquatic > Freshwater > Lake | place: Crystal Bog, Wisconsin, USA...
GGCAGTAGGATATGCGCCTTACAAGCAAGAGGCTTCTGCAAGAGGTAGAACAGGAAGGATATTTTATGATGCTAACAGAGGGATTCATTTTGGGGCAAACATTGCCGTAAAAACAAGTGATGGCAAACAAGTAGTGGGCGATTCTTCCATCCAAATAACGGGTGCTACCGAGGCTATTATCTACGTATCATTGGCTACTAGTTTTAATGGTTTCGATAAAGACCCTGTAAAGCAAGGAAAACCATACAAACTCATCGCAGAACGTATCCTTCAAAATGCAATGGCTAAACCCTTCGATGCCATTAAAAAAGCACATATTGCCGATTACAGACGTTTGTTTGCAAGGGTAATTTTGCAACTCGACTGGGCTAAAACTACCCAAGCACTTCCTACAGATACACGTTTACAACAATATGCAACCGGTACTGACGATAAAGCGTTGGAGGCTCTGTACTTTAATTTTGGCAGATACTTGCTTATCAGTAGTTCCCGCACCCCCAATATTCCCGCCAATTTGCAAGGTATCTGGAGTTATTATGTTCGTCCGCCTTGGCAATGTAACTACACTACCAACATCAATGCGCAAGAAAACTATTGGCCCTCTGAAACTACCAATCTCTCCGAATTGCATTTATCCTTATTGGGACAGATAGAAAACATCTCTAAAACAGGTGTAGCCAATGCACACAACTTTTACAACTGCACAGGATGGTGTTGCGCACACAACTCAGATATATGGGCAATGAGCAATCCGGTAGGAGAGGGTAAGGGCAGACCCAGATGGAGTAACTTCTCTATGGGTGGTGCCTGGTTGAGTACACATATATGGGAACACTTTTCCTTCTCGCAGGATACAGTGTATCTAAAACAAAAGGGCTATCCTATCCTGAAAGGGGCTGCTCAGTTTTGTATGGACTTTCTGGTGAAAGATAAAAAAGGCAATTATATTACCTCGCCATCAACCTCGCCAGAAAACTCTTTCTATACCGATGATGGCTATAATGGGTCGGTCTTGTATGGAGGCACTGCCGATTTAGCAATTGTAAGAGAATGTTTTATCAAGACGATTAAAGCTGCTAAAGTGTTGAATGTGGATGCAGATTTTGTAACGGCACTACAAAATAAACTAGATAAACTGTATCCGTATCAGATTGGGGCAGAAGGCAAATTGCAAGAATGGTATTACGATTGGAAAGACCCCGAACCTACCCATCGTCACCAATCGCACTTGATTGGGTTGTTTCCTGGAGAACATATCAGTGTAGAGAAAACACCTGAGTTAGCCAATGCTTGTAAAAGAACTCTAGAGTTAAAAGGCGATGAAACCACAGGATGGAGCAAAGGATGGCGCATTAACTTGTGGGCAAGATTGAAAGATGGCAACCATGCTTATAAAATGTACAGAGAATTGCTGCGTTACCTACCACCTATTGGCGATACCATTATTTACAACGGTCCCGGTGGCACTTATCCCAATTTGTTAGATGCTTGTCCGCCGTTTCAGATAGATGGCAACTTTGGAGGCACGGCAGCCGTTGCGGAAATGTTATTGCAATCTACTGAGGACAAGATTACGCTATTGCCTGCACTTCCTGATGCTTGGCAAAATGGCGAAGTAAAGGGATTGAAAGCTAGGGGAGGCTTCACGGTAGATATTAAGTGGCAAAATGGCAAAGTGGTTGCTTACAAGATAGTATCAAAGTATCCTAGAAAGGTGAAGGTTTACATTGATAATAAATCAGAGATAATAACGTCTCAAGTAAATTGAGTTTAAGTTAAAAGTGAAGACATCACCCTAGGTAGTAGCTGCGCTTTGATGAGGAAAGTTTCGTTCTAATCGAAGCCTTCCTTTACCACCCACCTATTCAAAAACAAGTAACGGCTACTAATAGGACGGGAGTTCTGCTAGCGTTAATGATTATTTAAGAAGGAACTATTAAGCCTTCAACAACTTGGCTACAACAAAGTCGCAAATGATAATTTCGTTTTGTAAACTGAGGTATGCCACCACATATTTTTTCTTATAGCTTACACATTTATAGCCGAGGTTCTTCCATATTGCATAACTACAATTTCGATGGTCTGCTGTGTCTATAGATATTAACCCAAAGAATTCAAATACCCCATCAACAAATTTCTTTGCAGCTAGGGGCATTCCCTTTCCTTCTATAAAATAAGAGATTTCGGCAACAGAAGTGGCTGCCTCTTTCAGGATGCTCACTTTCCTTTTGCCCATGCCTCAATTAATTGATAAGCATGTGCTTTGCCTTCGGTTAGTGTTAATTTCTTTTGTGGGGTAGTTTTGGCGGCTGCTATTTGTTGCAATTGCTCGAACTTTTGTTCTTCAACAATTACATATTTCTTTTTATCGATGGTAACCCTCTCCATAAAGTTTTTTTTGTAAAAGTAAGTTATACCAATAGTAGTAGGAACATAAATTATTAGGAAAGTTTCGCTTCAAGCGAAGCCTTCCTTGGCCAAACACCTATTTAAAAACAAGTAACGGTTGTGGATGGGTTAGAGTCCGAACCAGAGTTGCTTATTTTTGAATAGACTTGGAAAAAAAATGGTTAAGGGGTTTCTAGTTTTTAACATTAGCGAAGGTACACACCACAGACGAAGATACGCCCCTAGCAGTCAAAGTCACGTGGACTAGCTAGGGGACTTTCATTCCGTTGCAAATAGCTTTTCCTTGCTAAACCCGAACAATTCAGGATCTCCTATATTATTTTTAACTGAATAAGTACATGTGAAGCATTCAAACCAACTTATAAACTCTTTTTTATCTATACTATCCCCCAACCTGTAAACAACCAATGTGTCAAAGCCACAACAAGGACATTTCTTTAATGCATAAAAAGACTCGTGTGATTTTTCTTGTTCAGCACATCTAGAATATCTACTTATGGGGTCATGGTAATAAGGATTATAAAACGAAATATTATTGTTAAGGGTTACATCAAGCGTATAAGCCGCTCTACCTAATTCTTTTAAATGGGCAAGCCTCAAAACTTTTCTTATTAAGTCGTCCTTCTTTGATTCAACCTGATAGTCTTTATAGTCAATCTTTATTTTTATTATTTCATCTATTATTTTTATACCCGTTGATGTTTCAAAATAAATGGGTAAGTAACCTTTCAAGATGTCTTTTTCTGCCTTTATAACAGCATCAACCAAAGGAATTACTTTTTGTGATATCAGATAATCAAGTAAATGGAAATTGGGTAAGGTACTTCCATTGTGCATTATTCTGTTTCGCCAACTGCTAAGTCTTTCAAGAGTGTTATCATCTCTTAAAAAAGAGAATTTTTGAGCTATTGCATATTTTGTGTTATCAGGATTTTCATTGCTGTATTTTAGAGCTTCTTTAAACCGTTCAAAAGCCTTTTTAAACTCCACAGTTTCCATTTCTTCATAATCTAAGTCCTTATTAAGAAATCTTATTGCTTCCTTTTCTTTATCTGGAAACTTTACTGAAAGAAAAGGGTCTATACGTCTTAGAATATCCTTCAACAGAAGCTCAAAAAAACGATGGAAACCTAAAATTGCAAAAACTGCACTATCTAGATTGTGTAAATCAAATGAGTTAGTTTTTACATTATTAAAATCTAAGAGTAAATGATAAGTGTTTTTATTGTTCTTAACCGTTTTGAAATAGTTATAAAAGGCATCATTTAAAGACCCATAATAAATTGGGGGTGTTTTTGTAGGGCCATCTTTTGTAACCTTGTATTCATTTTCCTGAAAAAAGTGGTCCTCTGTATAGTTGCTCATTTTATGTGTTCTTTCTTTTTTGATTGTAAATTACCCCTCTACAATTTTTATTTCCTCTTCAGTCAAGCCATAAAGTTTATATACCATTTCATCTATTTGTTTGTCGGTAGTATCTATTACAGTTTTTATGGCACAAGCTTTTTGTTTTTCCTCTTCAAAAAAAGTTAACCAGTCACTTTCTTGTTTAAGGGTAAGTTTTATCTTTTGTTTACCTAATTCATTAATGAAGTCGGCAAAACTTAAATTATAGTATTTCTCTAGTTTGTTATTGATAGACAACCCTGCAAACTTGGACTGCAATAATTGCAAAAAATGCTTGGTAGTTTCCTGTAGTTCTTTGTTTTTGGAAAGCATAATATCTGCTAATGACTCGAAGTCGGTGTATTTGGATTCAATTGTTGCTGGTATTGGAAATTTATCTAAGTTATCAATTGATATTTTTGCAAATACTTTACCTTTTATATCGTGTAACAATCTATAAAACAAAGTTGCAGGCTTTGAATTAAGGATAGCCAGTAGTGCTTTCAATGTTATTGTACTTTTTTTATATATCCCGTGTACTAATGTATCAAAATAATAGTTATCAGTGTCAAGATAACATATCAAAGCATCGCCAGTCTTTCTTATGATTACCTTTTCGGTTTCAAATAAGTCAGATGTCCTCAATGCAAAATCAACTTTACTCTGTTTGTTCATGCCTGCTTTTGATTTTGAATCATCTAGATTTAGTCTTTCCTTTATTGAAGCATCATAAATAACATAGTCTCCAGACCAATTTATATAATATTTATTGAAATCCTTACCCCATATTATTTTTCTACAGAATGAATTTAAGTTCTTGTCGGTTATAATCTTCTCTTTAACGTTACCAGGATTCAAGCCATTCTTTATAACAAAATAATCAGAAAGACACTTATTTTTAAGAATCTTTTCTTTTATTAAGGTACCTCTTTCTGAAACAATTGTAATCTCACAATTTGGGAAACTTAAAAAATCTGTTTGATTTACTGTATTTATGATTGCATCTTTAGGATAATCATAAAAAGAATCAACAGAAACGAGTTTTGTTAGGTTTTTGGAACTCTGTTTAAGTTCACTCCAAAATAGAATAAGACTACCCCCAACTTCAGCATCCTCGAATACTTTATTGTTAATACAAAACAATTCGTCAATGAGAGTATTTTTTATTAAATGTTTTCTTATATTTTCATAATAAGTATTAAATAAAAGTGATTTTGGAATAATCAACCCTACTCTGCATTTGTTATCAAGATTAATAATTCTTTCTAAAAATAATATGTATAAATTAGTCTTATAGTCTGCTAATTTATACTTGTAACTGAAATAATCAATTTCATTTTTGCTTATTATAATACCATACGGCGGGTTTCCAATCACCACATCAAAACCACCACTATACTGCTGTTCAAATGCCTTCTCTGTATCCATACAGAAACTAGCAATGATATCATTCAACTTTTTAGAATATTTAAGCCCGTGCTTTTCCCTGTTGCCCCTCACATAATTGATGGCATTAGTCAGGTAGCCATCGTTGTAAACCCAACCAGGTTTTGACGATACTGTCATCAATTCCCACTCATCCAAAAAAGCCCTAAAGAACTTTTGCGACCACAAATGCCCGTGATGGTTTGTAGTTTCTTTTTCGGCAATGGGTTGAAACCCATTGGAAATTTCATCCGCTTTATCACCTATTGGTTTGTACTCATCTGTGGATAGTTTGTTCTCCACATTTCCAATGGGTTTCAACCCATTGCTAAGTGATTTATTAAACAAATAGGCCGACTTTCCTTTTATTGTTTTTACAGTCTCATTCAGTTCATCCTCCGCACATACCAACACCAAGTGTACATGGTCTTTACAAATATTATAGGCAATACACCTATACTTGTTTTCGATAATAATCTTACCAATAATATCTGTGAGTACTATTTCTTGTTCCAGATTAAGCTCCAATGGTTCACCTTTTACCACATTTTGCTCAATCATTCTTTGCGAAGTCCTTGAGTTGTGGGTAGTGAAGACTAGGTGATATGCCCTTGTTTCCTTCTGTTTGAATATATGCGGAAACTCTTCTTGCCAATTAAACGCTTTGTCTCCAGCTATGCTAGGGTCATCAATCAAACTATTGCCACATTTTATATTGTTGCTTAGGTTATTCAGTTTTCTACCCTTGTGTGCGGTTCGCAACCAAAGGCTAAGACGGGCAATATCCACAGCTTCTTCATTAATATCAACACCAAACAGATTATTTTCAAGGATTGACTTCTCTACATCACTATAAATAATAGAAGCACCTTGCAGTTTAGCAATCAATTCATCAATATATGCGTGTTCTGCCAATAAAAAATCAAGTGCCTGATTCAGGAATGCACCACTTCCACAAGCAGGGTCGCAAATAGTTAATTGCAACAACCACTCTCTGTAAGCATCTATTTGTTCTATCAATTTCCTTTTGTTCGCCTTCCTTTTATCAGGTGTAAATTCTTCAGCTACTATCTTTAGTTCGTTCTTTTTATTCTCACACAAAATACCAACAGTGTTTTCTACAATATATTTTGTGATGTATCGTGGGGTATAAAAAACACCATCCTTTTTGCGCTTTGTTTTTGTCTTATCTATTGCAGAGCCGTCTATTTCGGCTTGTAGTTCCTCTATTTCGTTGAGGCTATGCTCAAAAATATGCCCAAGAATATTTACATCTACCTCTGTGTCAAAATTATAATTACTTAAAGTAACACAGTTTGAATAAAGTATTTCATCATCAATTATTATATTGTCCAATACTTCGTCTGCTGCAAAAAGCCCCCCGTTGTATGCAAATATTTCATAACTCTTAGACGTATATCCTTTATTCAGATAAACAAAGTACTTTTTTATTCTTTCATATAAAGGTTTATACTCATCAAGTTCTTTCAATTTCTCCCAATCATCCAATACCATCCTAATCAAATTTGGGGGTAGAAGTAACCTATCCTCAGCGAAAAAGATAAATAAAAACCTATCTAATAATTTCTGTGTTTTCTTGAATAACAAGAGCTTGTCAAACTGAGGATTCAACGAGACAATGTTGTTGAAAAGTTGCTTTTTGAAAAGTGAATAATCGGCATAAAGTTGTTTGGTTACATTTTCTTCTACAGCAACAGATGCTTGCTTAATTGATAGTGGAAGGTTTGAGAGAAGGTTGTCTTTTTGTAAGCAAAGGAACAAGAGACTGAAACGCTCAAGTGATAATGTAAACAAGTGGAATTCCTCAAAATCAATGGCATCTGTAATGTAAAATCTAAGTTTTTCAAAATTGGAAATAATAACATAAGTGCAATCCTTATGATTATTTTTATAACCAAAAGCTTGTTGCTCTACCTTGGCAAGATCGGTGGTGTCTGTACCTTTCAGTTCTATTACTGCCATCACTTGTTCTCCGTTTAGTATGGCACCATCTGCTTTTTTACTATCTTTTTCGTTCTTTAGTTCGGTGGTAATATTAAATTTGGGATTAGGGTTCAATGTATAGCCAAGTACATCTACAAATAACTCCCTCAAAAAACCTTCTTGGTATTGTTCTTCTTTTGAATTACGTATGTTCTGTTGCTTTTCTACATTCTTGAAGTAGCTATTGAATTTCTTCCAAGCAACGATTAAGCTATTATTATTAATATCATTGAGATATTTTTTTAGTACTGATTGTTGAAATAATGACATCTATTTTTTCCTTAATTGATATAAAAATACTTACTTATGAAATCACCACCCTATAAACCCCCGAATTATTTCTTGCGATGTTTCTAATCGCTAATCCATCACTTGCTTCAAATGCACCATTCTTATGGGTAATAGTCGGTCTTGTCTTTTCTATAAAATCAAATGTCTTCCAATGTTTTGGCACAGCAGGAAACATTAATGTAAACTGTAAGCTATCACCAAACCTTTTTAGATAATGCCTTTCGGGTGCAACTGGTATATTATGAGCCTGTAACAATTTTAGTTCTTCGCCAGTGGTGGCGTCTATTAAGTAACTAGCTTCATTGATGTTTACCCACCAACCACCTGAATATTTGGGTGAAGTATGATAGGTGCAATGCAAATAAGTAAATCCTTCTTCCTCTGCTGAAAGTAGTAGGTCGTTGGATACTTCTATGTTTACATATTTCTCTGTGTCAAATTGAATGAGTGTTTGTATTTCCATATTTTGTCATTAAGTAGTGTAAGTACTAAAAATTATTGTTTTGAATTATGGTATTTCAATAAAAGCTGCTCCTTTGGTTAGTTGAGCAAAATATTTTGTCTTACTAGTATTATCATTTATAAACATAGGAATCATTGATCCTAACAAAAAGATTAAAGGAATAGATAGTTTATTCTTTTTAATTATCAACAAAGCAAGCATTACACCGCCGCCTATTAGCCACCATTTATTATTACCCTCGTTTACCCATTTGCCTGCCATTTTTAAAAAGTCGTTTATAGCAATTTCCTTTTCATTCTTTTTATGTGAATTAAATTCTATAGGGGCAATCAACCCATTATAAAAGCCAATAAATAGTCTGTTAGCAATCGTTCCGTTGCACAGCACAATACTTCTTGGCATTAAAAGGTTTACATCTCCTACCGCTATAGGTTGATAAGAAACGATTTTATCTTGCTCGGAAGTATCAGACTGAAAAATGTAGTTGAAAATTTCATCGGCAATGTTATCAGAATGGGTAGGGTGCGTGTGGAATCTGATAGGAAGTAGTTTGTCTGGTGAATCCGATAATGCAGCTTCTATTCTTTTACCAAGCTCTATGGGGGTTGGTAAATAACTAGTCTCTGGTTTATCAGACACATTTGCAATAAAATATACATCAACAATCTCGAGTAAAGTTCTATCATCAATCTTCTTAGGCTTAGCTAAGAAAATACCGCCTTTCTCTATATTAGGTTCATATTCTTTTCTGAGTCTATCCGTAATAACCTGAGGAATTTCTATTTGACAAGGTGTTTTTAAATGGATATATTTTATTCCATTCACTTCGCTTTCAGTCAATACTTCATCGGCTCTGAGTTTATTAATAAAATCTATAGCTTTCATCATAATTTATACATTTTACCAAAGTGAATTGGGATTAAATTCATCATCAATATCTACAATTGCTCTACCTATCTCCATATTTCTGGCTACCATCCGTTTTGATACTTCAATTATCAGTAACTCTCTAGCTTTCTCATTTTCTAACATACCACAAATAATAGGGGTATGTTCTGGTTTGCATAAGTCAAGTTCTTTGTTAATTGCGGCTTTTAGCTCTTTTGTAAGCATAATTATATGTTTTTGTAAAAATAGGGAATATGGCCAACAAAAAAAGGTCAAAAGCCTTCGGTTCTTCAACCTCCAACTTTCAACCTCTTTTACACTTTCCCTTCCTCAACTCATCATTCAACACTCATATCTCATCACTAAGTGCCTACCCTTGCACATTAGCCGAGAATACTGGGCTCCAATTGCCTTTTTCGTTGCGGCTGTTTACCCAACGCATCCAATAATACACCATCAATCCTGCATCTGTGCCAGGAAAATCGGTGGCAAATACTGCATTGCCCGTTGCACCAATATAGGTTAACTCGCTCGCAGAAACAGGGGTTGCACCCCCTATTTTTTGCCAAACTTCACAGCCACTTGTGCCGTGTGGGTGGGCGTGCTTGCCCGATACACTGTCTGAAAGGGTAATTACGTGGTGCAACCTTGCACCGCCGTCCACCTTTCCAATTGGTGTGGTAGTACCCATTGGTACGTGTGGGTGTGCACCGCCTTTTTCAGGAATGTTAAACGTGTTCCTATCGGTTTGGGTCAACACGCTGTCGGGAAAATCCCCATAAATAATTCTCAGAATATCCTTCATCTTACCCGCATCTATATCCTTATTTGCCACCGCCGTAACGGTTTTGGTGGCGGCTGTGGTAGCCAATGGATAATCGGTATTCCAATTAGACAAACAGGTTACTGCCGTTGCCTTGTTGGGAGCACTTATCAACAACCTTGTAAAATTGAGCAAGATATAAGCAACCACCACATTGAAGTAGGTGTTTAATGTTGCTTCCTTATTTGGAAAATGTGCCATTATTAATTAATTTAATTGTTTATAATCGGTTTTGCCCATTGTAGCCAAAACCACTGAAACCCTTTATGATAAAGCCTTTTGGGCATTTTTCCTTGTTTAAAAAGCCCATTCCCTTGCTTGGTTCTAACTTTCCCTTGCTTGGTTCTGTCGCTCCCTTGCTTGGTTCTAGCATTCCCTCGCTTGGTTCTGTCGTTTCCTTGCTTGGTTCTGTCGCTCACTTGCTTGGTTCTAGCGTTCCCTTGCTTGGTTCTGTCGCTCACTCGCTTGGTTCTATCACTCCCTTGCTTGGTTCTAACGTTCTCTTACTTGGTTCTAAGACAGATTCGCTCAAGGAAATTGCCCACAAACTAGGGCGGGTCTATCGTGCCTGTTACAAAGAACAGGTTGAGTGCAGAAGGAAAAGTAGTTTTATCTAAAGGAAGAGAAGAATTGTGTAATAAGGTGGAAAGATGGCTTCGGCAAGCAGTTTTTAGGGAAAGGTAGTGTAGGCGTGGTGTTGTAAAAAGGATATGTGGAATGACTAAAATAAGTGTGATTGGGAAAATGTGCGGACTAAAACCCATCCACGTATAAAACGGTGGCGGTGTGGAAGTAATCTGCGGTATTTTTCTGTTTAATAACATCCTGAAACGAAACTAACAGAAGCGATATTATAAACTAGAAAAGGTTGTTAACATTGCTGCTAATGCCAAAAAAGCCTTAACGCTTCAGTTACATATTTGGGATCATTGGTAATATCAATAAGTTACTAGTTGAGGCTTTTTTGAGAAAAAATATAAAATAAATACCCAACATCTTTAGGAAAAGATAGGGGCATAAATTCACTCTGACAACAGTTTATCGTTGTTGAAGTGTAAGCAAATGTTTGTACAATCTATTGAGAGAACAAAGAAGGATTGGCGGCGTGAAGTATCAGGTATAAGAAAATCCAAAGTAAGAGTGCAGTGTACAACATGTAGGATGACATCTTGTATGCCTCCGTAAAGAACGGCCACTTGGGGTTGTCCATCTCTCGGGTGGAACGACTAACTCTCGATTGAAGGAAGAAGAAATTATTGAAGGAAAAACCAAAGTTCCCTGGTTTGAACCATTGTAACAAAATAAGCCTGACAAGTCCAAAAAAGAGAACAAGTAAGTAACCATATTTAGCAGTGAGAATAACAAGGTAATCTATAATCATTTTTTGTAAGTATGGGGTGGAGCCCCCAAAGAGGGCTTAGTGTTTGAAAGACAAGGGGGGAATGTTGTTAGCTGCATCTTAAGGAAAATTTAAAGTGTATTATTCAAAGCATCTATGTACGAGGAACTGTTACATAGAAATGCAAGTGTTATGTATTGACTTGCAGGGGTTTTAAAGCAAAGATTTCTCTATCCGAGAGGGGCCCTTTCCCCGAAAAAGTATTACAGAACTCAATAAATCGATCCAAAACTGATACCTTCGTTTGATTATTTGTGTAAAAAGTACACATTCATTATCGAATAAACATATTATGCCTCGTCAAATGAAAAATGCCCCTCTCTTGCTTGTTCTTGTACTCTTGTTTGCTGCCTGTAGCAAAAACAACGACACTGTTACGCCCGTTATTCCTCCTGTTGTGCCGCCCGTTACCGACTCCACGCCTTCCCAATATGGTACACCCTTCAGTAGTGTCCCCAATAGGCAAGATGCTATTATTTATCAGGTAAACATCAGGGCATTCAGTAATCAGGGAAACTTTGCTGGCGTGTTGGCTAGGCTAGATTCCATCAAGGCATTAGGGGTTAATGTCATTTATCTGATGCCTATCTATCCGGTTGGAGTTGTAAATTCTGTAAACTCACCCTATTGTGTAAAGGATTATCTGGGCATAAACAGTGAATTTGGTAATCTATCAGAC
>Ga0208741_10001039_pt1 | contig 11731 bp, 9 predicted proteins | sample CryBogCBE03Jun09_FD_184576 | JGI IMG/M metagenome (GOLD analysis project Ga0208741, IMG submission 184576) | Freshwater microbial communities from Crystal Bog, Wisconsin, USA - CBE03Jun09 (SPAdes) | ecosystem: Environmental > Aquatic > Freshwater > Lake | place: Crystal Bog, Wisconsin, USA...
CCGCTATTGGCCAACACTTGTATGCGCGGCCGGTGAAAATCTTTTAATTCCTCCACCGTAAGGCCATAATCACCCCGGTACTCCGACCCATCAGCCAGCGAAGCCCCATAAGGCCCCACGGAGGCGGCCACCAACAGGCGGCCGGTAACCTTGCCGGTTTGCAGGGCTTGCTCACGGGCCTGCATGGCCAGTGTAACACTCAGCCGCATCAGGTCTGCCGCCTGTTGGGCATCGTACCCATGTTTGGCAAAGCCTGTAAAACTAGCTTGGTAGCTTGCACTGGTAATTATTTGGGCACCGGCCAACAGGTAATCGTAATGCACTGCCTGTATAAGGGCCGGGTTTTCGGTAAGCAGCTTTGCCGACCACAACGGGTGGTTTAGGTTGGCCCCCCGGCTTTCCAGTTCGGTGGCCAAAGCACCGTCCATTATGACGGTGGTATATTGTTTAATTAATTCTTGTAACATACGAATCAGCGCAAATTGTGGCGAATGTACACGAATTGGGGAAACTTATGCTGCCTGCAAAACGGCCCAATATACCAACGTCGTATGAAGTCCCCTTTTCGCGAACATTCGTGGTATCACTTCGTGAAAATTTGTCTCAAAAATTCGTGTTTATTTGTATATGGAAAACATAAAAATAGCCACCGCCCAATTTGAGCACAAAAGTGGCGACAAAAACTATAACCTTGCCATGATTGGCCAGCTGGCAGGCGAGGCCGCCGCCCAAGGTGCGCAGGCGGTTGCTTTTCATGAATGTTCCGTCACAGGTTACTCGTTTGCCAGAACCCTTGACAAAACTCAAATGTTGGCATTGGCCGAATACGTTCCCGACGGGCCGAGCATACAAACCCTGGTAACCATTGCCACAACACACAACATCGCCATTCTTGCCGGGCTTTTTGAAAAAGATGGTGCCGATACCCTGTACAAGACTTATGTGTGCGTTGACAAAACAGGCCTGCTTGCCAAGTACCACAAACTGCACCCATTTATAAACCCCCATATTACCCCCGGCAACAGTTATTGCGTGTTTGACCTGTACGGCTGGAAATGCGGGATATTGATTTGCTACGACAACAATATTGTTGAAAACGTGCGGGCCACCGCCTTACTGGGTGCTGATATTATTTTTATGCCGCATGTAACCATGTGCACACCCAGTACCCGGCCGGGCGCCGGCTTTGTTGACCCCGCTTTATGGCTGGCCCGGGAAACCGACCCCACCAGCCTGCGCATTGAGTTTGATGGCCTGAAAGGCCGCGAATGGCTGATGAAATGGCTGCCTGCCCGTGCTTATGACAATGCCGTATACGCCATTTTTAGCAATGCCATCGGCATGGACGGCGACCAGTTGAAGAACGGTTGCAGTATGATTATCGACCCGTTTGGGGACATTATCGCAGAATGCCGCACCCTGGGTAACCAAGTGATAACGGCCACCTTTACCGCCCAAAAACTAACCGATGCGGGCGGCTACCGGTACCGCAACGCCCGCCGCCCCGAGCTGTACCGCGACATCATCGGACAGCCACATGTGGCGGAGCAGAAAGTGGTGTGGCTATAGGGTGGGAAGCTATTTGATAGAGAATCACTAATGCCCTTTATGGCATTGATAGTTTGATAGAAAGTAAAGGGTTTATGCCGTGAAAGGATGGAGTAATAGTTGTAAGCTGACCCATAGGCATACCTTTTAGGTTAGTGTTGCAACATATCGCATTAGCTTTGTCAACTTTTTTACAGTTGACAAAGCTATTCCCGACAGCTGGAGGTTGATGTGGCCATGGTAACGGTGGTATTCTGGTCAACCCTTCTTCCCTACTTCTTTAGTTAATTGCCAAGTAAAAAATAGCAGCCCTGCCAGTAGGGCGATGATAACTGCCCATAGCCAGGATTGCTTAAAAACAGCGCTGCCTGCCGGGGCCGTTACTGCAACCAACAGCGGCTGAACTGGCCCATACGCGATGGGGGAAATATCGGCTGGGATGCTGTCTTTAAAATTCTGTAAATCATATTGCGGGGCAACGGCGTTGGCATTGTTCATTTCTAAATGGTAAGCCTTGCCGGAATCCAACCAAGTGATGATGCTTCGCTTTTGTTGCGATGTGCCGATACCCGATATTTTTAACGGCGGGTTATCACCATTAAAAATCTTCAGCAGCCAGTCCCGCGTAGCAAAAACGGGTACATACAGCTTACATGTTGTATTAGTGGAAAGCGTAAAATCCGCATCAAGCCCATAAGGCACCACAACAACCGCATCGCGCTTAAAAAACTTAGGGCCGCTTATTTGAAGGCTGATATTATCCACATGAAACGGCAGCGGGTTATGAACCCTTATATAGGAGTATCCATCGCTGCTGTCCTTCTGGGTATAGCTAACCGGCGGATTTTCAGTAGCTGCATCTATGCTTCGATAGGCTAGGTTTACGTACCTGCCAGCGGCGATAATATGCAACGGATCATTCTTGCCATTGTATATAACCAACCTTATGTAGCGGTACACCACGGTGGGGAAAATAACAGTCTCTGCATATCGGTCGGTATCAGTTATATACTTTTTCTCCAGGCTGATGTTCTCCACCATCGAGAACCATTGTTTACCATCATCGCTGCCGCTCACATCCGCCATTCGGCTAATGGAGGCATTGCCCAACAGCAGTACCAGCGAACTTATTTTTTCTTTGGCAGCATTATCCAACACCAAAATACTATTGCCGCTGTCGCCCTGTGTTTGTTGTATAATGGGCAGCGGCTTGTACTGGGCAGTGTCTTTGGCTAGGTTAACGCCTGCAGGCTGCAACACATACTCCGCCTGCTTCCCATCCCCATCCACCACCCGCAAATCACTAAAATCAGTCTTCACATAACTGCTCAGTTCCGGGGTTACGGCAAGGGCGTAAAAGCCCGTTTTGGTAACATGCCCAAGCATGGCTTTGTTTTTATATTGGGCCAGTGTTGTGTTATGCATGAACAACAAGCATAGCAAACAGTACAGGTTATTTTTTATTACGTGCATCATCATCAGTAATATTTTTAATTTTGCGGTTCATCCGCAAAGCCTCCCGGCCTGTCGGGAAGAGGGGCTTGGGGAGAGGCGAAACATCCGCGACAATCCGACACTATTTCGCATTCTTCGCATCATCAATAATAATTTTTTTAATCCGCTGGTACATGAAGGATACAATCAGCAATACAACACCCAACAATATAAAGGCAATTATTTTACCCGCTGGCGGAATGTTTTGTATGTCGTACGCAAACAGTTTTATCAGCGTTATGCCAAACACCACCAAGGCAATAACCCGCAGCGGCTTATATTTTTTGCTAAGGCCCAGCCAAATGATAATGAAGGATGACAGCCCCCACACAATGCTCAATCCCGCCTTGCTGTACAGGTTCTCTGCGTAGCCGATGGAGGCCTGGTTGGTATAATACAGCCAAACAACCAGGTGCCTTACTTCTACGCTGAACAATACCAGCAAGGCAATGGTGGTAACCCATGTAAACGTACCCAAGGCATGCTTAAACAGGGCTATGTTTTTACGCACATAACTGATGGTGTTGTATATAAGCACCAGCAACAGTGCTACGCTTAAAACATGGCCTATAAAATACCCTTTGTATGTGCCTGTAACAAGCATGGCTTTCTCTGGTACATAAATGTTTTGGATATTCGCCGTGTAAAAAATGAATATTACGAACGGTGCGGCCAGCCGAAGGGTGGTGTTTTCCGCAACTCGTAGTTTGGCAGCCACAAAAAAGTACATCACAAAAAATGCCGTTGCATATAGCTGCAAGTACATGTATTGTAGGTTTGTGCCGGGCAGCCGCAGGCTAAACTGGTGGTTTATTTCCAACGCGCCGGTTGCAAACAGCAACGCCAGCCAAACTACCCCATAAAACTGCCTTATAAGCTTGTTGGTAAATGGCGGCAAGTAATAGGTGTCTGCCTCGCGCTTCAACAGCGTATGTACCAACAGCATGGCGGCTGAACATACTATTCCGGTAATAAAGCCCTTGTTGGCAATAACTGGTAATAAATACACGGCATGGGTATCATATATTTGGCCGTATATTCCTATCCAATCCATCACCAGGCTGGCCAGCATTAACACCGTTACCAGCGCACTCGCAATTTTAAGCAGCTTGATGAATGAGCGTTGGTATAGCCAAAGCAGCACCACGGTTTCTGCTGCCCAAAATAGGGTAATGTAGTGCCCCTGCAATTGTACAGGTGCCGCCAGCGAAATATACGTTACCGTAATGCCAATAATGAGGTAAATAAAATTTTTGTCGGCCTTGGATTGTTTAAAGAACAACCAGCCCAACGTCAAGTTTACCAGCCCCAGTGCTGCCGTAAACAGGCCCTTGTAATCTCGCATGCCCCCTTCCGTCAGCAGGGCAATGCCCGCGCCATAAAAACATAGGTTAACCGAGAGCAGTATAATAAAATCAAAAGCCTTAAGCTGGCTGCCGCGGCTAGCATGGTGTATAACATTCATCGCCACAAACATGGCATAAAACAGGCACCCGAAAATAAATGCGCCTTGGTAGGGGAAAGCTGTGCCGCCCTGCTGGTTTAAAACCCAGCTTAGGTACACAACCTGTGTAAATACAAAGGCAATAAAATTAAGCGCACGCCAGCGTTTGTAATAGGCTAGTGCAATTAGCCCGGCATTAAGTATGCACAGGTAGGTGAACAACACAATATAATTGCCTTGCCCGCTACTCACCAAAAACGGCGTTAAAAAGCCGCCCACCGTGGCAATAATGGCAAGCTCTATCCTGTCGTATAAAATGGATAGCACCACGGCAAACGCCGTTATAACCACCATGCTGGAAAACGCGGTTGTTTGGCTAAAAAGCTGGTATTGGTGGTAGGCCAACGCGATGGTAAAATAAAACACCGCCAGGCCGCCGCCCGCCAGCACCGAGCTGAACGAGTGGTAATTTTTACGCAGCCTGTGCGCAAACGCCACCAGCAGCCCGCCGCAAAAAAGTCCGATGCACACACGGCCTATTTCCTTAATCCAGTCCTGGTCAATAGCGTATTTTACAAAAAAGGCTATGCCCAGCACCAGCACGCCGATACCAATTTTATTAATCAGGTTTTCGCCGATAAACTTTTCAATGTCGGGGTTTTCGCGCAGCCACTTGTCAAACCAGCCCTCTTTAGGCGGGGTGGGAGTGTACTTGTCGCCGGTAGGTTGGTAGGCCGGGGTTCTAATAGGTGTTTCGTCAACAGACAATACAACTGGTTTTCCCAAAAATTCATCTGCAAAAACAGGGTCGTTGGCAGGTACCTCTCTTGGTGCTGTATAGGGCCTGGGCCAATCCGTAACAATGTCCTTTTCCGGTTGTTCTGCAACAGGCGGTGGCACTGGCACAGGGGCAGCTGGCTTTACCTGCGTAACGGGTGTTGCTGGTTTTTCCGGGGCTGGTGCCTTGGCGGCCGCCTCCTTGGCATAGCGCGCCAGTTCGCCCTTAAGGTGGGCAATGTCGTTCTTTACGTCGTTTATGGCATGTTTGCTGTCGTTAATGCGGGTTAACACGGCAAGCAGTATGGCAAGCACCACGATTAATAAAAATATTTCCATGTTGGCCGGGGATGTTTTGTGTATGATTATTTTTACCGGGCATATGATTGAATACCGAATATACGACAGCGCTTGGTAAAAAAATGCAAATGTATTAGGGGAGGGGTGGGGAGGATAGATTTGACAACTTTTTAAAAAGTTGTCAAATCTGGGGTTCGCTCTTCGGAACCTGCAGTGCAAAAGTTTTATGTTGTTGCCTTTGGCGACGTACGTAGCTGCAGAAGGCAACGATTTACAACGCCAAAACTGCGAGTTCCGGCGAGCGGGTATGGGCCATGGACAATGAACTATTTTTTTGGGAACGGGCATGTGTGCTGGTGGCATCGATGGTTGTGTCACTCACTTTTGCGTTCGGAACTATGGGGAGCACTCGCGTTTTACCCGATGGGATGGACCCATCGCTGTTGGATGCCGGCCCTTCAGGCTTGCCCATTTCAGTGGGCACGGGGCTGAAAGTACACAGTGTTGCAAATATTTACATGAACCACGAATGAATATTAGCCATGGACAACAAACTACCCGGCACGCGGTTTGCATACCTATACCAAACAGCTAACCATGGAAAAAAGAATATTCGGTGTCGTATTAATCGTTCTTGGCATAGCTGGACTGGTGATGGCAGGTGTGGGCTTTATGCACAGCAGTGGCGGCACCTACAGCATTAAGAGTATTATATTGTACGGGGTATTGGGTTTGGTGTTTTTTTCGGCCGGTGTGCGCATGATTACCAACACGGCCGACAAGATAACATAACTACCGTCATGCCTGCGGAGGCAGGCATCGCATAAATTATCAACAAGGCCTTTCGCGCGCACGTTCCGGACTGGATGGGGTTCCACCGACAGGGCTTGATTAGTTTTGGGAGATACCTGCCTTCGCAGGTATGACGGGCCAGCAAACCGGGGTATGTTTACAACAATTTCCTCAGGATTGCAGGGCGGGTAATACTGCTTTTACCATTCGGTTTTTGCCTTGCATATCGGTTTTTAATTCAACGCCGGTAAAACCGTTGTCGGCCAGCAAAAGGCAAACTTCCGCGCCAAGGGCCTCGTTAATCTCAAAAAATAACAGCCCCCCAGGCCGCAAGTGGCGCAAAGCAAACCGGGCGATTTGCCGGTAAAACAACAGTGCATCATCATCAGGCACAAACAGGGCGGTATGCGGTTCATAGCGGGTAACATTGTTGAGCATGTCCGCAGACTCGGACAATTTAATATAAGGCGGGTTACTCACGATAATATCAAATATGGGCAAGGGCGGCCAGTGTAGTTCATTCAAAATATCAGCCTGGCAAAAAGTAATGGGCGTCTGCAAATCTGTGGCATTTTTTTGCGCCACCTGCAAGGCCGGGGCTGAAATATCCAACGCGTGCACATCCCAACCGGGGCATTTTTTCTTTACCGCAATGGGTATGCAGCCGCTTCCGGTGCCAATATCAAGTAGCCGGATTACTGTTTGCTGGTTACTGGTTGCAGGTTGCAGGTTACCGGTATCATTCGCTTTATCCTGTAACTTGCAACCAGAAACTTGCGACTGGGCCCCCACCACCCATTCCACCAGTTCTTCTGTTTCGGGGCGGGGTATCAGCACATTGCCATCTACATAAAATTTTAGTCCGGCAAACCAAGCTTCGTGCAGCACATACTGTACAGGGGTGTGCTGCAGCAAAAGTGCTTGCATCGCTGCCAGTTCTTTTTGCGCGGCCGGGCCAATAGGCATGTGCTTGTTAACAATGCGGTCAATCCTGCGCTGGCCGGTAACATGTTCAACCACAAGGTCGGCAATGTTGGCGGCCTCGCGGTTATCGTACAAATCGTATAGTGCAAAAAGCAGCTGCCGGTGTGCTTCCTGTATTGTCATTGTGCAATGTTAGTATCTTTGGCGCGAATGGACAATCACGAATTATACATGCGCCGCTGCCTGCAACTGGCTTTGCTGGGTGCTGGCAACACGGCCCCCAACCCAATGGTGGGTGCGGTGTTGGTGCATGGGGGAAGGATAATTGGCGAGGGCTACCACCAAAAATGCGGGCAGGCCCACGCCGAAGTTAACTGTATTAACAGTGTGGCAGAGGAGGATAAACATTTGGTGCGGAAATCCACCATCTATGTATCGTTAGAACCTTGCGCGCATTTTGGTAAAACGCCTCCTTGTGCGGATTTAATCATCCAACAGGGGATACCCAAAGTGGTGGTGGGCTGCCGCGACCCATTTGAAGCGGTTAACGGCAAGGGCATTGAAAAGTTGCAGAACGCAGGGGTGGAAGTGATTGCCGGCGTACTCATGCAGGAATGCCAAAACCTGAACAAGCGCTTTTTTACCTTTTACACAAAGCACCGGCCCTATGTTTTGTTGAAATGGGCACAAACCGCTGATGGCTGCATGGCTGGGGCGGGTACGGAGCGCTTATTGATAACCAATGCCATCACCAATAAATTGGTACACAGATGGCGAACTGAGGAGGCCGCCATCCTAGTGGGCACCAATACCGCCAAGCTGGATAACCCTGCGCTTGATAACCGGCTTTGGGCAGGCAAAAGCCCGGTAAGGCTAGTGTTAGACATGCAACTGCAATTACCCCCAACCTTGCAGTTGTTTGATGGCCGCCACCAAACAATTGTATTGAATGCGCTTAAACAAGAAGAAGCAGGCAATATTACATACCATAAGCTAACAGAAGGCATTGACCTAATACCCCAAATACTGGATGCTTGCTGCCAACGCCGCATGTTGAGTATTATGGTGGAAGGTGGGGCGAGGCTGTTGCAAAGTTTTATTGACAGCGGCCTGTGGGATGAGGCCAGGGTGATTACCAACGAGGCCTTGTATATAGGGGATGGATTGCCCGCGCCACGGCTACAGCAACTTACCCACAGATACAGCGAAAAAATATTGGGCGATAGGGTTGATTATATAGAACGATGATTTTTAGGATGGATGGGATGTTAGTGAAATCTGCGTAAATCAGATAAAGCCAAAAAATCAGCGTTCCATTCCAAAAAACAGAGCATAACACACATGATTGAAACGGATATTTACCAAACCATTGCGCAACCTTCCCTAGCAGAGTTTAAAGACAGGGGCAGCCGGTTTATAGCCTATAGCTACCCCATAAAAACTACAGAGGAGTTTAAGGAGAAATTGCAATTGCTTAAAAAAGAACACCCTAAAGCGGTGCACCATTGTTTTGCTTACCGCTTGGGGCTGGACGGCAACAATTACCGGGTGAGTGATGACGGGGAACCATCAGGCACGGCAGGCAAACCCATACTTGGCCAGATTGACAGCAAAGGCCTTACGAATGTGCTGATAATCGTGGTGCGTTATTTTGGGGGCACCTTATTGGGTGTGCCGGGGTTGATAAACGCGTATAAATCTGCCGCCAGTATGGCCTTGCAGTTGACCCCGTTTACTCAAAAGCCGGTAATGGTGCGGTGGACGGTTACCTTTGACTATACCCAAATGAACGATGTTATGCGATGGGTAAAAGCCGTTAACTGCGAAGTAATAGAACAGGAAATGCAGTTGTTTTGCAAACTGGTGGTGGATGTGCCTAAAAACAAGGCCAGCGAACTTGGCGCGTTATTGGGTGATTTACGTGGCGTGGAAGTGGTAGTGGTATAGGATCGCTTTCTAAATTTTATGGTAATAGCCATGTGGATATTTATTAACCCTGCATCTTATAGAAAAAAATGTATAGACTGCTTAGTATAATACTTATTCCGTTGGTAACTACAATGTTTTCGAGTTGTTGGCAATACAAAAAAGGGCAAAGTATTGAGAATGCATTGTTGCGTGTAATTTCTAAGTTTCCACAGTTGCCGAAGGGAAGAGATAGTGAAAGTAGTTTTTACAAACTGGTGCGTAGTGTTACTATCGGCGAAATTGGTATTGAAATTCAACTTCGTTCAACTCCAGATACGATAGAGGATCCTCAGAAAATAATTATCGTAATAAACCAAGCCCGAAAGCTTTACGCTATACCGCTTTTTTCAAACACTTACCACAGCTATTGGCACTTTCAGTTTGATAGTGTGCTTGTTTCAGAAAAAACAATTTCAACAACTTTTGAAAATGAAATAAAAAATTGTCTGACGCAACTTAATTTATATGACACTTTAGAAACTGCTGGGATAGTTCTTGACGAAATGTTTTTTTCGATATTACAATGTCAACATGTGACGGATACCGACAGTTTAAATCTACAGCAAATAGCTTTGACAAATAATTATCAGTTGCCCTCGGAAGAAAGTGATAGTTGTAGTAGAAGACTTCAAAAGAATTGGGATGAAATGAAAAAAGCTTTCCACCCTAGAGAATATTCTAGTGTCTATACTTCATATTGGGATCAAAAAAATAATCGAGTGTACCAATTTGACTTTAAAAAATTAGGCCGTAATCGAAAACTAGACTTCACATTGAAAAACTACCGATTAGACTGTGTATCCCATATGATTTATATGTGATAGACCAGTTGCCCTGCTGCTACCTATTTTCCGAAAGTTATAATACAAATGCTCACCATGGAATCTATCCCCCAAACTCCTCCACTGGCACTCCGCCAACTTCAAGGTCTTTTATCACAAACAAACATCCGGCATGGGGTTGTTTTATTTTATCATCTACGGTAAGCTCCTTTGTAGCGGAGGTTACGTATAAGTCTGTTAAGTCCGGTCCGCCAAAGGTTGGGCAGGTAATGTTTGCCGCTGGCAACGCGATGGTTTGCAGTTTTTCGCCAGTATTGGGGTTAAACAAGGCCACTTGCCAGCCGCCAAAAAATGCAATCCATAACATGCCATTTTTATCTATGGTCATGCCATCGGGGTAGCCCAATTCGTTGTGCACATCCACAGCCACCCGTTTGTTGGTTATCGCCCCGGTGGCCATGTCGTAATCGTAGGCAACCACATGGCGGGTTGGGGTATCAATATAGTAAAAGGTTTTAGTATCGGCCGTCCAAGCCATGCCGTTGGAGATGGTAACTCCGGGTATTTTATGGGTGACGGTAAAATCTGTACCCAGCATATACACATTGCCCGATGGCTCAGTTTCATTCAACGGCATGGTGCCCGCCCAAAAGCGGCCTGCGGGGTCGCACTTGCCGTCGTTAAAGCGGTTGCCGGGTAGATGTGCTTCGGGATCTGCAATTCTGGTAACTGTTTTGTTGTTAAAGTCAACAAAGGCAAAACCGTGTTGCAGGGCTGCGATCAAACCACCGCTTTTACGCAATGCCATGGCGCCCACCATCTCGCCCACGTTAAAAGTGCTATGGCTGTTATCCAAGGTGGAGTATCGGTGTATGTTGCCGGGTATAATATCCACCCAATAGATGCAATTGTTTTCTTTATCCCACAAAGGGCCTTCGCCTAAAAGGCATGGATGGTTTACTGCTACTAATGTTTGTGTTGCCATATATACTTTTTTAATATGCTGTTATTGTGTAGATTGAATGTGCTTGCGGCTGTTAATAGGGTGAGGGGCTTACGGAGGTCCAACCGCCATCTACGACTAAACTTTGCCCCGTGATATGCCTTGACAAAGGCGACACGAGAAACAATGCTGCGTTGGCTATGTCTGCCACTGTGGCTGCACGGCCCATTGGGGTTATGCGGCTCCAAGTATTTTCGTATTCCTTATCTTCCACGGTGCGCTCGGTTTTGGTGGCACCCGGTGCAATGGCATTGATGGAGATATTAAAAGGTGACAGTTCCACCACCAATGTTTTGGCCAGCATTTCCAACCCCGCTTTTGTCATGCCGTACGCCGCTAGATTTTTATGTGCTTGGTGGCCTGTTACCGACGACATGAATAAAATGCTGCCGCCGCTTTGCTGCTTTTGCATTTGTATGCTGGCGGCCTGGGCTAGAAAAAAGCTGCCGCCGAGGTTAACCTGCATTACGCGTTGCATTGCTGATGGTTGGTAGGTAAAAAAATCGCCAAACAAGGTAATGCCTGCGTTGGCAATGGCGATGGTGAGGCTGCCAAACCTGGTTACTGCTTCATTAACCATCTCCTGTATAAAAACAATGTCAGCTGCATCGCCCGCCAAAGGGTGGCATTCGCCACCTTGTTGCTGTATCGTGGCGGCGGCCTGCTGTGCCAGCCTAACATCTACATCGTTTAATATTG
>Ga0208741_10001043_pt1 | contig 11709 bp, 15 predicted proteins | sample CryBogCBE03Jun09_FD_184576 | JGI IMG/M metagenome (GOLD analysis project Ga0208741, IMG submission 184576) | Freshwater microbial communities from Crystal Bog, Wisconsin, USA - CBE03Jun09 (SPAdes) | ecosystem: Environmental > Aquatic > Freshwater > Lake | place: Crystal Bog, Wisconsin, USA...
CTCTTGAACTGTTTGAAGAAGTCAGATGGTAACCCTTTTAATAACTCGTTTTTCTCTTTCATAATAAATCTGCAAGTTTATGACTTACACACTTATTTGGATACTATCGTATTACACGTCTTAAATTGATTATGACATGTTTTTGAAGCAAGTTTTGAGTTTTTAGGAGAACTGGTAATGTCCACTAAAGTGTGTAAATGATGAGAATGAGATTGCACTATACTGTAAAATGACGTTGCACTACGGGGTAAGTTGACATTGTGCCCCCCTATTTGGTTGTACTTTCTATCATTTACCCCCGTATTTATACGGGGTTTTGTGTTTTTATGTTAGTTAATGATTAATTAATAGCATCTTTGGAAACGGAATGAATGGAGGATGGAGATTTTAGCGAGTGAGAGTTATAAACTGGTTTAACTTGTACACACAAGTGATGCTGAGGAAGATTTCGCAAGAGGGTATATTTGGGGAGTGTGTTGAATATTGTGTACATTAGTAACGGCGAGCACATAACGGGAGTCATGCACCAGACCCCGATTTTTGAATAGTACTTTACAGAACAGATTCATGGACTAAGAGGAAAAAACACCTCATTTCAAAGTCTTTTTGCCTCATAGCCGGCGGGCTTCGAAGACCTCACCCCCAGCCCCTCTCCAAAAGAGAGGGTAGCCAGACAACGCCACTACGTTCTCCCTTTTGAGAAAAATTATCCTTCGGATTTTTCTCAATTTCAGATGCGCTGAAACCAAAGGGCCCTAAGGTGGCTTATGTAAGTACTGGTGGAAATGCGAGTGTAAGTTGATTTGGATATGTTTATCTTTTTGCGTTACAGAAACCACCCCGCCCTACGGGCACCCCTCGAAGAGGGGAATTAGACCCCGACGATTTGTAAGTTGCTGAGATTGTAAAATTTAGGTGGTGTAGTTACCTGATGTGTAGTGTTTTCAGGATATAAGCGACCCAATTCCCCTTTTGAGGGGTGGCCGATAGGTCGGGGTGGTATCTTGTTGCATAATTTATTTTGCCTACTAACTATTTTGTAACCAATAATATCTCATCTTTGGAGTAGGATAAGGAGTGTCTTTTGAAAACTAGCTAATAAGAAGACTGCTTTTTGTACAATTTATTTGAGCGAGTGGCGGTTGGAAATAGGTTTTATTGATAAAGATTAGTAACGGCTAAGCACAGGCCAGAGGCCATGCGCTAGCCCCCGATTTTTTACAGACCTGAGCTAGATGGGAATGAGGATTATTAATAGTTGCATCATTGTATTCAAATGCCATTATAAAAAAATTAAATGAAAATATTACTTGACACCAACATTATCATTCACAGAGAAGCATCGAAAGTTATCAATCAAGATATTGGTATTCTATTTAATTGGATTGACAAACTAAAATATTCAAAATATATACATCCTGCGACAATTGAGGAGCTTAATCGTAATAAAGATCCACAAACAGTAGCCACAATGGCAATCAAAATTCAGAGTTATAACTTAATCCGAAATCTGGCACCAGATAGTGATACTCTAGAGAAAGTTAGCAAAAAAATTGATACTGTAGCTAATGATGAAAACGACACTAAGATTTTAAATGAGGTATTTTGTAATAGAATCGACATATTAATTTCTGAGGATAAAAAAATTCATACTAAAGCACAGCTTTTAGGCATTGAAGACAAGGTCTTTAAAATTGACCAGTTTCTTGAAAAGGTAACTGCTGAAAACCCAGACTTAGTAGATTATAAAGTTTTGGCAGTAAAGAAAGTTGATTTCGCCCAAGTAGATTTACAAGATACTTTTTTTGATAGTTTTCGAGAAGACTATATTGGGTTTGACAAATGGTTTAATAAAAAGGCAGACGAAATTGCCTACGTCTGTTACAGTAATGAAATACTTTCAGCATTTTTATATATTAAAGTCGAAGACGAAAATGAAAACTATTCTGATGTGGAACCGAGCTTGAAAAAGAAAAAGCGTTTAAAAATTGGCACGTTTAAAGTGACCAGCAATGGGTTTAAGATTGGCGAACGGTTTCTAAAAATCATTTTTGATAATTCACTACAATATAATGTTTCGGAAATATATGTAACTATTTTTGATAAAAGACCCGAGCAAATACGCCTTATATCATTACTTGAAGAATGGGGCTTTATTTATCATGGAAATAAAACGACAGCAAATGGTATTGAAAAGGTGTTTACAAAGGATTTTGATAGAACGCAGGTAATTAACCTGTTGGAGCCTAAAAAGACCTTTCCATTTATTTCACCTGATAGTAAAATCTATATTGTTCCTATTTATCAGGATTATCATACAGAATTATTTCCTGACTCGATTCTTCGAACTGAATCACCAAAAAATTTCACTGAAAATGAGCCTCATAGAAATGCTTTGAGCAAGGTATACATTTCGCGTTCGCACATGAGAAACTTATCCCCCAGTGATATCATTGTCTTTTATAGAACTGGTGATGAAGGAAATGCCATTAATACTGGTGTAGTAACAACTTATGGAATTGTAGAATCTTTAATTGACAATATATCTTCGGAAACTGAATTTATACAACTTTGCAGAAAAAGAAGTGTTTTTACAGATATTCAGCTAAAAGAACATTGGAATTACTATAAAACAAATAAACCATTTATCGTTAATTTTATATATGCCTATTCATTTAGGAAGAGACCCAACTTAAGATGGTTAAATGACAATGGCATAATTCCGAACGTTTTGGATATGCCACGTGGATTTAGAGAAATATCAAGGGAACACTTTTATAAAATAGCAAACTATTCTTTAGGAAAATGAAAAGTATCGCAATTTGGTATACACCACTAAACCCCGATGATTTAACAACTAAAGATGTTGAATTGCATTTCAATTTCTGGAAAATCCCTAATGGCACTAATATCCACTATAAATTCTTAGATATTGGTATAAAATTAGAAAATACAGAAAATGTAGGGGCGTTAAATATCTACTTTCCAAAGTTGATTACTAAATCAGATTTTGAGGATATAGTTGATAAATTTATCGACAAAGCAGATTTAGTAAGTGCAATATTTAATGAAAACTACAAGGTCACATCTGATGGTACTAGTAAATCTTATGAAATAACTGACTCGAAAAATAATTTTATTTTTACAATTTATAAAACATCCGCATCAGATTTAAAGTATAAGAATATTTATGATGGTACAGTTGTTTCCATAAGTATACTTAGACAATCTAAGAAATCATATTATAGATTTAGGATTAAAGGAACTTATATTGATTCACTTTCAACTATCAGCAAACCAACAAATGCTATTTTGGAAAGTGCTTTTTCTGAAATAGAAATGATTGATTTTAGAGTTAATGAAATTAGAGATTTAAATCATGACTTGCTTGAACAAATTAGAAATGAAGTCTTTTTCAAAATCAAGAAGCAACATTTCTTTTTTATTTGTTCAAATGAAGAGGATGTAATTGGAAATCATCAGCCATTTAGCAGTTGTAGAAATTTAGAAAATTATAGATGGGACAATTACGTAGATTTACCTAACAAAGAGAATAATGTATATTTAGCTTACCATTGGAAGGATGAAATTAAAGATAACACCTCAATTCTGATTAAAACTAAATATGAGAAAAATAATTGGAAGACAATAACTAAATACTTTTTCATAGGTTCTATTATTGCAATTTTACTTGCTTTGCTAAGCAATTGGCTTTACGATTTATTAAAAGGAGTTTTAACATTAAAATGTAACTAAGAAATGAAAGTAGTATTATCAATTAAACCAGAGTTCGCATTTAAAATATTTGACGGATCAAAGAAATTCGAATTCCGTAAAGCGATTTTCAAAAACAATAAAATAAAGACTGTTATTGTTTATGCTTCCTCACCTGTGCAGAGAGTTATTGGTGAATTTGAAATAGAAAGAATAATCAATAAAGACATTGACAGTCTTTGGAAATTGACAAAAGAATTTTCAGGTATAACAGAAAAATATTTCTATGAATACTTTACAAACCGAGAGGCAGGATTTGCAATTGAAATTAAAAATGCAAAAAAGTATAGAGACTCAAGATGTTTAAGAACTGATTACAACTTAGTCCCACCTCAATCTTTTGCCTATTATTTAAGTTAGTTTCCAGCTAGTCAGCGTCAACTTTGCTGCTGACGTGCTGTCTGTGACGCGTGCCTTTGCTAAGATATTGACCGATGATTTAATTTGAAAAGCCTCTGTAACAGCAACTTCTTTTTATCCAATCACCTAATGGTTATTGTTTGTATATCTTTGTAAGTAAATATATTAGTAATGTATAGAGAAATAGTTTTTCCGAGTGAGCAACAGCCCATTTATAAGTTTCCAAAAGAAGCCTACGGAAAGAAGGTGGAAATAATTGTTGAAGAGGCTTTTGTAGAAGAAGATAAGCCTATTAAAGAGCTTTTGAAGGACTTTACTTTTAGTTCGGGTGGGTATAAATTTAATAGGGAAGAAGCCAACGATTATGAATAACAAGATAGCAGTTGATACCAATATTTTAATCTATGCCCTCGATGTCACTTTTCCTGTAAAAAAAACAATTATCAGAGAACCTTATTGACAGTTTGCCTACAATCAGTACTCAGAACATAAGCGAATTTGCAAATGTTTGCCTCCGTAAGTTTAAGTTTGATAAGACCACGACCCTTACAATAATAAACAGGCTACTTAAAAAGTGTGTGCTAACCAATTGTACAAATTCCACCTATTTACTAGCTGAAAAGTTGATTGGGAAATATCAGTTTCAACTTTTCGATTCTATTATAGTTGCCTCTGCAATAGAAGCTGGATGTGAGACTCTTTACACCGAAGACATGCAACATGGATTGTTTATAGAAAATCAATTGAGGATAAATAATCCTTTTTTGTAATTGTCTGCTAGTCCTATCTGCACAAGTCTGTTCGAAAATCAGGGTTCCGGCTAGTCCGCTTCAACTTCGCTGCTAACGCGCTGTGTGTGATGCGTGGCATATATTATTCAGCTTGCAATAAATAATCTATATTTGTAAAAAGAAAATAAATGGGTAACTCACATATTGGCTTTAATAGGGTGGTTGAAACCATATATAGTCTTCCTATAGAAGAGAAAATAGAATTGAAGACCCTGTTGGAACATAACATTGCCGAAACACGCAGAAACGAAATAGTTGGCAACTTCAAGAAATCCCAAACAGAACAGAAAGAAGGCACACTTCAGTTTTCGTCGAATATCGAAGACCTGAAAAAAATGCTTTAATGGAAGTAGCGTTCAGCGATTCCTTCAAGAAGTCATTTAAAAAAAGGATAAAATCTACTGTTACAGAAACTGAGTTTTGGCTTAGGCTAGAATTATTTGTAAATAACCCTTACGAAAACAAACTAAAGACCCACAAATTATCGGGTAAACTAAAAGGACTTTATAGTTTCTCTATTGATAACAACCTTAGAGTAGTGTTTTATTTTACAAAGGACAATCCTGTTAAAGCAATATTTGTTGATATTGGTACTCACGACGAAGTTTATTGATATTTAATACCAGCTAGTCCCCAACTAGCTCATGAATGTCGGGGTTTAGTTCATGAATCCTTTCATGGACTGCCCTGCTAGTCCTCGTCCACTTCACTGCTGCCGCGCTGTCTGTGACGCGTGGATTGATACAATTATACAATAGTAGAGCAGCATTTAAGGACACGTATTGCTACTTCGGAAAAGAAATTGTACTTTGATTGGATTTTTAAACCGTTCTTTACAGAAGTTTCTAAGTGCAAAAATTTAACTATGAAAATATTATTGGATGTACCGGATAGCAAAGCACATTCGCTGATGGATGTTTTATGTAGCATCCCTTATGTGAAAGCAAAACCAATTACGGATAGCAAAGCTGAATTGATGGAAGAAATAAAGGAGGCCGTGGAGGAAATGAAGCTAATTAGGACTGGTAAAAAGCAAGCCCGTAACGCAGAAGATTTTCTGAATGAGCTATAACGTAAAAACCCTTGATGTATTTGAACGTCAAGCCAAGAAACTAATCAGGAAGTACATCTCAATTAAACAAGAATTGGTGGATCTTGTGGTGCAATTGAAAGAAAACCCTACACTTGGCTCTGCCATCAGAAAAGATTGTTACAAAGTGAGGCTGTCGATAAGGTCAAAAGGGAAAGGAAAAAGCGGTGCGGCTAGGATTATCACAAACTTTGTTGTTGCGGATAGTACAGTTTATTTGTTGTCTATTTATGATAAATCTGAAAAAGAAAGCCTAACCGATAAAGAACTCGACGAACTACTTAAACATATTCCTAGCTAGTCTAAATGAACAATAAAATGTTTGTGAAGACACGAACCTTGGCGAGGGATATAAAGTATCCTCTCGTGCCACTCTTCCGAAGGATGACTGTTATGTATTAGTCAAACCCGGTTTTAACTGGAATAAAAGCAACACCAAGTTTTATTTAATAGAAAGTATTGCGCAATAAGCGCTAAATTTGTTTTTTACAACATCCACTCAATTTTAAATTATGCCTGAAGTTTATCATCTCAAAGTAAAAAAAGAATATGCTGCGGCACTGATTGAAGACCTCATAAAAATAGATGCTGTAGAAAATATTGTAACCGAAAATGGAGGAATCCCTCAATGGCAGCAAGCTGCGCTAGAAAAAGAATTACAAAGCATTTCCGAATCTGAAAATTATGCTGTAAGCTGGGACAGTGTAAAGAGTAAATTCAAACAACCATAATGGTTTATTAAGTAACCATCACCCCGACAGCTTTAAATGACATACAAGACGCACTGGATTATTACAATATCATATCCCCAAATCTAGGTTATAGGATTGCCGATGAAATTGACGCCTCTATTGGCGAAATAAGCAAAATGCCATTGGCGTATTCTTTCAGATACAAGAATGTAAGGGCAAAACTGCTCGTAAAGTTCCCTTATTTAATCTTTTTTATTTGTAATCCCGATGATTATACGATAACCATTCTAAGAATTTTTAATACTCATCAAGATTCTTTCTGGTTGAAATGATAGAATCAGCTGATGAAACTCAAGCAGTGAATTTATTTTTTGCAAAGTGGATGGCAAATAGAAAACTTCGCCCAGCTAGTCCACGTCAATCGCTAAAATCTAACAGGGCTAACGCAGGTGTTTCAAGTGCGGCTTCGCAAAAATAGCTGTTGGTATGGGTGAAAAGTAATTGCAAAAGACCCACCTCCTACCTCCTCCCGAGGAGGAGAATTGCGAATGGGTTTGCGGATAATTGGGGTGATTGGGAAAGTAAATATTTGTGGATAATTTCCCAAGCTGGCACATGAATCCTTTCATGTGCTTGCCGTTACTTATTCTCAAATATTAAGCAACTTGCCTCTATTAAAACTTTAGTAACGTGCAGTCCATGACGGAGTCATGAACTAGACCCCGACATTCATGGACTAGATGTGACCCACCTCCTACCTCCTCCCGTGGAGGAGAAGAGCGAATGGGTTTGCTGATAATTTGGGGTGATTGGGAAAGTAAATATTTGTGTATAGTTGTTTTCTTGCGGTTCTTATGTTATTATCTGCAGGAAGTTTCTATTGTTATATTCACCTTAACTTCTATATCCATACATCTTCTCAACGTCTTTTACAATGCTTTCCATTAGTTTATCGTCGTTGATTGGGTCGTAATTTTGTTTGAGGCTGCTGCCAAAGATAAAAGCTACCGATTGCCAGAAGCCTGCATTGAACCCTCCTTTATATTCCTTTATTATCTCGTAGCAGTTATCTCCCGTTTGCCTGCGGATGAGTTTCATCAGCACCTTTCCCTGATAGATAGAAAGATTGGTTATTTTGTCGGCAAATTGTAACCGGAGTTCTTTTTCCTTTGAATGAATGATCGCTTTGCGTTGTGCCTGATCGGTAACATTTACTAGACGGGCATTTATTTCATTGATAGTTCTGCTGGCAGCAACAGCATACGGATAGGTCACATACACTGCATTACGGAGCCTTGTCCACTCTACCCAATACTTTTTCCATCTGGGATCTACTTTGGTATAAACAGACAAAGAAGGCAGATAGCCACTTGGGATGGTATCCCCTTGGGCAGTTACATAGGCATGCACCTTAATAGTATCGTTGACACCTAGCTTTTGCGCCTGTGTTACTTGTATGCCTGCAAACAGTACGATGAATAAAATGAAGGGGAGTTTCATGGCGCTTTTCAGTTTGCTATCTGAATGATAATTAATGCATTAAACTACAGATAAGTAACCTAATGAAAAGAAAATATTTTGTTAGAAAAGAGGAAAGGAGATATTAGTTATTAGATAGTAGATAGTAGTTATTATATACATTAAACAATTTAGACAAAAGAGATGCTACAGGGTTCTTTCCCGCACTACTATCTACTATCTAATATCTACTATCTACTATCTACTATCTACTATCTACTATCTAATATCTAATATCTCCTTTCTTGTTCCCATAGTTTTTTGCCATAACCTTCATGCACGTGCTTTTCGCTGTGGTAAGAGGAACGAACCAATGGCCCACTCTCTACATAATCGAAGCCTAGCTTATATCCTATTTCTCTTAACTCGGCAAACTCATCGGGATGCACATACCTCAAAACTGGCAAGTGCTTTTTGGTTGGTTGCAAGTACTGACCCAATGTCAACACATCCAGATTTACTTCCCGCAAGTGTTCCATTGTTTCTATTATTTCATCCTTTGTTTCGCCAATGCCCAACATCAAGCCGGACTTGGTACGCATTCCGCCTTGTTTTAGCATACGCAATACATCCAGACTTCTGCGGTACTTTGCTTGTATCCGTACTTTGCGGGTATTCTGCTCTACGGTTTCCATGTTGTGGCTTACCACTTCGGGGGCAGCATCTATAACGCGCTGTATCTGATCGGGAATGCCTCTGAAATCTGGAATTAAAGTTTCTAATGTGGTGGTAGGATTAAGGGTTTTTACGGCTTTGATTGTATTGTACCAGATGATGGAGCCACCATCTTTTAACTCATCCCTATCCACACTTGTGATGACTGCATGTTTTACCCGCATCAGGTTAATTGCTTCGGCTACACGCTGAGGTTCATCCCAATCCACAGCTTCTGGGCGACCGGTTGCTACTGCACAAAAGGCACAACTACGGGTACAAATGTTACCTAGTATCATGAATGTTGCAGTGCCTTCTCCCCAGCATTCACCCATATTGGGGCAGTTGCCGCTTTCGCAGATTGTATGCAATTTATGATTATCTACCAAGCCCCTTACGTGCTTATAACTATCCCCGATGGGCAATTTCACTCTTAACCAATTTGGCTTTTTAATTACTGCATCTGCATTGGGAGTAGAGATAACCGGCAATTCTTGCATTTGTGCTAATTTATATTAAAGTATAAGCTGTTTGTTTCTTGTGCAAACCTACAATTCTAAACCCGTTTGAGACTAGCGTAGAACGTAAAATTTATAACGGATAAGTTTTCCAGTTATTTTCTTCCCCCAAAAACAAACGCTAAGTAAACGTTGAGAAAGAGATTGTGATTGGGATTCTGTGCCATGATGGTCACTTTTTTGGCGTAATAGTCTGCATTGAAGCCAACTTCTAAGGCCGAAAGAGTTTCCCTGAATCTGCCATAATCAAATCGGATAGAGCCACGCGCATGCAAGCCAGGCACGACAGTCATTTTGTCTAGACCTTTGGAAAAACCAGAGGAACCAACTATGAGGGTAGGATCGAGGAATTCGATAGGGTTGTCATCATATTTGATGTCTGCAATTTCAGTTTGTGAAGTAGAATCCAGCACTTGAACGTAATAGGGCTTTACCAGTCCCAATGTAAGGCCACCGCCATAAGTTGCAGAAACAGCGACTCCATTTGAAGTGCCTTTACCACCAATAAGTATTTGTCGCCCGAAACCGAGTTTCACCGGGTAGAAATTATTTTCCTTTCCATACACATAGTTGTTTCCAACAGAAACAATACTATATCCCGGGTAGTTGGTAACAGTAGGTTCGGGTGTAACTTTTTGTTGATTGTGTTGCTTCTTCTCTCCTATCTCCAACCACCAAAGATTTGTTCTTTTGATGGTTTTGTATTTTCCGTGTTCGTAATAAAAGCTATACCCATCCGTATTCAGTTTTAAGCCAATAGCCCATTGTTTATTAAAAACCAATGCCCCTTCATCTTCTTGCTCAATCAGTTTGTTGATGCGTTCCCTTTTTGCCAGCGCCCGTTGTCTTCGCGGAGACAGCGTAGACTGATGGGTTGTAGAATCTGATGACGAGCTTGCTTGAGCAAACAATAAAAAGGGGCAGATTACCAATATTGATACTATAATATGTTTTGCTACCATATATTTGTTTGTAAATTCATGTAAAAGTAAGACAATGACATCAACCGTAATTTATAAAGGAGCGTTAAGAACTGAAATGAAGCATCTTCAGAGTGGTTCGATCATTGAGAATGATGCCCCACCATGGCAAGGGCGAAAGGTTCAGCCCAACAGATATGGTAGCCACCGCATTGGGAAGTTGTATGCTGACCACAATGGGGATTAAAGCAGACAGTCTTGGAATTGACCTGACAGGGACCTCTGTTGAAATAACTAAAATAATGAAAGCTGAGCCGAGAAGGATTGGAGGCATAAAGGCACACGTGACGTTTGCGAAAGGCCTTAATCTGGATGAAAAACAAAAAGAACTATTGGAACGGACTGCCCGCACCTGCCCTGTAGAAAGAAGCCTACATCCTGATATGGAGTTAGACTTTCAGTTTATCTGGTAATTATTCAATCTAGCAGAATTTGTTTTACACGGAGGCATATTGTACAAAACAATAGTGCCTTTTATTGGCACATATTTGAGTCAATTACTTTAACAAATTGTATATAAAATCAAATACTGACTACGCTGTCTTTGGTATAATAATTGGCGAACTCGGGCAAATAAAAAATATGAAGAAAATAGTATTATCATTAGTTGCAATTGTTGCAGTAGCTGTTTCTGTGAGTGCACAAAGTTTTACGTTGGGCATCAAAGCTGGTGCATTAGGCACCAAGATTGACGGACAAGATTTTCAAAGTGGCTACAAACTTTCCTATCAGGGTGGTGCATTTGCTGAGTTTGATTTGTTACACAAAATAGGGATTCAACCAGAATTGTTGTTTAGCCAAACAAGCTCACAAACTGTTTCCGGCCCTACTAGTGGTGCGACACTTGCCTCTGGCCTGAACGCAAACACGGCTTTTACACTAAGCTATTTGTCTATCCCCATTTTATTGAGGTACAACTTTGCAAAGTTTTTTACCCTTAATCTGGGTCCACAATATGGCATCTTATTAAATAAAAGTGAAGACCTGGTAGGCAATGGCAAGGATGCTTTTAAAAGTGGGGATATTTCGGGAGTAGTTGGCTTGCAGCTTCACCTTAGCTCGCTAAGGGTTTATGGTCGCTATGTATTTGGTTTGAACAATCTAAATAACATTAGCTCTGCAACTAACACAGGTAATTGGAAAAACCAACAATTAGAAGTTGGTGTAGGCTTGAAAGTACTTTAATACGCATTTTTCAAATTAATTAATTCAAGTTGCTAGTTAATTTTCTTTAGTTGTATTGCAAATAAGAACAATACAATTTTCAATAAGAATCCTTTTAGAGTAACAGCATGTATTGTTCTCAGAAATAATGCCTTTATTTCACTGATA
>Ga0208741_10001045_pt1 | contig 11706 bp, 15 predicted proteins | sample CryBogCBE03Jun09_FD_184576 | JGI IMG/M metagenome (GOLD analysis project Ga0208741, IMG submission 184576) | Freshwater microbial communities from Crystal Bog, Wisconsin, USA - CBE03Jun09 (SPAdes) | ecosystem: Environmental > Aquatic > Freshwater > Lake | place: Crystal Bog, Wisconsin, USA...
CAGTTAGTATAAGTAATCGTTTCTTTACCTTTTCATTTTTAGAAAAGTACCAGATTGCCAATAGAAACAAGATCCAGTTGAAGGGCTGTAAAAAGAACAGCGCAATCTTTGATATTATGAAAAACATGGGGTTGAATTATTAAAGAGCGTTAAAGAATGTATTACTTTTTTAAGTCTTCATAAAGTGTCTGTATCAAACCATCTGCTACACCTATTTTAGGGACATATATTTCGGATATGTCTGCCCATCGCATGATGTTTATGTAAATTAATAAGGCAGGTACAATTACATCTGCACGGTCTTCCTTCAGTTTATAAATCCGTATCAACTCATCTACACTATGACTACTCAGTTCTTTGTAAAAATCTCTTAGTAACTCCAGACTCAAGGGCTTACCTTCTTTCTTTTTACTGATAGAGAATATCTTGTTGATGTTTCCACCACTCCCAATTGCCGTAATTGGCAAAGCAGATTTGGTATTTTGCTTCAGATGATCACGCATCAAATCCCAGTTCCTTTCTTCCACTTGCCCTTTCAGCAAGCGAATAGTACCGATATTGAAACTTTCTCTGTACTTCATTTTACCTTCATCAAAAAAAGTAAGTTCGGTACTGCCACCCCCAACATCAATATACAAATAAGAGTGATTTTTATCTAGTTTCTCGGCAATATGTGTTTGATTAATCATAGAAGCTTCCTTATCACCCGACAAGATTTCTATGGTTATCCCCGTCTCTTCTTTTACCTTTTTAATAATTTCTTTGCTATTCTTGGCATCACGCATGGCACTGGTGGCACATGCCCTAAAATCTTGGACCTGATATACTTTCATCAAATGTCTGTAGGCCTTAATGGTTTGAATCAGCATTTCTATTTTATGATTGCCAATCTCACCTGTCTCAAACACGTCAAAACCTAATCGAAGCGGAACTCTTACAAAATTTGTTTTATTAAACTCGGGTTTGCCATTTGTATTCTCAATCACTTGGGATATCAGTAATCTCGCAGCGTTACTTCCAATGTCTATTGCGGCTAATGTCAATTTATTTTATTGTTTTTTGATGAAGATAATGATACGTTTCTATTTGTGAACGCACCTTCTTTTTGTCATTCTGAGGCACATAGTCGTTGCTTAGCTCTTTGTCCAAAACCCTGGCTTTTACATTGTCACTCAGTTGGATATGAATGATATCTTTCAATTCTTTACGTATGTCCTTATCAATAATCGGAATAGCAGCTTCTAGTCTATGATCCAGATTGCGTACCATCCAATCGGCAGAACTGATGTATATTTTCTCTTTCCCCCCATTTTTAAAGATAATTATTCGGGCATGTTCCAGGTATTCATCTACAATACTTATGGCTTTTACCTGATGTTTTAATTTCTTTTTATCCATAATCGGGCAATAAATTCCCCGTATTATCAAATGTAACTTCACACCTGCGGCTGCGGCTTCGTATAGTTTCTCAATCAATTTTGCATCACTTAGCGAGTTTGCCTTTAGGGTGATTGCGGCATCTTTTCCTGCTTTTGCTAGTTTTATTTCCCTTATTATCTGTGCTTCAAAAGCTAAGCGCATGTTAGTGGGGCAAACAAGTAGCGTCTTACAAAGGTGCAGTTGTCCGGTACCATTTTTCCAGTTCTCCAGATAGTTGAATATTCTATTGATGTCTGCCATCACCGAACGCTTTGCAGTCAGTAAACAATGGTCGCCATATACTTTTGCGGTATTTTCGTTCAGGTTACCTGTGCTTACAAACCCATACTGAACAACCCTTGTGCCTACTTTCTTTTTAATGACGCACAACTTGGCGTGTATTTTCATTTTGGGTACGCCCAACAAAACTTTCACACCTTCTTGCTCCAATACTTCCTTCCAAGCAAGGTTGGCTTCCTCGTCAAACCTTGCTTTTAGTTCCAGCATCACCACCACATCCTTTCCATTGCGGGATGCGTTTATTAATGCATTAATTACTTTGGAATTAGATGCAAGTCTATACGCAGTCATTTTGATGCTCACCACCGATGGATCCATTGCAGCTTCCCGTAATAAATCAATGACACTATTGTAGGAATGATAAGGGAAATTCAACATCACATCTTTTTTCAAAATGATGTCTGTCACCCTCAATGCACCACTGAGTTCGGGATGTGTAAAGGGTTTATTACGTTGACTTTTAGCAGGAAATACATCTGGGAAATCCATAAAGTGCCTGTAATTATGAATTCTTCCGCCAGGAATGATATTGCTTTTATTACCCAGGTTCAATCGTCTTATCAGGTATTCCAACAAACCAGCATCCATTTCGCGGTCATAAACAAACCGCACAGGCTTTCCTTTTCTTCGGTTCTTGAGTCCCTTTTCTATCTTCTCAACAAAGCTAGTACTCACATCCTGATCCAGATCTATCTCGGCATCTTTGGTCAGTTTAAACACATGTGCTTCAAAATAATCATACCCAAAGTAGGAAAATATGTTGGGAAGATTAAACCTGATTACATCTTCCAACAGAATAATATTGTGTACGCCCTCTTGCGATGGCAGCAAGATAAAACGCCCCAAAGCAGTGACAGGAATTTCTATGAGGGAATATTTCTGCTGATAGGCACTATCCTTTTTCCGCATAACCACGCCCAGATAAATGCTTTTGTCTCGCAGGTAGGGCATTTGTGGCAAGTTTTCAATTATCAGGGGTATTACATTACTCCGAACTTGCTCATCAAAGAATTTTCTCACATAAGCTTGTTGTTCTTCATTCAGATGGTTTTCGTCCAACAGAAATATCTTCTCCTCATTCAGTTCTTTTAGTATGCCATCCCAAATTCTGTTAAATTCGGTTTGCTGCCTCAACACAACAGAATGTATCTGCTCCAATATGCTTTGTGGATTATCTTCCATGTGCATATTCAGTCTATTTCTCTTTTCTGCAAATTCAATCATTCGTTTTAAAGTAGCTACCCGCACCCTAAAAAACTCATCGGTATTATTGGAAAATATGCCAAGGAAACGAATCCTTTCACGAAGTGGTACAGTAGGGTCATTGGCTTCTTGCAATACGCGTGCATTAAAACTAAGCCAACTTATGTCCCGTTGTATCAACTTATTTTTATCCATAAAAGTCTGTTATGATTGACGCTTCAAATATAGGTGCATTCATTGAGGTTGTAAAGCCTAAAGCCAAATGGGAAGCAGATTTTGATAAAGATAACCTATTGATAATCTATGATATGTTTTGTATTTATTACATGATTTGTTTAGAAAATGGTTGGCAATATCGGCTAAATTAGGACGAATGGCGAAGTGCAGGCAAAGGCCAACTAGAATTATGTTAGCTATTTGACAATTTTGCCTTATTAAATCCGTATTTATCGAAAAATTTGATCTTACAATAATTCTTTAGTCTATTTTAACCTTTGGCAAAAAGGACATCAACATAGTGATGAAGCTAAATAGTACCAATGCAAACAAGGCTGCTTGCTTTTGTGGACATTCGCCAAAGTAACAGGTTGTTACCAGGATATAGTTACGGATACTCCAAGCAAAAGCAATGGCACCAACAAATAGATTGGTTCGTTTTGCCCAAATCTTAGGTAAAATAAAGAATACAATCATCACCACCGACAAAATAATGTTTAGTAATCCGGGTCTACCGAAGTCTGTCCCCTTTGTATTCATCCCCGAAATAACAATATTTCGTTCTGCAACAATGCTCCAAGGGAGGAAACAAAGTGCTATTACTACCAATGCTGTAAAGATTCCTGTAATTTGTGAGTACTTCAATTTATTCTATATTAATGTTATCAAATAAGTCGTAATCTGCAAAATAGTTATTAAGTTGATGTTGCTACTTCATTTTTTGCAGGCAATATTTATTCCATTCACCATTTAATCCAAACTTTTCTATATATTCACCCCTTTCTTTTAATAAAACAACTTACTGCTATGGAGCGTTTTCAAGGGTTATTCGGCGTTATTCTTATTTTGGGCATCGCTTTTCTCTGTTCTAACAACAAGAAAAGAATCAATTACCGACTCGTAGCAAGTGGAATAGCCTTGCAAATAACGATTGCAATATTAGTGTTAAAAGTGCCTTTTGTTACCAATTTTTTTAAATGGATTGGTCATCAGATAGGTCACATAGAAGAATTTGCCAAAGAAGGAGCGGCTTTCGTTTACGGTGGTGTGTATGTTCAAAGCAATACAGGGGCAATGACTACCTATCGTTCTCCACAAACATTCATTTTTGCATTTAGCGTAACTGCTACCATCATATTGGTGTGCGCCTTGGTAGCTATCTTTTATCATTGGGGCATTATGCAACGTATTGTTTCGGTTATTGCCAAAGCCATGAACTTTATTATGAAAGTGAGTGGTGCAGAGGCTTTGAGCAATGTGGCCAGTGCATTTGTTGGTCAGGTAGAAGCCCAGGTAATGATCAGACCATACCTGAAAGGAATGACTATGAGCGAATTGCTGGCAAGTATGAGTGGTAGCCTTGCATGTATTGCGGGAGGGATATTGATTGTGTATGTGAACTTTGGCGCCAAAGCAGAATACCTGTTGACGGCCAGTTTGATGGCAGCCCCTGCGGCATTGGTTATCTCTAAAATAGTATGGCCGGAAACGGAAGAAAGCGAAACGATGGGTAAGGTAAAGCTGGAAGTAAAGACACCGTATCGTAACATAATAGATGCTATTTCACATGGTGCTGGAGATGGTTTTAAGATTGCAATGAATGTGATTGCGATGTTGATTGGTTTTATCGCTCTGATTACTATGCTCAATTTTTTATTGGGTAAACTAGGCGGGGCGCTTCATCTGGATTTTAAATTGTCATTGGATTACATCTTCAGTAAACTCTTTTATCCAATGGCTTGGGCTATGGGTGTACCAGCTGCTGATGTAAATAATGTTGCAGCCTTGTTGGGTCAGAAGATTACGATCAATGAGTTTGTGGCTTTCTCAAACCTTACAGCCAAAGACCCTGCTACCCATCAGTTGTTGATGAAAATGAGCGAGAAAGCAACTATGATTGCCAGCTTTGCTATTTGTGGTTTCGCCAACTTCAGTAGTGTGGGGATGCAGATTGGTGGCATCGGAGAGATTGCACCTGAGCGTCGTGGTGACCTTGCTAAACTTGGAATGAGAGCATTGTTATGCGGCACATTGGCCTCGTATCTGTCTGCAACTATTGCAGGAATTTTGATTGGATAAGTCTTGGAGAGAAATATGAAGGATGAAATATGAAATATGATTCATCCTTCATATTTCATATCTCATATTTTCTTTACCTCCACCGTATGCAATTCTTTCAATTTATCCAATGCCTCTTGTAACCTTGCTTTTGGGATGCCTATTTCGAGAATATTAAATAGTTGGTAGTCTTGCTTTATTATAGTGCAGTTAAATTGCTTTACAATCATCATTACCTCATTCATCATCGTATAATCAAACTGTAGCTGATAATTTATTTCAATGGGATATTGTATAAAAGGTACTAATTGTAATGCCATTGCTGCTGCTGATTTATAGGCATTTATCAATCCAGGAACACCAAGTAGCGTTCCCCCAAAGTACCTGACTACTATTATTAATACGTTTGTCAACTGTTTGCTGTCTATCGCATTTAGTATTGGTTTTCCTGCCGATCCACTTGGTTCTCCATCATCATTTACTCTAAAGTTATTGCCATCATACCCAATTCTGTAGGCAAAACAGTGGTGTACTGCCTTTGGATGTTCTTTCTTTAATCCCTGTAATATTTTCTTAAAGTCTTCTGCATCTTTTAAGGGGTAGGCATACGCAATAAAGCGACTTCCCCGATCTTTAAATTCAGCTACAGCTGTTTTATCAATTGAATAGTAATACACTTTGCTGCTATGAGTTATAAGTTATTAGTTCATTTCCTATTTTGGTCGTACTGCTGTTTCTAGCATTAAACAAGATAGGGGAGGGGACTCCTTTTTCTATAGTAAGTTGTGTGTTGGTGATTGCCCTTGCTTCATCCCAAAGTTCATTGTCGATAAATGATTGCAAGGTTTTGTTTCCTCCTTCTACCAATATACTCTGGATGTTCAATTGATAGCACGCATCCATTATCTGTTGTAATAAGGGGGCGTTTTCTTTTAGTTTATAATAAATAAGATTCAATTCCTCTTCGTGTTTAACTAAATTGAATACAATAGTCAATTGCTTTTTGTCGAAGATGTTCAATGACTTAGGCAAAGAAAGAAGTTTGTCAAGCACCAGTCTTATCGGCTGCTTCCCTGTCCATAATCTATTGGTTAAAGACGGGTTATCCAACAAAGCTGTATTCGTCCCAACCAATATGGCAGCTTCTTCGCTACGCCATTTATGTACTAGTTTATTTGTCGTTTCGCTGCTGATGAGTAATCTTTCTTGGGTGTCATTACCAATAAATCTATTGGCAGTTTCTGCCCATTTCAAAACAATATAAGGTCGCTTCTTAGTATGAAAAGTAAAGAATCGCTTGTTCAATATCTTACATTCTTCCTCCAATATCCCCACTGTTACGTCTACACATGCTGCCAACAATTTGTCAATTCCTTTTCCATTTACAGCTTCAAAAGGATCCCTGCATCCAATAATTACTTTAGGAATCTGATGTTTAATAATTAAATCTGCGCAAGGAGGCGTCTTTCCAAAATGTGCACAAGGTTCTAAGCTGACGTATAAGGTTGATTGACCAATTAAGCCTTTGTCTTCCTCAGCCACGCTGTTGATGCAGTTTACCTCAGCATGTGGTTGTCCGTATTGTTGGTGGTATCCTTCGCCTATTATATGATTTTTATAAACCAAAACGCTTCCTACCATTGGGTTTGGTGCAACCATGCCTTGCCCTAATTGTGCTAGCTGAATGCAGCGTTGCATATACATTTCTTCAGTAGAGAGGGGTGCTTTATCGGGCATAAGTAAAACAGTAAGATTGTGCAAACTTATGGTTGTAAGCCTTTCGTTGTAATTTCTTATTGTGGAATGTAGAAGAGAGGTATTAAATGGATGGCTTTGTCTTTAAAAAAAATAGAGCCAAGGTATGCCTTGGCTCTACTGTATTATTATTTCAACGATGTTATATCAATTACAAAACGATAGCGGACATCACTTTTCAGCATTCTTTCGTATGCTTCGTTGATGTCTTGTATTTTGATTACTTCAACCTCGGAAACAATGTTGTGTTCTCCGCAGAAATCCAACATTTCCTGTGTTTCTGCAATGCCACCAATCAATGAACCTGCTACTGATCTTCTGCCCAATATCATTGGGACTGTATTTAGGAATGGATCTAAACCACCCAAATAGCCAACAATAACAATCGTTCCACTCACACTTAATGTAGCGATATATGGATTGATGTCATGAATGTAAGGAACGGTGTCTATGATGACATCAAACTTTCCTGCAACCGATTTCATGTGTGCTTCATCTGTAGAAATAACTACGGCATCTGCACCCAATTCCAAGGCATCTTTTGTTTTGCCAGGTGTTCTCGAGAACAATGTAACTTCTGCACCCAACCCCTTAGCCAGTTTGATAGCCATGTGACCTAAGCCTCCCAATCCTACAACGGCCACTTTACTTCCTTTTCCTACACCCCAATGGCGCAATGGAGACCAGGTAGTAATGCCCGCACAAAGCAAAGGCGCAACGGCAGCTAAATCCAGGTGAGCAGGAACTTTCAAAATAAAGTGTTCATCTACCACAATCTTTTCGGAGTAACCACCAAATGTTTGCGTGCCCAAATGTTTGTCTTTGCCATTGTAAGTGCCGGTCCAACCATTCAAACAATACTGTTCAAGGTCGTGCTTGCAACTTTCACAAACGCCACAAGAATCAACCAGACAGCCAACACCTGCAATGTCGCCTACTTTCACTTTGGTCACTTCATTGCCAACTTTGGTAACCCTTCCAATAATTTCATGACCAGGAACTCCCGGATAAACTGTTCCGCCCCAGTCATTTCTTGCCGTGTGTAAATCGGAATGGCACACGCCACAATACAAAATCTCAATCTCAATATCTTTCGCAAGAACCTCTCTGCGATTGATATTCATCTGATTCAATGGTGCATCAGCAGCCGGTGTTCCGTAAGCTTTAACTTCAAACGTGTTCATATTATTTGTGTTTATTTGTTACTAATTTTTTCCCTTCTTTATTCAATTCCTTAGTGCTTCTTTGGGGCTTTCTGTCTTTGTGGCAATTTTAAAAATCTAGCTTTCTATTACCCAACCACTTCACCATTTCAGGATCACGATGATCAAAGAACAAACTCTTTTTTGTATCCAAGGATGCAATGACTTCCATGTCTTCTGCACTTAGTCCAAAGTCGAATATATTGAAGTTCTCTACAATCCTTTCTTTCCTTACCGACTTAGGAATAACAATTACACCCCTTTGTGTAAGCCAACGCAAAATCACCTGTGCAACGGACTTGTCATACTTCTGTGCGATAGATATTAATAACTCATTTTGGAACATATTGTTCTTGCCTTCGGCGAATGGCCCCCAAGATTCTATCTGCACATTGTTCTCTTGCAGGAATTTTTGCGTGTCTGTTTGCTGATGGAAAGGATGTGTTTCTATCTGATTAATGGCAGGCACTATCTCGTTATTAATTATCAAATCAATCAACCTGTCAGGCTGAAAGTTGGCAACACCTATTGCCCGCACTTTTCCTTCCTTGTACAAATCTTCCATTGCCCGCCACTCTCCATACACATCACCATAAGGTTGATGAATCAGGTACAAATCCAGATAGTCCAGTTGCAAACGCTTCATCGAGTTTTCAAAAGCCTTCTTCGTTCCTTCATATCCATCTCTCTAAATCCAGAGTTTTGTGGTAATAAATAGCTCTTCCCTTGGCACACCACCTCTTTTAATTGCCTTACCAACAGCTTCTTCATTAAGATAGGAAGCGGCAGTATCTATCAACCGATAGCCAGATCGAATAGCTTCTACAACTGTATTCTCACATTCTTCGGCGTCCTTTATTTGGAAAACCCAAACCCCAATACAGGCATTTCTACTCCATTGTTTAATGTAATTTGTTGCATAATCTTACTTTTTAACTATTTAATCCCAAGTGTACATTTCAACACCTAGAATGTATATTTATGGCATTTCCCCCCGTTATTTCTATCTCAACTATTGCAAACTTTTTCAATCAATTAAATAAGCCTACCAACCAATAACAAAAGTATAGGGTAAAGTTCTAAAATGGATTGAGAAATGGGATGTTTTATTGGCATGGTTTCCGGTGGTCGGAGCTAGTTGGTGGAATATCCTATCTGGCTCGGACTAGTTATAAATAAATTAAAGAAAAAATATTTTAATAAAAATATTGAGTAACCAAAAAGTTACTTATATATTTGCGTAACTAAAAAGTTACATATTATGCAAACAGAAATTAAAAATGAATGGATTTATGAGCAATCTCCAAACGAAGTTTGGGAGTATCTAACGCAATCAGAATTGATTGCTCTTTGGTTGATGCCAAATAATTTTGAGCCAATTCTTGGTCACGAATTTCAGTTTACTGCAAAGCCAATTCCTAGTCTCGACTTGGATGGCATATTCCCTTGCAAGGTTTTAGAAATAGTGCCTCACCAAAAACTAGTTTATAGTTGGAAAGGAGGCTCGGGTAATGGCAATATTTCGCTGGACACAATTGTGGAATGGACTTTGGAAAAGCTAGACAAGGGTACTAAGTTGTCGCTAAAACAATATGGCTTCAAAGATGCTAATATTTCAATCTTCCATGCAATGAGTGGTGGATGGAGTCAGAATGTTGTAAAAATGAGGAATATACTAAATGAAAAAACAAATGGCAGCACAAACGTATGACGCTTTTCAAGTAATAGCAGATCCTAGCAGGAGGCAAATGATGTATCTGCTTTCGAAGGATAAAATGACAATTAATTCATTGGCCGAAAACTTTGACATGAGCCGCCCTGCTGTTTCCAAGCATATAAAAATAATGTACAACGCAGGCTTTATTTCTATCACAGATGTTGGGCGCGAACGTTACTGTACACTTAAACAAGAAGGGTTTAATGAGTTGCAGGAATTCATCAAATACTTTGATAACTTCTGGATAAACAAATTGAAGAACCTCGAAACACTTATGAATAATAAAAAAAATTAAACATTATGGAAAAGAAAGATTTTCACATAACAATTTCGGTAAATGCTTCGGCCACTGAAGCAATGGAAAAGATTACTCAGGTAAATCTTTGGTGGGCAAAAAATTTTAAAGGAAGTGCAGAAAAGCTGTACGACAAGTTTAGCGTTCACTTTGGCGAGACCTTTGTTGAGTTTCAAATCAGCGAATTTATCCCTAATAAAAAAGTTGTATGGAAGGTGATTGATTGCAACCTTCACTGGATTAAAACAAAAAAAGAATGGAATAACACCGAAGTAGTTTTTGAAATTTCATCGGAGAATGATAAGTCTTTGATAGATTTTACTCACATTGGATTGGTGCCCGGCATTGAATGTTATGAGGATTGTGAAGTAGGCTGGACAGGGCATATAACAGGAAGCTTGGTAAATTTAATTAATGAAGGAAAAGGGATACCTGAATAAGATTTTTAAAGCAACAACAACAAATTTTGTTTTACCCTTCTACCGTTGTTGGTGTTTTCACAAACATCAAAGGTGTAAATTTCCTTATTTTTCATTTTGCTTAAAATCCCCCAGAAATTTTGGTGAAGAATACCAGCATTGGCTTCAAAAGTCACTCATCTAGCGAGAAATTAGAAGACTTCAAGCAATTGCTTTATTTTCTTAGTTATAACTACCAATACCTATATTCTGTTGCAAAGTTTCGTACTCCCAACTTCCCAAAAGCTTTAAGCTTTTGGGAAGTTATAGCATATAAACTCTATAAATCATTTGTGCGAAAATTGTTTCTATCCAACCTTTAGTATCTGCCAGTCCATGAGGAGTCATGAACAAGACTTCCATACATTCATGTACTAGATGGTGGTCAATATAAGTTGTATAAATATTCGCTAAAATCATCGAATGCCAATCCATAGTTTTGCAGGATTTTTCAATAAGGGGAAAAGCATTTTTACTATAACAACATCTTTCTCTATGCAATAAATGAGGGCGTAAGGAAACTTTTCAATGATTATTCTTCTATGCTTTTTGTCTTCAAGGTTAAAATAGTTTTCGGGATTTTTTTCTAATTCATCCAATGCTTTTTCTGTATTCTTTTCAAATGTCAAGCCCAATGCAGGTGAAATTGAATCGTAATAATTGACAGCATTTAAAATTTCATCATCAACAATTTCATATTTCAGAATTTTAAAGTTCATTTCTACGGTTTTGCAAACGTGTGGAAAGTGTTTGTCTATCCGTAATTTTTATTTCTCCATTACCAAAAGCTTTATCTCTTCTTTCTAACTCTTCAAAAAGTTCAGGGCCAGAAATGAGGTAATTATTTAGTTCTTCATCTTCAGAAAGCATCTGATAGAGCGCAGCTTTTTGAGTAACAGCCATTGTTTTAATTTCTTCAATCATAATTGTTTGCATATTACTTCTGCTTGAGTGTAAATAATAATGGAGCGAATTTAATACTTTGTATTTGTTTCCTATACTATTTAATTCAAGTTGCTAGTTAATTTTCTTTAGTTGTATTGCAAATAAGAACAATACAATTTTCAATAAGAATCCTTTTAG
>Ga0208741_10001047_pt1 | contig 11686 bp, 6 predicted proteins | sample CryBogCBE03Jun09_FD_184576 | JGI IMG/M metagenome (GOLD analysis project Ga0208741, IMG submission 184576) | Freshwater microbial communities from Crystal Bog, Wisconsin, USA - CBE03Jun09 (SPAdes) | ecosystem: Environmental > Aquatic > Freshwater > Lake | place: Crystal Bog, Wisconsin, USA...
TAGTATTGGCACCCCAAAATACACTGCTTCCATTAGATGTTAGAATCTGTCCGTAAACACCAATAGATCCATTTGCAACTATCCCAGATGGATTAGATGTTGAAAATACCAAGTTGCCTGTTAATTGAGCATCTGCTTTTTGAACAAAGGTGTTTCTAACATAACTATTTGATGAAAACCCAGTTAACTGTTGTTCGCTATAATTATTAGAAACATAATTATTATAAAGATAATTATTGGATGCTAATTCATACCCATCCACAAACACCGATGTGCTATTAATTGATACATTAATGGAACTATTGCCAACAACAATTCCATTTGATGATATTGTTGTATTGCTAGTTGCAGATGTATTGCCTATCGATATGTTACTGGTACCTATCTTCTTCCATGTAAATCTTAATGGAGAAAGGTTAACAATATTATATTGCCAAACATATGAACCATCATCAAACAGATAGCCATCTGTTAGAGGAGGAGAAGCTAAATTGGGATCTGGTAAATTTTGCATGTCTTACTTTTTATTAAACACCAGGAGGTAAAAAATCGTACCACATATCAAAGCTTCCATTATTTACCCACATATACATTTTGTTGTCGCCTGTTGAATACCACACATCACCATAATTTGGGTATATTGGTGATGAAGATGTGTTTGCAATAAAGAATTTAGAAGCCCAATAAGTTGAATTACCATTTGTTGTAAGTACGGTACCATTTGATCCATATCCAATATTAGCAGCTGCTGTACTAGAAATAGTAAGAGTTTTAGGTGAAGTACTATTGTTAGTATTTAGCGTGATATGTTCACCAGCTACAATCTGTAATGTATCAGCTTCTAAAGAAACCAAGCTAGGCTGGCCAGTCACTGTTATAGTAGTGAATGAGTTTCCTGCACCATTTAAACCAGATGATCCTGTATACCCTCTTGGACCAAATAAAGCATACCCGTCAACGTTTCCAGAAAAGATATAAGAACCAACAACTTCGATGTTATCATGTTTATTAGGTGGAATTACAAAATGTACAGTATTGCCAGTTGAAACGTCAACATCTAAACCATTGAATAACTTAATACCATTGACATATACATCCAGCTGATAAGGAGTATATCCTGTATCGACGACATATGTATTTGTGACACCATCGCCATCGTAATTTTGTCTTACTGGTGCAGAAGGATCTGGAATAGAACCAGTGTAACCCTGAGATCCCGAATAGCCTAACGAACCAGTGAAGCCAACACCTTGTGAACCAGTATAACCTAATGATCCAGAATACCCCAGTGTACCAATCGAACCTGTGTAACCAGTCGGTGGTCCTTGCGAACCAGTATATCCTCTTGGACCAAATAATGAATAACCACTAACATTACCAGAGAAAATATATGAACCTAATACTTCAATGTTATCATTTTTATTAGGGGTAACATAAAGGTGGAATGTGTTTCCTGAAGAAACATCGACATCCAATCCATTGAATAGTTTGATACCATTAACGAAAACATCCAATTGATAAGGAGTATATCCCGTATCAACAGTATACGTATTAGTGACCCCATCACCATCATAGTTTTGTCTAACTGGTGCTGACGGGTCTGGTGTTGATCCAGTATAACCTCTTGGACCTAGTGATCCTTGTATACCAATCGAACCAGTATAACCAATAGAACCCACAATACCCTGTGAGCCAGTATAACCCATACCAGCAAATGCACCAGTGGAACCAGTGTATCCTATTGGTCCTGTGTTACCTATAAAACCTCTGGAACCAGCATAACCAGAAGATCCAATTGGACCTGCTTGTCCTGTAGCACCTCTATTACCCGATATCGTAAACGATACATTTACCGGTTCATTATTTGGATATAAAGCAGTGTTACCAGAAATATAATTTAAATATATTTTATGAAATTCTGGACTTTGAGGATAAGGGAAGTAGACTGCAGTATTTACGGAATAAACAGTAACGTCAAATGGTGTAGAAGTTCTTGAAAGGGTTACGAACCCTTTGACATCGTTATTAACAGCATTAAACGCTTTTTCAAGAAAGTATGCAGTGTTTGCATTCTGGATATCTAAAGAAGTTAAGTATAGTGCACTATCCGTACCGCTAAATTTAGCAAATCCCTGACTACCAAATACAGGAGGATCTTGAATGGTATTATCAAAGTAATAACCATAAGTTATACCACCAGGTGCACCAATTGAACCTGCATATCCTATAATACCTTGTGAACCAGTATAACCTAGATCACCAATAGATCCAGTATAACCAGATCCAGTGGATCCAACAAAACCAATAGACCCCGTATAGCCTATTGAACCAACATAACCTATAGAACCAATATCACCTTGCGAACCCGTATAACCTATATCACCCTGCGAACCAACATAACCAATTGATCCAGTAAAACCTATGGAACCTGTAAAGCCTACTGAACCAAGATAACCTCTATCACCTGCTTGACCAGTAGGTCCAATGTAACCTTGCGATCCAACAAAACCAGTTGAACCAGTGTAACCAATATTACCTTGTGTGCCTTGAGAGCCAGTGTAGCCTAAGGATCCAACGGAACCAGTATAGCCTTGTGAGCCTCTGTAACCAATACCTACAGAACCTTGATAACCAACGTAACCAACTGAACCTTGAAAACCAGAAGATCCTTGGAAGCCAGAAGATCCTTCAAAACCAAGAGCACCTCTTGAACCTGTAAAACCAGAAGCTGCAAAGTATAAAATTTCAACATCTGAATTTTGATTTGGTATGTTTAGAAAGTTGATCGTGTTGGAAGAGGCTAGATTATAGTCTGCATCAGGAACTTGTACTAGACCATTGACCATCACGAAGATGCTAACAGTCTGTGATACGTCCTGAATCAAGCCATATGTTGCCTGTCCTGGTATTGTAATGAATGTTTGGAATGTGGTAGGACCACCTGCTGGTCCAATAGAACCACTATAACCAATAAATCCTTGCGAACCAGTATATCCCAACGAACCTACAAAGCCTTGAGGTCCTGTGTAACCAATAGATCCAGTATAACCCGTAGATCCACCCGGATCACCAACAGATCCTTTATAACCTTGTGAGCCTCTAAATCCAGCAACTTCGAAGTATAAAATTTCTATGTGTGATAAATCATATGGTGCCGTTGCAAATGTTAAAGTAGTTCCTGAAACAGAATAATCAGTATCGGGAATTTGTAGAAGACCATTAACAGAAACTAATATATTTTTAGCATCATTGACAGATGATGCCATTGTGAAGATCGTGTTAGATCCATTGGATAATAATACTTGATATGAAGAAGGAGCACCTACTCCTCCTGATCCCGTATAACCAATTGATCCTACAAAACCTGCAGATCCATCATATCCTATCGAACCATCTGTTCCCTTAGAACCTGTATATCCTGTAAATCCTCCAGGAGCACCTGCAGAACCCGCATAACCTACAGATCCTTGATATCCTAAAGCCTGTTCAAAATATATAATTTCTACATCAGAAGTAGCAATAGGTATTGTAGAAAAAGATATAGTGGTATTAGATACAGAATAGTCCGCTTCTGGTACTTGTAACAACCCATTAACAGCAACAAAAATGTGCTTGGAATCTATTACAGATTTAGTTAAAGTATATGACGTGGAACCATCAGCAACAAATGTTTGTATGTCTGCAGGAGCAACCACACCACCAGAACCAGTGTAACCAGTTGAACCTATACCTGCAGATCCTACAAAACCACGAGATCCAGAATAACCAACACCACCTGAATCACCAGCCGAACCTTTAAAACCAATCGATCCCTGGTAACCCTGAGAACCAATGTAACCAGCTACATCAAAATATAAAATCTCTACATCAGAAGTGGATTCTGGTATAGTATTAAATACTATTGAGGATCCAGATAAAAAATAATCTGTGTCAGGAATTTGTAGCAGACCATTAACAGAAACTAAAATATCTTTTGGTGAACCAACTGTTTTTGTTAAATCATATGTTGAAGAACCATTAGCAACAAATACTTGGAATGATGAAGGTGCAGCCCAACCACCAGAACCAGTGAAACCTATTGATCCACCATATCCAATACCAGCCGAACCTGTATATCCAGATGATCCTGTGTATCCATCTTGACCACTAGTACCAACAGAACCTGTAAAACCAGCAGACCCACGGAAACCTTCTGAACCTCTGTATCCTACATCGTTACCAAAATATATAATCTCGATGTCTGATGTTGATACAGGAATTGTGTTGAAGTTAATTGTAGAACCTGATACAGTATAATCTGCTTCTGGTACTTGTATTAATCCATTTACTACTACGAGAATGCTCTTAGATGAGCTAGGTGTGGAAACCAGCGTGTAATATGTGCTGCCAGTTGCAGTAATTAGTTGTATGTTGGATGGGGCACCTAGTGCCCCTTGAGATCCAGTATAACCACCGACACTACCCTGTGATCCAGCTGATCCAGTATAACCTACTTCACCTGTAGAAGAATAGTAACGTATTTCTATATCTGAATTATTATAGGGAGCAGTGGTAAATGTTAGTTGTGTGCCTGTTATTGTATAGTCTACTTCAGGAATCTGAACTAGACCATTGACTATCGCTAGCACGCTACTAGTATTAGCAACGCTTTGAATTAAAGTAAAATGGGTATTGCTACCATTTCCAACTAGTTGTTGGTTTAAGATATTTAAAGACATTCGTTGCCTGAATTAAAAAATGAATATATAATAATAGATATCATGTTTATTTATTAAGGCTATATTATGTACAAACCCTCTATTGTGATTATTGATTCAATTGGTTTAGTTTATGATGGTGATACGATTAAAAATCGTGCACTAGGTGGTTCTGAATCTGCTTGTTGTTTAATGGCTAGAGAATTAGCACAAATTGGCTTTGATGTTACAGTATACAATGATTGTCGAGATGTTGATTGTAAACCAGGTATATTTGATGGTGTTGTTTACAAACACATAACTAATCTTGCTAATTGTGATGATCATTATGATGTTATGATCTCTCTACGTTGCATTTCACCTTTTGTTCCAAAAGAACTACAATCACAGATAGAAAATGCTACTAAGTATCCTTATACTTTTTTTGATAAGGTAAGAAGTGTTAGTAAGCATAAAGTATTGTGGATGCACGACACCTTTATATGGGGTGATCCTCATGTAGAAAAGCTTTTGTTAAACAACCACATCGATGAGATGTTTACTTTATCAGACTTTCATACATCGTATGTAACCAATTGCTGGCACGGTGGTGATCGTCGTAATTTTGAAGTTCTTAAAAAGAAAGTATATCAGACTCGTAATGGTATTGTAAAATACTTTGATGATACAAATGTGTTTGAAAAAGATCCAAATATGTTTGTATATGTTGCAGCTGTATCAAAAGGTCTCAAACCATTACTAATGAATGTTTGGCCATTGGTTAAACGTAACATTCCAGATGCGAAATTAATTGTGGCTGGAGGTTATTATAAGTTTAGTTCAACAGCAGAGCCTGATCAGCAACAAAAAGAACTTGAGGAGTTAGCCCAGGATAAAAAATATAAGGAATTGGATGTTACATTCACTGGCATCATTCCACAAAAGCAAGTTGCTGAATTATTTCAAAAAGCATCTTTCTTTATTTTTCCTGCCGGCTTTCCTGAAACCTTTGGTATCTCTGCACTAGAGTCTCTTTATTATAATACACCGCTTCTTACCAATCGATTTGGTGCTTTAGAAGAGACAGCTATTGAGTCTGCATCCTATCATGTTGATTATGCTATCGAACCTAATAGTCTGTATCCTAATATCAATGTTCCCGAGCAAGTGGATAAGTTTGCTCGTATGTGCTATGATGCTTACCACAACAAATACCTACATCAACAAAAGATGTTTGCCTGTAACATTATAAAAGATATTGCAGGATGGGATACTGTAGCTCTTCAATGGAAACAACACTTCTTCAAGAAGCTTAGTTTGTATTTGCCTATTGATGATTATCGTAAAGTTTCTTATATTAATGACCGTGTTCATAAAGTATTTGGAAGACGCTTTAGTAATCCAGAAGAATGGAATACGTATAAGTTATCTGAAGAAAAACAAATCCATGTTATTACTCCATTTTATAATGCATTTGATTATTTAATTAGATGTATTGATTCAGTTGCATCTCAGAACTATAAAAACTGGCATATGCACTTGATAAATGATTGTAGTACAGATAGTAGTTTAGATTTAGTAGTACAATATGTCAAAGGAAGATATCCTAATTTAATAAAACACTTTACTGTTGTAGATAATCCAGTAAACCGTGGTGCTGTCTATAATCAAATTAAAAACATTAAACGTGATGTACCTAAAGATAGTCTAGTCGTTCTTCTTGATGGCGATGATGCTCTAGTTAACGATCCAAATATCTTTAACATGTATAATAACTTGTTTGCAGATAATAAGACAGATTACGCGTATGGAAGTTGCTGGTCAGAGGTTGATAACATCCCACTTCAGTCACAACCATATCCGCAATGGGTAAAGGATCAGAAGGCATATCGCCAGTATAAGTTTAACTGGGGAATGCCTTACCCACATCTTCGTGTATTTAAATCAGAATTAGTTCACAATATTGAAGATGATTTAGTCTTTAAAGATGACAAAGGTGAATGGTTTAAGGCTGGTGGAGACAATGCCACTTTTTATAATATTTTAGAACAAGCAGATCCTAATAAAATTGCAGTTGTTTCTGACATTGTTATGCTTTATAATGATAAGAATCCATTGAATGATTATAAAGTAAATGGTGTGATTCAAAACAATAATGCATCTAAGATTGCTGGCGATGCAAAGATTCAAATTAATAAAGTTGAAGTGAATTCAACGCCACGTCCATTAAATGTTGAAATGGTTCCTACTAAAGATATTATTGCATATAACACATCAGAAAAGTTGAACACTATGTTAAAAAAAAAGATTCTAATCGCAATTCCAACAGCTAGAAACATAGAAGTCACGACATTTAAGTCTGTGTTCGATTTAATAGTTCCTGATGGATATGAAACAGAGTTTCAATACTTTTTTGGATATCAAGTAGATCAAGTACGAAATTTAATTGCTGAGTGGATAGTCAAAGGACCTTATGATTACTTGCTTGCGGTAGATTCCGACATATCTTTTCCTGCCGATACTCTTGTTAAAATGTTGAATCACGATAAAGATGTTGTATCAGGATTATACATTCAAAGAATTCAAAATCAACATACATTGGAGATATTTGAAAGCAATGAGCATGGTGGATTCACACATATGCCATATGAAAAGATTAAAGGTAAAGGATTGGTTGAAATTGGTGCATGTGGATTTGGATGTGCACTAATTAAGAAGCAAGTATTAGTGGATATTGGATATCCACAGTTTGTTTATAAATCTGCTATAGATCATAGCAATACTTTTTCTGAAGATTTATATTTTGCAAAGATGTGTCAGCAAAAAGGATTTAAGCTATATGCAGACACTTCTATTCTTTGTGATCACACAGGATCGTACGTGTTTAGGGTTAGCGGGTAACCTCAGGATTAACAGTAATAGTACCTTCCATTAATCTGGAAGTGATATTATTATTGCTAATTAATATTAAATCATAAAGATATCTAGAAGCTTTTAATGTGCTAGTCGTATAAGAGGTATACGATGTTCTTAGTTGAGCATTTGCTGTAAAGTTAGAAATGTCAACAGCAACACCTGCTGAGTCAATTAAATTAATATTATATGTAAAATCAGTTCCCTGATCTAGCGTAAGATTATTTTGTGCTGACATTTTTTAAACTATCTACTTCTGCTTTAAGTTCTTTTACGGCTTCAATAAGAAGTGCTACTATTTTTTCATACTTGACAGCTTTTGTACCATCAGCTCTTGTTGCAACAATTTCAGGAAGGATTGCTTCAACTTCTTGTGCAATCACACCAACATCGTGCTTCTTAATGAAGAAGCCATCTTCACCACCCTGTTTAGCAATAAATTCATCAGTCCAGTCAAAAGTTACACCATTAATTTGTGTTACTTTATTTAAAGCATCGCCAATGTTAACTATGTTGGTTTTTAAAGTTCTATCCGAGCTAGTAAATGAAATGATATCTTGACCAGCTCTAATTTGATTTGATGCTACTACACTACCACCTGCAGTGATATCGCTTCCAGCTGTGATAGCTCCTGTTGCAGCAACTGCTCCAGTAACATTTATACCACCACCAGCTGTCATGACACCTGTAGATATTATTGTCGTTGCTTTAATTTGCCCAGCAACACCTGTAGGTGTTATACCTACACCAAGTGAATTAAATACTTTTGTATCACCATTTTTGTCTGAGTAAAATTGTACAGACCCAATATCATATGGAGAATTTGTAGGAGAGAAATAAAATCCTATCTGACCACCATCCATTCTCAATGTATAGTTATACACTCCTGCATCTGGATCCTTAGTGTCATAAAATGAAATATCACCGGCACTTACGTCTCTAATCCTTAAAGCGGGCGCACCATTCACACCGGATATTTCGATACCATGCGTGTCGATACTAGCTGCTATCTGTGATTTTAACCCTACACCAGTATAAGAATCTTGTGTTCCAATACCAAATTTAAATCCATTATATGCTCCAAATGACATGATATCACCATTGGCACCTGATGTACCTCCTGGTGAATTATATACCAAATAACCACCCATATTATTATCACTAAAAGCTAAACCAGCATATTGACCAGTATCACTCGAGTTTCTAAATTGAATTACTGAGTTGTCATTATTATCAATAATGATTCCAGCTTTTCCATTGATAGGCTCTGCTCCAATGGGTGTACCTAAAATTACGTGGAGTCTTGCACCATTAATAAGATTAATGTCACCATTAGAGTTTAAACCAAAATCAAAATAATTGTTGGCACCTTTAAAATCTGTATTTCCATTAAATATAATTGGCTTTCCTGGAGGACCTACCAAGTTACCATGTAAATTATTTGCATATACATCAACTGTTGAAATGGATGTTGATGTAATGTTAGTATTGACGATATATGTGCCAGTTGGTTGGGAATATACAATTACACCATATCTACTAAGGTATGTGTTAGCTTGATTATCACCAAAGGTACTATTTGCAGATACAGATAGATTATGCGTATTGACATTGTCTGCGTACATACTGGTTCTAGTAAGGAACGTATTACCAACGTTAGCAAAAGTTGTAAGATAAATGTTATTGGTGGAAATATTTGATCCACGTACGGTTGTATTGCCTAACGACATGATAGTAGCAGAGTATTGAGTACCACCATTAATCAGTAACCCTGATCCAGTCATTACTAGATTAGTTGTTAGTGATGTTTTCATTGTTAATGTAGTGGAATTAACAACCGTGTTAGATGTAAAAGTTCCTAAAACTAAAGCACCCGTATTACTAGTAACAAAGGCATTTGCTGTTAGCTTACCAGTAATTGCAGCATTACCAACAGCTGTATTGGAGTTTACAGTAACAGCATAAGTGTTGACTGCTAGAATGACTTGATTAGTTTTTGATAGCCATTGACCAAAAGTATCCGTTATTTGAGATACAGGGTTAACTATTATTGTCATTATTTTTTTCCAATAACTTTATTAATAAATCTTTAATTTGATTTTGATCTTGTTGAATCTGATTGATCTGCTGCTTTATATTATTTATTTCATCTTTTTGGACCAATGTTTCAGCAGCAACCTGTCTTTGCTTCCAGTAAGAGCCATAAGCTTCTTTATTGGTATTAATAGCAGCACCACGATTACCTTTTTGAAGTGAAAATGTGTCTGTCATTATTGTAACAACGCAATAGCTGAAATTGACTTAATGAATGGATATAAAATTTGATTTTGTGATAGCAACACAATCTTTATCTGGAAGTTATCGAAACCAACATATTGTGCACCAGTAGTGCCATAATATGTTAATGTATTTGCCTGAGGTTGCGCTGCAGGATCCATATATGCAATTGTCTGATTGGCAACAGTGTTTCCTGTACGTACATGGAAATTATATTCCTGGAAGTCAGTCTTATCTTTCTGAGAACTATAAAGATTAGTTTGGGTCTGGTCGAGAACCAATTGACTCCAAGGATTATCTTGAATCAATGAAGTATCATGGTTATTTCTAAATCTTCCATATACCAAGATATCTGTTCCAATAGGTCTGTATCCTATTAGATAGAATCTTAAATCTTCTGCTGTAATATCCATAGATACAGGTTGTGAAATATACTTGTTTAATGCATCACCATATATTGTATCTTCATTATCAGCTAGGTTGTTTATTTGATTAGTAATATACAACATAGTCTTCGTTGAAAGATCAATAACAGGCGATGAATATGGTGAAATTGTTGCCATGTTTAGAATAACTGTGGCTGTACCATTTGATCCATAAGAACCAGAAGCTCTTTCATTAGAGAAAGATCTCACTGATCTTTCATAGTCAGAAAAATCAAATCTCTGCTCGTTTGAAAGTGATTCATAAAAATTATCATATGTGTATGCTGAATAAGAATTTGAAGTGGCATAGTATGACATCTTTACTGAAGAACCTGTTGGTTCTGTGAGTGTAAATTTAGGAACAATGGAATGATAACTAAGATCATCAATTGTTACTAGATTAGCCGTTGCAATTAAATTATTAGCTGTAAGTAAAGATGTATTACCAGGCTGAGGAATTCTAAAGAAATTTAAGATTGGATAGCTAACAGGATCAAATCTTCCATTGGTATGGATTAATTGAACCTTCTGACTTAACTCATCAGCAGCAAATACTCTACCAAATGGATATACTGCAGTGTTGCTTAGTATTTGTGCTACATTTGCAGTGTTGGAGGCATATACTTCATCACCAACTTGTAGTGGATTTGCTGTATTAGCTCTTGAATACCCAGTCAAAGTTAGATAATCTGTATTTTGATTTCTAAACACTAATTGTGCTTGATTATATTTAAACTTGGCTCTATACAAGTTAAATTTTATTTCAGCCGTTGTTATAGGAACAAATGTTGTTTGGTTGGAAGTGGTAAACAATGTTCCAGCATAAGGTTGGGTAGAAATAAATGCACCAGTAATTAAATCAGTGCCACCCAGTTCCGAAACAAACAGATCATAATCGGGACTTCCTGCATCTGGAAGAATACAAAAAGCATACATCACGTTATTTTTTAACATCAAAGGAGTGCTAAAAAGAAACTTTGTTTCTGCACTTCCATCATCGCTAATGTTTACTTGACTTGGACTTAAATAACCAGTGCCTTCTATCTTGCTACCATCAGGATAGCCATTGGTAGTACCATAAACAACGCACGACACGCCAAATGTCTGACTCTTGTTTTTAAAGAAAATTCCCATACTTGTAAGGTACGTTCCTGGTACTCCAAGAGCACCAGAAAGACTCATTTGGAATGTTTGCGCGAGTGCGTCAGCCATATTAGTTATCCTATTTTATTTGTTGTGTGCCACATAATCTTCAGCAATATATGTATTATCGCCGTCAACTGTTAATCTATAGACAATATAATTATCTCTTGCTTCATACTTAATATCATTGACTGGTACGAAAACTACTTCGTTATTAACTAACTTAGCAATAAGTGTACCTTCCACTATTTC
>Ga0208741_10001050_pt1 | contig 11663 bp, 10 predicted proteins | sample CryBogCBE03Jun09_FD_184576 | JGI IMG/M metagenome (GOLD analysis project Ga0208741, IMG submission 184576) | Freshwater microbial communities from Crystal Bog, Wisconsin, USA - CBE03Jun09 (SPAdes) | ecosystem: Environmental > Aquatic > Freshwater > Lake | place: Crystal Bog, Wisconsin, USA...
CATTGAATTATTTCGCATTTAAAAAAAATTTTGGAGGAAATCGGACTTGAACCGATAATTTCATACGTGCAAAGCATGCACTTTACCAATTAAGTTATACCCCCCAGTCGTTTTATTTTAAACATTTGAATTTCTACGAAAGCAAATGAATTTGCGTGTGATGAGATTTGAACTCATACCGTCTGCTTGGAAGGCAGAAAATCTACCATTAATTTACACACGCAAAGAAATTAAAGTTGCTGAATATCAAAATATTCTTTAATAGACAAACAAGATTCTACAGGTGCCATAGAATTTAATTCTTTAACAACTACAACACATTTTGAATACAAATCAATTTCCAAAAAACCTAAAATATAATTAGAAAAAACAAGTTTTTTTTTTTTTAAGATTAATATTTTTTTGATTTTACTTAAAGAAAGAGAATACTGTTTTTTATATTGGAAAAAAAAAGTTTTAAGTTTAAATTTTCTTTTTTTTTTTTTTAAAATATATTTTTTGCTAATTAGTTTTCTAACTTTCATTATAACAGTATGAAAAAAAAAATTAGAATAATTGATACTTTTCTTAAGATCAAGTTTTGGTTTTACATATTGTATAATATCATTTTTTTTAAGAAAAATAGAGTGAAATACTTTTTTGTTATTAAAGTAGATATTACCAGATAAAAGTTGCATTCGAGCAGATTGAGGGCTAGAAAAAAATCCAGCTAACCAAAGCAAAATTTCTATTTTAAGCGAAATTTTAACAAAAATTTTTAAGAGGCCTAAAGAATAATTTTTAGTGTTATTAACATAAGATTTTTTGGGTAAGAAGTTTAAATTAGACATGGAAATTTTTTTTAATAAACTATTATACTGTTGATGTTTAGCAGAAATTTTACTCCAGGATTTTGTTTCCCGTTTAACTCGGTCTAACCGTAAAAATTTAGTTTTTGTATAGGTTTTTCGTGCAAATATTTTTGCTAAACGAATGCGAAGACCCGCCCACTTTGTGCGTTTTAAGTTATAAAATGCTGTTAAATGAGTACAACTTATATTTTCAAAATTTTTATATGGTTTAAATTTTATAATCTTTTTCATAATCTTTAGTTAAAAATGAATTTAATAGAACGACAATAAAAATTAAAAGCTTAACATCAAAAACCGGCAAGCCTACAGAATAACAACCACTGTAATTGATTTTAAAAGAATTTTCACAAGAATTAAAAACTACGTTTAAAGGACGGTGTTTAAACGACAAAGAACTAAGAGTTTTTTTTTCAATAAAATAAATATTTAGAGTAGTAGTACCTGTAGAAAGTTGTTGACTAAACATAGAACCTACTAATTCTGTTTGAACTTTTATTTTTAAATTAAATTGATTAATAAGTGAAGTTAAAAGGTTTTTAACAACTAAATCTTCAACATGAAAAACAACAAGTGACAATTTCAATGTTTTTTTAGAGCTTTTTATTTGGGAGACCGACAAAAGTTTAATCAATTGTTTTATTTCTCGATTGTGCTGAAGCATACAAAAAAAAGCATTATCATTATTTATGTTCAAAAAATTTTTTTCAAATAAAAAAAAAGAAGTAAATAAATTTTTTAACAGTGAGTAAGATATTTTTGTTTTCATTATTTTTTTTTAAACAGTTTTAATGCTTTTTTTTCGTATTTTTTCCAAAAACCCTTACCCTTATAAACATCCGGAAAACGTAAACGCTGTATAGAAGTAATAAAGTTGCCCAGTAAAAAAGGTTCTACTCCGGATACTATTAAATAATTTTTTCCAATCTTAACCAAATTAATTCCTACAGGTATATTTATAAAAGCTAAATGACTATACCCAAGTTTAAAACTTAAAGTTTTAGTTTCTTCAAAATAGATAATTTTAAAACCTAAACCTTTTAATATTAATTTTTTTTTTAATATTAAACATGAATTCTTAAGACGAAGTAAAAAGTTTAAAAAGGTAGAATCATTTGTTGTAGAATTAACAACTAACTCAGAGTTGCCCAGTACACGAATACTAGTTATTTCCGATGTAATTAATAAAAAGTTAACCAACCCAAGCTCCTTCTTAACTAATAAGTATCGTGATTGTTGAGTGGAACAAACAAAAATTGAATTTATATTAGAAAATTTAATTTTGGTAGAAATTGTCATTAGTATTTAAAAATTAAAAACTTAAAAGCAATGTGCCGCCTGATCGAATTCTTTTTAAATAAAGCGGGGTATTTATACCTTTTGCCGTGGAAACAATTACAGTTGTTTGTTTAAAAGCTAGTCGATCAATACTTCTTAATTTTACTTTAGAATTTGTAGAGTTAAAAATTTGTAAATTTTTAAGTATAGAACTTCCATTAAGAATACGAAGATTAATTGTAACAGAAGTTAAAAAACAGTCTATAATTTTGGGGTGTATAATTAACGACTGTATTGCACCTTCTTTATATAGTCCTTTCAAAATATTTAAAGTAGATTTATTTACTAATATATCTGAAATTTGCGTTAACCCTTTTAAAGAGTAATTTTTGATTTGATTAAGTACACGTTTAGTATTAAATTTCATAAAAAAAAGGGGGGGGGGTTTAAATCTAAAATGTACCCAAAAGTGGGATTGAACCACTGACACGAGGATTTTCAGTCCACTGCTCTACCACTGAGCTATTTAGGTAGAATAATTGTCATATCAAAGAGGGGACTTGAACCCCTACATTTTTTCTAAAACACCAGAACCTAAACCTGGCGTGTATACCAATTTCACCACTTTGACAAAAAATAAAAACACTGCATTTTAAAGGAGTCGAACCTTTAACTTTTAGTTTAGAAAACTAATACTCTGCCATTAAGTTAAAAATGCTGAAAGAAAACCAAAAGTACTGAATTGAAAGGATTTGAACCTTCTAATGTCCGTATCAAAAACGGATGCCTTAACCACGTTGGCTACAATTCAAAAAAAGAAATTATTGAAAGAAGAAGGATTTGAACCTTCGAAAGAATATATTCTAGTAGATTTACAGTCTACCGCTTTTGACCACTCAGCCATTCTTTCAACAAAAGCGGAGCTGATAACCGCTAAATGCAACGAGTACTTTTTTGATATTTAATAACATTTCTAAAAATAAAAAATTTTCTACGATTTTTCCTAGTTTTAATTTTTTGAAATGCTAAAGTTTTAGAGTCTAAAAAAAAACGAGCAAAATACACACTGTAAAGTCTTTTTAATAATGTTATTAATTTAACTCTAAGTTTTATAGTTTTAGATACTTCTTTTATAAAATAATTTAAACAAACGAAATACAACAAATAAGAAAATACCAGAACCCAAAATAGTTGAGTGTGAAATGATAAATAATCTAGTTGAGGAATATTTTTATTTTTATCTACTTATATTTTAAGTGTATTGGGATTTGAACCCAAAACTCCCGGATTAAAAGGCCGACACTCTACCATTAAGCTATACACTTTAGTACCTTCTTTCTTAAAATATAAAGTTCATTTTATACTCTATTAGTTCAAATCTCTATTTTTCAGATCAAAGAGAGGTTTGAACCCTCATTAAAAGATTTGCAATCTTTTACATTACCAGTTATGTTATTTGATCTTTTTTCTTCTTTTTAATTATTATATTATTTCCCTGTACCCTCATCCAGGCAGCTCTTGTCTTTTTTTATTTTTAAGATTAAAAATTAAAATTAAATTTTTGTTTTCAATTTTTGATTTTATAGATTAAATTTTTGTTTGTTAATTTATAAATGCAGGACCAGCTAAATTTAAGAGTTTGTTGTTGCTTCTTATATAAATACTGATGAATAACAGATCCTGTTTTGTGTTTTATTTTTTAAAATTTATTTTAAATATCATTTCTGTGACGAAATGTAATAATAAGATAGAAATATAAAAAAAATTTTTTTAATGCTAAATTTTTTAAAAGATAGGTGGGCAAAACTACTTATATCGATTTTAATTTTTGATCTAAAAAAAAATTAAAGAGGGAAAACAATAAAGATAATCCTCTTATGTAAGAAGAAACGGTCCAATTTTGTGGAACGTACTCTTAAGAATAGTACTAATGAGATATAAAGAAAAAGGACGCTAGGTCCAAGTGCTTATAGCAAGTGTAAATTGTATTTAAAAAGTATGAAAATGTTAATTTCAGTTTTGGGAATTAGAGTTAGTTTAATAATTTTAGGTTTGTATGTTTATTCCATTTACTTAAATGTACAGATGGATTGGAAGAGATCAGTTCTAGTGGAGGAGTTAAATGAGTTGCACTCACAAAAAGAAATTTTAGTTCAAAATATGGCTAAGGCCGTTACGGAAAATGAGGAGCTTCAAGCCTTGTTAATAAGTTTAGAAAACACGTCACATAACCAGAAATTGGTTATAGTACTTGTTACTATATATATTATAACCGTAATAACTGCGGCTATCTTTAGAGTTGTTAACGCTTATCCAACGATTTTAGATATCCCAGCTTCAGTATTCAACATAGTGGATATAAGCCAGGTAGGTGTTATGAGTACTATGGATGCTCATAAACAAACTTTGAGAACAATTAGCGATCTTAAAGTTCAAATAGCTGAGAGTAATGCCCATATTCACAGTTTAATATTAGCTAGTGAGAATTTAACCCATGAAATTGCTATCTTTCAGAGTCAGCCTCTACTTGAAATCTCACCAGATATCATTAGCGCAGTGAGCTCTGCTGGCGGAACATTCGGAGTTTTTTAAAAAAGTATAAATAAGCCCACATGCGACAAAACAACAACATCTTTTACGCCCATTGGAACACTTTCAAGTATACCCCCTAATTAGTATTTATTTTTTTAATTATGACTACAGTATAACAAACGAAACTATAATTTTATTTCTCTTTTTAGTATTAACTTTGATTTATTTTTTAAGTTTTTTAAAAATTCTGGAAAATTCTTTATATACGGTTCCTAACAGCCGGTAGCAAGTTTAAATGAGTTACTGTTTTTAGGAATTCTTTCTGTGATCTCTGAAAATATAAAACACAAACCAGGTCACAAATTTAAACATATTTTTCCCGATTTGACAAATATATTTTTTTTGTAAACAGTAGAGAATTACAACTTTTTATTAAAGGAGTTGCTTCTTGCAGTGTCGGACCCACGTACAGAATAATACCCAGTGTACAATTTATGACGTTATTTTACAAGAACAAGTAACCTCCAGTATAGTAAATCTTTAGAAATAAGTTTGGCTAAATAAAATAGACATATAAAAAAAGTTAAAACGTTTAAACATATGCTATAAAATGTTTACATTGAAATCTCGTAAACTTATAAAAAATTTTTTAATAACTTTGGGGCAGGGAGAGTAGACTTTAAAATTAAAAACTTGGGTATAATTAAACAAGAGAACTTTATTAATTAAATCTTGGAATTTAAACTCTTACATTTTAAAAAATGTAAAAACCAAACCTATGCAGGCTATGCCCAAGCCCAACAATTGAACTTTTAATTCACTATTTGGATTAAAGATTATTATAGTTATTAGCCTGGCTAACAAACAAGCTGCAAAGCTTATATGCATATAAAAGCTAATAATTGTACTAATCTCAACTCCAATTAGTGTAGAAAGGGCATCGCCCCCCAAAGTTAAACGGATGCCAAAGTACACAAAAACTACTTGCTCCAGTAGGAAAAAGAACAACAGCTTTGTTTGCATATGTTCTAACGATGGGCGTTGTTGCTCTGGAAACTCTTTAAGTTTTTTAAGCGCGCCCTCCAAAGTTGGAAGATTTATAATTAGTCCAACCAAATACCAATAATAATAAAATATTAAACCAAAAACAAAAAAATAATTAAAAATGTGGGGGTTGTTGACGTATCTATATCCGATCATTAAGAATAAAAAATACTGAATGAAGTATAGATTTTCTCGATAGAGAAAATGACAGAGGCGTACCCCATTGAACATGAACGCCAATCCAATCAAGGAGTCGCATACGGCTAACTCCAAAAGTGACACTAAGAAACAGATAAATGTAAATACAGAAAAAACAAGAACTTGATTTTCAAAGCAAAATTTTTGTATTTTTAAACACGAACTGTTTATCACGGGTATATTTTGGTTTTTGATAAAAATAAAAGTACAAACTAAAACAAAAAATGTCAAAGTTATACAAAAAATAAAAATTTCATCATTTGAGAAGTTTTTAAATGAAAGAATCATATTTTCAAAAACTTAAAAAGTATATAAGTCTGATAGTACTAAAACCACATTTTTAGTATTATCAATTACGTAAACTTTTTGACTTAAATTTCTTAACTTAATAATGATAATAAAAAAGATAAAACCAACGCCCTGTTTAAATGCCAAATAAAAACCCTATTAATGGAAATAAAACAATTAAAAGAAGCATATGTTATTATTAAAAATTTTTTATAAAGGGACAAAGATCCTGCTTTACATACATACGCTTTGACGGTTTAAACAATTTCAGATTTAAAAGTTCTTTATTAAGTAAAGAGTGTTAGAGTTCTTTTTTTAGAAATTACAAAAATTTTAAATCATTTACGAGCCATAGGTGTCACCTATGAATGTCGATGCTATGACTCCACTTTTATGTACATTTGAATAAAAACTTCGGAGATTTTATAAACGTGTTTCTCGTGCAAGCAGCTTACATATGAACTGGTAGTGTATATGCAGGGGATCCTCTAGAGTTTTGAGATGATCTTTTTATTATCTTTTAAGTCAAAATTTTAGTAGAAGCAAAAAGGTGACCTGCTTTTAAATACGCCAGAATTAACATTTTATTTTCATAGTACTCGTGAAGAGGATTGCTCCAATTGATAAGACTCTCAAAGGTGGTATTTACACGATTCAAACGTAAAAACGACTTTAAAACAGTATTATCAGTTAAAAGGCGTCTATTCATAGCTGAAAAATAAGCATTCTTGACAACATGTTCATATTTTCTTTCAACTCTAAAGCAATCATGTGATACAACTACTGGGATTTGTAGTAGCTTAAGTTTTTCGATTGTATCATTTAACAACAAAGCGTCTAATGAATGAATAAAGTTTGGAATGAGTCCGCGAAGGCAGCGATTTGTGTCTACCAAGTCCGTATCCTCTTTTACTACCAATTTATATTTGTTGCCATTTATATAAGAAACAACCTGCGTTTTTTTTTGCTTATAATAATTAACCATACAATAAAATGATCGAGTAGATCCAGAACATACTATAAAGTGTGCTCTTTTAGGATTAGATGTCAGAGCTGTTTTAAACTCTTTAAGCAGTAAAGAAGTAAACTTGGTTAGTTCTTTACTCATAAAATCGCTAAAACAATTTGATAGATATTTAATAATAGCAGACTCAAAATTGCAAAGAGTTGTTTCTCCACAAAGAACTTCTTCATACTTTTTCTTACAATAATACCAAGAACTTATTTTTTTATTACGGGAGAATGGCCCTTCACTGTAAGCCCAACACATCACAAGTAGTTTGACATTCTCTCTGTCCAAAGCTCGAATAAAGCATTCAACTCTCTGTTTAAGATGAGATGTTGAATCAAGAATGTCATTGCTCAGACCAATTTTAGATTTTAATTTGTCTAAATCTAGGTTAAGAAAAGCTTTAATTTTAGATTGAATTATTCCATACAAATCTTGCTTAACAGCAACGTTTTCTTCTAGAGAAAGAACGTTTGTTTGTAGAAGAAGCTCTTGGTCACCAATTAGAGCAGCCAGTATAGAAATGCCAGAACAACTTGCATCATAAGAAGCTGTTTGTAATAAGGGACTTTCAAGCAGCTGTTTAAAAATATCTTTCGTGGGATGGACCTTTAATAAACGATCCATTTCTTCATGTAAAGAGGAAACCGTAGTTTCTGTTTCATTTTTAAATTTAAGTAAAAACTTAGATAAAGAAATGCCTTGAGGACTTAACGGAAAACTTTGAGCATAGATCCGCCCTCTCCAGCACAAAAAGAATTTAAAGTATAAATCTTCTTCTTTATATAAAGTGGCTAACTCGAGAATAAAAATAAAGTTTAATACAACATCGATCACTCTAGCATACCGATTGTTATGAAACCTAGCAAGACTATTGCTTATAGTATCAGAAAGATTCAATTCAGAATTTTCATCTTTTTTATTCAAAAGAAGACTGATAAACTCAGAATAAGATGAAATTCTGAGTTTATCTGATTCAAAAAACAGAATGTTTTTTGAATCGAGATCTACAGAACGTAAATAATTACGTAAAAGTGTGTTAAAATGAGATCTTACAAAATTTAAATGTGCTTTGTTTATTTCGAAACAAGTTTCTTGTACATAATTTAAATTATCTATGTTAGTTTCACAAATATAAGAGCATGTATCCGGAGTTCGAACTTGAATCGCGGGGTAATTTAAATTTTTATTAAATAAAAACCCCCCCATAGTAAGTTCTTGCTGAGCGTGTTCTTGTCTCAATTTATCAGGAACAGTCCCTGAACTTTTGTCTTTTATAACAGGTTTGTTTCTCCACTTTAAAGGTTTAACAATCATCGGCAAAGTAGCATCATACGGAGTCAAATAGAATAAAGATTTAAGTAATTCCGCTGAAAAAACAACAGTATACACGGGCATCTTATCCAACGTAAAGTACTCCGCGGGTGTTGTGTCGAGACCCGTTCTCCGAATGTCCAGAAAATCCGTTTTCTTTAAAAAGTTTAAAAGAATTTCTCCAATGAAAAGAAGTTCTTTTTGGTTATATAAAAATAGATGCTCATGTTCAGCTATTATAGAAGTCGAGGTTTTTTGTTGAGCTGGTTCTAAATCAACGTTAGTCTCTTTAATTGCCGCAGATATATACCTAAACCCGCAGCTTTTTATGAAATCAGAACCCACTGTTGCCATAAAAGACGTTAGCTTGATTTGAATTTCCGTGCCAGAATCATCTATAAGAGCGGATAAACCAGTACGAAAATTAAGAGTCTTTTCCTTAGAATTAGATTGAATACTTGACGCACGAGTAAGTGCTTCAAACTCATCACTAGAAGATATAGTTTTACTTAGATAGGAACAAATAATCTTTATTAAGTCTAAGCTTAATTCTTGTGGCGTCTCTTTTAAATGTAGAAACATTGAATTAAATTTAACTAAAACTTCTCGTTTCCAAGTCCGACGACATTGTTCACTCCCGGTAGAAATAAATACTGGATCATTATCTTCACTTTTTTTTTTATGACATAAATGTGAAGCTAGAGTGTTTATTTTAGCAGTTAGTGAAGAAGAAAGTTGATATTGCGAATTGACTACTTTTTTAATAAATGAAAAACTTAAAGACTCTAAACGTAATTGTTTTTTTTCTTTGGTATTAAGAGATAAATCTTCAAAAATAGATGTAACTTCCATTAAAATAGAAGATATGGAAGTTCCACGGAACATTAGATCATAAACCACATGACCGTCTTCGCAGTCACCACATTCTATATTATACTTTTTTAGATATTTTAAAATAAGAGAATTGTTTTTTAAATTAAATTTCATATACTACAATTAATAAAAAAATGTTTCCAATATGGACAAGACTTCTGCAAGTCTAATGTCAAAACTATCAAAACTGTAACTATCTAACATACGAGCAAAAACCTCCGCCATCCTAGGGCTTATACCTTCAATAATAATTTCAGGATTTGTTGGTGATGAAAACAAAGCCGCATATAATTGTTGAAAAATTTGAGCTAATTTTTCTGGAGAAAAAATTATCCCAAATTGCTTAAAAAACGAAGATATAAGACCAAAAACCTGGGAAGGATTTCTAACCAGCTGTGCCAGAAGATAAAATAAGAAAGAGCTTAAACCAAACCCACAAAATGCTCTAACACCCCAAGACCAGCGTCTTTGTGCTGAGAGTCTAACCTGGTTTAATCGATCCAAAGCCTGTTGTCTTATTTGATCAATAACAACTACTCTGTTTACCCACGGGAATTCTACAACCCTATTATTCCTGAAATTTAGGTTTTGAATTGCCCGATTAAGATTCCCTACAATCCAAGAGTGTAAAGAATCAACACCTACAAGACTGTAGCGGGCCCAAACAATAACGTTTGTATAGGGTATTAGTAAAGGTCTAAAATACCTAAGAAACGTTACAGTATTTATGTACATTAGTTGCATATCTCCCGATGTTAATCTTCTCAAAATACCAGTTAGGTACTGAACTTGAAATAAAGTTAAAATAGTAAATACTGTTATATTTAAATTCTGTAAATTAAAAAGATATGGGAGGGTATCTGCAAGTCTTGCATAAAAGTCTACAGGGACAGGACCCATATTAACTAAAGCCTGATTTAGCAATTCCGCCATTTCCCTAATTGTGACATCCTGAATAAGGTTCATTTGCTCATCGCTAAGCATAATTTTTTCTTGAATTTGAGTTCTACCTTCATCCCAACTGAATCTGTCTTCTGGTAGAGATACCACCCAAGTAGTTCTTGCAGAAGGATCTTGTAGAAAGAAATTAGGTTGTAAAGCTTGTTGAGGTGTTATTGTTTCGACAGTTATAATTTCTGAATTTAAAGTGCTATTTACCGTTATAGTAGTATCTCCCTCTGTTAAAGTAGAGGCAGTACTGTGGACGTTTGTATTAGAAGGTGGAGAAATGTGCCCTAAAGCAATTTCTCTTTGTTGTCTAATAAAAGCTAATCTTTGTTGCCTATCCAAAAGCTCCTGCCCTATACTGGGTAAATTTGTGATATCTACAGAATTTGTGGGTGCAGAGTTTATCTGCGATTCCCTTATACTTTCAAGTTGATTTAATGTGTTACTATTCCTTCGCATATTTAATTATTTATATTTTTAAAAAACCCCGAATGCTCCGCCAACAGAGTTAATTGCGTTAAAAGTATCTGTTGAGATTCCAAGTAGAGGTTGACTTTGTGAGACAGTTATTTTAGATGAAATAATAGCAATTTCATTCGTCAAAGTTTCGCTAGCCAATATTAAACTATGAATATGAGCGTTACTCTCAGCTATTTGAACCTGAAGATCATTAATTGCCTTTAAAGTTTGTATCTGAGCATCCATAGTACTCGTAACACCTATCTGGCTTACATCTACTACGTTAGATACTGAAGCTGGTACATCTAAACTTGTTGTACAAAGGTTAACAAGTCCATAAAGAGTTACAGTTATTACGGTAATAGTAAGCAAAGTAGCAAGTATCATAGCTAATTTTTGATTGTACGAGGTCTTTTCCAAATTTATTAGTAAGGCTTGTAGCTCTTCATTTTCTGAAATAGCCTTAACTGTCTTTTGTACTAAAACTTCATTTTTTGACATAAGAATCTCTTTCTGGGTTTGCAACTTATCTAACTCTTGCATTAAAATGGATCTTTTCCAATCCATTTGTACATTTAAATACATTGAATAAATGTATAATCCTAAAATCACCAAAATAATTATAAACCCTAATACTGAAATCAGTCCATCCATATTTTACTAAAAAAATTTTATATTCGCTGTAAGCGCTTAGAACCAGCGTTCCTTTCCTTTATATCTTATTCTTACTATCCTTAATGGTATATTTTTATATAAGTTGATTGTCTCTCCTTATATAAGAGGATTTTCTTTTATATAAGTTGATTGTCTCTCCTTATATAAGAGGATTTTCTTTTATATAAGTTGATTGTCTCTCCTTATATAAGAGGATT